>Ga0105239_10006483_pt1 | contig 13572 bp, 14 predicted proteins | sample KBSC44metaG_FD_92761 | JGI IMG/M metagenome (GOLD analysis project Ga0105239, IMG submission 92761) | Corn rhizosphere microbial communities from Kellogg Biological Station, Michigan, USA - KBS C4-4 metaG | ecosystem: Host-associated > Plants > Roots > Rhizosphere > Soil | place: Michigan, USA... | reverse complement strand
CGCGGGCGCGTGGGGATCGACCGGGAAGAACCACAACAGCCTGTCCGGCCCCATGGTCAGACCAAGCCCAAAGGACAGAGCCGTGCCACCGACGGTGATCAGAAGCGCCACCTTCGAGCCCCACCTGTCATCAAGCCAGCCGCCCAGGAACCCGCCGACCGCGCCGAAAAATACGAGCAGCAGTCCGAAAACCGTCATCGGCAGCGTGTCGAGATGGAACATCCCCGCGATATAAATGCCGCTGAAGGCGAGCACACCGGTGAGTCCATCGTTGAACAGTGTGCGCGCGCCGATGTAGTGGGCGACGTTGGCGTAGCGGCGCAAGCTCCGGACCGTCGAGATCACCGCGGCGATGCCGTCATATATCACCTGCGTGATGGGCAGCGTCGAACGCGCGCGGTCCGGCGTGAACAGAAACAGCGGGACCGCGAAGATCAGCATCCACACGGCCGAGATCGGTCCTGACAGGCGCTCGGGAATGTGCTCAGGCAACTGAATCGGCGCGCCCGGAAGAATGAAGGCCAGAAGGAAAAGTAGCATCAGGACAAATCCCGCCGCACTGCCGAGCGCATACGAAAGGCCCGACAGTCCGCCGATGCGCGACGGCGGCGCGATCGCTGAAAGCATCGCGCCGTGAAAGGCGTTGGAGAACTCGAACACGATGTTGTTGATCACCACCGCCGCGCCGACAATGAAGATCTGCGAGGGCGTGGAGTCTGCGACGCCGAACCACGTGCCTGCGAAGCTCAGCACCATCAGCAGCGTGAACAGCGCCAACCAGGGCTTTCGCGGACCGCCGCGATCGGCAATTGCACCGAAAAACGGGCACAGAATGGCTGTGATGTAGCCGCTATAGGCGGTGATGTCGCCCCAGAGCTCCTGGCCGCGGATCGGATCGCGCATCATCACGGTCGCGAAGAACGGCGAGATCACATAGATCTGGAAGATAATATTGGGATCACGCGCGGCTTCGTAGAGCGCCCACGACCACTGACCCAGACGGCTCGCTGCCGGCCCGCCCTCGGCGGAAATCGTGTGATCGCGTGCGAACTGCGCTATGCCTGCAGCATCGGCGATGACATTCTCGGAAGGCGCGGCAAGACCGGACTGCGCCGGCAATCGCTGTTCGGCCATGTCAGGCGGCCGTCGCGCGCTCTTCGCGGACGAAGAACATCAGCAGCAATCCCACCACGAGGAACAGCGTCTCGCCAAGCAGCCCGATGCGCTGGCTGTGCGAAACGGCGGTAAGCCAGCCGACAAATCCGGTTGCGAGGAACGTCGTAGATGTGCCGGAAAGCTGATAGATCCCGAAGAATTCGGTGATCTTCTCGACGGGCGCGATGCGCGCGAGCATCGTGCGGCTGTTGGAGTAGCCCGCCGTGATGAGGACTGCAGTGAAATTCACGATGCCGAGAAAGATGATCTCCGGCCATGTCCGGAAGAACGGCAGCGACCAGATCGGCGGCGCGTGCACGTCATAAGGGATGAACCACAGGATGCGGTCGGGCGCCATTGTAAGGCTTGCAAGGCCCACGATCGCGGTGCCTCCAATGCTTAAGAAGATCGCGCGCTTGGAGCCTAGGCGGTTGTCGAGCCACCCGCCGAGAAATCCACCGATCACCGCGAAGATGCTAAGCTCGATGCCGTAAAGCATCATCTCGATGGCGCCCCAGTTGAACGTCGAGGCCGCATAGATGCCGCCAAAAGTCAGGACCGCTGTCATGCCGTCGTTGAAGAACAGGCGCGCGATTAGATAGGCCCCGACATTGCGGTAATGACGAAGGCTTTTGACCGTCTGAACCACCGAGCGAACACCGGTGACCGCAGCATCGATTAGCTTCACCTTTCCCTTCGGCCGGTCCGGCGTGAACAGGAAGAGTGGGATCGAGAAGATCAGAAGCCAGATTGCGGCCGCCGGGCCCGCGAGCCGCTCGTCTTCATGACCTGCAAGATTGTCGATGCCGAAAAGCGGATGGGCCGGTAGGAATCCCCAATGCACTTTGCCGGGCAGCGCAAAGCAGATGAGCATGATGATAAGCAGGAGCACCCCTGCGGCGTTCGTCAGCGCCAATCCAAGCCCTGAGAGAGCTGCGATGCGCCGGGGGGGCGCGATCGTGGGAAGCAGAGAGTTATGGAACACCTGCGTGAATTCGAAGGACGTGTTCGCAAACACGACAAGGGCGCCGACAAAGACCAGTTGTGCGGCGCTGGCGTTCGGCGGCGCGAACCACATCAGCAGCGACGCGACCGCAAGAATAACGACGTAAAATCCGATCCAGGGTTTACGGCGCCCGCCCGCGTCCGCGATGGCGCCGAGCCATGGCGCCAGCGCCGCGACCGTCAGTCCACCAACCGCCGCGATTGCGCCCCACAGCGCCTGACCCCGCACGGGATCGCCGACAACCGTCTTCGAGAAATACGGCGCGAATAGGTAGATCGTGACCAAAAGGACGTAAGGATTTCGTGCCCATTCGAACCCCGCCCAGGAAAGCTGCCCCAGCGGACTCGCGGCGCGGTGACCGGTCGCGGAAAGCTCGTGCGGCTCTTTTAGCCAGCTTGCGATACCCCCAGCCTGGGCGGGAAAAGTTGCGGCAGGATCGCCGGACAGTTCACCTATCGCGGGGTCGCGCGACAGATTCTCTGCCTCAATCGATGACTTCACCCGCGTCCACTCCCCAGATTCTGATTCTATCGATCCAGCCTTTCAGGCCGCTGGCCGAGATCTCACAGAACTGAGGCTTGCATGCCTTGAGCCGGGCGACAACGCCGGGCTCGGCCTTGGCGATAACTGACCCTGCGGCATAGGGTGCGTCGCGAACGTCGGCGCGCCCTTTACCAATCACGAGTACGGTGCGGGCATCGCTGAGCATCGACTGGCTGACCCAGCCGATGGTGCCGTCCGCATCGCGCACACGCCGCCAGGTCTCGTAGCTGGCCAGCACTTCGACTGGGTAATCCTTGCGTTCGTAAATGAAGAGGATGCGATGCTGGAAGGTGGGTCCTTCGCGCAGATAGACCTTGTTGCTGCGAAGGCTGGCGTAGTGACCTGCATGGGCAGGCACAGCAAAGCACACAGCCAGAAGGACCAACGCGAATCGACGCATCACGAAGTTGTTCTAGCGCAAATTTCTCTCAAGCGCGCAACCATTGCGCTGTCCGGATCGGAAAGTGGATCGAGCACGCTGAAATGGTTGGCGCGGGGTATCTCTTCGTAGCGTGCACCCCAGGCTTGCGCGAGCATGTGGCTCTGGCGCTTGAACTCGTCGGACTCGAGGCTGCCTACGACCGCATCGAAGATCACGCCCTCCGGAAGCGTCCAATGAACGGGCGAAAGCGTCCTCGCCTCGCCGGCATCGAGTTTCCAGTCCCGATTCATCGAGGTGCCGAGAAGCGGCTCGAGGTCGAAAGCTCCGGAGATCGCATACCCGCCCGCGACCAGATCGGCGGGCGCGCCGTGCATCGGCCAATCGGTCGCCGCCATGGCGGCGGTAAGATGCCCGCCGGCGGAATGACCGAACACGACCAGGCGCTTGCGGTGACGCTCCCATAGGAACAGGCAGGCGTGGCGCATCTGTTCGACGATCGTGGCCACCGGAACCTGCGGCGTCAGATCGTAGCTCGTGACCGCGACCGTGACACCGTGCCCGTTCAAGCCCCGCGCCATATGACTATGCGCGGAACGATCCATCATCTGCCACCAGCCGCCATGGATGAAAAGCGCGAGCGCGCCATTGCTTTCCGTCCGCGGAAAGAACAGGTCGAGCTTCTGGCGCTCCGTATTGCCGAACGGCAGGTCGAGCTCCGCGCTTCCCGCCGCGGTCATCTCGGTACGATAGACTGCCGCATCGCGCGCCCAGCCTTCGAGAATCGAAAGATATTCCGGCACGCGGCGGCTGGGGCTGTATTCCGTCTCGTAATCGATCCCGGCCACCCGTTGTCCTTGACGCTCAGGCCCCCACGCCCGCTAATAGGGCCAGAACCGTTTGGGTTGAAGCACCATGCCTGCCGCCGCGAAGAAACCGCTTGTCATCGTCACGCGCAAGCTCCCGGACGCGGTCGAGACACGCATGCGCGAGCTCTTCGACACGCGGCTCAACCATGACGACAAGCCGATGAGCCAGGCCGAACTGATCGAGGCGGTCAAGACAGCCGACGTGCTGGTGCCGACCGTGACCGATCGCATCGATTCCAAGGTCATCGTGCGCGCCGGCCCGAACCTGAAGCTGATCGCCAATTTCGGTACCGGCGTCGACAATATCGACGTCAAGACGGCGCTCGAGAAAGGCATCACCGTCACCAACACGCCGGGGGTGCTGACCGAAGATACCGCCGACATGACGATGGCGCTAATCCTGGCCGTGCCGAGACGCCTGGTCGAAGGGGCCAAGGAACTCGAGGCCGATCACTTCACTGGCTGGTCGCCGTCGTGGATGCTCGGGCACCGGCTCCAGGGCAAGCGGCTCGGCATCGTGGGCATGGGCCGCATCGGACAAGCCGTCGCGCGGCGTGCGAAGGCATTCGGGCTTCAGATCCACTACCACAACCGCAAACCCGTGAGTGCGGCGATAGAGCGCGAGCTCGAGGCGACCTATTGGGAAAGCCTCGACCAGATGCTGGCGCGCATGGACATTGTCTCGATCAACTGCCCGCATACGCCAGCGACCTATCATTTGCTGTCCGCGCGCAGGCTGAAGCTGATGAAGCCCACGGCCTACATCGTCAACACCGCGCGCGGCGAGGTGATCGACGAGAACACGCTCGCCCGCATGCTCGAGGCCGGCCAGCTCTCCGGCGCGGGCCTCAACGTCTTCGAGCACGAGCCCGCGGTCAATCCCAAGCTCAAGAAGCTCAAGAATGTGACGCTGCTTCCGCACATGGGCTCGGCCACGATCGAAGGCCGCATGGACATGGGCGAGAAGGTCATCATCAACATCAAAACCTTCGCCGACGGCCACAAACCCCCGGATCGCGTTATTCCTGCAATGCTCTGAGCGGTTACAGGAACCAGAACCGCGCCACGACGGCCAGCAACACGACGCCGAGAGCCACGCGCACGACGGTGTCGGAAGTGCGGGCGGAGGCGACGCTGGCGATCACGATCGCCGGCAGCGAACCGCAGAGCAGCGACACGAGGATGTGGATGTTGATCGTGCCCAGCACCGAATGGCCGATGCCTGCCAGCAATGTCAGCGGGACGGCATGGGCAATATCGGAACCGACGATGCGCTGTGAGGGCATCTTGGGATAGAGCATCACCAGCGCCATCACGCCGATGGCGCCTGCACCGACCGAGGACAGCGTCACCAGGATGCCCAGCAGGGCGCCGGTCGCAACGGACAAGCGCGTGACCAGCTTCGGATTCAGCTCTCCGATGTTCGCGTCGTACCACTTCATCAGCGGCTTGCGCAGGAAAAGCGAGAACGCGGTGAAGAACAGCGCGAAGCCGAGCGTCTTGGTGATGATGCCCTGGACCGCTTTGCTGTCGACGCCGAGATAGTAGAGCGCCACGACGGAGAGCAGGGTCATCGGCACGCTTCCGAGCGCAAGCAGGCCCACCACCCGCCAGTCGATGGTCTTATTGTAACCATGGACGACGGAGCCGCCCGTCTTGGTGATGCAGGCGTAAAGAAGGTCGGTGCCGACCGCCGTCGAGGGATGCACCCCGAACACCAGAATCAGGATCGGCGTCATCAGCGAGCCGCCGCCCACGCCGGTGAAACCGACGAGACCGCCGACCAGCACGCCGGAAATCACGTAGAGCGGATCGATATTCGAAAACAGGCTTCCCATTGTCCTATCCTCCTGGCGCGACGTCGCCATCCGGTTCCGGTCAAACGCAAAGCGCCTGTACGGACAGGCGCTTTCCCAAGAAACAGCAGTGCCCCCGATTAACCCCCGGGTTCCCGAAAGCCGCAAGGTGGCCTTTGGGCACGCGTCATTTACACGACGCGTCGGCTTAATTCGATAGGAAATATATAGAAAGCCATGCCTGAGGTCGCAGACCCAGTGCATAAGGCATATCTTGTAGGTCGGCGCTTCTCGGAGCCCTACTTATCGTACAGCGTGAGCGACCTCGCTTCGTGGCGCGGGATACGGCTTGGATGACGCGCGAATCGGCACGATCCCCGGACCGCCGGTCCCCTGGCCGAGAAAGTCGGCCACGAAGGGCGTCGCGGGAGAGGCGCGCAACTCGGCGGGGCTCGCGATCTGCTCGATCTGGCCGTGGTTCATGATCGCAACAAGGTCCGCAAGTTCGAGCGCCTCTTCCTGATCGTGGGTGACGAACAGCGTGGTGAGTCCCAGGCGCTCGTGCAGACTGCGCAGCCAGTGGCGCAAATCCTTGCGCACCTTGGCGTCAAGCGCGCCGAACGGCTCGTCGAGCAGCAGCATCCGGGGTTCGATGGCAAGCGCGCGCGCAAGCGCAACGCGCTGACGCTGCCCGCCAGACAATTGACTGGGATAGCGCTTGCCGAGCCCGTCGAGTTGCACAAGTGCCAGCAGTTCTTCCACCCGGCGCGATATCTCGGCGCGCGTGGGCCGCGTCTTGCGGGGACGAACGTTGAGGCCAAAGGCAATGTTGTTCGCGACCGTCATATGACGGAAGAGCGCGTATTGCTGGAAGACGAATCCTGCGCGGCGGTCGCGCGCCGGAAGTGCGAGCCAGTCGAGATCGTCGAACGCGATGTGGCCGACGTCGGCGAACTCGAGCCCACCGAGAATCCTGAGCAGCGTGGTCTTGCCCGAACCGGAAGGCCCAAGCAGCGCCATGAAGCAGCCTTTGGGCGCGGTGAGACTCACACCCTTGAGCGCCGGGAAGCGGTCGAAGCGTTTGGCGACGGATTCGATGACCAACGACATGAGAAACTCCTAGTGACGGTGACCGGCAGCGATTTCGTCCGCGAACCGCCATTCGAGAACCGATTTCAGGACGAGCGTGACGAGTGCGAGTAGCGCCAGCACGGAGGCGACTGCGAAGGCGCCGACATACTGGTAATCGTTGTAGAGAACCTCGACATGCAGCGGCATGGTGTTGGTGAGACCGCGGATATGGCCGCTCACCACCGATACCGCGCCGAATTCGCCCATCGCGCGCGCATTGCAGAGCAGCACGCCATAGAGCAGCGCCCATTTGATGTTGGGCAGCGTGACGCGAAAGAACGTGCTCCAGCCGCTGGCACCGAGCGACACCGCAGCTTCTTCCTCGTCGCGGCCCTGATCGGTCATGAGCGGGATCAGTTCGCGCGCGACAAAGGGAAAGGTGACGAAGATCGTCGCCAGCACGATACCCGGCAGCGCGAACACGATCTTGATGTCGTTGTCGCGCAGCCATTGGCCGAGCCAGCCCTGAAGCCCGAAGATGAGGACGAAAACGAGACCTGATACCACCGGCGACACCGAGAACGGTATGTCGATGAGCGTGATCAGCAAGTTCTTGCCCCAAAAATCGAACTTCGCGATCGCCCAGGATGCCGCGAGGCCAAAGATCATGTTCAGCGGCACCGCAATCGCGGCGGTGATGAGCGTGAGGCGGATGGCCGCGAACGCATCGGGCTCGACCAGTGCGTCCTCTGCCATCGCCCAGCCCTTGGCCAGCGCCTCGGCGAACACCGTCAGCAGCGGCATGAACAGGAACAGCGCGATGAAGCCGATGGTGATGGCGCTGAGCGTGATCTTCACCAGCGGATGATCGTCGGTCGGCGCGCGCGGGCGCAGGATGGGGATTGCTTTCATCGCCGCGCACTCACCATGGCCTGCAGCGCGTTGAGCGCGAACAGGAAGACGAACGACACCGCCAGCATCACGACGCCGATCGCGGCGGCACCTGCGTAATCGTACTCCTGCAGCTTGATGATGATCAGGAGCGGGGTGATCTCCGACACCATCGGCAGATTGCCGGCGATGAAGATTACCGATCCGTATTCACCAACCGCCCGGGCGAATGCCATCGCGGTACCAGTCAGCAATGTAGGCGCGAGTGTCGGCAGGATCACGCGGCGAAACGTTTGGAAGCGGGTGGCACCCAGCGTAGCGGCGGCTTCTTCCGAGTCCCGGCTGAGATCGCTCAGCACCGGCTGGAGCGTGCGAACCACGAACGGAAGACCGATGAAGATCAGGGCCACGATAACACCGCGCGGTGTATAGGCGATCTTGATCCCGGCCTTTTCAAGCGGCCCGCCAAGCCAGCCATTGCTGGCATAGAGGGCAGAGAGCGCGATGCCCGCAACGGCGGTCGGCAGCGCGAACGGCAGGTCAACGAGCGCGTCGACGATCTTCTTGCCGGGAAAGCGATAGCGCACCAGCACCCAGGCGACGATGAGCCCGAAGACGCCATTGATGGCGGCGGCTATTGCGGACGCACCGAAGGAGAGCTTAAGCGCCGCCAGCACACGCGGCGCCGTGATCTCCTTCCAGAAATCCGCGAACCCCGGCTCCCAGGGGCGGATGATGAGCGCCGCCAGCGGGATGAGCACGATCGCGCTCAGATAAAAGAGCGTGAAGCCCATGGTGAGGCCGAAGCCGGGTAAAGCGCTCCGGCTTCGCCTTCTGATATGCGGTAACGCCAGCGCACCCACGGTGTTATTGCCCCGGCTTGTAGATCTGGTCGAACATACCGCCGTCGGAGAAGTGAACCTGCTGAGCTTTGGTCCACCCGCCGAACACATCGTCGATCGTATAGAGCGGCAGATCGGGGAACTGGGCGCGGTGTGCCTTCAGGATGCTCTGATCGCGCGGGCGATAGTAATCCTTGGCTTCGATCTCCTGCGCCTGCGGCGTGTAGAGGAACTGGAGATAGGCTTCCGCAACCGCACGCGTTTTGTGGCGATCGACGTTCTTGTCGATCATCGCGACTGGGGGCTCGGCCAGGATCGAGTTCGACGGATAGACGATCTGGTATTTGTCGCCGCCAGCCTCCGCGAGTGCCAAATGCGCCTCGTTCTCCCACGAGAGCAGAACGTCGCCGATGCCGCGCTGCGCGAATGTCGTCGTCGCACCGCGTGCGCCGGTGTCGAGCACGGGCACATGCTTATAGAGCTGGGCGACAAACTCCTTCGCCTTCTCCTTGCTGCCGCCCGCCGCTTTTTCGGCATAGGCCCATGCCGCGAGGTAGGACCAGCGCGCGCCGCCCGAGGTCTTCGGGTTTGGCGTCACGACATGGATGCCGGGTTTGATCAGATCGGGCCAGTCCTTGACCTTCCACGGATTGCCCTTGCGGACCAGGAACACGATGGTCGAGGTGTAGGGCGTCGAGCCCTGCGGCAGGCGCTTCTGCCAATCGCCGGGGAGCAGTTTGGCCTTGGAGGCAATCGCGTCGATGTCGTAGGCAAGAGCCAGCGTCGCGACGTCGGCGTCGAGGCCGTCGATGATGGCGCGAGACTGTGCGCCCGAGCCGTTGTGCGACATGTTCACGGTCACCGTGTCGCCGGTCTTCTGCTTCCACTGCGCGGCGAAGGCGTTGTTGATATCCTTGTAGAGTTCGCGCGTCGGGTCATAGCTGACATTGAGTAGCGTGACGTTCGCCGCCTGCGCCGTCGTGGCCGAGAGCAGCACGCTCAGCGTCGTCGCGATGATCTTCTTCATCGTTGTTGTTCTCCTCAATCGATCAGAGCGAGAGCTGCAGGCGCAGCGAAACATCATCGAGCTTGGCGTCGAGCGAGGTGCCCGCGCCCGCGAGCCGCGACACGTCGACGTGCTGATAATCCAGCATCAGGCGAATGATCGGGTTCGGGTACCAGTTGAGACCTGCCGACCAGATGCGCTGATCGCCACCGCGAATGCCGCCGACCGGCGTGGACTTCCCGAAGACGCCTTCGTTGTAGTTGAGATTGAGATCGCTGTAGCGCGCCGCGACTTCCCACGCGCCCCAGCCGCCCTTGTCGAGCGTGAAGTTCTGCGCAGGCTTGGGCGATCCGAACGAACCGGTGTTCGCGCGATAGGGCTTGGCTTCGCCGGTGAGGATCCAACTCGCCTGGAGATACCAGCCATTGAAGTCCGGATCGGGCAGACCGGCCGGATTGCCAAGCGGCCGACGGTTGAGGTCGTATCCGAAATATCCGCCCTGGCCGTAGAAATTCTTCCAGTTGCCCGCGGCTTCAATGCCCCAGGTCAGAAGGCTGTCGGAGTCGATGCCCGAAGAGCCAGTATCGATCAGGCGATAGCCATTGCTATCGACATTGAGTTCCGGGCGCTCGCGCAGACGCAGGAGATGCGGCGAATTGGGGCCTGCCGACGTGTCTGCGGGCTTGAACACATACGTCGTGTCCGCGCCGATCGCGAGATTGGCGTCGTCGCCCGCAATGATGCGATAGGCAGCGCGGCCAACGAACGCCTGCTGCTGGTCGTAGGTCGCGGCGTCGCCGACCAGACCCATCGTATAGGCGGCCGAAACGAAGTAGCGGTCGTCATAAGCGTAGAGATCGAATGCCTTGCGGCCGTCGGCGCCCGCGATGCTGCGCTCGAGATCGCCTGGCTGGGAGCGTTCGAGGAACGTCAGATCGCCGGCAGACGTCGAATCGTCGAAGTTTTCCGGAGGCGGAAACGCGCCCGCTTTGATATGCACCGGAGCCAAGCCGTCATACTGGAGATAGGCGCTGCTGATCGTAGAGCCTTCGGTGCCCGAGCCGCCGAAATCGTAGATGAACTGATAGGACCAGTTGTCGAATGCCGTGCCTTCGAAGCCGAAGCGCGCGCGGCGGAAATTGCTGCCGCTCGCGAAGTCGAGGCCACCGGGGATCGTGCTCTGGCCGTAATACGCGGTGTCGAACTGCACCAGTGAGCGTAGCGAGAAGGTGAAATCGGGGCCGGAGATGGTTGGACGGCCATTGTTGAGCGTGACTTTGATGCCGCTCGCCCTCTGATTCTGGACGTCGGTGTACTGGTCCGCAGAGCTGCGCTTCAGATCCTGCACCTGGCCCTGCAGGTCCTGGATGTCCTGTTCAAGCTGCTGCAGCTTGGCGTCATTGGCCTCCTGAGCCGCGTTCCGGTCGGACGCGCCGGCGTCAGCCGCCGACGCGATTGCCACGCTTGCGCACCCCGCAAGCAGCATGGTCGCCAGTTTCCTCATCGAAATTCCCTCGCTTCGTGTCGACTGCCACCGGCCGGTGCGCCTCCCGCATCGGCCTTAAAACCACAATATTTCTATAAACACGACCGAGTCAATAGAGTATAAGAGGGTGTAACGAAACGATGACGGGCGAGCGCCGTTCTGCCGCGACACGAAAAATTTCAGGTGAAACGGGAGTTGTGCCGAGGATCAGGCCTGGAGCGAGCGGCCGAGCTTGTCCATCAGGTCGTTCGTGCCGCGCTCGCGCGCGCCCGCATCCTCATAGCCGTCGAGGAACACGCCCTGCTCGGTGACCGTCAGCTTCGTGCTCTTGCCGGATTTTTCGAACGTGATAGTGGCGAGCGAGACGGAGATCTTCGTGCCGTCGACATACATGTCGTAGACGTACACGATGCGGGCGTTCTCCACGATATCGCGGTATTCGCACTGGAAGTCCGTAACACGTCCCGCCTTCCAGTCCGCGCGCAACCGGTCGCGCCCGCCGACCGTGAAGTTCTGCTCGCGAAGCGTCTCGACTGCCAATTCGGCGGGCGCAGCAAACCAGCGCGCCTTGGTGTCCTTGTCGGCCCACGCCTGGAACACCAGCGCAATCGGCGCGTCATAAACGCGCTCGATGGTGAAGCTTCCGTGCCGTACCTGCGTCATGGCTTCTCGGCTGGGAACATGGAAAGGAACGGTTCCGCCTCTTTCAGCGTGCGCGCAAAGGACGGGCGCGCCTTGAGCCGTTCCAGATACGCCAGGGTCTTATCGTATTTCCCCTTCAGCGAAATGACCTTGTCCGCATAGAAGAGCGCGGGCGCGGCGGAGCAATCGGCAAGCGTGAAGTCCGCGCCCATCGCCCATTCGTCTCCGATGGCTTCCTCGGTCATGCCAAGCGCGGTGGTGAGCCGCGTGCGCGCCTGCTCGACACCGTAAGGATCGCGCTGGCCATCGGGGCGGATACGGTCGCCGACGATCTTCTGCATCTGCACCTGGACGTGCAGGTCGAAAAAACGGTCGCGCATGCGGACCTGACGCGCCCGATCCGGATCGGCGGGAATGAACCGGGTGCGGCCGGGACAATGCAGATCCAGATATTCGACGATGATGCTGGACTCCGGAACGAGCCAATCCCGCGCCTCGTCCCTGATCACCGGAAACTGGCCGATCGGCCAGATGTCCAGAAACGCCGCACGCGACTCCTGCTCGCCGAGATTGACCACAACCGGTTCGAACGGCGTGCCGTTCTCATAAAGCGCGATCTGCACTTTCCAGCAGAACGACGATAGCGGATGGAAATAGAGTTTGATCATGCTTTCAGCCTTTGTGGTCGAATTCCGTATCGATGGTGATCGGGATCGGTGTCGTGAAGAACGGTCCCAGGCCAAGCCCCTGCGGATCGATGGCGGTTTCCGCATGGATACCGATGACGTGGCCCATCACAGGTCCGCCGGCAAAGCCCGGACCGGCGCCCACCAAGGTGACGTCGAAGCTGACGGGAAAGGTTTTGCCGAGCAGCGTCATGTTGCCGTCGACCTTGCCGTGCGTTGCGTCCTGCTGCCGAAACGCCGTGGAGGTGAAGGTGGCATCGGGATATTGCGCCGATTTGAGATATTGCGGGCCTTGAAGCTCCTCAGCGAAGCCCGCGACGTTGGTCATGATCGAGCTGGTCTCAACGGTCGCAGTGAGTTTCGATTTCGCGATCGCCTTCGGATCCCATTCGAGCGTCGCCTTCACCTTGCCGAAGCGGAACGCGCTCATCGAGAATCCCAGATGCGACACATGCGCTTCCACAAGGACGTGATTGGGATCGAGCGTGTAGGTCCCGGCGATGGCGAGGGTCACATCTTTCTGGCCGTGGGGAATCTGCATCGGAGTCGGGGCGGGATCGGCGGCCGCACCGAGCGAGGCCGCGCCAAACAGGATCCCGAAAAGCAATACTGTTCGTGTCATGCTCAACCCTCTTCCTCGCAATTGATCATCCAGGGAATGCCGAATTTGTCGGTGAACATGCCGAAGCGCGCGGAAAAGAATGTCTTCTGCAGCGGCATACGCACCTCACCGCCCGAAGACAGCGCTGCGAATACCCGCTCCGCTTCTGCCGCGGTGTCGATGAGCAGCGATACAGAGAAGCCTTGCGGCTTTTGATAGCGTTCTCCGGGCGCATCGGATGCCATGATCACCGTGTCGCCGACCCGCATGCTGGCATGGATGATCATGTTGCGGGCTTCGGGCGGCATCTGATCCGCCATCGGCGAGTTCGCGAAGCTCATCATTTGGTCGATGGTAGCGCCTGTTACATCGGCATAGAACCGGAAGGCCTCTTCGCAAGTGCCGTTGAAATTGAGGTACGCATTCGCACGCATCGTTTCCTCCTGAGAAAGGCCGCGTCAGGCCCTTACCTTGCCGAGATAGTCTTCAAGCTGATTGAGTGTACCCGTGAAGCCTTGCTGCATCGACGGGAACATCGATTCGAAGAATGCTTTCTCCTCCTCGCTCGCATTGAACGGCGTACCGGTCATGTCCAGCGT
>Ga0105239_10006482_pt1 | contig 13572 bp, 12 predicted proteins | sample KBSC44metaG_FD_92761 | JGI IMG/M metagenome (GOLD analysis project Ga0105239, IMG submission 92761) | Corn rhizosphere microbial communities from Kellogg Biological Station, Michigan, USA - KBS C4-4 metaG | ecosystem: Host-associated > Plants > Roots > Rhizosphere > Soil | place: Michigan, USA... | reverse complement strand
TTCGCGACCGTTGGGCGCATCCAGTCTTCCGGCGTCAGGGAACGCAGCAATTCGAGTAATTTTTCGTTCAGCGGTCTGAATAACTGTCTTGTGTCGATGAGAGAAGCGCTTATCTGTTCCATAGTAATGCTTAAATTTATCAAAAATTTCCATGATAGCATTTTTAGGAATGGGCTTACTGGGCTCAAATTTTGTCCGGGCGATGATCGGCAGAGGGGAAAAAGTACAGGTATGGAACCGGACTGCAGCAAAAGCGACAGAGTTGGAGAAATATGGGGCGAAAGCTTTTGGCAGCATTGCGGACGCAGTGAAGGGGGCGGATACCGTTCACCTCACGCTAAAGGATGACCTAAGCGTCGACGAGGTCCTCGCGGCTGCCGTCGCCGGCCTGAAGACGGGCGCGACCATTATCGACCACACTACCACTTCAGCAGCGGGCGCCATCAAAAGGACCGCCGACTGGAAGGCGAAGGGATATACCTATCTGCACGCGCCCGTATTCATGGGCCCGGTCAACGCCCTCGATAGCACCGGCTTCATGCTGGTATCCGGCGACCAGTCTGTTATCGCCAGCAACGAACCGGCCCTCTCCAAAATGACGGGCAAACTCCTCAATTTCGGCAACGAAACGGGCAAGGCCGCGGCTATGAAACTGATCGGCAATAATTTCCTGGTCACCTTTACCGCCGGGCTGGCGGATACCCTTGCCCTCGCCAAATCCATGCACATCCCCGTCAGTGATATCTCTTCCCTTTTCGACAACTGGAATCCCGGCGCGATGCTGCCCGGTCGTCTGAAACGAATGACCAGCGGCGACTATAGCAAACCGTCGTGGGAACTGAATATGGCCCGAAAGGACACCGGACTTTTTATGGAGGCGGCCGATAAGGCTGGAATTAAACTCGCGGTTATACCCGCTATCGCTGCGGAAATGGACCGCTTTATCGCCGAAGGGCACGGCGGCGAGGACTGGACAGTGATCGCCAGCGATAAACTCCCTTAGGCTGTTGCATTATGTCTACATATTTCCCCATATAACGGGTCGAAACGTGCTGAACAAGGGCCTGGCATCTGGTTTGAAACGACTACAGTAGGTTGAAATACGCTGATAGTATTAGTATTCGTTCACCAGAATCAAATGATCTTGTCATGAATCTAAAAAAAGCTAGACTTACCCGTTCACTCGTCATTGGAAGTTTTGTCCTTTTCAGCCTGGCGGCCTGTCACAGCAACGACTACAAGTCGGACGACGACAAGGCATCCAGCGGGACGATGTCCACCGATTCCTCCAACTCCACGACGATCACCGGTTCCGATACCGCAGCAGCCAGGACCTCATCGTCCAGATCTGCAACCGTTGCTCGAAGAAAAGGAAAGTGGTCTATTAAAATGCCTGATAAGAACAATACCGTGAAGATCGAAAAGGACAGGGAGGGAGTGTACACCCGTGCTGAAGCGATGCCCGAATTTCCCGGTGGTCAGGCTGCGCTGAACGACTATGTTAATAACAATATAGAATACCCGCAGCAGGCCATCGACAACAATACCTCGGGAACGATTAAAGTTTCATTTGTTGTAGACGAACAGGGAAAGGTGCAGAGCGCCCACGTCATTGGCTCCCCGTTGGGAAATGGCCTGGACGAACAGGCACTGAGAGTAGTGAGTAATATGCCCACATGGAAACCTGGAAAAGTAAAGGGTAAAAATGTGAAAACAAGGCTTGAGCTACCAATCGCGTTTCAGGTAGAAGCCTAATCCTACGATTGCTCCTCATAAACAAAGCCCTCCAACCCGGGGGGCTTTGTCTTTGCCACGGCGACGATATGCTCTCCCCCCTACACAATGCCCTCACTCCCACACATGATCCACCCCACCCGGGGCGCGATACTATAAATGCAGATCAACTTTTTTTCCCGTGCGGATGGACTCGTAGATCCCGTCGATGATCTTCAGGTCTTTGACGGCTTCCTCGCCGTCTACCGGCACAATGGGCTGCTTGCCTTCCAGAATGATCCCGGACATCTCGTCCATCTGGACCGTCTGATGGGTGGTGACTGGCTGGTCGAGTTCCCCCTTATTGGTTCTCCCCCTGATTGGTCCATAGCCGGTCGCGGGCAATAGTTCGGCAAAGCCCGACGATCCGTTGAGGAAGAACCTGTCCAGGTTGTTCATGTTGTAGGTCGACAGACAGGACGCCACCGCTCCGCCGGGAAAACCCATCTGGAACTGAATGGTCTCGTCTACGCCTTCCTTGAACTTGTCGTGATTGGTCTTTGTCTCCTGCGCCGCTACCCAAACAGGATCCTCCCCAATCATATAACGCGAGCCGTTGATGGAATAGATGCCGATGTCCATCATCGACCCTCCGCCGGCCAATTGTCTGTTCAGACGCCACTGTGTCGGGTCGCCGATGGTAAAGCCCGACAACCCCTGGAAGAAAAGGATCTTTCCCAGTTCACCCGCCTTTCTCATCCGGATGACCTCGAGGGTATGCGGCTCGAAATGCATCCGATAACCCACGAGCAAGCGGACCTTCGCCGCCTTGCACGCGTCAACCATCTCCTGTCCGTCTTTGGCGGTGACGGACATGGGCTTCTCGCTGATGACGTGTTTTCCCGCTTTCGCCACCCGGAGGGCGGCTTCCTTATGCAGTGCGTTGGGGGTAATGATATAGACCGCGTCGATATCGGGATTGTTCTTTATCTGGTCATAGGTCTCGTAGTTGTAACAGTTCTTCGCGGGTATATTGTACCTGGCCTGCCAGGCTTTTATCTTCGACGGTGTCCCGCTGATGACGCCCACCAGTTTAGCCTTCTTACAGGATTGCATTGCCTCCGCCACACGCGTCCCGTAACTCCCGAGCCCCATGATAGCAACCCGCAGCATAGGCCCGTCATAAGGACGGCTGTCCGGTGTGTTGCAAGCAGCCAAAAGAGGATTGGGTAAAACAGAAAAAGCAAGTGCCGAGCCGGTCAGCTTTTGCAAAAAGTCACGACGTGAAGTCATACAACAAAGTTTTTAGGTGAACAATAAGGTTATCCTAAAGATAAGGCAGGCATTCCAAATGGCAACGGCCATGTCCGGCGGCCAGCCGGCCTTCATGATCCAACGGCCAGGCGGCCAGCGTCCCCATCCGCAGACTCTCCAGTTCTCCCATCCACAAAATCTCCAGTTCCACCATCCGCAGAATCTACAGGTCCCCAACGCGCACACCAAGTTATCCACATGGACTTGCATATTTCGTCCTCAGCTAGTATCTTGTTCCCCGAAGTTGATCCGTAAAGAGTCTATACCCTTGAAATACCATGAGACAATTCATTGTATTTCTTAATCTTAAATAGACTCTATGTTACACGCAAAAGAACTCCGCATGGGCAACAAGGTGTTCAACCGAAAAGGCGAAGTGATCACCGTCCAACAGCTACTCTCCAACTCCCTCATCTACGATACGCAGATCAATATCAGCCGCAAAGTCGCCGCCAATTCAGGCCGTTTCTACGAAGACAGCTATGTAACCGAAGTCGTCGAACTCGTCAAAGAGATCGAATTCCAGGACGTGACCGCAATCGCGCTGACCCCGAAGATCCTCGAGAAATGCGGCTTCCGGAATTTTGTCCGCGACGAATGGATCATCAGTTACGGGAATACACATACGGACTTCGAATTCACTTCCGAAGGACTCCGCCTGCGCCATTCGACCCCCACCCGCGTCGGCATCAAATCCGTTCACCAACTGCAAAATTTCTTCTTTGCCATCACCGGTCAGGAGCTTGAAGTAGACATGTAAGGGCTAAACATCCAGTCTAAACACCTGCCCGCTGTATTTCCTGGGAAGGATGATCAGCTTACACAGCCTGTCCAGCCGCAGGAAGCGAACTACTTTGTATACCTGTACTACCGGCCACAAATATGGGACGGGGGACAGCCCGAGCAGTCTCCTCACCTGGCGTGGCGCGAGCATTACCTGCGCCTGCAGTAGCAGTTGATAACGGAATCCCCCCAGGCTAAGCCTGTAGCGGTGATAGAGGTCTTTTGTAAAGGTGCTGCAGGTCAGGTTTTGCTGCAGGTAGTCACCGCGCATCCTTTCCCACGAAGGATAATTATCGGGGAGGTTCCTCAGCTGCATACGGGCGCCTACGCGATGAAAGACCTGGAATACCTCGGTCTTCTCCTGAGGCGTCATGCGCCGGTGCAATAGTTCGTAGGCGCGGATCGAATAGTCGATCAGCTGAAAGAGCACGTCCAGATAGGCTTCGTCCGGTATTTTCCCTCCCCGGTTGGCTTCCACCGTTCTGTGCACGGACGTGATGCTGTCAATGGCGTGCAGCGCCCCGTCCTCTTCCGCAAAAACGATCTTCTGCGCATAGGCGACCGTCGAAAACAGCCGGCCCAGCGGGTCCGCGGGCAACTTGCCGGTGAAATAGAGCCAGTCCACCGCTTTATTCAGCGCGAATTCGGCGCTTGCCCCGGCAAAAATGAAGAGAATGGTATCCGCACTCCCCCATATCCGGCGAACGATCGAGTCCTTATCTACAAACGTTGACATACAAATCCCTCCCAACTGATTACGGTTATTATTCCCAGTGTATAACACAAAATATCGGTCCAGGTAAAGTAGCTGCCCAATAAAGTCCTCATCAGCGACGGCCCCCTGAACCCCAGTCTGTCCGCCAGCCCGAAATACTGCAGCGTCTCTATCACATACGCAAAGACCAACACCCCGGCGGCAACCTTCCACACCGGCCAGTCCACGACACTCCGCACCAGACAATACAGCCAGATGACACAGAGGTAATCCCCTCCATATGGCCGCACTATAGCGTCATGCATCCTTGCGCCAATAAAAACCTCCACCCCAAACAGCACCACCATGATCATAAAATAAGACAAAGAAAATCGCCACATCGTATTTAAAAGCACTTTGAGTTACAAAGTAAAGTAGAAAAGTTCATCCCTGCAAGCCGCGGGAAAAGTTTTTCCAAACTGATTTTTTTTATTTTTTACCTTTAACTAAAGATTTTAGGATAAGCTCACGAACGGCCACCGTCCCCTGATCAGGATCTTCGCCCCCCGCGGCACCAGCGGATCGAACCGCTTCGGCGTCAGCAGCAACACCAGCCACACCAACAAAGGAAAAAGACTATACACGATCGTATCACCCCAAACCGCCATCGGCTGGTCGATCTTAGCATCCGAAGGCTCATCCACCCGATAACGCACGGGCACAGGATCACCGGGCTTATAGCCATACCCCGCCTTCCCGTTAAAAAAAACACTATCCCTGCCCATCTGAAAAAGGATCACCGGATAAGTCGTGATACCCAGCGCCGACCCGAGATTGCCATGCCCTACAAAACTTACAACGCCCACAGTCGCGCGCGTCCCCGCCAGCCACCACAGTTTATAAAAAGGAAAAGGACACGCAAGCAACAAGAACAAACAACAAAAGAATCTCCCCCTGGAAATTATCATTGGATGCATTTTTTTCAAATATACATAAGAATACTATGCATCCAAATATTTTATATCCCCCACTCTCCCCGAAAACAGCCAAAACACCCCCCACACAATAGGGGCCCGACCCCTCCCTTTTCTGAAAAAAAAGCCGTAATTTTACAGAATGTTCCCGAACAAAGGATGTTAATAAATTGTAAACCGGACATGCACAAATACGAAATCTGCTGCGTAGGACATATCACACTGGATAAGGTTGTAACACCAAGATCGACCGTACACATGGCCGGCGGCACCGCCTTCTACTTCTCGAATGCACTCTCGCGTATGGACGTACGCTATACACTGGTGACGTCGCTCGCAAACAGCGAACTTCACTCCGTCGAAGAACTTCGCGAAAAAGGCATCGACGTCAGGGTCTACCCAAGCCGCCATACCGTCTATTTCGAGAATATCTACCCCGAGAACCAGGACCATCGGACGCAAAGAGTATTGCAGGTGGCGGATTCGTTCACCGTCGACCAGCTAAACCCAGTCGACGCCCGCTACTACCACCTCGGCCCCCTGTTGGCCGGCGACATCCCCGTGGACGTCATACGCAACCTCGCCCGCCACGGCAAGGTCTCCCTCGACGCCCAGGGCTATCTGAGGAAAGTGCACAACCAGAATGTCCTGGCCATCGACTGGCCCGCGAAGAAAGAAGCCCTTCAGTATGTGAACGTTATAAAGGTTAACGAACATGAAATGGAAGTTCTGACAGGGCAGACCGACGTCCGGGAAGGAGCCTTCGTCCTGGCCGACTGGGGCGTAAAGGAAGTCGTCATCACCCTCGGCAGCATGGGCTCCGTTATCTATACCGACAAGACCTTCTATACCATACCCGCCTACGTCCCCACAACCTCCGTGGTTGACGCCACCGGCTGTGGCGATACCTATATGGCCGGCTATCTCTACCAGCGCGTAAAAGGAGCAGGCATACAGGACTCAGGGGAATTCGCGGCCGCCATGGCTACCCTCAAGATCGAAGGCTCCGGACCCTTCACCGGCACCAGAGAAGAGGTACTCTCCCTGCTCGCCAGCCGGAAAGATAAAGTCTATTATGGAGCAGCCTGATCGCTTTCACAAGGGGCCAACTCCAAACCCCGATAACGCCGATAAAAACCACGCCGACGCCGTAAAGGCTATCCGCGCAATGATGGACCAGGACCGCTTCTCACAATGGATGGGACTGGTCATCGACGAATGCGGCAGCGGCTACTGCCGGCTCCACTACACCATTACCGAAGACATGCTCAACGGCTTCGGCATCGTCCACGGCGGCATCCTCTTCTCGGCCGCAGACTCCGCCTTCGCCTTTGCCTGCAACAGCCACGGATCCCTTACCGTCGCCCTCGACGCCAATATCCACTACGCCCGCCCCGCCCGCACCGGAGAAGTCCTCACCGTCGAGGCAAAAGAGATCCATCTGGGCAGCCGTACGGGCATCTATGAGGTCCGCACCACCAACGCAGAAAGCCAGCTCGTAGCCCTTTTCAAAGGCACCTCCTACCGCACCTCCCGCGAACTGCAGTAAAGCCCCCAAACCCCGCGAACCGCGAAACCCAAAGGCAACGAACCACAACGTCACGGAAATCCCTGCACAAGCCTGGACCCCAGGGTTCAAAACAACTCCAACTTCTTATTTAATAGCATTTTAATTCATAGAATTACCAAAAAAGGCAATCTTTGCTGTTCTCTCTCCGACCTGACCTCGCCTGACCTATCGATCGACACCTATCATATTGTAAACTTTACGAATCGATATGCACAACATCTCAGTGGTCGCCTGTCTTAGACATCCCGTACTCGCATTTGGCCTGGTCTGTATATCGATTGCCGCCACCGCTCAACCGGGCAATCAGTCTAACGCCCAACCGGCCAGCCGGCCACCCGCAGCCCAACCGGCCAGCCCGGACACCTCGCTGACCCTCGACCAGTGCATCACCTATGCCCTGAAGAACCAGCCGACGGTCAACCAGGCACAGATCAGCATCGCAATAGCCCACGCCAACAACAGGATCGCCACAGCCGGCTGGCTGCCCCAGGCAGGCATCTCCGGCAACCTGACCCACTACCTGTCCCTGCCGACCAATTTTATAAAGAACGCCAATACCGGCACGGTCACACAACAAAAGACCGGCGTGGTAAATACCTTCACACCCGTCCTCTCCGTGACCCAGACCATCTTCAACCCCGCGCTGCTCTACGCCGCAAAGGACGCCCCCCTCTACATCAAACAGGCCGAACAGATAAGGGACAGCACCAAGATCGACGTCGTCGCGGCCGTCAGCAAAACCTTCTACGGCCTGCTCCTGACACTTGAACAGATCAGCGTCCTGAAAGAAGATACCTCCCGCCTGGGTAAAACGGTAAACGACACTTATCATCAGTACGTCGGAGGCATCGTCGACGAGACCGACTACGACCAGGCCGTCATCAGCCTCAACAATTCCAAAGCACAGCTCAAACAGGCGACCGAAAGCGTCACCCCGCAATACGCCCTGCTCAAACAAGTAATGGGCTGGGACCCGGCGCGACAGTTCAATGTGGTCTACGACACCACCCAAATGAAAAACGATATCGCCTTCGACACAACCCAATCCCTTCAATACGAAAAACGCATCGAATTCCAGGTCCTCCAGTCCTCCAAATCCATCCAGCACCAGCTGGTCGGCTATTACCAAAAAGCATGGCTGCCGACAGTCGGCGCCTTCTTCGACTACGACTATACATTCCAGAACAACTCGTTCGGCAGCCTTTTTTCGCATTCATACCCCTACTCATTCGTAGGCCTGTCCGTAAGTCTTCCCATCTTCACGGGTTTTGCCCGCACACAGAACATCCGCAAGGCCGAGCTCCAGTACGACCTGCTCGACTGGCAGGAAGCCGGCCTGAAGTCGCAGATCTGGTCCGAATACACCAATGCGCTGGCTACCTACAAAAGCAACCTCTACAATCTCAGCTCCACCCACGAGAATACGGTTCTCGCCCGGAAAGTATTCGATATCGTCACCCTGCAGTATCAACAGGGTACCGTCCCGTATCTCAATGTGATCACCGCCGAATCGAACCTCATCACTTCCGAGATCGGCTACCAGAACGCACTCTTTCAGGTGCTGTCCAGCAAGATCGACCTTGAAAGGTCCATGGGCGTCATCACTGTCAACGGAACCGTCAACAGACAAAATTGATTAGGCGGACCACGGGTCCGCCGGCCGAAGGCCCATCATTAGCCGTGCACCGGGGATGGGTTACTTTGGAATAAAACACATCACCGGTGCACAAAAAATAGACGTATGAGCAGACTGGTCTTGTCCTTGGTTTTCGCCATCAGCCTCGCGCTTTTCTCCTGCCAGCAGAAGCCGCCGGCTCCCAATCCCCCTACCCCCGTCAACCTGTCCACGGTCAGCAGCTCGTCCGTGCTGTACTACGACAACTATCCCGCCACCACCCAGGCGCTCAGCCAGGTAGACCTGCACGCGCAGGTCACGGGATATATCACCGGTATCTATTTTACGGAGGGCACGCACGTACACAAGGGACAAAAATTGTACGCGATAGACGAGCGCCTCTACCAGGCCGCCTATGACCAGGCCGCCGCCAATGTCAAGGTTGCAGAGGGCAACCAGGTCCAGGCCCAGCAGGACGCCGACCGCTATCAATACCTGATCCAGCACAACGCCGTGGCCAAACAGACCCTGGACCACGCCGTGATCGCGCTGCAGAACGCAAAGAACCAGGTCGCCGCCGCCGAACAGGCCCTCAAGACCGCCGCCACCAACCTGACCTACAGCATCATCACCGCCCCCTTCGACGGCACCATCGGCTTTAGCCAGGTAAAGCTCGGCAACCTCGTCAACTCAGGCAGCACGCTGCTCAATACCATTTCAACCGACAACCCCATGGCCGTCGACTTCCTGGTCAACGAAGCACAACTCAGCCAGTTCAGAGACCTGCAGACAAAGACACAGCATAAAGTCGACTCCCTGTTTACGATCGAACTGCCCAGCCACGCCGTCTATTCGCAGCTGGGCAAAATATCGGTGATCGACCGGGCCGTCGACCCGCAGACGGGAACCATCCGCATCCGCCTCGTATTCCCCAACAACACACAGGACCTCCGCGCCGGCATGAGCTGCGTGGTCCGCGTCCACAACCAGGAACAGACGCCCCAGATCGTCATCCCCTCGCGGGCCATCGTCGAACAGATGGGCGAATATTTTGTCTATATCGCCAAAGACACGGTCATCCACCGCAGCAGCGACAACGCGGGAGACAATGCCGGCAAAACCGACGCCAACGCCAAATCCGATCCCCCCTCCGGCCAGACGGACAGTTCCAAAGGCCCCCACCTCATAGCCATACAGATAAAAGTAGAACCGGGAGAGACCATCGGATCAAATACGATTATAAAATCCGGCCTCAGCGACGGAGACCGCATCATCGTAGACGGCATCCAGACCCTGCACGACGGATCACCGATCACTACCGCCAACAGACAGGGACCCGCAGCGGGTGGACGCGGACGTTAAAAACAACTTCTTTATGATCGCAAATACTTTCATCAAACGGCCGGTTACCGCAATCGTGATCTCCATCGTGCTCGTGCTCACCGATACGATCTGTATCTTTATCCTGCCCGTCGACCAGTACCCGGATATCACCCCGCCGATCGTCCAGGTCACAGGACAATTCACCGGCGCCGACGCCCAAACTGTCGAACAGACCGTGGCCACTCCCATCGAACAGCAGGTCAACGGCACGCCCGGCATGGAGTACATGCAGAGCAACAGCACCAACAACGGCCTGATGACGATGAACGTCACGTTCAATATCGGCACGAATATCGACGTTGCCGCACTCGACGTACAGAACCGCGTCAGTATCGCCACGCCGCTGCTGCCCGCAGTCGCCAGCCGTCTCGGCATCACGGTACGCGCCGTCAACCCCAGCATGCTGATGATGGTGGCGATCTACGCGCCCAGAGGCACACACAACATTACCTTTCTCGACAACTACGCTAATATCTTCGTTCAGGACGCCCTCCTGAGGGTTCCGGGAGTGGGAACGATTACCCGCTTCACAGACGATTTCAGCATGCGTATCTGGATGAACCCGCAAAAGATGGCGGCCTACAGCCTGACGCCCCAGGACGTCATCAACGCACTGAACGCCCAGAACGTTCAGGTGGCCGCAGGTTCGGCAGGTGTTCCACCCCAGAGCAAGGCGCAGACCTTCGAGATCGGGATCCTCGTCAACGGCCGTCTGAGTAAGGTAAAAGAGTTCGAGAATATCATCGTCAAGACCCTGCCCGCCACCGGCGAGCTCGTCTACCTCAGGGACGTGGCCCGCGTCGAACTCGGGAAATTCACCTTCTCCAGTAACTCCTTCGTCGACGGCCAGCGCGCCTCCTATCTTCAGATCTATCAGGCGCCCGGCAGTAACGCCCTGCGTACGGCCGAAGGCATCTATAAGGAACTGGCCCAGCTGCGGCAGTTCTTCCCGGCCGACGTTGAATACAAAGTGCCCTTTGAATCGGTCACCGTCGTCAAGGTCTCCATGGCCGACGTGGTCAATACGCTGCTGATGACGCTCGGCCTGGTGGCCATCGTGGTCTTCCTTTTCTTACAAAATTTAAGATCCACCCTGATCCCGGTGCTCGCCATACCCGTGAGCATCTTCGGCACCTTCTGTTTCTTCATCCCCCTCGGATTCACGATAAACACGCTCACGATGTTCGGCTTCGTGCTGGCCATCGGTATCGTGGTGGACGACGCCATTATCGTCGTGGAAGCGGTACAGCACTATATCGACCACGAGAAGATGTCGCCGAAAGAAGCGACCTACTACGCGATGAAGGACATCTCCGCTCCCGTCGTCGCGATCGCGCTCATCCTCGCCGCGGTATTCGTTCCCGTCGGTTTTATCCCCGGTATCGTAGGCCGCCTCTATCAACAATTTGCGATCACGATCGCTATCTCGGTGATCATATCCGCGTTCATCGCCCTGTCCCTGACACCGGCGCTCTGCAGCCTCCTCTTAAAACCTTCCAGGTCAAAAGAAGAAGCAAAAGGCCTCGACCGACTGTTCATCCACTTCAACGACTGGTTCCAGCGCGTCACCGACCGCTATTCCACCGGCGTACAAAAAAGCATCAGGGCATCGCGCTTTATCCTGGTCCTGCTGATCTGCGTCTGTGTCGGGGCGTTTTTCCTCTTTCAGAACAAACCATCCGGCTTTATCCCCTCGGAAGACGACGGGAATATCTACGTCACGTACCAGCTGCCGCCGGCCTCTTCGACTTCCATGTCTGTAGCGCTTATGCAGCGCCTGATGGACGTCGTTTCAAAAACGCCGGGCGTGGCGCACTACGCCGCACTGTCGGGACTGAACGTCATCACCAACGCGACCAACTCCAACTGCGGCACCATCTACTGCCAGCTAAAGCCGTGGGACGAACGGAACGGCGAAGGCGAGAAGGTCCCCCGCATTCTCGACGTCATCCAGCAGCGCGTGGCCGACGCGGGCATCCGCAACGCCAACGTCGAGGTGATACAGCCCTCCCCCATCCCCGGCATCGGCGCGGGCGTCGGCTTCAGCTTCCAGATCGAACAGCGGAGTACCAACGATAATCTCCAGGCCTTCGAGAACACCGTCCAGAAGTTCATCACCGAGGTAAAAAAGAACCCGGCTATCAGTAACGCATATACTTTCTACTCTGCGAAAACGCCTGGCTATAGCCTGACGGTAGACCGCGACAAATGCGAAAAGCTCGGCGTCAATATCGCCGACGTCTTTACCACCATTCAGGCGTTCATGGGAAGTCTCTACATCAACGACTTCACCACCTACAACCGCACCTTCCACGTCGTGGTGCAGGCGGATACCGCCTTCCGCAGCATGATATCGGATATGGACAAGTACTATGTGAGGAACCAGGCGGGGCAGATGCTGCCGCTCGGCACGCTGATCAGCTACAGGCCGACGGAAACTGCCCCCCTTATCTCCCATTTCAATATCTTCCGCTCCGCCGAGGTGGACGGCGCCCCCGCTCCCGGCCACAGCAGCACCGAAGTGCTGAAGATCATCCAGGAGACTGCCGCTAAAGTACTGCCGGACGGCTATACCTACGAGTTCTCCGGACTTAGCTACGAGGAGATCAGGGCCGGGTCCACCACGATGTACATCTTCCTGTTCTCGATCACCTTCGTATTTTTATTCCTTGCAGCGTTGTACGAAAGCTGGTCGGTGCCCTTCTCCGTCCTCCTCGCCGTACCCATCGGGGCCTTCGGAGCGATCCTGACGCTTTTCTTCGTCCCCAGCCTCACCAACAACGTCTATGCACAGATCGGCCTGATCACACTTATCGGCCTGGCCGCAAAGAACGCCATCCTGATCGTGGAATTCGCGAAGGTACGCGTCGACCGGGGGGAGCCCCTGCTCGAATCCACCATTGAGGCGGTGCGGCTGCGATTAAGACCCATCGTCATGACCTCCCTGGCCTTCATCCTCGGGGTGCTGCCGCTCGTTTTCGCATCGGGCGCGGGCGCCGTAGCCCGGCGGACCATCGGCTTTACTGTCCTGGGAGGCATGCTGGCCGCGTCGACACTGGCGATCTTTATCGTTCCCGTACTCTTCGTGCTGATCACAAAAGCCAGCTATGGCAGGAAAAGGCTGGAATACCTTCAGGCGCACCACGAAAGCCTCATGGAAAAGGCCAAAAAAGTGGAACAGCAGAACATCGATCCCGAACTGGAATTCGAAATACAAAAATCGCGTGACCTGCACGGAATGGATCCGAGGGGAGGTCAGGCACAACCTGTTCAAGGATGATCGCCAATACGTTCATAAAAAGGCCGGTCACGGCAATCGTCATATCCGTCGTTCTGGCCATCTCGGGCCTGATCTGCATCGCCAACCTGGCGGTTGACCAGTATCCGGATATCTCGCCGCCGTCGGTGAGCGTGAGCGGCAGCTATACCGGCGCCGACGCGGAAACGGTCGAGCAGACCGTGGCCATCCCGATCGAAGAGCAGGTCAACGGCTCTCCCGGCATGGAATACATGCAGAGCACCAGCA
>Ga0105239_10006481_pt1 | contig 13573 bp, 8 predicted proteins | sample KBSC44metaG_FD_92761 | JGI IMG/M metagenome (GOLD analysis project Ga0105239, IMG submission 92761) | Corn rhizosphere microbial communities from Kellogg Biological Station, Michigan, USA - KBS C4-4 metaG | ecosystem: Host-associated > Plants > Roots > Rhizosphere > Soil | place: Michigan, USA... | reverse complement strand
TATGGGCAGTTTCATGCAGCCGTCGAAGAGATCGCGCGAGGGCTGCTGGCACTGGGCATTGAACCCCGTGACCGCGTCGGCATCTGGTCCCCCAATCGGGCGGAATGGGCGATCCTCCAATATGCAGCAGCGAAAGTCGGCGCCATCCTGGTCAACGTCAACCCCGCCTATCGCCTCGCCGAACTCACCTATGTCCTCAATCAGTCCGGCGTATCCGTGCTCTTTCTTACGCCCTCTTTCCGACACGCGGACTACCTCGCGATGGTCGCGCAAGTGCGCGCCGAGACGCCTGCACTGAAGCGGTTGGTAGTCCTCGACGACCAGGCGCCCTCCGATCTGATCTCCTGGAACGATCTGCGCGACATGGCGAGGAGAACGAGCGCCGACGCCCTCCGCACGCGTGAGGACCGGCTCCAGTTCGACGATCCGATCAATCTCCAGTATACTTCCGGCACGACCGGCTTCCCGAAGGGCGCGATGCTCTCCCACCATAACCTCCTCAACAACGGTTACTTCGTTGGCAGAGGCTGTGCTTATACGGAGGCCGATCGCGTCTGCATCCCTGTCCCTCTCTACCACTGCTTCGGTATGGTACTCGGCAACCTTGCCTGCACAACGCATGGCGCAGCCATCGTGTATCCCGCCGAAGCTTTCGACCCGGAGGCTACGTTGGCAGCGGTCGAGGCCGAACGCTGCACCAGCCTCTACGGAGTTCCGACGATGTTCATCGCCGAACTCGACCATCCGCGATTTCATGATTTCGATTTGAGCAGTCTGCGGACAGGAATCATGGCAGGTTCGCCCTGCCCCGTCGAGGTGATGAAGCGGGTTCAGTCCGAGATGCATATGGCAGAGGTGACGATCTGCTACGGCATGACCGAGACAAGCCCGGTCTCCTTCCAGAGCGGTATCGAGGACCCCGCAGACAGGCGCGTCTCGACCGTGGGCCGGATCCATCCGCACGTCGAAGCGAAAGTGGTCGATCCTTCCAGCGGGCAGATCGTCCCGTGGGGAACGACCGGCGAGTTGCTCACGCGCGGCTACCTCGTGATGCTGGGCTACTGGGAGAACGAGGCTGCGACCCGAGAGGTGATCGACGCCGCCCGCTGGATGCATACCGGCGACCTCGCGACGCTCGATTCGGAAGGCTACGCGCGCATCGTCGGGCGAATCAAGGACATGGTCATCCGGGGCGGAGAGAATATCTATCCGCGCGAAGTGGAGGAGTTTCTCTATCAGCATCCCGCGATCAGCGATGTGCAGGTCATCGGCGTGCCGGACGCCAAATACGGCGAAGAACTCTGCGCCTGGGTGCGCTGCAAAGAGGGCGAGACCACGACGGCGGAAGAGCTTCGCGCGTGGTGCCGGGGCAAGATCGCCGGCTACAAGATTCCGCGCTACTGGAAGTTTACAGATACGTTTCCTATGACCGTGACCGGCAAGATCCAGAAGTTCAAGATGCGCCAACAGTCGATGTGTGAACTCGGCCTCGAAAAGGAAACAAACCCATGAAGGTGAGAACCCGATGGGCACTGTCGTTGGCCGTACTCCTTGCAACCACGTCCGCAATCGCACAGGGAGGGCAACCGGGTTCCGGGCTTAACGCGGTCCCTATTTGGAACGGAAGGATACCGAATGCACTCCCTCTAGCCGGCCCTGAAAAAGTGACGAAGAAGACGGAATCGCTCGTTGCCGGCAAGCCCTGGACAGCAATAACGAATGTGTCCCGACCTACCATTACGGTATATCCGCCGAGATCGACGAATAGCGGTGCCGCCGTCCTCGTGTTCCCTGGAGGGGGCTATAAGGTGCTTGCCATCGACCTCGAAGGAACCGAGATCTGCAACTGGCTCACCTCAAAGGGAATCACTGCCGTGCTGGTGAAGTATCGAGTTCCGACTCCTAAGGTTGGCCGGTACGGTGAGTCCGTTCAGGCCCTTCAAGACGCGCAGCGAGCCCTGAGCCTGGTGCGCTCGCGCGCTTCGGATCTCCATATTGATCCCCATAAGATCGGAGTCATCGGGTTCTCTGCCGGCGGACATCTCGCGGCTGCACTCAGCACCCGCTATAATCAGCGGAGCTACTCCTCGCAGGATGCTGTCGATAAGATCAGTTGTCGCCCGGATTTCGCCATCGCCCTCTATCCGGGCCATCTATCCTCCTGGTACCCGGATAGTCCGAAGACGCAGGCAAATGCTGTTGATCTCACGTTAAACCCGAAGATCCGGGTTACGAAGCGCACTCCACCGACGTTCCTCGTTCAGGCCGAAAACGATCCGGTCGACGATGTCAGGAATTCGTTGTCGTATTTTCTGGCGTTGAAGAACGCTAAAGTTCCGGTGGAGTTGCACGTATATGCGGAGGGTGGCCATGCGTATGGGCTCAGGCCCACCTCCAAACCAATCACACAATGGCCGTCTCTGGCCGAAAAGTGGCTGAGAACCATCAGAATGATTCCCTGACTACCCTTAAGTGGTTAGCGCACATAGACGGAGATGCAGTTGCGGCTATCGGAGGTGAATGGTTCCCGGTTCCAACCTCCCCATCGCTCCTGCAATTGCAGTCCCGCAATCCGCGCCATCAGATCGAGTTCGGCAGGCCAGGCGTAGCGAGTAACAATGGGATTTACCTGTATGCCCGCGCTCGACAGCGTCACATGAGATTCTTCCAGCAGTTGCCGCACCGGATCAAATCGGGCGACATCCAGGCGAACGTGATCGACCTGGATAGATTCGGCATCTACATACTGGTTATTTCGCAGACGATAGAACTCCGCAGGCGTCCCACCCTCTACCACGAACCTCCCTCCCTTCTCCAGGCGGCTCGCGACATTGACGAAGCACTGCACCTGTTCCTCCTGAGTCAGCAGATTGAACAGGGTGTTGAACACCACATAGATCAGGTGAAAGGGGCCAGGCACGTCCACATCGGCGAAATTGCCAATATGCACTTCGATTTGCTCTCCGCCGGGCTTGCTGCGGAGTTGGGAGACCATCGCAGGCGAAAGATCGATGCCAGCTACCGGCACTCCGCGCGCCGCCAATGGCAGCGCAATCCTCCCTGTCCCGATGGCTAACTCCAAGGTTCGCCCGCTCTGTGCTAACGACTCCAAAAAGGCAACGGTAGACGCCTCATCGCCTCGCAATGCGAGATCGTAAGAAGCGGCGACCGTTTCATTAAAGCTCATTGTCGGTTGGTAATCTTTCAAAGATCTCTCCTATACCCATTGGTAACAGCGACGCTCCGTTTGCTCACGATATTTACGCTCCTCTATCGTGTGACGACCCACATATGTTCAAAGTGTAGGTAGTCGGCACGCTTGCGTGAAAGCGCCGATGCCCTTCCATAAGAGCATCGACGGTAAAGCAGAGGCTGCGGGGAATTGTGGAACTTAACGGCGTACGTGCTCCACGTAAAAGCCGTACGGTTTCATGGGGTGAGGATTTGTGCTGTCAAACCAGGATACGTGCGAAGAAAGTCTTTGGGATTGAGTGTCACGAGCACATCCGCGCCCGCTTTCAACGCGGCTTGAGCAATCAAGGCATCGTATACGACACCGCCGACGATCTCTTCTTATAGATGAGCAAGGACAGAACGATAATCTTCGGAAAAAAGCGCTACCACTTCCAGAGGAGTCAGGACATCTTGCTGGATGATTTGCCAGACACGGGGAGCGGAGAGGCGTGGCCGTATAGGAAGCCGAGTCAGGATAGCGTATAGTTCTGCCAGGGTATGCGCAGCAACCATGCCCTCTATCTCTCTTCGATAGGCGCGCTGCAACCAGGGAAATGCCCTCTCATGGGCTTCATGTCCTTCGACTAATGCCGCAACAAGCGTGGAGGTATCCAGCAGTGCTCTCGCAAGGGTATCTCAGCGAGCAACCCGGCAACCCTCGCTTCGCGCTCCTGCTCTACAATATCGGAAATGTCTTCCAGTAAGGGAGCACGCACCACTAGCACACCCTCCTTATTTATAATTTCAGGTGCGATCACCGGCTCGTTTTCTGCTTTGAGCGCCTCCAGGACAAGGCGCTTACTCTCCGGGGGGAGTTGCATCACCAGCGACATCACCTGTTCATTTGTCAGCACCACCGTTGCCATCGCTATCACCTCCTACTTCTCGTCTGTATTCTACCACAGGACATCCGGGGACAACTACGACTCATTTGAGACTTGTGGAGGTTCTGAGAATAGCGCTGTACCGGATCTCGCCGCACTCAGCGTCGGATCTGGCGTTCACGTTCTTCCGAGAAAGCGATCAACTCTGGCTGAAGCAAAGGAGAGAGTTGGGAATGGGAAGTCTCTCAACTCTCTCACTTTTGAAGGAACGGTTGGCGGGACAGTGGCGCTAGTCGTTGGGATTGCGATGCGTTTTGGGAGAGCGCTGCTGGAAGGAAGCGTTCTTGGACGTCGGATCGGAAGGAATGCCTCCAGATGTCGGCTGCTTGGGGGCGCGCGGCTGAAGCAGTGTGGGCGTGAGGAAGATCAGCAGTTCCGCATCGCTCTGCTGCGATTTGCCGTCTTTCGACTTGAGCACGATGCTGGAGAGCACCGTCGTATCTCCTGAAAGGTAGCGACCGGAACCCGTGAACTTATTGCGGAGGTGCTGGAAATGAGATTCCCCCGGCAGACGATAGGTGATGTCGTAGTTGACCTCCGCCTCCACCTGAATGCTGCCATCGCCGTTGACCGTCGGTTTGAGGGTCAGGTTATAGTCGCCGTCACTGACGATGATGGGCGAATCCGAGTTGGATTTGCCTGTTGTCGTTGTCTGTAACTTGACGGTGCCTTCGCTGGAGGTGCGGCCCAGCATCGAGACGACAGCTTTGTTATTCTTACTCCCTTTGCCGGTCATAAGGACGAATTCCGCCTTCATCGACACTTCGCGGGGCGCGATGTCGAGAAGACGAACCGCCTCCTCAATCTCGCGATACTGCGTCGGATTTGTCGTGGTAGCGAGGATCGAATTATCACCGGTATTGACCTGATAGGTAACGCCGGAAGCAGGGCCGAACTGCGGCAGGGCCTTGAGCTTCTGCACGATCGTGGTCGCCACCGCATTGTTGGGATGCAACTGAACTATCAGAGGGTGCGCTTGGGAATCCTCGACCAGCTCCTGGTCTCGTGGGAGAATGGAGTAGATCCCGTGCTCCATGCGGTACGTCAGCGGCGTCGATGCCGTCCGAAGAATCATGTCCAGCGCTGTTCGGAAGGGCATCTCTGTAAGGGACGCGGTGACGGTACCTTTGACACTCTGATCCAGGGTGTAATTGACATTGGCGGATTTGAACAGTTGTTGGAGCGCAGTACGGATATCCGCATTGTCCAGCTTGACGCTGATCTGCTGCATGGCCGGCGAAGACGCGACTTGCCCCGATTGCGCCTGTGCGCGAACCGAGACCGGAGATGTCAGAGATGCGACAAGCGCGACTGCCAGGGGTGAAAGCCGAATTGGTGCGATGCGGTTTCTCATTCGATTCCTCATTTCTTCTCGTGAACCAGAACCGACAGCACAAACGTCCCTTTCCCAGAGGAACTGCCGAAACCCTGGAGGAAAGGAGAGACACGAACTGCGATAAAACGACCCGAAATCGCCGGAACAGACGGGCGATTGCACGTTAGACGAGACGCAGATGCGACGGGTTACCCTATTTTGTCGGAATAGTTCTATTGCGATGAAAGGGAGGATGTGGTTGTGGGAGCAGTGGGAGTAGGGGAGTGTGCAGGAAATAACGAGGCGGCAGACCAATAGACAGGATGAGATTGATTTGCAGGCAGCAAGGGCATCTGGCAAGGAAGCAAGCGAAGTCCCTTTTCTCGGAGGACAAAATCATGACCATATGGCGATTCCTGAGTGTCGTTCTCTTGTTGCTCGCTCCTGGCCTGTGTAATGCGCAGGTGCCGACGGACGTCAAAGTCCCGACCCTGTTTCTGATCGGGGATTCGACGGTGAAGAATCATACGAAGGGGCAGCTTGGTTGGGGCGATCCTCTGGTGCAGCATTTCGATGCCGCGAAGATCAAAGTGCTCAATCGTGCTCTGGGAGGGCGCAGCAGCCGTACCTTTCTGACGGAGGGGTTGTGGGAGAAGGTGATCGCGGAGATCAAGCCAGGTGATTTTGTGCTGATGCAGTTCGGGCATAACGATGGCGGCTCTCTGAACGATCCCAAAGGGAGGGCCTCGATCAAGGGGAACGGTGACGAGACGAAAGAGATTGTAAACCCGACGACCGGCGTGAAGGAGACGGTGCACAGCTATGGTTGGTACCTGCGCCGCTATATCCGGGATACGAAGGCGAAGGGGGCGACCGCGATCGTCCTCTCCCCGGTGCCGCGTAAAATCTGGAAGGACGACAAGACCGTCGCACGCGCCTCCGGGGATTATGGCAAGTGGGCGATGGAGGCGGCGAAGCAGGAAGGGGTCGCCTTTGTGGATCTGAACGACTTGATCGCGCAGCGCTATGAGGTACTGGGCAAAGAGAAAGTCGAGACGCTGTTTGGCGACGAGCATACCCATACCAACGCCGAGGGCGCGGCGCTCAATGCCGACATGGTCGTCGTAGGGCTAAAGTCGATGAAGAATTCGCCGTTCACGGCATTGTTAGTGCAGGACCCAGCACACGTCAAACCTTGATACGGTCGAGACGAGCAAGGAGAGTGCGTGTTGAACAGGAACGCAGGACGAACAATCGCTTCGCTGCTGTTGGCGGGATCTGCGGCGACGCTTCTCGCGACACCAGCGGTGGGAGATCCGCCTCCGAAAGAGGGGAACGCCGCGCTGTCGAACAAGGCGGCTTCCGTGCTCAGCCTGCGCTGCCTCTCCTGTCACAATCCCGTGAAGAAGGCGGGCGGGCTGGATATGTCCACGCGCAGGACCGCGTTGGGCAGTAACGCCTTCCTCCCGCAGAACGCCGCTGAAAGTAAGATGGTGCGCCAGGTGGTTGCCGGGAAGATGCCGCCGGACGGTCGCCTGCCGGATGTGGAGATCTCCGTGTTGCAGCGCTGGATCGCGGCGGGAGCGACCTATGCGCACGAGCCACTGGTCGAGATAAAGCCGACCAGGAAGCCGCTCTGGTCGTTTCAGCCGGTGAAGCACCCCGCCGTTCCGCACTCTCGCTTCGATACTCTCTCAACCAACCCGATCGACCGATTTCTGTTTGCGACCCTTCAGAAGAAGGGGATGAAACCCTCGCCCCCTGCCACACGCCTGGCGCTCCTGCGCCGCGTCACCGTCGATCTCACGGGACTTCCGCCCACACCCACCGAGGTATCTGCCTTTCTCTCCGACAAGAGCCCGAGCGCCTATGAGAAGGTCGTCGATCGCCTCCTCGCTTCGCCTGCTTATGGGGAGCGCTGGGGACGCCACTGGCTGGATGTAGTGCGGTATGGCGAGAGCAACGGCTATGAGCAGAACCATCTGCGCCCGAACGCCTGGCCCTACCGCGACTATGTGATCCGCTCCTTCAACCAGGATAAGCCGTTCGATCAGTTCGTGACGGAGCAGTTGGCGGGCGATGTCGTGGCGAACGGCGATCCCCAGATACAGGCGGCGACCGGATTCCTGGTCGCGGGAATTCACGATACCGTTGGGAATTCGACGGAGGAGGGGACACGCCAGGCGCGCTCCAACGATCTCGATGACATGGTCTCGACGACCGGTGCGGCCTTCCTGGGCCTCACCGTCAACTGCGCCAAATGCCACGATCATAAGTTCGACCCCATCCCTACACGCGACTACTATCGTCTGACCGCCGTCTTCGCAGGCGTGCGTCACGGCGAGAGCCCGCTCTCCCCGGCCCCACGCTCCGCCGAACAACAGGCCGCTTTGAACCAGGTACGGCTCGACCTAGAAGCCCAGAACGAGAAACTGGATCAGTTCTGGTTAGAGGTGCAGAACCGGAACTGGACGCTGAAACCGGGCAATAGCCCGAAGCGTGGACTCGCGGTGAATGTGCAGCGTAACGTCGAAGTGTTCGCGCCCACTCTCGCGCGTTATATACGGTTCACGGTGTCAGGCACGATCGATGGCGCGAATCCTTGCCTGGATGAGATCCAGGTTTTCGGCCCGGAGAGCGCTGTCAATCTTGCACTGGCATCGCGGGGTGCGAAGGCGACCGCTTCGTCGCTGTTGCCGGGTTACGCCATCCACCAGATCGCGCATCTGAACGATGGACAGTTTGGCAATGTGCACAGTTGGATCAGCAACGAACCCGGTCGAGGCTGGGCGCAGATCGAGTTGCCGAAGCCGGAATCGATCTCTCGGATCGTGTGGGGACGCGATGAGGTCGGGCAGTTTCAGGATCGACTGCCGGTACAGTATCGGATCGAGGTCTCGTTCGATGGAAATAACTGGCGCGAGGTCATGAACGGGACACAGCGCTTTCTGCCGAACGAGGGAATCGCGGCGGACAAACTGAAGGACGTATTGGTCGCGGACGAGGAGAGAAAGTTAAAAGCCTGGAAGGCGAACCTGGAGATTTTGAAGAAGCGGGAAGCGCTCCTCTCCCCGATCCCAACGGCCTACTGCGGGCAGTTTACCAAGCCGGATCCCACGTTCGTTCTGCATGGCGGCGATGTCATGCGCCGCGAAGACCCGGTGACTCCCGGGGCGCTCTCTATGGTCTCCGCGCTCCCGTCCGATCTCACGCCGACCACGCGAACGGTCGGCGACCGGGAGAAACCTCCTACTCTGCAACTGGCAGGGGAGGTGGGTGTAAAGGCCACTCCGACCGAACCGCGTCTGATGCTCGCGAAGTGGATCACCGATCCCCGCAATCCGTTGACCGCCCGCGTCTGCGTAAACCGCGTGTGGGAGCACCATTTTGGACGGGGTATCGTCGATACGCCCAGCGATTTCGGAAACATCGGTTCGCCGCCCTCGCATCCGGAACTGCTGGACTGGCTGGCGAACGATCTGGTGACGCACGGCTGGAAGCTCAAACGCCTGCACAAGTTGATGGTCACCTCGTACACCTATCGCGAGACGAGTGCGGTCAATTCGCTAGGGGCGGCGAAGGATGCGGACGATCGCCTGCTGTGGCGGATGCCGTTGCGGCGTATGGAGGCCGAAGCCGTCCGCGACTCTATTCTGCAGACGACGGACCAACTGGACCGCACGATGGGCGGGCCGGGATACGCGCTGTTCACCTACGATGTCGTGAATGTCGCGATCTATGGGGTGAAGGAGATGCAGGGGCCGGATACGTGGCGGCGTGGAGTCTATCAGATTCCGGCCAGAGGCATTCGAGACGATCTGCTCGGCAACTTCGACTGTCCCGACTCTTCGGAGCGCACCCCGCAGCGCACCAGCACAACGACGGCGCTTCAGGCGCTGAGCCTGCTCAACAGCCGTTTCATCAGCGATCAGGCAGATCTCTTCGGGGCGCGGGTCCTGAAGCATGTCGGCCAGGATCCGTCGGCGCAGGTCTACGATGCATTTCAACTCGCCTTCGGGCGCGCGCCGACACAGGCAGAAGTACGGGCTGCGCTGCCGATCGTGCGTGCCTACGGACTTTCGACCCTGTGTCGCGGCCTGCTGAACGCGAATGAGTTTGTGTACTACTGATTTCTGTACTATGGATTTGTGTACTGCGGATCTGGGAGGATTAGGATGAGCCAATCGGAGAGACAACCGGAGAAGCCCCGAACGTGGCTGGATCGGCGCGAGTTTTTGGGGGCGATGGGGACCGGTATGGGCAGTATCGCGCTGGCCTGCCTGCTTGCGGAAGAGGGACAGGCCGCGCCTCAGCGTTCGCCCCTCGCCCCGAAGCCCCCCATGTTCCCGGCCAGAGCGAAGCGCGTCATCCAGATCTTCTGCCCTGGCGCGGTCAGTCAGATCGACACCTTCGAGTACAAGCCGGAACTGATCAAGCGGCACGACCAGCCGATGGGCGGCGAGAACATCATCACATTCCAGGGCGGCAACGGCAACCTGATGCGCAGCCCATGGGGCTGGGCGCAGCACGGGCAGAGCGGCAAATGGGTCTCCGACCTGCTGCCGCATCTCGCCGAGTGCGTGGATGATATCGCCTTCGTCCACTCGCTCACAGCCCGCAGCAATACCCACGGCCCCGGCATGCTGCAGATGAATACCGGCTTCGTCTTCGACGGCTTTCCCAGCCTCGGCTCCTGGACGACCTATGCGCTTGGCACGGTGAATCAGGATCTGCCCGCCTTTGTCGCAATCCCCGATACTCGCGGGATGCCGCCGAACGGTCCCGCCAACTGGGCCGCAGGATTTCTGCCCGCCGCCCATCAAGGCACCGCCTTCAACACGGACCAGGCCATCGCCAACCTCAAATCTCCCTCCGGATCGACCGCGAAGCAGGAGGCCGATCTGCGCGCCTATCTGGATCGGCTTAATGGAGACTACAACGCGCAACACGCCGGCAACAGCGAACTGGCGGCGCGGGTCTCCTCCTATGAACTGGCGGCACGGATGCAGTTGAGCGCACCCGAAGTGACCGACCTCTCGAAAGAGACGCAGGCGACGCTGAAACTCTATGGGGCCGACAGCGCCGATCCGCTGAAAGCGAGCTATGCACGCAACTGCATTCTCGCCCGCCGCCTCGTCGAGCGCGGTGTCCGCTTCGTGCAACTCTACTGCGGCTCCCACGCGTCGGGAGTGGATGGCCTCCTCAACTGGGACGCCCACAAGACTCTCAAAGCCGACTACGAGCGCCACGGTCCCATCCTCGACCAGCCGACTGCGGCGCTGCTCCGCGATCTCAAACAGCGCGGGATGCTCGACGATACCCTGATCCTCTGGACCACCGAGTTCGGGCGAATGCCGACCCACCAGATCGGCGCACAGGGCCGCGACCACAACCCCTTCGGCTTCACCTCCTGGATGGCCGGAGGGGGCGTCAAGGGCGGCGCCAGTTACGGGGCCACCGACGAACTCGGCTATCGCGCCGAAAAGGACGTCTGCACGATCTACGATTTCCACGCGACCGTCCTGCACCTGCTCGGCCTCGATCACAAAAAACTCACCTACTACCACGACGGCACCCAGCGCCGCCTCACCGATGTCTACGGCTCCGTCCTCCAACCGCTTCTCGCCTGAAGAGGCGATTCCTTTCTCCTCTGCTGCACACGGCAGCGCCCGATCGGGCGCTGCCGTGTGTCATCAACCTCTTCCCGTCCGTCTCTCAGGTCACAGGGGGTCGGTCGAGGCGGGGCTAGAGATCGATCGAATACTTGCGGCTGTTCCCCTGGCCGAAGGTGATCGATTTCAGTTTTACGTCTTTGGGCACTTCATAGAAGTGGCGATAGGTATAGGACTCTCCCGGCTGCAAGCGGAGATCGTCCGGGATATCCTCATCGCGCTTGGCTTTGCGTTTCGCGGTGCCTTCGATCACTTTATACTTCTCCCCATCGGCATCTTTCAAGACGGTCGTCTCTTCGCTGAGGAGATCGAAAAGGCCCATCTCTTTGGTCCAGTTGTTCTTGACCGTCATCGTCACGATCGCATACTGTTTTCCATCCGCCGGCGTCTGATCTTTCACCTTCTCGGTGGCGGAGAGAGCGACCGAATCGATACTGACGGCATAGTATCCGCTGGGGACGAACGTGCCCAGTTTGGTCGGACCGACGGCGAGCGGGATCGCGCCGACCTTGTCCGATGGGTCACGGAGGGAGGCGGGCAAGGGAGCGATCGTGTTCTTGGGATTCCCCGGCTGGCCGTCGCGATCTTTGGTCGCAACATCGGCGATGAAGTAACGCACCACCTCCTCGTTCTTCACGAACTTGCGTCCGTCCTTGAGGATGATTTTACTGATGCGCGACTTGGCGGGAATGTTGAAGGCGATCGCGAACTCGTCTTTATCGGGCATCTGGCCGATGCCCTGGCCCGGCTTCAGGTTGAAACTGTTCTCCTTCGCACCGGTGCTTGCCAATCGGTAGTCTCCACTGCGATACTCGTGTCCATCTTCATCGAACGCCTGAAACTCCGGACCGCCGAAGAACTTGTCGGACGCATCGGAGTTTTTGATCGCGAGCGAAAGGACCAGGAGTTTGGAGTCGGGCTCGGGGAACATGCCGTCGTAGGAAAGGTGAGGTTCGACGGTGTAGCGCGCGCGGAGTATGGTGAAATTCCAGCCCGAGTTCAACGTGTAGATCGAACCGAAAACGCCGTCTCCGCCCTGCAACTGGCCCTGTGCACGCGAGATATCCTGATTCTTGACCGGAGGCTTCGCAGGTGACTTGGCAGGCGCCTTCTTTTGCGCCATCGAGATCGCCGGCAGTGCCATACTGAGGAGGGCGATAAGCCCGAGCGTAAATTTCATCGGAGTGTTTTCCTTTCGAATAACCGTTTTCTACGTTTCATGAACACGACCCAAAACGAGAATTCTCGATCTTCCGTGCGTGTCCGTGGCAGACCGTATCCGGTAGGGGTGGTGGTGTGATGTGCTTGTTCACGTGCGATTGAGGTGATGCGGATCGGTTCCCTGGAAACAGAGTTCGCGGCACTGGGTTCAGAGAACCGATCGCTGCATACAGGGGGATTATAGCGACGTAGCGTTCCAACAGCGTTTCAAATCATGCATCAAACAGGCGGATGTGAAAATATTTGGAAATGAGGAAATGAACCGGAGAGCCCGGTGTTGTGGAGAGGAGTATCGAAAATCGCTGTTCTCAGGCGAGAGGGATGGAGGCGAGGGCGAAATCGATCGCCGTATCGATGTCCATATTCAGGCCGGCGTCGAAGGCAGCCTGGAAATCTGCGTCGTTCGTTCGCATGCGCAGAGAGTCCAGAAACTGGTTATAGGTGACGAGGTCCCGTTCCGGTTTGGGGGATTGAACCGCGGTCCGAATCGCCTGTGCCGCGCCGGACAGTTTGGCGGCGACCCGCGGATTGGATTCCCGCAGCGTGTAGGCGATATGCTCGAAGAGGAGCAACACTTCCTGGCGCTCATCCATCTGTCGGCCTAAGAGCAGCGCTTCGGTGAGAGCCTGTACCGAAAGATCCCGCTCGCCGAGATCGTGATAGAGACGGCCCAGACTGGAGAGCATCCCCTCGATCCCATCCAGGTTTTGACTCTCACGAAAAAAGGCCAGGCACTCTTCGTAGCGCTCCCGTGCCGGGCCGAGACGTCCGGCGACGTAGTCGAGATTGGCGAGCGATCCCAGGGCGGCGTAGATGCCATGCGTGAATTTCTCACGGCGACAGATCTCCAGGCTCTCCCGAAGATAGCGATCCGCGCCGTCGATATCGCCTTTGCTGTCGCACACAATGCCAAGATTCCTCAAGGCGATGGCGACGTGCGTCGAGCGGCCATCCTCGCGAAAGAGAGCGACCGCCTGAAGGTAGTAGTCGAACGCCTCATCCCACCTGGCCATCATCTTAAGCACGCTGCCGATACTGTTCATGCTGGTCCCGATGACCCCCGGTCGGGCGAACTCCTTGCGTATGGACAGAGCCTCATACATGGTCGCCAGCGCCCGGTCGTTGTCTCCACTCTCCACGTAGATACGCGCGACGGAGTTGAGCGCCGAGGCGCGCTCCGATGTACGTGCCTGGTTACAGGGATGCGCCAGAACGCGTTCCAGATAGTGTTTGCCTTCGATGTTCAT
>Ga0105239_10006480_pt1 | contig 13573 bp, 15 predicted proteins | sample KBSC44metaG_FD_92761 | JGI IMG/M metagenome (GOLD analysis project Ga0105239, IMG submission 92761) | Corn rhizosphere microbial communities from Kellogg Biological Station, Michigan, USA - KBS C4-4 metaG | ecosystem: Host-associated > Plants > Roots > Rhizosphere > Soil | place: Michigan, USA... | reverse complement strand
GGCCAACTGGTATAAGGATTTTTTTCAAGCCTCCCTAGCTGCTGCCAACATTCTTCCAAGGACGAGGCAGTGTTTTTCCGCGATAGAGTTGCCGATTTCTCATCGTCATCGTCGCCCTAAGACTTGACGACTTGGTGCAAGATCCTTTGGAGTGCTTCGAGTTCCTCGACCAAGTCCTTCAAATTGTTTGATACGTCTTTAACAGCCCCTATGAACTGCACAATAATTGAAACAGCTTGTATAACGGCCAGAGTTCCGGCGGTAATACTCAGCGGATCCATTGATAAAGAAAACGACAGAACAACGCTCATGTTCGGGTAAGAATCCCTTATGTGTGAATGTCGTCTTGTTCGACGTTTGCAGGGGCTACCCCTATACCTAAGTATTCGGATAACTGCCATTATCCGAGATCTCTTTCTTAATAAAGAAAGAGCGGTCTATTTGCTTCAATACGGATTGATCATGGCGGTGTGAGCTTCGGGGATTGAGAGGGAAGGGTGCCCTGTGGCTGGACATAAGCGGGCTGAGCTCACAGACGACAATCGCGATAGAGAATCTAACACGTATAGTGACTAGCAGATTTGAAAAAACTGTTCTCATCGTTCATACTTTGCTACTTTCTGTACAAGCCCTCAGATATTCCTACGCCAAGAATGAACGAAGTGTTAAAGGAGTTGTCTGCTGCACAAGCCCCAACTGGCCTTCACTGCTACAGATGTGAGTTGTTTTGGAGATAGCCCGTCAGCTACGGGCCTTGCTGCCATCAGCCAGATTCGCGGCAGCCGCTTCTCCGGCCACTTCGACCTTGGTGGAGAAGGCGACAGCGTTGACCATGTTGTCCTCCGTGAAGAAGCACTCCGAGTCTCGAACAGTCTTATCCAATTCCAAGATACCTGTAAGATTACTGTGAAGCCTTAGAACCAAAAAAGCGGACCGGTACTTTGGCGGACTGTCCATACTAGAACACCCGGCGATGGTGAAACTCCTTCTGCAAACCTGCCGCGTGATCCAAGACTGTCCAGATGAAGAGAGTATCCCCAGCAGCACCTGCCATAATGTTAGGTGGATATTGAGATGCTAAGTCTCTTTCTCAACGCCCACAAAATCAACTTGGCCCTGAACGATGAGGTTGGTAAAAATTCCTCTGGTATGGGCAGCAGCCTTGGATGGCATCATGTGGTTGCAGTGCTTCTTCAAATTGATCTCTGTGTCGACCAAATTGGGGAAGAATTCCCGATCAAACTGCACTAGTGCGAGTGGTCAGGTCACTTTTTGAGAAGAACGCTGACCCAAACTCTGTAGAGGCGGCCAAACATGGGCAGGAGGCTGTCCTAGAGCTCCGACTATCAACTGGGAGTGTCCGAGTCGACGCGGATTGCACGCGGGGAGGTAGGACGCCTTAATCCCTCACAGCAAAGCATGGCCTCTACAAAATCGACAATCTGTTGCAAAAAGCTGGAAGAGTCACAGATTCTGCGGAGCGAATATCAAAAGATTGGGTAGAGAATCAACCCATCGGATTTTGGATTCTGAAGTCGGTTGCAAAACACCGATCGCCCATTGTCGACTGCTATGCTCTGCTAAGTAGAAGCCTTCTAGCGGCTGCTAGCCTTGACGAGATGCATCCAATTTCTGTAAGCCTCTGTCTACTCGCTGGGTTGGTGATATCCGGGCCGGGTTCAATGAAGGAGGGCTCCTCAATCCGAGGAGTATTGACGGTGAGGGCCAGACACGATACATGAAATTTGTCAGAGTTTTCTTGGGGGTCTGGAATACTTGCTACTAGACCTGGTGACTTTTGAAATGGCTTTAGCACCAGCTTGTCGAATTGCCACGGGAGGCTGATGAGTAGCATCTCAAACTCGAGCCTTACACCTTGCACCGCCAGATTCTTCCGACCAAATTCTGCAATCATGTATGTGAACTGCTGTCTCTTTCAAGCTAAAAGCGGCCTCCTTCCCAACCAAACGCAATGGATTTGAGCCCTTGCCCTTAACTTTGTCTTTCCCGGAGCTTCTTTTCCAAAGTCATAAAACCATACCCCTCAATTTTCACACCACTTTTCGAATCTGGATCTTCCATCCATTCTCTCTCCTCCTTGAAAGCAGGTCAGCAAGTCGAATTCACGCGGCACTATGGGGGATGAAATTTACATCGTTGGGTTTCCTTGGCGACTTAATGTACAGTCGTTCATTAAAGAGCTATTACAACCAGCATCAGAATGATCATCGGCGAAGCAGGTTCGTGGGCCGGGTGCTCCACATCCATCTACCCGCAGCAAGGAGGAACACATACCGCGTACTTTGCCTTTCCAGGTCCGAAAAGCTCCATGAGCCAATGTTCCAATTTCTCTGGCCGGATGTATCCGCGATGCTCGTATGTGTAACTCACACCATCAGGGGGCCACTGTACAATGGTGCGAACGGCTTTTGGCCAAACACCGTAGAAATCCATCTGTGATTCTGTGTTGTATTGAACGAGTTCCCGAAATTGTTGAATTCCTACTGCGCTTCAGGGAGGTGGCTTCTACGTCCCAAGGGGCGAACTTAGACCATGAAACTGCATGATAGTCGAAAGTTTCAAGAGGGGGACCATCTTTTATGGGTTTTACGAAGTGGCCAAATGCGAAGCGTGGCTGTGTCCCATGCAGACGACTGAGCACGAGTTGCATCAATAGCTTCCTGCCTTCCTGCGACCTTATTGGTGTTTCATGGGGTGAAGGGTGCCTACAAGCATTAGCCGTCAAGCTCAGCCTCGACTGCGTCAATTGGGTCCTCGCAATATTTGCAAATCAATTATAGATTATCAGACAGCCCACCCATCCGTTGGTTTGGGTGTGTCGATACGTGATGCAAGATTATTTCGCCTTGCTAATTGCTAGGCCCTAGGGATTACCTCGAACCCCCTATTATGGCCATCGACCCATTAACTCGTAAACGCTGGCATGAGAAGCCACAACGTCATGAATTTTCATCACAGTCATACAACATGCCATCCATATTTTGCCCACGTTTGTGCCTACCCTCGTATTTCCTGAGCTGTTGTCCGTCAAATATCCACAGAATTTCCAAAACGCGTACGGGGTATCAATGTACAGTAAATCAGAAACGAGCGCGAGAGATGTCAGGTGGCCTAAAAGCCACCCTATGTAGCCTAGAAGGATACTTAGACGTGACCGGCAATGACATATGGGGGAAAAAAACAGAAGAGAAGAGAAGCTTCGAAGGCCGTCGCAGGCGATCAGCCATCGTTTGTCGTCTCCGTCGCAGCAGTTTCGGTCGGAATCTCTTCGCCCGATGTAGCAGCTCCATCGGTAGAACCCAGAGAGATGTTATCAGGGTAGACCCGAACCGCCGGCGAGGATGGGGTTCCCTCGACAGCAGTTTGGAATTCCCTCGAAGCATCAAAGCCCGGACCGCCAGCGATGTCCAGCCGATTGAGAATGCTCTTGCTGCCTGGAGCAGAATGTCTGCGGGTTTTCGAAACTTCTGTCGGTGAAAGATGTTTCGGCGACTGGGGCGGTGCGCGCTCGCTCTGGAGATGATGGGTGTATCTTTGACGAGAGCCTTGGCTGCCACCTGCCTCTGTGGTTGGCCTGGACGCCCATCTCTCGGCGATGGTCCCGGCTGTGATGTAGAAGTCTTCATCGAGGGTTAAGTTGTGCGTCACATTTTCGTGGATCTCCTTCATGCGAGCTAGAACCCTCTCAGCGGATGGCCTCCTGCTTGGGTCGATCGCCATCATATCTTGAGCAAGCAAAACCAAGGCATCGAACTGGTCGTATTCTTTGGTTTGCCGTTTCAACATGCTGAAGCGCTCTTTGACGGGTTCTCGCAGGTCAAACTTTTCTGGTGCGTCTTTATTACGACACCAGAAATATGCAACGGATCCAACCTCCTTGGTGCTCTCAGCTCTTTCCAGATAGAAGGCGTCAAGACGATGAACTGGTTCTGAGGCGCTGGAGTTATCCGGGGTTGTGTCGAATTCGCCCGGGGTTGTTTCGTGGAATAGTGTAAGAAGAATCTCCAGTAAAATGCAGCCAAAACACCAGACATCATATGGTCTAGCTGTGCTTTTACCCATGGTGCGATCAGGGGGACTGTACACCTCATCGCCAGCCTGGAACCCAGCCATTTGGGCAATGCTTCGACCTGAGACCGCTTCAGTGATTTTGGCAGTGCCGAAATCGGATATCTTCCACGTGCCGTCTTCGAAGATGAGGATGTTTTCAGGCTTGAGATCATGGTGATATACGATTCCATACCGGCTTTTGTCTATTGGGGGCTCCAGCAACGATGCACTGTTGGCACGTGAAATTGTTGGTGGCTGAAACTGCTCTTGATTGCCTCCAGTAAGTCCAGAGTGCTTTCTGATTAGGTGTATTTTGTCCAGTCCGTCTGATATATCTCGTAGCTGCTGGAACAAAGCCAGGACGAACTCCTTTTCTCGCCTCGGTGGAACTTTGAAAGTTCTCAGGTGCTCCTTAAGGTTGTACTTGGCTTTCGGGAAAAGCATGTTGAATCGGTCACCGGCGCCCGGATCTTTCTGTCTCCACATGGCCAGGGGGACAAGAATGTTGCGATGATTGATGCCCATCAATTTGGAAAATACGTTGTTTTCCCTTGCGAATGCCTGTGACACTATCGGTGCAGTGTGTACAGTGTGGAGGAGCTGCTTAAGGGCAAATGTGTGCTGCAAACATCAGCCCTGTAAACTGGTTCAAGTATCTGTCAACTTACCTCTTCGAATGTGTGGTAATCAGGGTGTATAGACACCTCAGTCACCAGACCAAAGCCTCCTTGTCCCAGTTTGCCCTTTGCAATAATTGGTATTGTCTGCCAGTTCTCGATCACCTCGTACTTTCCCTTCTCCATGTTGCTTTTAAGCTTTTTCGCATCGAAATCGTAGACCCAGAAAGTCTTCTGATTCTCCGTCAATGCTTGAAAGTAAGAATGGCTAACGCCAGGAGGCACCTCCTCCCAGGGGCGGTCAACATCTGACTTTTCATGATCAACCACCAACTGGTGCAAACATTTGAGATCGATGCGAGCCCATATCCATGTCGCAAGTAGGCCAGTTGCGTTGAGGAAAATCCATTTCGAAGTCCATCGGTTGAGAGGCTCTCCAGGCTTCGGGTTGGAAGGGTGCAAAGGGAACTCGGAAACACTGTTATCATTGTTGATAAGCTCCTCGATGATCTCTTCCGAAAAGATAGCGTTAAGGTCAGTTCTGGGTAGAAAAGATTGAGATCTCCAGTTTTTTTGCAGCTTTTTGACGACCAAATTGTTGACTTTTTCCGCTAGCGTGGTACCTTCCTGGCCATAGATGTCGACAATGTCGAAACGCCAATCGACCTCAAGCAACAGCCGTTCCGTTGAAAAGGGGGTTTGAGATCCATGTCGAGCGATGATAATTGGTACCTTTTGTACCCAATAGTCTCGATGGTTCACCGTTTCTTCCTCCAGCCGTGTCTCCGTACCGTCTGATTTCCTCTCCAAGAGTTTCACATGCGCTGATTTCTCGTGGAGTTTAGGCCACGGTCTGCTGCCATTGCTCTCCTTGAGTTTATTCTTGATGCGACGTTCAATCTTATTTCTTATTCTGCTGTACTGACCTGTGGCCAGCCACGGAATTGGTTTCACGTCATCACTTCCAGGCAAGCGTATCTCACCCAAATAAACGACAATTCTACAGTCAATTTCGGCATCAATGGACATTTTTTCGGGCGGAAGTTCTTGATCCTCTCTCGGAAACGCCGTCCAAACTGGAGAAGGAGGCTGATTTGATCTCGGATAAGAGCTACCTGTGGGCAATGCAGCTAGTTCTTTGCTTGTCGCAGAGATCACTAGGGAGGCTGTGCTTGATGGCAACACCGGGGATATCGGACTGGACATCATTGGGGGGACGGTCACGGCGCTCCCGGGGCTTGCTTGCGGAGTGACCTTAGCATGGTCATCGTCATCATTACCGCTCTTCAAGGGGTCAATCCGGGCTGAGATGCCCGGCTTTTGCGCTTGAATGACGTGATCATGGATCGGTGGAGGGTGCTTGATAGTTTGGTTGTCATTAGTTTGAGAATTGTTGTTTTTTGATTCAGCAACATTGTCGTTCGGATGACTGTTGCGACCAAGGGGGTGCTGCGATTCCCCCTTGTGAGGGTTTTGGAGGTCAATTCCGCGAGCAACTGGCACTATGGTTTGAACGGTCTGAGAAGCGGGACCAGTGCCATCAACTGCCTTGGTATCTGGTCCAGGGGTTCCGGTCGCACTGGGTCCATCGGTGTTTCGTCCACTGGTGTCAAGGTTAGGGGTGCCATTATTAGAGGCGTCAGCGCCAGTATTTGTATTGCTGGAATTAGAATCGTGTGCTACTGCGGGTTTCTCAGGTTGAGAGTGTCTGAAATGACTGGCGGATGGTGTTGGGCCTGCAGTTGGTGGCTGTTCGGGTGCTCTGTCAGCGAACCTGCTGAAGGATGTCAATTTCCGTTTGCACCAGCCCCAAAAGCGCGACCACCTGCCCATGGCGAGAATAAAGTGTATGTGGGACAAAAAACCATTATGTCGAACCGTCAAACACAAGTCTGCCGAAGCTAATCATATACTTTTCATTTAGGCGCTGTAATGCGGCTCGCACCAGCCGGGAGGAACCTTCGCTCCCAAAGTAAATTGCTGATCGAGACGGGGCTCGCCCCCTGTTGAACCTTCAGCTGAAGAACATGTGCTGGATACGAGGCACATCGTGAATCTGGAAATCGCGGGCTGTTTGTGGCATGCATTACCCCGGCGCTATGGCCTCCGCCACCTCACTCTTCTTCCTGATCTGTCACCATTCTGAGAGGCCGGTGATTTGGACATTTGGAATGCCTCCTCTGTGGGGCAACTCTTTTGAGCGCCTTGGTGGCTTGTTGAGGGTCGCAAACAGAAGGCGTACGGAGTACAGCTACTTGGTATGAGGCAGCCCTCAAGGCTGGCGATGGGCCTAGAGTGAGCAGTGCTCCGACTTCACCGCAGGAGCCTCACTAGCCGGTGGCTCGGGCGTTCAGCCCTGTCTCAGTCCCCCTCCATGAGAGGCGAGAGGTTGTCCAAAGGGCGGGGTGGCTTTGGCCATCAGGAGCCGGTTCAGCGAAGGCAAGCTTCAAGTTATTTACTCATTGACTCCCCCGCACTACAGCCTCACCACCGACTCGACTCATTCAGTAATCATGAGCTTGAGCCATGAGTCGACTAATGATTGACTCATTTCTTGGCAATTACCTGCGTGGCACAAAACTGGCACAGCACCGGCAGGATTCAAGCCACGAACCGCTGCTTCTACCCTATCACCGGTCGTAACAGTCGGTGCTTGGCCGATCAACCATTGTTGGCAGATCAGTTCTGAGCTCGGTGTGCCCTCTCTCCCTTAAGTTGGGTTTGCGGGCAGTGCGCACATACATCCACCAGGTCGGATAAATTGAGTATGCCTTGATGCGCGACCAAATCCACCAGACATAGAGAGTAAGTAATGTCAGAGGTAGCGCTACTACGACCAGAATCCACCAGTCGTTCGTGAAGGTAATGCTATTAGATGTTTCCGACTTGCCAACAAAGGAAGTTGAGAAGATGTTCGTGACCACGGTGAGTGGCAAATATCTGGACAAGAATTAGTTCGGGGGTGAATGACACGTGGAACCGAAGCATAGCTACATTAGACCGACAATTGTGAGAACCGTCGTCGCGCTTGCGTCCTGGCTATTCTTCTCTGCTAAAATGTGCATTCTCTGACTTAAAATCCGCATGTGTTCATTCTCTTGTCTGGACTCCTTGCCGAGTTGTTGCAAGGCGAAACCGTTGCTGAGATCCAGAAAACTTGTTACGAGGCTGGCAACCCCGGCCAGGCGTAGCCTCAATGATTCCAGCTTCAGAGACAAATTTTCCAGTTCTTTAAGTTTCTCAGTGATGGCAAGAGTTGCACAGTCTTCGACATCTGGGCAGAGTCCAGTTCGAAGACTGCTCTCCATCAGGGACCGAAGATCGTGCTCCGTTGCCTTTACCGCAACTAATGAATTGCCTATGCGATCGTCAAGGAGCATCATTTCTTGCCGTTTGGATGCATCTATCTGTCCCATTGGGCCTTGATCGTCTAGTGAAGAGCCGAGCGACTGTGTTGCATGGTGTTCAGTCTCCGACCAAAGGGCAACAACGTATGGACGCCATTGCCCCATGACCGTATCGACAAGCAAGATAACGATCTCAAGGATGTTGCGATCAACGCCGAGTTGGCTGTGTGCGAAGTAATCATCGAGGAGGGATTTAGAAGACTCGGGGACGGTCACGAATATCCAAGTCTGACCAGTAAGTGCAGTTGTTCGCCTGTAGTAAATTGCACACTGCCTAAGGGACCATTGCGAACTCAATGGAACGTCGTTTCGGTAATTCCTTTCGACGAAACGTATTCCATACATGCACTCGAACGTTAAAGAGTCCGGATCTTGTCGGAAGCTTCGCATGCGCATTGCTGGAGGGGTCAGTTCAACCTCATTGTCTCGAGAGCCGAAGTAGAGTATGTAGTCGTTGAACTGAGGCGAAACATCACGCCTACGACATAGTTCTTTGTAAAGCTCATAACTTGTTTGCAAGGGTGAGTATGAGTTGCGCTGCAGGATGAAAAAAGCTTGTAGTTCGGCGTCGGAATCCATGTACTTTTGAAGATCTTCCAGGGTTGTGATGAGCTGCGTGGCGAGGCATCGAAGAGGCTTTTCGTTGTGTTGCCCCTTTTCAAGATCTCTTGTCTCAAATTCAACAGCAAATTGCTGCTCCTTCTGTCGTCGTTTCAGCTGAGTGATGCAATCGGCCGCATAGACTTCAAGACGTGCCTGACCTTTTCTGCTTGAAATGAACAGCCTCGCCTCAGTCAGGCTGTCGCTAAAAACTTGGGCAAGGCCAGGTGCCTGTTCTCGAAACAAGGCTGTCTCGAAGGGTGGACTGACCATAGTCGTGATGAAATCGACCAGCGTTGATGTGGATAGTGGCAAAAATGTATGTAAGGCTGAAGTTGAGCACAAATTCCGTAGCCCGTCGTGGTGGCTTGGTTGGAGTTACACGAAACGGGGCTCTGGCGCTTGAGAGAATGGGGCACTAACAGAATGCAAACAATGCGCAGCCCAAGTCCTTATTGAGAGAATTCATTTCTTCGATGTGAGCACGGCTTTCGGGCTTTCATCTTTGCAGTAGCGAGCGAAGGCACAGACAAGGCAGATTCACAGGATGCTCGGAAATGAACCCTGTCGTATTTGCTGCGTGGCGGCTGCGGGTTTCAGGTCAGCGGGGCAACAATTACGAGCAAGGCAAAGGGGGTGTCAATAATACTGGTCGATTCGTCCGGCATGCAGTAGCTCCTATGACAGCGGTGGTGTGGTGGTCGTGGTTTGCTACCATTCCTTCACGCAGGAGATGGTTTTGCAAGGCGCTTCGACACAAGGGCCACTCAGTCCTAGCTGAAGGGAGAATCGATTTGCCCCACAGCTGGTGTCAAGCAGATATGTATATCCGGCTGCTGTTCACGTCCGCCCCCTTCCTTTAGAACCGACTAGCAGACGATTAAAGTCACAACCTACAGCGATCATACTACATGCCAGCATCAACATTGTGCGCTCAAACAATGCACAGCGACTCCTGCGACGAGGGGAGCATGATTTCACGGCTATCTACACCAGAAATCATTTCTGATCAATTCGTCAACGTACCAAAACTCCCGGCAAGGCTGCAATGTATATTTGGGAAACCAGTAAACTGTTACTGGCGTTTGGGAGCATGGCATATCGAAGACGCACCAAGGCGACTTGAAGAAGTAATTGTTTGACCTCGGGTTCTGGGATCTTCTGGGCTAACTATGACGCAGAAGGAAAAACAAAGCTTGCGGCTGTAGATGGATGTTAGATGGATGTTTTGCGGGCAATTTGCTTCAGGATACAACCCCAAACCACTGTATCTGCTCGGGAAGGCTGGAATTGGAGAGAAGAGACCTCGCAGCGATCAAAACTGTTGACTACTCAATCTTTCATGGAATTATGAATCAGAAGCACCTAGTGAATTCATTCACAAGCGATGTTTGACCACCTACGGCCATCTATCCTACTAGTTCTCAGGGAGTCTTCACACCAATATTTTGCCCAATCTCCGCAACCCACACAGTCGTTGTATTATCATTGACATCCCGGATCCAGATCTCTTCTGCCTGCCTGGGGTGAGCGCAACGAGAAAGTAGGTTGGCATTTTTTTGAGATGCAGACTTACAGTGGTCCACAAGCGAGGTGCGGTAATGCTGTACACACCATTCCTGCGCTGTGGAATGTCAGTAATCTGCCTCACTGAAAGAACTACCAAGCGTACCGAGTACTCGTATGTGTCATGCTTTCCTGAGAAGCACTCGAGCCACGCATCGAGCTTTGCGTTATTGAGATACCGTGAGTTGACTTTGAATGTGACCATTGTGGATTATTGTCAGTGCCGGCTTCAGGTGATTGTGACACCACTTCAAGTTTTGATGCTAGCGAGAAACATATAGCTCCTAGATGATACCTCCAACAGGCTGAAGAAGGATGATGCCAGAAACAGAGCGGCCTATTACGAAGGAGATCTCCGAGACTGCGCTTCTTTCTGTGTCCATGAGAGGAAAAATCGAGCCCACGATGCGTGATCTATTCAAAACTAAACCGGTGAGCATCGTACACGTGGCAAATCACCAATTGTATTTCTGCTTGCGCTCTCTGCCCAAAGGAAGCGATGCCTTCTCAGCCCAGCACCAATCAGAGCCTCAGCCTAATGGGGGCAAAGTCAAGGCGCTGGCTATCTCGCGCGGGCTTGTGGTAGCACCAGCGGATGCGTTGACAATTGAGTGTAGTCCTTGATTACAACGTCAAAGATCGGGCAGTTTTGCTTGCAGAAAGTCGGTGCCCAAGGTGTATTCACCGTATGAGTCAGTTGACTCAGGACTGAGCGGGAATCGGACGATGACTACTTATCACGATGGTGGTCAGGCGTCGCTATCTCCCCGATAGGACTCATACCAAAGCCAAATTGATTTCTCATCTGCGCTTGCACGGGGCGCATTTTGATGTTTTCACTCATGATGTGCCTCGCTAGCTCTAAGTGCCCAATCATTTCTAGAATAAAAAAGATTCCCAAGAAAAAGTGAAGCGCAAGGCAGAGGATCGGACTCAGAGCCTAGACAGCAATGCCGCCTGATCAGGCAATATCAACACAGCTCGGTAGCATTGACAAGGTATTCCTTCTGCCTCTGCCTAGAGCACAGCCTTGCGAATAGTTCCTTCAGGGCTACGAACTGCAGCCGAGTCCACAGCCACCATATCCCCACGGTGCCCACTGTCAATGGCACCGAGATGGCGAGCATGATGGTCCAGCCATGGTCGACAGACGTCGTAGTTGAACCGTTAGATAGCTGCGTCTTCGTGATGAACTCCGTGGAAAAGAAATTCTTGAGACACGACATTCATGTCAGAGGACGGAAGGCATTACTGAGATGAACACTTACCAGCACGATAGTAATAGGAAGGTAGATGAGCATAATTATCGTCAACAGCTTAACCGCGGCCGCGTCTTGCATGCTACGAGTAGCGATCTTCTCCATTTTCTTGTTCTCCTCTTGCGCGGCTCTCGACAGAGTCTGTAACGTGTACCCACTCTCCAAGTCGAGAAAGCTTGATAGCTAGAGATTGTCAGCCTGGCGCAATGTAGGGAAGCAAAGTGGTCGGATTTTACCAAACTGACGGAGCTTCTTAGTTTCTGGTGAAGGTTCTCCGCGTGTTCGAGTAGCAAGTCCAGCTCTTTCGAGATGCTCAGTGCCATGGAATTGTTCCATTCCGCATGCCCCGCATGATCATCGCAGACGAAAGACGTGGTTGTGATGATCGATGCGAAATATAAAGAAATGTCTTCTGCACTCGAACGACTTGCCTTGAGAGCAAGTATCATGTCGAGAATATCATCCTCGAGCTGTTTAAGATGTTGACGGACGTCAAAATCAGCTGCCCCTGCAGTCCCTTCTTCGCCATGTACTGCGAAAAGCAGTCGGGATTTCTGTTTTCACGTTAGAGCAAGACGACTCAGGATATTCCTCAGACCTACGTGTTCATCGAGATCCTGTGCTAGGTAAACGAGATAGGGTCTCCAACGGGTGACAGCCCAGTATACAAGCGATAAATGGACGCACAACACATCACATATTTTAGGGTTGCCATCCACCATGCGATATTTGCCAATTACTTCTTGTGCAGCCGAAGGCAAGGAGACAAAAAGCCAACAGCTCGCCGAGGTAGTCAAATCGGCTCTCTGATAAACGGCGAACTGGCGCAAAGACCAGGGGCTTGGAGCATCTTTTCTCCCATTTATTTCAATGTAACGCAAGCAGTATGCAATTTCTGCGAGATGTGTCAGCAGGGTCGGCTAAGAATTCAGATGTTCTACCATATCCAGTGCTCGAAAAACCTTCGACCGTCTTTGGACAAGCATTGAATTGCACCCTGGGCGGGGCGACTTCGACTTCACACCTGCGGCCTCCCATATACAGCGCTGTATCCTTGATGCGTGGAAAGGCGCCAATGCGCTCACACAGTGCCTCAAACATATCCCTGGTGATCAAGAGCGGTCCATGTGAATAACTTTGTATTAAGTGGCTGCTGAAGTTAATCGCCTGTCCCAACTTCATATGGATACGACTCACAATTCCACGTAAACTTGTTTCCGCTATAGCCTCGTCAGTTACGCACCCCACAGACACAATTAATGCCGTACCGAAAGAAGCCTCTCAAGATCATCGGCAGATTTCCACATTACGCCCCTCCTAGCTGCAACGCTTTGACAATCTTCAAATCCTTTCTCACTTGTGTATCCATAGTCAACAGGAGAAGTCGGCGAGAGTTTCGCCAATTCTGGAGAAGGACACTTAGTCTCCTCGCTATCTGCGTCGGGAGGCAACCGCACGCGCTCTCCAGGGTGCAAGGCTCCGGCTCGGTTTTGTAGAATACACCGCACCGATGATTCCTGGCCCTTTGAAAGGAAGAGTCTAGGAATGTTCTCGAGATACTGTCCTTCAAGGATCTGATCTGAGCAGAACAGAGCGATCGAGGTATCGCGGAAGGCCATTTTACCCGTTTGCCCGTCGTTGAATCAAGCCTATTTCTCTTCCCTCCAGTTGCAAAGAAAAGGGGGTGGAATGTCAATAGCGCATGTAAATTCGATTTGATGCTAGCAACAAATACCGAAACACTGCAAAAGCACAATCTTCTCGATGGAACGGTACAATGTGAGGCTGAGTTGGCTTTGCAGTGAGCAACTCTAGTTGAAGCTGTCACACGGCTTTCAGCCTCGCGGACAACCGAACAGCCCCCTAGCCGGGTGCGGAGCCACCCAAATGATTGGCGGCGGGCCCCGGTCACCGGTTTCGCCAGCATGGACTCCGTACTTCGTATGACTGGGAAAGGCACGTGACCGATTGTAGCGACTTGATTTTAGGGTCAGAGATCAAGCTTGGAGCCCTACAAATGCATTTAAAGACTAGTCCTGAGGCACTGGCCAGC
>Ga0105239_10006479_pt1 | contig 13573 bp, 11 predicted proteins | sample KBSC44metaG_FD_92761 | JGI IMG/M metagenome (GOLD analysis project Ga0105239, IMG submission 92761) | Corn rhizosphere microbial communities from Kellogg Biological Station, Michigan, USA - KBS C4-4 metaG | ecosystem: Host-associated > Plants > Roots > Rhizosphere > Soil | place: Michigan, USA... | reverse complement strand
GTTCTGCTCGAAGCCTGCGCGGCTTGGGGACTCGAGCAGGCGCTCCAGCGTGCGATCGGGATGTTCGCGTTCGCGCTGTGGGACGCGCGCGAGCAGGAACTGACGCTGGTGCGGGATCGGATGGGAGAAAAACCACTGGTGTATTTCGAAGAGGGCCGGACATTGGCCTTCGCCAGTGAACTGAAAGCCCTGGGGGGTTTCCACGACGGGCGACTGGATGCCGCAGCAGTAGAAGTGTACCTGGCGCTGGGATACGTCCCGGCTCCTCTGGCTATCTTCCGAAACGTGCGGAAGCTTTCCGCCGGCCATCGGCTGCGATGGAAAAACGGCCGGAGTACGGTCGAGCGCTGGTGGTTTCCGGAGCGTTCTCACGCGGCGGTCGAGCGCACATCGGCGGGGCGGATCAAACAAGCCCGCTCCCTCTTGGCAGATGCCGTGCGCTTGCGTCTGCAGGCGGATGTTCCGCTGGCTGTAGCGCTGAGCGGGGGCGTCGATTCCTCGGTGATTGCCGCGGAAGCTGTGAATCAAGGCGCGTGTCTGAAAGCGTTCACCGTGATCGCTGAAGGCGACGAGACGGATCTGCCGTACGCGGTGTCAATGGCGCGGCGGCACGGGTTGGCGCACGAAGTCGTGCGGATACCCGCGATCGCACCGGTGGAGCGTGTGCTCCAGGCGGTGGAGCAATACGACGAACCGTTCGCGGACAGCTCGGCTTTGTGCTCGCTCGATCTGGCGCGGACGCTGGCCGGTCGGTATAAGGTGGTTCTCAACGGCGACGGCGGAGACGAGGCTTTCGCGGGGTATCGCACCTACACGCGGATCGCGATGAAACAGGCGATCAAGGCCGCCGCGGCGGGTGTGGGCATGGTCGATGGAAATGATCGGACCAGCGTCTACGTTCAATCGCGCGCTCTATTTCGCCAACATGAGTGTTCGGAGTTGATGAATGGTCACGCCGGCGGCGGAGCGCTGCCACAGTTGCTCGCGGCTGACGAATTTTTGCGGGCCTCGCCTGGCGGGAGTGCGTTGAAGCGCGCTCTGTGGACCGACCGGCATTTGCACTTGGCCAACGGTCTGACGCATAAGGTGGACCTGGCTCTAGGGGCTTATGGGATAGAGGGGCGGGCGCCATTTCTCGATCACCGGATTCTGGAGTGGACGCAGGCATTGCCGTCTGGCGATCTGGTGCGCGGGCCGGAGCGTAAAATTCTGCTGCGGGAAGCCTACCGAGCTGAACTGCCGTGGAAAATTATCACGCGGCCCAAGCACGGCTTCGGAGCTCCCATCGGAGCCTGGCTGTCGGGACCTCTGCGTGAGATGGTGCAGGATTCTCTGCCGTGCCCGCTGCTCGACCCTGCGTTGCAGAAGGCCGCAGGCGGACAACGTCTTTGGACACTGCTGATGTTCGCCCGTTGGGCCGCGCGTTGGGGGGCAAGGTGGTAGTCACAGTGCTGATGGCGGTCTACGATACACCGCTCGGCATGCTGCGTCAGGCGGTAGATTCGATACTCAACCAGACGTTTGCGGATTTTGAGTTCCTGATTGTGGACGACGGCAGCCGCGATCAGGTGGTTCGTAGCTTCCTGGTCGAGCGCGCTAAAGACGATCCGCGGATTCGTATCGCCTGGGAGCCGCACCGAGGACTGACGGCGTCGCTCAACCGGGGGCTGGAACTGGCGACCGGAAGATTTGTTGCTCGCCAGGATGCCGACGATTGGAGCGGGCCGTCCAGGCTTGAACAGCAGCTGGCGTGGTTTCGCGTGCATCCGGAGACGGCCGTGCTGGGCACCGGCGCGTGGACGCATCAGCAGGACGGAAGTCCTCTGTGGCGGCTGCACCTACCTGCGACGCATGCCGGGATTCTGGCGGCTTTTCCCAAAGGGAATCCGTTTGTGCACGGGTCGGTTATGTTTCCGCGAGCGCAGGCGACTGCAGCGGGCGGATATCGCGAGGCGTTTCGCTGCTCGCAAGACTACGATTTTTTCTGGCGGCTGGCTGAGCGAGGCAGTGCTCGAAACCTCAGGGAGGCGCTGTATCATTACCGCTACACCAGCGCCTCGGTGAGCGCGGAGCGAGCCGGCGAACAAGCCCGGGCGCATCGGGCCATCCGGCGGTTGGGCGAATCCCGCCGCAGAGGAGAGATGGAAGATGTATCTCGGGCGCTCGCTGAAGCCGGTGAGGCAGGCGATGCAGCGTGGCGCGTGCAACTCAAGCAGGCCGACCATCGGATGCTGGCAGGCGACTACCGGGGGGCTTGGGTGGCTTACAGCGGGTTACTGGAGTCTCATCCGGTGAATCCGTTGGGGTGGGCCAAGCTCGCCCGGTTGGGGGTGTTTCGGGCGTTTCCGAAGCTGCGGGAAGCGTGTTTTCGATGAGCGACGCTTTACAAAGCAAGGCCCTCCGCGTGCTGTTCGTGATTCCCGGTCCTCCCGGTGGAAACTCCATGGTGTTCGCACGACGGCAGGCGGAGAGCCTGGTGGCGCAAGGTTTGGCTGTGGAGGTATTCGATTTGCGGTCGCGCATCTCACCGCGCGTGCTCTGGCGCGAGTTTTTGCGATTCCGCCTCATCCTCGGGACGTTTCGTCCGCAAGTGATCCACGCCCACTACGGAACCATGACCGCGATGTTCGCGGCGCTGGCGTCGGGGAAGCTTCCGCTGATGATCACCTATCGCGGAAGCGATCTCAATCCATTGCCTGCGGCACGCAAGCTGCGTCCGGCGGTCGGACGGCTACTGTCGCAACTGGCGGCGCTGCGCGCATCGCGCATTGTGTGCGTAAGCCCGCAGCTGCGCGACCGCCTATGGTGGCGACGCGATCGTGCGACGGTGCTTCCGAGCGGAGTGGATGCCGAGGTTTTTAGGCCAGCGCCCCAGCGGGAGATGCGCTTCCGGCTGGGCTGGCAGGAGCAGGATCGAATCGTGTTGTTCAACGCCGGAGGGGAAGGGCACAATAAGCGCCTGGATCTGGCCCAGGCAGCTACCAGCGAAGCGCGGCGCTGGGAGCCGGCTCTTCGTCTCGAGGTGCTGGACGGCACTGTGCCGCCGGATCGGATTCCGGCCATGATGAACGCCGCCGACTGTCTGCTGGTCACCAGCGACGCGGAGGGTTCTCCTACGGTGGTTCAGGAAGCGCTGGCGACCAATCTTCCGATCGTGAGTGTGGATGTGGGGGACATCGCCGAACGTCTCGAGGGCGTTGCCTATTCGCGCATTGCCCGGCGAGACGCGCAGTCGCTGGGAAGGGCTCTGGCCGACGTGGTTACTCCGCCCCGGCGATCGGACGGGCGCAGGAGGGTGGCCGAATTTTCCTCGCAGCGGATCGCGCGCGAGCTTGGCCGGCTGTATCGCGATATCGCCCGCCCATCGGTGGCGGCACTCTAGATGGAATATTTCGCTCTGCTGACGGTGGCGACCGTGATCATCGGGATGTTAGCGGCGGTGTTGTATCGCAAGCGGGGCGATGCCGGGACGCTGATCGGGATCGGGGCGCTGTACTACTGGTCGTTGTTCGGGGCCTGGTACATCGTGATCGATAAGACGGGCGGATTTAGCGGCAAGAACTACCAGTATTTGGAGGGCAAACTTTTCCCCATCGCGCTGGATCAAGCCTATCTGGTGACTCTGGGGCTGTACGCGGGCTTCATTATTCTGGTGGAACTCACACTGTTGGTGACGGTAGCTCCCGCGAGCAACCGGGAACCGCCTCCGCTGCTGATGCGCCACGCCCCGATTCTATGGATCGGGCTGTGCGCTGGACTGGGGAGCCTGCTGCTGGTGTACGACAATCTCAGCGCGGCCTGGGCTCTGAACATGTCGGCCTACGTGTATACGCGGGCGCAAACCGATGAATGGTTCACGTTGCACCAGGTGCTGAACCGCGTGGCACTGCTGCCTCCTGCTATTGGTCTTGGGGTGCTGGTGGCGGGGAGAAACCCGCGTGCTTTGATCAGCGTCGGGCGGCGCTACACGCTGCCCGCCTATCTGTTGCTGTTGGGCGTCATGGGAATGTTCACCTTCGTGCTGGGGAACAAGAACGAGGTGCTGGCGGCGCTGGTGGCCGGCGTGCTTACCTATATCGGCACTGCACGAAAACCGAAGTGGATCCGAGTGGGTCTGGTTCTCTTTGCCGGATTCTGGTTCCTGTACGCCATCGATTTGTTTCGCGCCGTACCGCTGGCGGACCTAAGTGCAGATGTGCGCGAACGAACCGAAGAGGCCAGCGGTGTGGCAACCTTCCTGACCTCGAGCAACGAAGCCTACGGCGCGCACTTCTCGATGTACGGGGTTCTGGCGGGACAGGTGGAGCCGCGGTTTGGGTACAGCTTGTATTCGCTGGCGTGCTCGGTGATCCCGCGCGTGTTGTGGCCGGACCGGCCGAGGGACATCTATCTTTACTACAGCGAGAGCGTGGGGGCGATCCAGAACCAGGGGTATTCGCTGCATCACGCCACGGGTTGGTATCTGAATTTCGGATACCTGGGCGTCGCGCTGGGGGCGATGGTGATGGGGCTGGTGTGGGCGTATTGTTTGAACGCACATCGCAGGACCGCCGGAGGATCGTTGTTCCGACTGTTTGCGACGGTGGCGCCGTGGCTATTCTCGGCCTGCCTGCCTCCTCTGATTCGCGCGGGTCCGGAAGGCTACAAAGGATTCCTGATCGAAGGCTTGCTGATACCGCTGGGCGTGCTGGCTTTCTCGTGCCGGCGCAAGGAGGCGCGCGCGCAACTGGCATGGCGCGCGCAGCGCGGCTGGACTTGCGGGGCCGCCCGGTGAATCCGTTGGTTTCCGTAGTGATCCCGTGCCGCAACGAAGCCAGCTTCATCGGCCGGTGCCTGGACTCGGTGCTGGTTTCGGAGTATCCGGCAAACCTGCTGGAGGTAATCATCGCCGACGGAATGAGCCGGGATGGTACGCGGGAGTGTGTGGCGGCCTATACAGCGCGGGATTCGAGGGTGCGCTTGATCGACAATCCTGCAGGTGTTACTCCCGTGGCGCTGAACCGAGCAATTGGCGTTGCTCGCGGAGGAGTGATTGTGCGGCTGGACGCAAGGGCTGAAATCGCGCCGGAATATATCGCGCGGGCAGTCGAGAGTCTTGATTCCGGCGAAGCGGATTGTGTGGGCGGAGCGATGCGGACGCTCACGGAGGGCTCGGGAAAATTCGCCGAGGCGATTCGAATTGCCCTGACGCATCCCTTCGGAGTGGGCAACTCGCATTTCCGCACGGGTTCGTGTTCAGATCAGCCGCGCTGGGTGGATGCCGTTTATGGCGCTTGCTGGCACCGCGAGGTATTCGATCGCCTGGGTTGGTTCAACGAGCGCCTGGAGCGCAGCCAGGACATCGAATTCAGCACCCGCTTACGCCGTGCGGGCGGAAAGATTCTGGTGTCGCCGGAGATGCAGATCAACTATTACGTGCACGGCTCGTTGCGCGATTTCTGGCGCCGAAATTGGAGCAATGGAGTATGGGCCGTACTGCCGCTGGCATGCTCATCGGGGATCGTCGTGCGCTGGCGGCACTTAGCTCCTCTGGGACTGGTAATCGCTTTGACGGGAGCAGTCGCTATTAGTGTATGGCTGAATAGCGGATGGCCGGCGGTCGCCGTGGCAGGGCCGTATGTTGCGGCAGACCTGGCGGCGTCAGCGCACGCGGCGTTAAGAGAAAGCAAAGTGGGTGCAGCATTGCTGATGCCGGTGGTTTTTGCCAGCCTGCACCTGGCCTATGGATTCGGGAGCCTGTGGGGCTGCGTGCGCCTGGCTGTGGCACTCGCAAGACCGGCGGCGACAGAGCCGGGAGTCGCTTCGTGAGTAGCTTCGTGACTCAGACCGCGGCGCGGAGCTTTGTCACCGTCACCGAACGGCCGGGCCAAGCGGCGTCCGGGATCCAATTGGAGATGCTGGCGGCGCGCTACGCTTGGGCCGCGAGCCAGGCTCATGGGAAGGACGTGCTTGAGGCAGGTTGCGGAGCGGGCCTGGGCCTGCCGATCGTCGCGCGGGTAGCTCGGTCGGTTCATGCGGGGGATGTGGACGGGGAGAATCTACGCGCTGCGGCGATGGCGTGCGCGGAGCAATCCAATGTTCAGCTGGGATTATTTCCTGCCGAACAGCTCCCGTTTCCAGGCGAATCGTTCGATCTGGTGCTGCTGTTCGAGGCGATCTACTACGTGCCCGACGCGCAGCGCTTTTTCAAAGAGGCTCATCGCGTTCTACGGCGAGGCGGATCGCTTCTGATCGTGACGGTTAACCCGGCGTGGACGGGATTCAATCCGAGCCCGTTTAGCGTTCATTATTTTTCCAGTGACGAACTGCAGGCAGGGCTGGAGCAATCTGGTTTCGCAGCGCAGGTGCAGGGAGCGTTTCCAGAAAAAGCCGGGTGGACTGCCGCGGCGATTCGTTGGAGCAGGCGTGCAGCGGTCGAACTGAAGCTGGTTCCTCGGACGATGCGAGGCAAAGCGCTGCTCAAGCGGATTTTCTACGGACGTCTGAACCCGTTGCCGGGACGGCTGGCGGAGGCTTCCGGCACGCCTCCGGCTCTTGAAGAACTGGATGGTAGTGCGAAGTTGCGCCGCTGCCGCGTGCTGTACGGCCAGTCCACCAAGAAAACATGATCGCAACAGCAGCCCAATCCGTACCGTTTTTCGATTATCCGCACCTGTTTCTTTCCGAGATGAAGGAACTGACCGCGATCTTTCAGGATGTCGCCACACGCGGGGCGTTCATCATGCAGGAGGATCTGGCGAGGTTCGAGCGCAATCTGGCAGCGTCCGTCGGGGTGAAACACGCGGTGGGGGTCGGCAACGCCACCGATGGACTGATCATCGCTTTGCGCGCCGTGGGAGTGGGCCCGGAGGACGAAGTCATTTTCAGTTCCCACACCATGGTGGCGACGGCGGCGGCGATTCATTTTGCGGGGGCATCGCCGGTCCCGGTCGAATGCGGGGCAGATCACCTGATCGATCCGGAGGCCGTGGAGCGGGCGGTAACGACGCGCACGCGGGCGATCTTGCCCACGCAGCTAAACGGACGAATGGCCGACATGCGTGCGCTCGAAGCCATCGCCGCACGTTTCGGGCTGACGATCGTCGAGGACGCAGCCCAGGCGCTGGGCGCCCGATTTGGTGGAAAGTCCGCGGGAAGTTTTGGCGCAGCCGCGGCGTTTAGTTTTTTCCCAGCCAAGACGCTCGGATGCCTGGGAGACGGCGGCGCGGTGGTGACGAATTCCGATTTCGTCCACAGGGGTGTGTTGGAGCTGCACGATCACGGGCGCGGCGCCGACGGTGAAATCGTGAGCTGGGGACTCAACTCGCGCCTGGATAATTTACAGGCCGCGATTCTGGATTTCCGGCTGGCGTCCTATCCGACAGCTATCGACCGGAGGCGCGCATTGGCTCGGATTTACGGAGCACGGCTCGGCAGCATCGAGCAACTAGTTCTTCCGCCGGGTCCCGCCGACGATACCGAACACGACGCTGAACACTTCGACGTGTTCCAAAACTACGAAATCGAAGCGGAGCGGCGCGATGACTTACGCGCATTCTTGAAATCGCGTCAGATTGGCAGCGCACTCCCGTGGGGCGGAAAAGCCGTGCACCAGTGGCCGCGCCTGAATTTCCAGGTCAACCTGCCATTTACCGAAGTACTGTTCGAGAGGGTGCTCCTCCTCCCCTTGAATCTTTCTCTCACCGACGATCATGTCCACTACATCTGCGACGCTATCGAAACTTTCTACCGGCTCGGCTGAGAGCGGGTTGGCCGAAGGCTGGCTGCTGGGCCGCTGGAAAACCATGTTACGCATCCGGCGGGCCGAAGAGGCTATCGCCCACATGGTCGAAAACGGGGAAGCCCGTTGTCCCTGCCATCTTTCGATCGGCCAGGAGGCGATTGCTGCGGGCGTATGCGCGGCACTCGATGCGAGCGACACCATCTGGGGCGGACACCGGTCGCACGGGCACTACCTGGCCAAGGGCGGATCGCTCGAAGGATTGTTCGCGGAAGTGCTGGGCCGGAACACTGGCTGTGCTGGAGGACGCGGAGGGTCGATGCATTTGAGCGCTATCCAGCACGGCGTTCCGGGGACGGTTCCCATAGTAGCCGGCACCATCCCGCTGGCAGCGGGCGCCGCACTCGCGTACAAGATGCGCTCGGAACGACGGGTGGCGGTGGCGTTCTTCGGTGACGGAGCGCTGGAGGAAGGCAGCGTCCACGAGACTCTGAACCTGGCGGCCCTGTACCGGTTGCCGATGGTGTTCGTCTGCGAAAACAATCTCTACGCCAGCCATCTGCATTGGAGCGAGCGCCGACTGAAGGACAACTTGGATCAGGCTGGAGCATTTCATTCGGTACCTGGTACGCGCGTCGACGGCAATGACGTCGAAGGCGTGTACGATGCTGCCCGGCTCGCGGTGATGCGGGCGCGCACGGGCGCGGGTCCGTCGTTTTTGGAATGCCGGACGTTTCGATGGCGCGGGCATGTGGGAGCAAGTTCGGACGAAGACGTAGGTGTGCGCCGCGGGGGTGAACTCGCGGAGTGGCTGCTGCGCGATCCCCTGGCTCGGACGGAGGACCGTCTTACGACGGATCTTGCACGTCACCTTGAAAGACACCGGGCTGCGGTGGATGAAGAAATCCGTTTGGCTCTGGAGTCGGCGCGCACGGGGCCTGAGCCGGATCCAGAACGCCTTTGGAGCTTCGTATGCGCCAGCTGACCTACGCCCAAGCCATCCGCGAAGCGCATAGCCAACTGCTGGCCGCGGATCCCCGCGTGTTCGTGATCGGACAAGGATTGTGGAGTCCGTGGTACGCGGGGGGCAGCCTGGAGGATCTGGATCGTGAATACGGACGCACACGCATTCTCGACAGCCCAGTCTCAGAGAATGCCGTTACCGGGATGGCGGTGGGCGCGGCGCTGGAGGGCATGCGTCCGATTGTGTTTCATCCGCGTCTGGATTTTCTGCTGCTGGCGATGGATCCGGTGATCAATCAGGCGGCCAACTGGTCGTACCTGTTTGCCGGGCAGGGGAATGTTCCGCTTGTGATCCGGGCGGTGATCAATCGCGGCGCGGAGCAAGGCGCGCAGCATTCGCAAGCTCTGCATTCGATGTTCATGCATGTGCCCGGCCTGAAGACGGTGATGCCGGCGACTCCCGCGGATGCTAAGGGCCTGCTGCTGGCCGCGGTAGACGATCCCAACCCCGTGCTGTATATCGACGACCGCTGGTTGTACGGTGTAACGGGAGATGTACCTGAGGAGGCCTATCGAGTTCCCATCGGGGAAGCAGCCGTACGCCGCATGGGAAGCGACGTGACCATCGTTGGAATATCCTGGATGGCTGCGCAGGCGCTCGAAGCCGCGGAAGCGCTGGCCGCGCAAGGAATCGACGCGGAGGTCATCGACCTGCGAAGCCTCAAACCCTGGGATCAATCGAGAGTCCTTGAAAGCGCGCGCAAAACTGGACACGTAATCGTCGCGGATCCCGGTTGGCGCACTGCAGGAGCCTCGGCCGAGATCGCGGCAACGATCGCCGCTGAAGCCTTCCATGATCTCGAAGCTCCCGTGGAGCGCGTCGCGTTGCCGGACACGCCGGCGCCGACGAGCCGTGTCGAAGAACAGGCGTATTATCCGCGCCCCAGCGTCATCGTCCTAGCCGTGCAACGAGCCCTGGGACACCGGAAGCTCGCGGGGGCCTGCGCTTGAAACGGAGTTTCGATATTCTCTCCGCGTTCGCGGGACTGCTGATGCTGCTGCCCTTGCTGACGCTGATCGCGGCGCTGGTTTTTCTGGGGGACGGCAACACGCCATGGTTCCGCGGAGTACGGGTCGGCAAAGGAAGGCGTGGATTCCGCATGGTCAAGTTCCGCACCATGATTCCGGACGCCTGGAAATCAGGTGTCTCATCCACCGGCGCCGCAGACCGGAGGATTACGCGGGTGGGCAGACTGTTGCGGCGTGCGAAGCTCGACGAGCTGCCGCAGTTGTGGAATGTTCTGATCGGGGACATGAGCCTGGTGGGGCCGCGCCCGCAGGTGGAAGCCGACGCGGCACTGTACTCCGTGGAAGAGCAGCGTCTCTTCAAGACACGGCCGGGCATTACGGATCTCGCGTCGATCGTCTTTGCGGATGAAGGTGAAATCCTGACGGGCGCCGCGGATCCGGATCTAGCCTACAACCAGATCATCCGGCCGTGGAAGAGCCGGCTCGCACTGCTGTATCTCGAACGCCGGTCCTTCACTGCCGATATCCAGATTCTGTGGCTGACACTGCTGGGCGCAGTTTCCAGAGAGACGGCCCTCCGAGGCGTCGGGCGCATGCTGGCGGCATGGGAAGCGGATCCACTGCTTTGCCGGATGGCGGCGCGACGGGAAGCGCTGCTGGCCTGCCCGCCACCAGGAGCGGCGCGGATCGTTACGGATTATCAAAAGGCGGCCCGCGCGTGAAAGCATCGCTGATGAGACATCGCCGCGTCATCGCTGAGCTAATGCAGGTCCTGCTGTCGATCGCGTCGCTGGCGGTAAGTTTCTTGCTGCGTTTCGATTTTCCTCTCGGCGCACTTAACGCACATCTGCTGTTCCAGGCGCTTCCGCTGCTGGTGGCGGTCAAACTCGTCGTATTCCGAGGCTTCGGTCTCAGTCACCTGGGGTGGCGCTACATAGGATTCCCGGACCTCCTGCGGATAGGACTGGCTAACCTGGCGGCTTCGTGTGCGGCCGCGATCGCTCTGCGCCTGGCGATCGGTTCGACCTTCCCGCGTTCTATATACGTACTGGATTTCCTGGTGTGCGTCACGTGGATGGTCGCGGGCCGCGCGGCGGTGAAATGGCTGCTGGAACGCCGCCATTCCGCGCCGTCGAAGCCGGAGCGGCGTACGCTGATTTATGGTGCCGGCAAAACCGGAGTCGCGACGCTGGCCGAGATTCGGGCTCACCCGGCGATCGGATGCCGGGTGATAGGATTCCTGGATGACGATTCGACGAAACGGTCGATGCGCATCCATGGCGTGCGCGTGTTGGGCGGCCGCGCGGATTTAGCCGCAGTGGCGCGCAAGCAAGGAATCGACGAGGTTCTCCTCGCCCTGCCGGAAGACTCGGGCGACCAGCTCACCGAGATCCTGGAGCAATGCCGGGCCGCGCATGTGTCGGCCAAGCGCGTGCCCGGGCTGCTGGAGCGAATCGGGCCCCGTGTGCGGATGGATCAGATCCGCGACGTTCGTCTGGAAGATCTGTTGGGACGCCCGCCGGCGCGCTGGGAGCAGGACGGTCTGCTGGCGCATCTTTCCGGTCGCGCGGTGCTGGTGACCGGAGCCGGCGGTTCGATCGGCAGCGAGCTGTGCCGGCAAATCGCCCGGCACAAACCCCGGGTGCTAGTCGGATTCGATCAGGCCGAGACTGCCTTGTATCAAATCGAGCAGGAGCTGCGGGAGCGGTTTCCCAGCCTCGTGTTCCATCCCGCGGTCGGCAGCATTCAGAATCCGCGCCGGCTGGAGGAGCTGTTTGGGGAGCATCGTCCCGAATCCGTGTATCACGCTGCGGCCTATAAACACGTGCCGCTCATGGAGACGCATCCCTTCGAGGCGGTGGAGAACAACGTATTCGGCACGCGCAATCTGGCCCAGGTCGCATCGACCTACGGAGCCGAAGAGTTTGTTCTGGTGAGCAGCGACAAGGCCGTGCGGCCGGCGGGCGTAATGGGCGCGACCAAGCGCGTCGCAGAAATGATCTGCCAGGCGGAACGGTCTGGTTCCACGCGATTCCGCGCAGTGCGCTTCGGCAATGTGCTCGGGTCGAGCGGAAGCGTGATCCCGAATTTCCGGCGGCAGATTGAAGCGGGCGGGCCTGTCACCGTGACGCATCCTGAAATGCGTCGCTACTTTATGACTATTCCGGAAGCAGCGGAATTGGTCCTGCAAGCGGCCGCCATGGGCTCGGGCGGAGAGATCTTTGTGCTGGATATGGGCGAGCCGGTCCGCATTCTGGATTTAGCGCGGAAAATGGTCCTGCTCAGCGGCTTGCGGCCGGATATCGACATCCCCATCGTGTTTTCCGGACCGCGTCCGGGAGAAAAACTGTTCGAGGAGCTTCGGGCTCTGGAAGAGAATACGACCAGCACACCGCATGCCCAGATCCGCGTGTTTTCGGGGCCCGCACCCCAGCCGGAACTCATCTGGCGGGCGATCGAGGATCTTAAGCGCGCGGTTCTTGATCGCGAGCCTGCCCGGGTGGTTGGCCTGCTTCAGCAAATGGTTCCAGACTACACGCCGAGCGTAGTGGCGTTGCGGGAGTCTTCGCGTCTTCGAAGTTTCTCTTGCATTGGATAAAGAGCGTGGGCCCAACACGCCGGCGATGCTGCTGCTGGCGCTAGCGGGCGCGGCGACGCTCACAATCTGGAATCCCGATCCGTTCATGGACTGGATTTACGGAGGCGGTGTGTTTCTCTTGGCCTGTTGGGCTGCGTTGAGAACGAAGCTCCGCTTCGGGCTGTCGTTGACGATGTCGATACTGCTCGGAGTGTGGGGATTCGTGCAGCTTGGGGCGGGCTGGACGGTGTACCGGAATGCCACTCTGAACGGATCGTTGCGCGTAGCGGCATTCTCCGCCACCGCGCTGGTCGCCTCGGTGGTTTTCCGCCGTCCCCACGTCCGCGACCGAATGTTGCGAGGGCTTTCCTGGTTCGGGCTGCTGCTGGGGATTGTCAGTGTCGTCGCTTATTACGCCTCACCGGGGAGAATTCTTTGGATGTTTTCGAGTCCCTACCCGGACGTTTGGGGACCGTTTCTGAGTCGCAACAACTTCGCCCAGTTTATGGAGCTGGTTTTTCCGGTGGCGCTGTGGCTGGCGTGTTCCGCCGAGGATCGCTTGACCTACATGTGGATGAGCGCCGTGATGCTGGCGTGCGGGCTGGCGTCGTCGTCGCGTGCCGGCGCGGCGCTGCTGGTCCTGGAAGCGTTGGGGGTATTCCTGTTGGTGCGGCCGAGACCGAGCAGGCGCCTGGTGGCTGGATTTGCGGCGGGCGCGATCGTCTTCGCGGCACTGGCGGGCGGGGATACCTTGATCCAGCGCTTCGATGATTCCGATCCTTTGCAGTATCGCCGCGAAATCTATGCGTCTTCTCTGGCGATGATCGCCGAGCGGCCGTGGACCGGCTATGGGCTGGGTACCTTCGCGACCGTCTATCCGGAATTCGCAACCTTCGATGCGGGCGCCGTGGTGGAGCACGCGCACAACGATTGGCTGGAGTGGGCGGGCGAGGGTGGATGGCCATATGCCGCTATTTGGCTGTTATTGGCTCTCGCAGCCGCGCGTCCGGCGCTTCGCTCGATTTGGGGTATAGGGATAGTGGCGGTATTCCTACATGCCCTTGTGGACTATCCATTTGCACGCTTCGGAGTAGCCGCGTGGCTGTTTATCTTAGTCGGCGCGTTGGAGAATTCCACCATCAAGTCCGCACCATAGAAGAGGAGAATGATGTGAAAATTTCAAAAGTGCTCATCGTGTTTGTCGTGTGGCAGTTGATGACGACTGTCGGGATTGCAGCGACGCGCGTGACTGGCAACGTCATCGGGAGAGTGGTTTCCGCTGC
>Ga0105239_10006478_pt1 | contig 13578 bp, 11 predicted proteins | sample KBSC44metaG_FD_92761 | JGI IMG/M metagenome (GOLD analysis project Ga0105239, IMG submission 92761) | Corn rhizosphere microbial communities from Kellogg Biological Station, Michigan, USA - KBS C4-4 metaG | ecosystem: Host-associated > Plants > Roots > Rhizosphere > Soil | place: Michigan, USA... | reverse complement strand
TACAGTATCAGAACCACTGCAACCGGCGCTTGTGCTGGCCGTTACAATATAGGTCACCGATGCGTCTGTATTCAATCCGTATACGGCAACCGGATTGGGAATATGCGAATCATTTAAACCGGTAGCCGGCGTCCAACTCCAGATATTAGCATTTTCATCATTCACCGTAGCATTGAACTGCAGTGGCTGATTCACCACTACCGCTGTATCATCTCCGGCAGATACAATAATAGGATTCGTAACATGGATATAAAAAGTATCCTTCAATGGGTTCGGACATCCTGCATTGTAAACAGTAAGCACCACATTGGATGTCGCTTTTGGCGTTGCCGTGGCACTGGTAGTGTACGGAACACTTCCTACAACACCATTGCCTGTGCTTGTTAAAGGCACATTATTGCTCCAGTTGTAACTGGTACCCGTTGTAATCGTAGCATTCAGCAACGCCGATTTGCCATAACAGATATAAGATGAATCCGGATCAACAGCCGCCACCGGAAACGGCACATTAATATATTTAATAGCAGCTACTTTGCTGGTATCGGTGGGACAAACACCGCTTTTTACAATAGTTCGGTAATAAGACGTTTTATTCACCGTTCCTGCATTGTACTGCGCATTCTGATAAGCAGGTGTAAAATCAGTCCAGCTTGCACTGTCGTACGATAACTGCCAGTTCACTACGGAGCCTGTATAACCAAGCAGATTAAGTGTAGGTATCACGTTCTGTCCTGCACAAACACTTAAACTGGCAGGGTTCAGTATGCCGCCTACTGTTTTAGGATCAACTGTAATCAGGGCCGCAGCGCTGGTATCGATGCTGCAGGCTGTTCCGTTTTGCACCAGAGCCGCGTAGTGGGTGGTAGTGTTCAGATTTTGCGCTGTATAGCTGTTTGCAGTAACGCCGATATCTTTCCACGTAACGCCATCTGTTGACGACAACCATGTCAGCACATTACCTACCTGTCCTGTAATGCTAAGCGGCGAACTGTTGATGCCTGCACATACTGTTGCATCGGTTTGCACGCGCCCGGCAACGGTAGGAGGAGTGGTGGTAACTGCAATCGTATCTTTAAGGTCGGCACAGCCGTTTACTTCGTGGTTTATTATATATCCTCCGTTATTTCCAACGGTTACGTTGATGATGTTTGTATTCGCACCTGAGTTGATCGTCCAGCCTGCAGGCACCTGCCAGTCGTAGGTAGCGCCCGCCAGTGCCGGAACAGAATATTCTGATGTATTGTTGATACAGGCTACTGTTTTTCCGCTGATTTCAAGACCGGCGCAGGTATTACGCAACGCAACATAGGCATAGGCAAAGTGAGCGCCGGGTGTGCAGTTGTCTGCTTCAAACGTAAGTGCAACCGTTTGACCGCGGTAAGGCGACAGATCGAAAGTTACTTCTGTCCATCCTTTTGTCCATACATCGCGCAGATAATTACCTCCTCCGTTGCCGCCATAAGACATAAAGAGAACAGGACTGTTCGTAAATCCATTAGCAATCGCCGTAGCTGTGTCCAGTGTAGCGCCCGTACCGGAGCCGCCACCGCCTGATGAGGCATTATTAAAAGTAGGAAGATAATATTTGGGCGACGCGCAGGATATAACACTGTCATGTGTGCTTAAAGTCGCCTTGAACAACGGTTGTTCATTTGAGTTGTGGGTACCGTTTTCCAGCACCATAGCATACGCATACGTCATGGTATAGGGAACAGAGGCAGAACCCGCCGGCACATTGATGTTGTAGGTAATGGACCTGGTAAAACCACCCGGATTGCGGCTGTTGCCGCCCAGATCGTGCGAAGTGGCAGTTGAACCCAGTAATACGGCGTAGTTGTACGAATACCCGTTGATAGTCGGTATGGTAGAAAAACCTCCAAACGCGTCGATACCGGCACTGGTGATCACTTGAATACCCGTGGTAGAAATGCTGTACTCAGAAAAGCTGGTAACACCGGTATTAGGCGCCGGATAATTCTGAACGGCGTGGCCCACCAGCCCCGTTGCCGCCGACCAGTCCGACAGATCGTGCGTATTGAAGTTGATATTCGTCGGACAGGTTTGTACCTGTGCAGATGCAGGGGCCGCTATACAAATTAGCAAAAAGCACAGCAAATATGGTATCCATGTTTTTATAGTGGCCACAATAGAAATTTGATATCTGTTTTACGAATAATAGCCTGCTCTGGTTGGCCTTTATATTAGTTTTTTATTGATTCCTACTGGTAAACAAGGGAAATAAAGATATTATTTCAAAGGGGAAAAGGGTCTAAGGTGTTATGGTTCTGACTAATGTAAGATACAAATATAAGCTTCACCGCGATTATCGATAAGAAGCCCGGAAAAACCGACGAAACCGACAAATATTGCTTTTAATTTCTATTTGAAGAAAAGCCGGAGTATCATTAACTGTACTCCGGCTTCTTTTTTAAGGTCCTGTGTTTAACGGTTTAAACCGTAAAAGGATTCGTGGTCCACGTATTGGTCCTTTTATCCCAATACAAATACTCATTCGTATCGGTATCGTGAAACAGATAGAAATTGGGAATATCATCATTAACAGGAACGGGCCGCATGTTGGTTTTGCCTTCTGTTCTGAGGGGTTGTAAGTTCAGAGGAAGGAAGGCTGGGTTCGACATGGGATACAACTTCAGGTTAATTGTTTTGCCATCCAGTGACTGTGTAACACCTGATATGTTTTTGATGGTTACGGTTATCTGTATGCTGGTTCTGCACGATACAGCTGTAACCTGGAAATTCGGATCAAGACCGATATTGGAAGCTATCGAATTATCAAATACAAACTGGTCATACCAGGTAAAACCATTGGTTGAATCATACGACAGTTGCAAATATTCGGTCCCTGTATACCATACAACATCAGTTGAAGCTCCGGCCGCCAGTGTGCCTGATGGGGCTGGATAATTCATCGGAATCACATCGGGAAGAAACTCCTGATCTGCAGAAAATACATATTCAAAAATGCCTGTATTACCCTGGATCTTTTTATACCGTACATATACCTGCTTATTGGGGCGCCCATTGTAAAACTGAAGAATTTTTGTTCTGCTTGTAGTGTCATCAGGGCCGGGAAGTAATATAAGCCGCTCACTATTACCTGCTCTTATACTAAATCCATCAAAATCCATAGTGGCAGGCAGCGAAGCGGATGCCGGGTTTTTATAAAAGTTTACAAGCGTGGCATAGTTCGTTACATGTAATAGAGGGAAACTACCTCTTATATCTGCAAACGAAGGAGTCGCGGGCGAGCTGTAATTCGTAACCGAGCTACTTGCCAGCAATGAATACTCAGGTACATCATCGCTTGTATACAGGTTATTCTTCATTACCGGAGCAAAGGTGGTAGCGGTATATGTAACAAAGAACCGTACACCTGCGCCTATTAAGTTATCAGAGATGGCTACGTTCCGGTACATGTTGCCTGTAAAATCTACACAGCTTCCCATTCTTGCTGCTGAACCTTCATATTGTGCCAGTTCAGTTTTACCAAAAACGTTTCCTGAGATCTTGATGTTTCCCGTAAACTCGTTGGGGTCGCCATGTGCTGAATCCAGTGCAATCCCCGTATTGCTTTTTTGATAACACGCAATCAGGTTATTGGTGATCAGTACTTCACTGCTTACATTCGGAAATCCGTTGTTCGATAAGGCATATAAAGAGATATTCGTTGCACAGTCATATACCTGATTGCTATCTATGTTGGCATGTCGTATTTTGCCCGCAACAAAAATTCCATATGTATCAATATTGAAGATCTGGTTGCCCTGTATAAGTATGCTGCCTGTTACATTTATATCTGTTCCTGAACCTCCTACAGTAATACCATTTACTGCATTATAGATCTTATTGTTTAAGTATACCTGCTTATCACCAATCGCAGAGAAAGACTCAACGCCATTGGCGCCAAGATCGTGAAGCAGATTTCCTTCGATTCTCATTGAGCCACCGTGAGAAATAGCATTGTGCGATTTGTAAATTTCACACTCTTCTACATTTACTCTTTGCACATGTGCATATCCACCGCCATACACCACTTCCGACATGCAATGGTGCATTTTTACTCTTTTATAAAGAATGTCTTCCATGCCTTCCTGACTGTTGAACATCTTGGTAAAAATGTTCCAGTACCCTTCATTCGACGCCAATGCATCGGGGTCATTGCCACTTATATCCCAGTCTTCCCAGGTGATATGTTTTGTTTCCTGGCCGGCAACATAGTTGTTCAATGTTCCCATATTACAAAAGTCCATACCGCCATAATATTGCGTAGTATTATCCCAGTAGGAGTGAGAAGTATCAGGTGTAACATCATACTGCATCACCTGCCAGTAGTATTCCTCCCAGTAAAGGGTGTTATTAGGTTCATGCCCGATATTCGAGCTTTTGCATCTGTAAAGATTGGTATGACCGTTTACAACATGGTACACATAGCTTTGTGTGGCATTATTATCATAGATAATTTTAGCGCCCCTTCCGCTTAGTGTCAACCCGCTGTGCTGCCACCCGATATACAGAAAACAACATTGTTCAAATGAAGCCTGATCCGTTACACTGAAAACAGGGGCCTGCTGGGTGAGATAATAGGTTTGACCAGCTACACCATATATAGTGTTTAAAGCCGGACTTGCTTTTTTGAAATCCAAAGCCTTTCTGAAAGCAGGAAGGTCGTTGGCTACGCCGTCTCCTTTTGCACCAAACTGGGTAATAACCAATGTTCCCAGATGATACAGGATCGCATATTTTCCATTCACAAGTTGAATCTGTACTACATTATCTGTAGTATAGCCCGAAAGTGGGGTCGTGCTAACAATATACGTAGCGCCGCCGCCATCGTTCGCAGCGTAGAACCCCCTTGTGTTAATAAAAGTCCCTTCAAAATAATCATCTGTTGTTGCTACGAGGTCTGCTAGTGTGTCAAAGCTTCGGGAAGCAGCCAGAGGAACCCATGCATCCTTTGTTGCATTGAGCATGTAACCTTGTTCGGTTTGAAGATCTGTTGCTATTTCTCCGGCAGATCTTCCCGGATTGGTTAAATAGGCTGCTCTATCAGCCGTTGTTGTAAATACCTGCATAATATAGGATTTGATTTGATGGCTAATTGGTAATGCAAATTAGCACGCACCTTTTCCCACGCAAAATGCACTTAGTCACTGATTGTGTTTTATCAAGCAACTTAAACGTTTTCGAAAAAATGATTAGCACATTCCAGCTGCACACTTATAAACGAAACTGCACGGATATGCGCAAAAACTGCACACTTACCAAGTGGCACTATTTCGTTATTGCACACATAGTATATTTGATGTAGTATCTTATCGTTGATTGCAAAAAACTGCCGGGGAAGCACCCTGTGTGTTCTGTTTTTCCTGTAGACTCTTTACTGTTTTATTCCACTGTTTTTAACCTGTAGCGGATCGGTTAACGCCGGTTCTGCAAACCTGTGCATGCATTTAATAACATAAATGTATAGTTGCCTTTTATTTTTTAACCATAAAATCTCATCAAATGAAAGTAGTGATCCATGGGATTCTGCCCGCAGTATCATTGCTCATGGCAGTATCATTTTTGCCGGCCTGTAATAAGCCATCGTCTCAGGCAGTTAGCGAAAATGTTGCACCAGCGGCAAATGCGTCACAGTCCTTACGCGAAAGCGCCAGCACTTATTTTATTGGTCTTACAACCCCAAAGGCCGATTCGGTCACCGTTGCACCTAAAGGAAATAAGAAGTACCTGCAGATTATTAATCACAAACCGGTGAACAGGTTCGCCGAGATCAGCAAAACCATCAACTGGCAGGATGCCTTTGAAGAACAGATCTCCGGGGCCACCTATCTGTTTGTTCCTGTTAAGGAAGACATCAAACCCTTTGCAAACAAGAGCTACGAATTTTTCAGGTACCTGATCTTCTCGAAAGACAAACAGGCGCAATCAACGGTTTCGGTTATTGAGATATTGAGCGATAAAGACGCTGCATTCGCGTTGCCGCTTCGGCAAATTGCAGTTACTGCTTATAAAAACAAAATGGAATCAAAAGCCGATAATATCGGAAGCGAAAACGCTTCTGTCGTGTTTTCTGATAACAGCTACAAACAAACCGATGTTTTTAAGCTAACCAATGGCGTGTGGAGCAAAGGGAGTATCCGGTTCCCCAACGACCTCAGAACACATAATTAATCTCATTAAACCAAATTCAAAAGAAATGTTATGAGAAACACATTCATCATATTATTATGCCTTTTCCTTTCACAGTTTGTAAAAGCACAAAGCTATCCTGCAGTATCGATCGTTACCGGTACCACTTATACCTATGCCGGCCCATACCAGTATTATTATGGAATTTATATTCAGCTTGATAGAACATATGACCAGGGTGTTACGGTAAGTGGTTATTGGCACGACACTGATGGGCCCGATCAAGGTGCTCCTTTTTCTGTTACTGTACCCGCGGGAACAACTTATTATGAAACAGGAAATTATTACGGTAGCAGTACTTCTACCGAAATTTTTGTAACCTCCGTTACACCCACATTGGTTACTCACAGTAATGTAACCTATAATACGCAGTACTATCTGGGATCCGGAGGCATCCCTGTTACATCAAATCCGAATAACCCTAATGAATACATTGGCAGCTATCACAATCAGGAATGCATCTCGATGATCCAGACAATGAATTTCAGTACGGCAACTGTTGCCAATGTATTAAGTAATGTAGATGGATTCCTCTCTTCAAAAGGATACAGTTCTTCACAATTCGACAGCTGGTATAATTCGGCTGTATCCGCCGGCTATTTCAACATATCGAATATTTCGTCGTATGCTAATGATGCCGATGCATATTGTAACTCACTTTATTCGCAGGGAATAATTGATCTGCAGGTAAAAAATTATCTGCACCAGATGTTTGCTGCAGTTGATGCTTATGTTAGTGACGCCGATTTGTCTAGTTATTATGGTGCTGCCGACCAGCTTGTTTCAATCGAAAATACTATCAGCAACGATAACACCTTGTCGGCAAATGATAAAAGTGGTTTGCTGAGTGTTGGAGCTGTTTTACGATACAGCGGCGCTAACTGGGCCCAATATTTAATTGATAATCCCGGTGGCGGCGGATCTACTTTTAATAGTAATCCTTTGCATGCTCCCTTTTCAGCAGCATATGCATACCAGGCTGTGCCACATGGCCCGAATGTAAAATTGACTGCGGAGCAAATGCGTTATTTTAGATTCAGTTGGAAGAAGTTCTGGAAAGCAGATGGCCTTGGCGCAATAGGAGGATTTTGGGGTTCTATATTTGGCGGTGGTAGCGTGATACTTGGCGTGCTTGGCGGAGCTATTGGCGGTTCATGCGGCTATGCCATCCTTGGCGATTAATGTGTGAAACGTGTGAATAACTATTATTAAGAAAAAATATAAAGCCTTTCCCACAATGGGAGAGGCTTTATAGCTAAAAGGATAGCACCTCCTTTACTGATTTTCATTGAGTTTTGCTTCAAATTATTTAGCAACGGGCATTTTAACTGCTCCTTTTTGCTGCCTCGTATAGTAATTTTCCTTGAGTGTACAATATTATTTTTGAGGGCATAGCTTGCAAGCATGACAAATTCACTGTACATTTAATAAACCCGTTACCCACATTAAAACTCAAAGTAATATGCTTACCAGATTACTAATACCCGTTTTAATTGTTGTGGCATTACCTGCAATGGCACAGCAACATACTGCAACTAATGTTGCATTTAATCCAAACGCAGCAGCTATTTCACCTGCTGTATTTGCTCAATCAAAAATGAAGATCGACTCCGTTGTAGCGATAGCAGACGCTGCCGATGGCCTTGATCATGCAGCTTTTGGTGGCAAAACGCGTCTCTGGCGTTACAGAGTAGAATGTCATTACAATACGGCTACCAAAGAAATTTGCAAAGCCAACTTTCTGTTCATTACTGATTCACTGAATTTTAGAAAGATCTATTATTTCAAGAATAATAATCTGATAAAGATCACTGAAGACAGTACAGTTTACTACCAGGTAGGTGATCATCTTATCAATGATCAGGGTGGAATGGCCACGCCTACAGTACAAAAGATCCTGCTCAGTGTTGTTACAGATACATGGCAGGGTATTTATGCGGCTCTGTTCCCATAGTAGTGGATACATCAGACTAACCGCTCCTTATATTTATATTGATACTTTATACCTTCGTTCGAGACGCCTGGAATTATCATATTCTAAGCGTCTCTTTTTTATTTTAGCATGCTCCTGATCAGTGTCATGTACTTACTTTTGTATGGGTACCTGCTCTAAAGCGGGCATATTATGACACTTGTAAAAGAATCATCAACTATTCAGGAAAATAAGAATCAGGCGTTTGTCAACTGTCCCGTAACTTTTGTTATGGAAAAGATCGGCGGTTACTGGAAACCCATCATTCTGTTTAATCTCTTATCCGGCACAAAGCGCTATAGCGAACTGAAAAAATCAATTCCTCCCATTACCGAAAAGGTATTGATCCAGCAACTCAAACAACTCGAAAACGATGGTTTGATAATCAGGCGGTCAAAACCTGTGGTACCGCCCTTTGTAACCTACGAACTGTCAAAGTCCGGCAAGGCCCTGCGCCCTGTATTGTACGCCATGGCCGTATGGGCTGTTGACAACAGCGGCCGGCAATCACGAACATTCTCCAGACAGTTGAAAGATTTCCCAAAAGAATAGTCCGGAAGTCAGTCAAGTCGGAAAGTCCGAAAGAAATAGAATAATAACGCATGATACTTTCGGACTTCCTGACTTTCCAACTTTTTTAATCTTTCGCAATAACTGTCCAGTCGTAGTTGCCATACCCTTTCTCGATCCATTGGTCCATAAGCGCTGCAATAGCAGGCAATAGGGTAAGAGTGGCGCCGCTATCCTTTGCGGCCTGCAGGAACAATCCTGTATCTTTTCTCGCCATAGACAGTTCCCATGACGGACTGCTATGATCTGCCGATGTCATTCTTTTTATGCGTGCTGTTACTCCGGTACCAGGATTCCATGCGGTGAATAAGGTAGTAACGTCATCAGCCGTAATACCAAGCGCTTTAGCCAGTGAAAGCGTATCTTTTAAACCGCCGGTTAAACATACTAGAAACGCATTACCTGTAAGTTTCATGGCGGCGGCTTTGCCTGGCTCCGCGCCAAAATGAAGCAGTTTACCCGTCATTTTCGACAATTCGGGCTCCAGCTTACTAAGAAGGGTTTCGTCGCCCGATACCAGCATAAAGCCTGTTCCGTCCAGCGCATTCGAAGGGCCCATAAATACCGGGGCATGCTGGTAAACAAACCCTTTTTCCTTCCATTGTTTTGTTCTTTTTATAGCGCCTTCCTTTGACGTGGTCGTGTGGTCGATAATGATCGCGCCGGGTGTAAGTCCAGCCTCTGCAGCCTGCAATACCTGATCAACAGACGCATCGTCTTTTAGTGTCAGGTGAATGATCCCGGCGCCTTTTACTGCATCATTTACATGGTCGAATGCCTTTGCTCCATATTGTTCAAGGTCCCTTGCCTTTGATGCCGTGCGGTTCCATACCTGCACTTTTTCGCCCTTATTAAGCATTGCCCGTACAAAATTTGAGCCCAGTAAGCCCATGCCTAAAAATGCCTTCATAACAATTTGATTTTTTTCGTTGCCCAAGTTAGGAAATATTCATTATCACGGTTTAAAACCATGGCACGGCTGCTGGCCTTGTATTTGCAGCATAATGGTGAAATTCCGCAAACACAATGAAAGGTAAATGGCTGTTCCTTGTCCCATGCATACTGGTATTCGTTGCTGGTTGCCATTCCCGTGAGTCATCAACTCCAAATCCTTCAACCGCTGCGGGGAAACTCCGGATTGATACTTCAACATCTGCCGGCTTCCACTTTTTTGTACTGGGCGATTGGGGCCGCCGGGGAATTGCACCCCAGCAGGCCGTGGCTGATCAGATGATCGCCTATGCGAAAAAACGACATCCTGCTTTTATTATCACCACCGGCGATAATTTTTATCAGGAAGGCGTTCGGTCTGTCAATGATTCACACTGGACAGCTTCCTTCACCAACGTGTATAAAGAACTAACTAAAAACTATAACTGGTACCCGGTACTCGGTAATCACGATTATGAAGGCCATGCGAATCCGAAGGCCGAAATGGATTACCACCGCACTAATCCCCGCTGGAACATGCCTTACTATTATTACACTATCGTTGCCGGTACACCAGATAGCCAGCAGGTGCGCTTTGTGTTTATTGATACCAATCCCTTATACCGGTATTATCATATTGCAGGAGGATATCCCATGATCGGCAGGCAGGATACAGCCCTGCAAAGAAAGTGGATCGAAACTACCCTGGCCGGTGCAAAAGAACCCTGGAAATTTGTGATCGGCCATCATCCCGTTTACTCCTGTGGTACCGAACATGGCAACACGCGTGAACTGGTCAGCCTGTTAATACCGCTGCTGGAAAAATATAAAGTGCAGGCTTACATATGCGGGCATGAACACACTCTGCAACATGAACAACCCGCAGGCAGTTACGTAGATTATTTTGTGTGCGGCGCAGGTTCCGAAGTAAGCGCTGTTGCAAAAAAAGCGGAAACAAAATTCGCATTAAGCACACCCGGCTTCGCCGACATAAGCGTCAGGAACGACTCGCTATTCCTGCAATATATTGATATGAACGGGCGTGTTGTGTATAGTTATGCAAGAAAGAAGTAGACAAAATATTCAACTTTCATTTTTTTAAACGAACTAATATGAACTGGACAGGAAAATGGAAAAATCAATATGGTTCTATACTGGAAATTACAAAACAGGAAAACGGCAACCTGGAAGGTACTTTTCAATCGGCTGTGGATCACACCACCAAAGGACAAAAATTACCGGTCGTGGGTGTGTATAACGACGTATTGATAGGCGTTACCTGCACGGGAGGTGATCATGTTGTAACCTATGCAGGAATGTTGTATAACGGAAAGATGGAGACAGTCTGGCATGTGGTAACGGCGAAAATGGAGAACGATGGCGCTAAAACGAAAATGCTTGCATGGTGGGAATCGGTAAAAACCAATGTTGATACATTTGAAAGAATATAAAGGCAACCAATGTCCTAAATATTTCGTATATTACGTATAAGTGTATACCTTACGTAGTATACGTATATGTGTGTAATACTCTTGATCGTTATCAATTAAACAGGAGTTCCCTTATCAAATTTCTGATCTTTATCAAGTTATATTAATAGGTGTAATATTTAAATTTGGTTTTTCGTTTTCATAACGGTTTGTAAGGTTTTTACCTTAAAATTATTATCCAAACGAAAGCACTTAACCCCCTACCTTGTATGAAAAACCCTCCCACTATCAGTAAACCCTTACTGACACAAAGACTGCAAACGGCAGAAGCCAAAACTATGCTCTCATTTTACAGAACGCTTTTGGATACTATTGCCGAAGGCGCTTTATTAATAAAAGGAAGCATGGGTACGATAGTTACGGGTAACAGCGTAGCTTGGCAGATCTTAGGTAAGCATCAATCTGCATTGATAGGAAAAGATATTCTTTCGCTTAACTGGGAAATTGTTAATGAAGATGGTTCAATGATTTTGCCCGACGATTATCCGGCGGCTGTAACACTACGCACCGGTAAAACGGTAAAGAATCAGGTTGCCGGTATCAAAAGAGTTTCGGGAAAGATCATCTGGCTCAGTGTTAATTCAACGCCATTAAAAAGCGATGATGCAATCGCAGGCAATTATGTTGTAGTTACTTTTTCTGACATCACGCACGAAAAGGAAGCCGAATTAAAAGCCATTATCGCCGCCCAGGACCATGAACGCGATGAATTAAGTAAAGAACTGCATGATAATGTTAATCAGATCCTCACCAGTTCATCCCTCATCTTAGATTATGCATTTGAGCATCCTGAAGAAGAAAGAGAGGAATATCTGGTAAAAGGCAGAAAATACATTGAAATGGCTATTGAAGAAATAAGAAGAATATCAAGGAACTTAAATACTTCTTCCATTAAGGGATCGGGTTTACGGCAGCGTATAGAAGAACTGATCTGTAATCTGGCGCTGGGGCATCAGTTAACCGTTTCTTTTAATTATGAAGATGCATTGGATCAGGAATTATCAGGCGATCTTAAACTGGCTTTATATCGCCTTATTCAGGAGCAGACCAATAACATTGTCAGGTATGCAAAAGCAACGCAGGTTATGATCAACATAAGAAAAACAGGCAACTGCATTTCTATGGTTACCTGCGACAATGGTCAGGGCTTCGATTTAAAAACACCCAGAAAAGGAATTGGACTAACCAATATGCAAACAAGAGTAGAAGCTTTTAACGGTTCCTTCAAAATAAACACCAGGCCCGGTAAAGGCTGTTGTATTACTATTATGTTACCCTCATCCTCTCAAATTTAACTATCTTCACTTTTCATTATTACAAACGGGAACCTGTTGCCGGCTGATCTCTACATTATATTAATTGACATGATGAACATTGATGAAGAAAAAATAACTGTCCTGAACAAATGCATTCATTTTTTAAACAGCATTGGTATACAAACTATCTTCAGAAAAATCGGCGACGGCAGCTTTTTACCCGGTCTGCTGATCGAGGATGGGAATATTATTATTGATGAAGAGGCGCTGCTGTATCCCGGTGATATCCTGCACGAAGCCGGCCATATCGCTGTAGTGTCTGCATCCAATCGCCTGTTAATAGACCAGCAATGGATTATAAACAGCCCAAACCGCGAATCGGAAGAAATGATGGCTATTGCGTGGTCGTACGCTGCCTGTATTCATCTTAACATTGATCCGCTGATCGTGTTTCATGAAGATGGATATAAAGGCGGCGGTAAAAGTATAGTGGAGAATTTCAAAGCAGGTCATTTTTTTGGTACTGCCATGCTCCAATGGTGCAAAATGACAATCGATCCTTTTCAGGCCAAACCAGGAAAAGAGGCTTTTCCAAAAATGCTTAAGTGGATGAGAGAGTAGGCGTATTATATGTAATAAGTAATAAGCAGCAGGGCAGAAGCATGACCTGCTACTCATTACTTAAAACTTATTACTTATGACATGTTGTTTTAATCAGATGCTTTGGCAGATCAGCAACATTTTCGCAGCAAACCTGCTCCATAACCTGCTTTAATTGTGTTTTCAGCATAGAAATGATGTGGTCACCTCCTTTATCGCCCAGCGCTGCCACGCTATACATAAATGAACGGCCCATAAAGGTAAAGTCGGCGCCCGAAGCCATTACACGGGCTACATCCGGACCAGAGCGCAGGCCACTGTCCATCATGATCTTTATTTTTCCTTTATAGTTCTCCATGATCGGTTCCATCGACTTAATGGCCGACTGACCAGCATCCAACTGTCTGCCACCATGGTTCGACACGATGATGCCATCTACGCCCAGTTTGATACACATATCGGTATCGGCTTCCGTGGCAATACCCTTCACTACCAGCTTGCCTTTCCATTTATCGCGGATGGGTGCTATTTTATCGGCATTCAGTCT
>Ga0105239_10006477_pt1 | contig 13578 bp, 13 predicted proteins | sample KBSC44metaG_FD_92761 | JGI IMG/M metagenome (GOLD analysis project Ga0105239, IMG submission 92761) | Corn rhizosphere microbial communities from Kellogg Biological Station, Michigan, USA - KBS C4-4 metaG | ecosystem: Host-associated > Plants > Roots > Rhizosphere > Soil | place: Michigan, USA... | reverse complement strand
CGTACGCCACGAGCTAGTAGCTTTTCTGGATCACGAGCTAGGCACGTCCGACATCTCCGCGGCCAGCACGTATCTCGAAGAACCCCTGCGCCTGGTCTTGCATTTGATCATGAGCCAGCCCGAGTATCAGTTAAGTTGAGAGGTAGAGCATGAAACTCAATCGTCGAGACGTTCTGCGCACCGGCATCACCGGCCTGAGCATTGCCGCCAGCACCGCATTGCGAGTCGGTGTCTTCGGCCGCGCCGCGGCCGCCCTGGCCGCTGAAGCTGAATCCAACGGCAAGATCCTGGTGGTGCTGGAACTCTCCGGTGGCAATGACGGCCTCAACACCCTGGTCCCCTATGGCGACGACGCCTACTATAAACACCGTCCCAAAATCGGCCTAGCGAAGAAAAGCCTCCGCCCCATCGACGAGCACTTTGGTTTCAACCGTGGCATGGTCGGGTTCGAGCGCCTCTATAAGGATGGTAAGCTCGCGATCGTCCACGGCTGCGGTTACGACAATCCCTCGTTCTCGCACTTCTCATCCATGGCCTACTGGCACACTGCGGCGCCCAACAGCGGTGAGCAATACGGTTGGGTCGGCCGCCTGGCCGATACCATTGCCCCCGAAGCGCCCCCGAATTTCCTGGTTAACATCGATTCTCACCAGTCGCTGGCAGTGCGCAGCCGCCGTCACGTTCCGGTAGTCTTCGACGATCCCAACAAGTTCACCCGCGACAGTTTCTTCGACGAAACCGAAATTTTGAAGTCCGCACCCGACGCCGGAAAAGTAAACAACCCGTCGCGCCAGTTTCTGCTCGACACCGCCCGCAGCGCGAAGGACGCCTCGACGCTAGTGCAGGAAGCCTGGTCGAAATATCACTCCCCGGTGGACTACGGAATTGTAGGCCTGGATCTCCCGAAAGTCGCCGCGTTAATCGAGGCCGGTATGCCGACACGGCTCTACTACACCGCCTACCGCAACAACGCCTTCGACACACATGTGTTCCAAAACGACGTCCACCAGCGCCTGCTAACCTATGCCTCCGACGCCCTGACCGCGTTCCTGCAAGACCTCAAACGAATCGGCCGCGCCGACGACGTAGTCGTAATGGCGTTCTCCGAATTCGGCCGCCGCGTCCCCGAAAACGTTAGCCTGGGCACCGACCACGGCTCCGCCAACTTAATGTTTGTAGCCGGCAACAAAGTGAAGGGAGGCCAATACGGCGCCGCTCCCAGCCTGACCAAGTTAGACGAAGGCGACAACCTGATCCATACTACAGATTTCCGAAGAGTCTACGCGACTATGATCTCCGGCTGGCTAGGCCACCGCGACACCCGCGAACTCCTAAACGGCGACTTCCAACCGTTCCCGATGTTCGGTTAGCTACTTCTTAGGCGGATACTTCTCAATCGCCTTCCGCACCATATCGTTGAGCTTGCCTTCGATCTTCGCCCCGTCACTCTTCTCCTCGCTAGCGATCCCACGCCAGACTAGCGACCGCGTAGCAGGATCCCGCAAATCAATCACCAGCGTCCCCTCCGTGTAAGGTACCCTCACCACCCGCGTCCCCAACCCCCGCCACCCCGCCGGATGCGATTCCAATTCCGCCTTGCGAGCGGACCCAAAGCGATATCTCACGTTAAGATCCGCCCGCCCCGTAACAACCTCCAACCCGCGAGCCGACAAATCCCGCACAATATCATTCTCAATTTGTTTTTTTACAAGTTCACTATTCAGCGCCGGATTCTTGCTATTCAACTGCCCATCCCGAATCGCAAACGTTTTGTACCTGCTGAAGTCCGCCGCCTGATCGAATTCAATCGTGACCTTCTGCCCCCAGGCAGCCGCCGCACCCAGCAGACTAAAAAACAGGATTTTTACCATCCCCACATTCTACATTTGCACGCCCCTTGCATCCACGCCGTCACGGTTCTAAATTATTGGACAATGCTGTCTACCCGCATCCTTTATCTTTCGCTGCTGCTCCCCAGCGTTGCCCCGTCTCAAGACACGCTTTCCCTCGTCCGCCAATGGCTACCCATGTCTGTAGGAGATCGCTGGATCTACGACGTAGAAGGGCGCAGCGGAAGCCGCGTCCATCCAGATGTCGAACATTGGGTCGAGGAAGAAACCACGGTCGCCGTCGAAAGCATCCCGGAGGGAACTGTGCTGGTCCAGAAAATCCGTTTTCTAGACAACACCGCTCCGCCTGCGCGAACGCAAATTCCCGACGAGTCCGCCATCCTCATACGTGGCGCGTGCATTTACTATTTGAGTGCCAGCAACCATGGCTGGGGTTGGAACCCCGCCCAACACCAACTTGGCACCCAGTTTCGCGAATATTTGAACCGCGGCGAAGTGTTGCCCAGCGTCTGCTTCCCCTTGCATCGTGGCCAAACGTGGGGCGATCCCCAAAAAGGCCGCGATCTATGGACCGTAGCAGGGATCGGTCCCAAAAGTCAGGACGATCCGCTTGCCGTCGGCCTAGAAGCTTGGCGGCTCGAAGCGAACTTAGCCTCCGGCGATGACAACTACGTTTGGTATCGCAAAGGCATGGGCGTAACCGCCAGACGCAACTATCACAACGGCACCTACGACGACCGCCGCGTCCGCCTCTTGCGTTTTGAGCCCGCCCGTTAGCACCCGCCTGCCCGGGAGCCTCTTTATTCCAACTGCTTACGCCCCACACCCATCATGTCCGGTATGTCCAGCTTGGGATTAAATCCAACCTCAAAATAGCCGATCATCATTTCTTCCCAACTCTGATCGCCCCAGCGAACTTCTTTCTGCGGGTCCGGATTGAACTTGTTGTTAGGCGAATTGTCGAACCCCGCCGATACTTCCAGCCGCGTCCCTTTTGGCAACACCTTCGGCCGGTCCAGAACAAATTCCAGTTGCCAGTTGAAACTATACTGCGGCACGCGCAGCAGAATCTCCTTTTCGCCGGTCGGATACACCGCGCGGAATTCCATCCACTTGCCGCGCAGATGCATGTGCGGCTTCAGAGAAACCAATTCGGTATCGTTCTGCAGCGTGGTCGCTGCGTCCACCCGGTAATCGTCCGCTCCCGGTGGGATGGCAAACGTAGTGTTGGCCGCCAGAATCCGCGCCACGCGTTTCTCGGGCGCCTGCTTCGCAAACACAAACCCGATCTTTGACCGGTCCGTGCCCGCCGCGCCATTCGACGTGTAGTGCATCTGGAAAACGATGTCCGACCCCGCCGGAATCAGCTTGGCCTGGTCCGGCTTCAGCACCACCGTCTGCTTGCCCGGCGTGAATCCCGCGACGTTCTCATCGAGCAGCGGCGCACCCGCCGACGAGCTGAATTTCTGTTCCTCCGGCACAAAAGGTACGCCCACCGGATACTTCCGCAGCCAGGGCGACCCGGCCCGCCGGATATATACGTTCGCGTGATGCACCACCGCGCGATTGCCCGGCCGCACTTCCATCTCCTGCACCCAGCGGTCTTCGGTGAAGCCCGTCGGTACGATCATGTAGGTGTATTCCACCGTCCCCTTCGCGGGAACCGCGACGTCGGTCGGCATTTCCACCACAAGGTCCGGCTTTGGAATATTCCAACCTTCCATCCACCGCACCGGCGCCGGACGGTCCTTTGGGTCACCTTCCGGCGCGCCCGCATCGGCCCACGCTGCCAACGTATTCACCTCCGCCTGGCTCAAACTGCGATCGTTCGAAAAATGTCCGTACTGCGGATCGGCAAACCACGGCGGCATTTTTTTGCTGAGCACCGCCGCCTTGATAGCCTTGGCCCACGGCCGCGTGCCTTCATAGGTCAGCAGCGCCATCGGACCGATCTCGCCCGGCCGGTGGCACGTCTGGCAATTCTTCTGCAACACTGGCAGCACGTCTTTATTAAAAGTGACCGCCGGTGCCGATACATCCGCAGCCATCGCCACCGTCCCCAGCATCAGAATTCCAAAGTAAAAGCGCAGCATCAGCCACACCTCCATTGGGACCGAGGGTATCACGCTTTTCTCTCCGCGAAAACGCCAGGATCACAAACGTAGCATCCGTGCATAACCAGCGGAATTCGGATTTCAATGTTTATAATTCCCGAGGCAGATTAGTTTGTGATATTCTGCGCCTCATACCTCTTTTATGACAAAGTCCCTGAATTTTCTGCTCCCCGCAATGGGAGCCTTAATGGCAATAGCCGCCGCCGGACAAGGAACTGCTATCGTACAGATTGAAGGAACCATAAAAGGTTCACATGGAGTCCCGATGAGTGGAATGGTTCTGCGCCTTCCGGACGGCACCAGTTCCGTGTCCAATAGATTAGGACACTACACTCTGCTTGCACCGTCCGGTTTTACAGGCTCTGTGACCGCCACAGATCCCACGGCTATGTTTGGCCAAATTCCGATCGGAGTTCACAACTACACGAATATTACTTCGGATCAGACGAATCAGGACTTCACTTACGGGCGGGGCGTTCAAGGATTCATCCAGCCCCCAGGCGCCGTCCCGGTGAGCACGAACGATGGCCAATTCGAAACAGGTAACGGCTCCTTTAGTTTCGATCAATCGAATGACCACGCTCTAGTAGTCACCCCGCAGTATCCCGGCGCCATTTTTAATCCGACGAGTCTTTCATTCAACACCAACTTCGCCAACATTTATGCGGGCTTCTCAGCCACATTCGGCATTCAATTCCCGCTCTTTACCGCGGGCCCCCTATTTTCCGGATGCTACCCCCCTGACTTTGCGAGTTCATTTGATGGATCGGCGCCGCATGTCTACGCCTGGGCACTCTTAAATTCCATACCAGGTGATCAATTCTACTTTGACTGGTTTGATCCTTCCGGCCTGTTGTGGATGCATAGCTCGGCCACTCTGGATTTTAGCGGGGTCGGCTGCGCCTGGAATCTGCTCGATACGCCGGCCGCTGCCATGCACCCGGGTACCTGGCGAGTGGTTTTTGGCTCCCACGATTTGATTCGCGGCCAGAGCACTTTTGCCTTGACAATTGACCCATACCTGACAGGAACGATCGAAGGGTCGATGGCACATCTGGCGATCGCCAACGGTTGGGAAAGCAATATTTTACTGATAAACCCCGCCAACACCGCCTCGAAGGTTCGCCTCCAATTTGGCGATGATAACGGCGCAACCCTACCGCTAGCCGGTCCCGGAACGAACGCCACTCTCGACGCCCACGCCACGCTGACGGTTTCGCAAACCGGTCCAGCGGACGCCACCGTGCAGACCGGATCGGCCCGCTTCGACGGCACCGGACACGTCAATGGCTTTATCCGTTTCCGCTACGCCCCAATCGATCAGGAAGCCATTGTTCCGCTCGAAACCCGCGTCGCGGATTCCTATGTAGTGGCCTACGACAGCACTAAGGGCATTGCCACCGGAGTCGCTGTAGCCAATCTCGCGGCATTGCCCGCAACCATTCCCGTGATTATTCGCGATGACACCGGCCTCGCCATTGGTACGGGTTCTTTGACCATTCCGGCGACGGGACATACCGCATTCGTTCTCAGCGACAAGTTCCCGGCAACGGTGAACACCACGGGGACCGTCGAATTTCAAACGCCGCAAGATCGCCGGATCAGCGTCATCGGAATTCGTTACCCGCCCGGCGGGCGATTCACCACCATTCCCGTGGTCGCCAGCAACGACGTTGGCGGCGGGTTGATGGCGCATCTAACGGTGGGAGATGGTTGGACCACCACTGTAGAATTGATCAACTTCGGTACCAGTTTTGCGGACACGCACCTGAAATTCTTCGATGATGCCGGAAACACCCTGCAGCTTCCGCTGACATTTGGAGGGAATTCCACCAGCGCGTCTTCCGTCGACCAAACGCTGGCTCCCCACGCGCACCTGGTGGTGCAAAGCAATGCGCAGGACGGCGCCCCTTTACAGGAGGGTTCCGCCCAATTGACCACCAGCGGAAAAGTGAGCGGATTTATTCGCTTCCGCTATGGGCCCCGCGATCAGGAAGCGATTGTGCCCATCGAGTCCCGTAACGACGGCTCCTATATTTTGGCTTTCGACAACACCGGCGGCGTGGCTACCGGAGTGGCCGTGTCGAATCAGGGCGCCTCCGTAGCGAATATTAGTGCAGTGATCCGCGACAGTACGGGCGCCACGGTCGCGACCGGCGTGGTGCACATCCCGGCCAACGGGCACAGCGCATTCGTACTGGCCGGCCAGTTTCCCGCCGCGGCAAATACCAGTGGAACCGTGGAATTTCTAACGCCCGCCAGCGGGCCGATCAGCGTCCTGGGAATACGGTTCCCGGCGTCCGGCGAGTTTTCGACAATTCCTGTCGTCGCACCGTAGGTTTCTAGACTGTGGTCTTGTTGCGGCGCGCGCGCCAGGCGATCGTTAGTAGGGCGATGGTCAAGAGTGCCACTGGTGTGCCCAGCAACACGACGGCGCTGGCGTCTACCGGCCCCCTCATCATTCCCGCGATTCCCAGCATCAGCAGCACCCCGCCCGCAGCGCCCGGAATCACTTTGCAGGGCCAGATGAACTCTGCGTAGATGCCGCACAGTCCCGTCACTACGAGCAGCATATCGCGCATACCTTCAGCTTACCGTTACTCTTAAGAGGAGTGCCGTACAATCGCATCCTGGTCCGCGCCACCAACTGGCTGGGTGACGCCGTCATGTCCCTGCCCGCCCTGCGCGCGCTGCGCCAGCGTTTTCCCCAAGCCGAAATCGCAATACTCGCGAAACCGTGGGTCGCCGATCTTTACCATCGTGAGCCGTTCTGTGACCGCATGATTCCCTACACGCCCAAAACCCTGGGCGAAAAGTGGGCCGCCGGACGCGCTCTCGCCCGCGAAAACTTTGACTGCGCGATTCTTTTGCAGAACGCATTTGAAGCCGCTGCGGTGGCTTATGCAGCCGGCATTCCGGAACGCATCGGCTATTCGCGCGACGGCCGTGGTTTGCTGCTGACGCGCGCCATTCCGGTTCCGCGCCGTGGCGAAATCCCACGTCACGAGCGCTTCTATTATTTGGAGCTGCTGCACCGCGCCGGCATTCTCGACACCCTGCCCGAGAACGACCGCATCCGCCTGGATGGCGCTCCCGAAGCGCGCGCCGCGGGCCTCGCGCGATTTCACCAACTCGCCATGGGCGACATCATCGTTGGCATGAGTCCCGGCGCGGCCTACGGTACCGCTAAGCGCTGGCTGCCCGAGCGTTTCGCCGAAGCCGCCACCAGCGTCGCGCGCAACCTCGGAGCGGCGGTAGCGATCTTCGGATCGAAAGATGAGCGTGAGTTGTGCAACGCCATCGCCGCCGCGATCCCGGTTCCGGTCCACAACTTCGCCGGCGAAACTACGCTCGCCGAATACATCGATCTCGCTGCCGCCTGCCGCGTATACCTGACCAACGATTCCGGCGGCATGCACGTGGCATCGGCGCTGGGCGTTCCCACCGTGGCCATCTTCGGCGCCACCGACGACTTGGGCACCGGCCCCACCGGCCCCTTGGCTCGCGTCGTCCGCGAACCAGTCGATTGCAGCCCGTGCCTGAAACGCGAATGCCCCATCGACCATCGCTGCATGACTCGCGTCAGCGCCGACCGCGTAGCGGGCGTCGCCCTAGAACTAATAAATAGGGACGGAGCCTGATTATTGTTCCATACCGGTTCCCGAATGGGGACAGTGCACTCAATCACCAGCCGCACGAGCGTTCTCCTTTAGGATCAGTGCGTGGTAATTGAGTGCACTGTCCCCATTCGGTGCATACAACACCAGTCCCGTTTTGGGGCAATAAAGAGGCTCCGTCCCTCTTTTTCGTGCTGAAATAGAACCTTGGACACTCGAACGAAAATCATCGACGCGGCCCAGGCCACCCGCATCGCCCAGGCCGGCGCTACTGTGGTGAGCGGCTATTTCGACCCCATGATCGCCTCCCACGCAGAGCGCCTCGCCACGCTAAAGCAAGGAGGCAAACCGCTGCTGGTGCTGGTCGCCACGCCTCCGGACGCGATCCTCTCCGCCCTCGCCCGCGCCCAATTGGTCGCCGGATTGTCCGTGGTCGACTACGTCTGCGATGCTCCCGAGGGCATCCCCCCCCAAATCCATCTCGAGGTCGAACACGCCGAGCTGCTAACCAAGCTAATTGATCATGTACACGCCCGGCAGCGAGCCGCGTCCTGAACTCGATGCCGGAATTCCGTATTTTGATCGTCCGCCTCAGTTCCATGGGCGACGTCATCCATACCTTGCCCGCCGCCGCCAGCCTCAAGCACAGCATCCCCGGCAGCCGCGTGACTTGGTTGATCCGGCCACGCTGGGCGCCGCTCCTCGAAGGCAATCCCTATGTTGATGAAATAATCCCAGTGGAGCGGTCCCTAGCGGCTTCCTTCAAGCAAGCCCGCCGCCTCCGCGCCCGCCATTTCGATCTCGCTGTCGATTTTCAGGGACTGATCCAATCCGCCGCGCTGGCCGCCGCTGTAAAAGCCAAGCGCCTCGCCGGATTCGACCGCAAACGCGTGCGTGAACGCCCCGCTGCTTTGTTCTATTCCTCCGAAATTGAAACTCACGCCGAACACGCCATTGACCGCAATCTGGAACTCGCAGCGGGCGCCGGCGCGTCACATCTCGTGCACACATTCCCTTTGCCTACAGGCGTGCCCGAAGGCTCTCTCCCCACCGGCAAGTTTGTTTTAACCAGTCCGCTAGCCGGATGGGGTGCGAAGCAGTGGCCGCTAGAATATTGGTCGCAACTGGCCGCGTTGCTCGATCTACCGCTGGTGGTCAATGGACCGCCCGACGCCGCGCCCGTGCTCGACCAGATCCGCGGCGCCCAGGTACACCTCTCTGGCCTCCCTGGTCTCATCGACGCCACCCGCCGCGCGCACGCCGTAATCGGCGTCGATAGTGGACCTCTCCACTTAGCCGCGGCGCTCGCGAAACCCGGAGTCGCCATCTTCGGACCCACCAATCCCGCGCGCCACGGCCCCTACGGCGGCAGCATGCGTACACTTCGCATTCCCGGCGCTGTCGACGATTACTCCCGCCGCGCCACACCGCATGCCAGTATGCTGGGGATCTCGCCGCGCATGGTGGCCGACGCCTTGACCGAAGTTCTCGCGGGGGCAGGTTGCCCGGCGTGACTTTCTCCAAACCCTACGCCGACGCCGTCGCGAAACTGCGCGTCCCCTGCGGATTCGTTTTAGTAGCAGCGTTCCTGTGGCTCTCCGCTCCCACGCTAACGTCGCTTGCCGTGGGACTCCCAGTTGCCCTCCTGGGTCTCGCGCTGCGCGCCTGGGCCGCTGGACATCTGGAAAAAGACAGCACCCTCATCGACAGCGGACCCTACGCCTGGGTGCGCAATCCGCTCTACCTGGGGACGCTCACTGCAGCCGCCGGATTCGCCATCGCTTCGCGCCGCTGGGAACTCGCGGTCTTGTTCGCCGCCGTATTCATGTTGATATATCTGCCGGTGGTGGATCTCGAAGAGCAGCACCTGGCGCGCCTGTTCCCCGCCTACTCCGCCTACACCCAGCGTGTCCCGCAATTGCTTCCCCGCCCGCCGCGCGCAACATCCGCCAAACATTTCCGCTGGAGTCTGTACCGGCACAATCGCGAATACCAAGCTGCTTTAGGTTTTCTGGCAGCCGCCGCGCTGCTGCTGTGGAAAGCGCTGGCTTAGCTAGGGCAGGATTTCAACCGACGCCCGCAGGTCTTGCCAGTCCGGCACATTCACCGTCCGCGCCGTGGTCTCAATCGCGCTAGTCATGTCCTTCGATTGGAACGGCCCCAAGTTCGGCGAGGCAAACTGGAAGCTGCACAGCGCCGGCTGCCCTGCCTTCGCGTCGGCCGCATACAGAGTCACGTTCACATTCACGCCCGTAACGCGCAAGGCCGTATGGTTCACCACCAGATATTGGATCTCAGACTTCTTCGCGGGATCCATTTGAATGCGGAAGCCGGTTACTTCAAGCGGTGAAGGCGCGGGCGCTGGGCTGGTAGGCACTACGGGTGTCGCCGCTTCCGCCACGGAAGGCTGCTTGCCCTCGGCGCTCGGTCGGACAAACGACATCACACTGGTAAATCCGGCGCCCAGCAGCGTGCCGATAATGAGCGCGCTCGCCATCCACCCGGGGATCAGGCGCTTTTTCATGCGCAGCAACGCCGGAGGGATCGCATGGAGCTCGCTGTCCGCGAACTTTACCAGACGCCGCGTGAGCATCGGGCCTGGAAGTGTCGTCCGCGGCGCGCAATCTCGCTTGAGAATCTGCGTCTCCGGGATCGCCGGCTGCAGTGGACGACCAGCCAACGGTGAATAGTCACCCAACGGCGCTAGCGGCGGCGCCAGATCTAGGGGCCGCGTGCTCGTCTGCACGCCAGGCGATGGCAGCGCCGGCAAGGCCAATAGTTTCGCGCCCAAAGGTCGGGAAGACACCGGCGGATAGGACTTCAGCGGTAGCCGCATCGTCGAAGTCAGCAGCGGAGGTTCGAAGGCCGACCGCACGCGTTGCAAAGGCGTGAGCGGAGCATTCGCCTTAACCCCGACCGGCTGCAATTCCGAAATAAAAGCGCGCAGCGACGCAGGGACGTTGGGCAGCGCCCACATTGGCATCGGCAGCAGTTCGCACGAGGGAGGCGGCTCCGGCTCCATCGAATCGAGCATGGCGGAAAATTGATCCAGCGGATGGCCTCCGCCATCGGGCGCGCCAAATTGCGGGAGCAGTGCATCCGCGGATTCCGCGTCCGCCACGCGCTGCGAATTCCGCGCTGGCTGTGGCGACACTGTCTCGACGCGGGCAGCCAGTGCGGGGGGCACTTCGCTGCCAACGTGCTGCGGCAGGCGGACCGGTTCTGTGCCGGCGATTTCCGTGGGGGGCGGCCCTAGGTCCAACGCGCGCGCGGGCGCTTCCACTTCACCCGCGAGCGCATTTTCCACTGCGGCTGCCGCCGGATCGCAACCCGGGCACTCCCGTACCGTGGGAGCGATTTCCCGGCCACACTCCGGGCAGATCCAATGGAACATGCATTTAATTTACACTCATCTTCTATTTATGCCCTTCAGTCAACCACCCTACACGGCATACCTAGGAACCTTACAGAAGACTAGGATTCCGTCTCAGGGAAATCGTCAGGAAATCCTTCGCCGGCGCCGGTACCAGAGTACTGCCAAATACAGCAGGGCGAGCGCAGCCACTAAGGCGGAGGCGTAGAGTAAATAGCGGTTCACCAGCTCCGCCACCGGCCGCCACTGCTCGCCGATGAAGTAGCCCAAGGTCAGAAACACCGCCACCCAGGTGGCCGCGCCCGACCATGCGAACAGGGCGAAGGCGGGAAACTCCAGCTTCGACGCGCCCGCGACCAGGGCCGTAAAATGACGCACGCCTGCGATGTAATACCCGCCGAAGAGCGCCCAGTGCCCGCTGCGTTCAAACCAGCCGTGGACCCGCGCCAACTTCCCATCATTCACGTGGAGATACTTGCCGAAGCGGTGCACCACTCCCAGCCCCGCCGTGCGCCCGATGAAATAACTGACCGTGATCCCGCAGCAGCTCCCGGCCAGCGCCGCAAGGTAGGTTTCAACGGGGTTCAGCTTGCCCTTGAAGATAAGATACCCGCAGAAAACCAGCAGCGTTTCATCCGGGATCGGCAAACCTACAATGCCGAAAATGAGGAGTCCAAAGAGCGCCCCGTAGCCGTACGTCGCCACCCACCCAAAGACCGCCTCCATCTGCTCCACGATAGCGCAGTGCTAACTCGGGCCCAACTCTTTCTGATGCGGCCGAGTCGGGCGCGGCGCGGGGACAGCGGCCGACGGACGCAGGAATTCCAGGAAACGCCGTTTGCCCGGATCCGTTTTTACTCCCGGCTGGTCCATCAACTGCGCCGCAAAGTCCGTGAAGCTCTTGCCCAGCTCGGAATCGGGCTCCAGTAGTTTGCCGGTTTCGACGGCGCGGTTCACCGCCTGATAGTCGTTGGCGAACACGCGAACCACCGGCACCCCCAGCAGATCCTCCACCTGGTCTTTCGAAAACAGCGGATGTTTATGCATACGGTTGAGCACGACAGCGATGCGCGAGCTCAAGCCTTGCTCCTTGAGGAACATCATCTTTTCGCGAGCCAGATGCAGCGACGGAATCTCCCCGGTGCAGACCAGCAGAATGCGTTTGGATTCCTGCATCAATTCGAGCGAATACTTCTCCAGGTTCCCCGACAGATCGAAGCACAGCACTTGATACGTGCGGCGCATGAACGCCATCAGGCTGCTGATCTGCGCGGTCTCAATGCGGTAGTTGGGATTCAAGCGGCCGGCGTGCAACACGTCCATTCCCTGAACCGACGTGACCAGCTGCGGCCACAGGTTCTCATCCACGTCCGCGGCGCGCTGGAGCGCGTCCGGCACCGAGAACTCATTGGTCAGTTTCAACATGAAGCGCAGCATGCCGGAGCTCAAATCGAAATCGGAGAGCAGCACGTGCGTGTTCGGCCGCCGCGCCAGGGCTGCACTCACGTTCGCCGCAATGGTCGACGTGCCCACGCCCGCCTTCGACGGCAAGAAGGTGAAAATCTGGTTGGTGGAGTGGTACACCGCCGGCCGCCGGTCGAGCTGGCCCTGGATGCTGGCCAGCGTTTCCAGCACCACCCGCGGCTCGAACGGATCCGCCAGGAATTCGCGCACGCCCGCGCGCATGGTTTCGCGCAGCACCGCCGGGTCCAGCTTCCCGTCGAAGCCCACGATCTGCAGGGGACTGTCCTCCGCCTCCAAAATGTGGATAATTTCCAGACCCTTCTTCAGATTCCCGAAATCTAGAAACAGAACGTCGGCCGCCAGCGCCCGCACCGTGCGGATGAGTTCAACGCCGGTAGGGTAATGATCCAGCGTGCGCGCAATCTCCACCTGCCCGCTGGCTTCGAGCGCCGCCGTGAGTTTTTGCCCGATCTCCACGTCCGGCGAAATGAGGATGCTGCGATACACGTGAACCTTATCGCCCGCGTTCACAAAGCCCACTCAAGGAAATCCCCTAGGTGGATTCTAAGGTCTTCGCCCGACCAGGATTATTGGTTTTTCGCGGCGTCCACGATCGTGTAATCCGGCGGGACTTGAAATAATCCGGGATCCGGCTCCGCGCGGTTGATGTTTTCCAGGCGCACGGTATTGTTTCCCATCATCGAATTGAACTGTTGGTTGAGCAGAATCACCAGCAATTCAGGTGAATACCAACTTTCCAATATATTCTCCTGAGCCTCGTCGCGCGCCGTTTTGGGCGCAGTGCTAGTGATGCGCTCGCCATCGGCCGCGAGCCCCTCAATGAGTTTGCTTCCCAAAGACTCTGACTTGGTTGTGAAAGTGTTGGGCTTTACAGGCGTGATCCAGTGGCCGGGAGAAGCAACGCGCGTCGTCGGGACCGTGTATCCAGGCGGATTCGGATGACTGAATCGCCGGGCCACTTTGTTTTTCGTATCCAGCGCATAGGTGACACCGCCACCCGGGTCAATGATCGTCACATACGGAGTCTCCGCCGGATTAGGTGGAACAGAAACATCGGTTCTGGTCCTGCCAGCCGAGTCGCGGTAAACCTTGATCGTTTCCCTGAGGATTTCCGTGTGAACATTCGGCGACGGCTCGCG
>Ga0105239_10006476_pt1 | contig 13580 bp, 15 predicted proteins | sample KBSC44metaG_FD_92761 | JGI IMG/M metagenome (GOLD analysis project Ga0105239, IMG submission 92761) | Corn rhizosphere microbial communities from Kellogg Biological Station, Michigan, USA - KBS C4-4 metaG | ecosystem: Host-associated > Plants > Roots > Rhizosphere > Soil | place: Michigan, USA... | reverse complement strand
GTTGAAGGACTTTGAAGTCGAAGCATTCTTCGTGCATACTCCAAACTAATCGAACATCATTCCTCAAAACCGCATCTCATCTCATATTTGCCATGGCGAAGGCAATTGCGGAGCAAGTCGAAGAGACTGGCGTGATAATATGTGGCGGAGGTCCAACGGGCACAGTGCTTTCTGCTTTGCTTGGCTCCATGAACGTGCCAAATGTTGTGCTAGAAAAGGAGAAGGATATCACCACCGACCCAAGAGGCATCGCCCTTGACGAAGATGGCATAAGAATACTGCAATCGATCGGCATATATGACCGGATATATACCGAGATTGGAACCTGTACGTTGTCGATGATCATCACAGGTGAGATGTACTGATTAGTCCTCTAGGCATGGAGATATTCAATTTTGTTACAGGTAGCACTGGTGATCTTTTCAAGAAGCCGCTGATCCAGATGGACTATTCCACAACCGAGGGTGGCACCGGTCATGTGGGATTCATCTGCCATAAGCAACCTGCTATGGAGAAAGCAATTAGAGATAAACTTGACCAAACACCGTCCTCCCAGTTGAGACCAGATTCGACTCTCGTGAACATCGCTGAGACAGCAGATTCGGTCGTTGTTGAATATCAGACGGCGGATGGGCACGTACGCAAGTTGAAAGCTCCATTCCTGGTAGGTGCGGATGGAAAAACCGGGTTCGTGAGAAAGAGATATCTCGAAGGCAAAGGCATTATCTTGGAGCGTTGCGAAGGGTCAGTGTCATAATCCGAAATGCCATTCTACGGGCACCTTAAGCTAACTTACCAATCCAGCTCAACATATGAGGAGACCTGGGTGGCCCTTAACTGGAAGATCACCATACCGACTGAGAAGACGCATCCAAATTTCCCCCTTTGGCGGCTGGGATATACACCAGAGGAGGTATACGACCTCTTCTTCCCCAGGCAATTTAGATTTTTATGCAACCCCAAAAGGCCCTCAGTCTGCGGTAGATTTGGCCTGATGAACGATAAACTCTGGAGATTCGAATTTGTGGTTCAAAAGGGCGAGGATCCAAATCAGATGGCAACCTGGGAAGAGACAAGCAAGATAATATTCCCTTATCTGACACATCCGGGAAGTCGATACGGCCTCGACCATCCAATTCGATTCCCCGAGGACTGCATTGAAACTCTGCGTTCACGGCCGTTTTCATTTGTTGCGAGATCTTGCAATCGTTGGTCGCAGGGGAGAGTTGTCTTGGCAGGAGATGCTGCACACGTTTTCCCTCCTTTTGGTGAGTCTCATCGGAGCGCTCATGGTTCATGATGGTTGCTAAATTCTTACCAGGAGGACAAGGAATTGCTTCTGGCTTCCGAGATGCATTAGCACTGTCGTGGAGGCTCGCTCTTCTCCATCGCAAACCAGAAGCCGATCACGACAAAGTCCTCACTGCATGGTATATGGAACGGAAACAACAGTTGGAAAAGTCGCTCGCAGCTACAATTGTTAATGGTGAATATGTGACCGAATCTGACCCTGTCAAGGTCTTCATACGGGAGTGGTATATGTGGGCAGTGCAGCTTGTCCCAAGTTGGCGGCGGGAAATCCAAAAGGGTCCCCGAGCGGCCGGGATGACCAGATATCGATACGCAAAGGGATTCCCATTCATTGGGGACATGAGCGGTGGGATTAACCTGCCACAAGTATATGCGTGTGATCTGAGAACGAAGAAGTTGTCATTCACTGACGATCTGCTTTTCTCACCCGTGAAACACGGGCTTTTCCAGCTGCTCATCCTGCCTAGAAACATCGAGGAACTGGAGGAACTTCAGACTGGCCTTACAGATATTGACACGATATCCAACGGCTTGATTCGTGCGGATGAGGCGACGGTAATCATCCAATCGACTGATTCGCGACTATCGTTGAACGGGCGACAATACAGTCAAGCAGTGACTCGATTGGCAACAGCTGACGAGTTTGCTGCTGATCCAATATTGTGCAAGAACCGGCCACCGCCCATTGGCTATGATGAATGGAGACTGGGGAAAGAAGTCGAGAATAAGAAGTTTGTGGTGGTTCGTTTTGACCGGTTTACGTTTGCACTTTGCGATACGAGCGCCCAGCTGAAAGAGGCCGTCGGTCGAATTGAGGGCTCCTTGCATTTGAAGGCTTCGCTATAGCATAGGCCAAGACCAAAGCGAAAGATCTTGATTTTCTCGGCTCGAATTGACGGGTGCAAGCCTTAGCGATGCATGTATCCCTTCAATAAGTTCACTGGTTAAAATATTCATCCCCGCCTACCATGTATCCATGCAACGATGCCTCAGCCGAAGCGAGTGAGAAGGATGCTCGAGTGCCGGAACAGGAGCCTGCGCGAGTTAATAAATAAATAAATAGTGCTGGAGGGGCATGCCTTTGCGTCTCCAATTTGCTACCTAAACAATGGATTTAGTAGCCGAGGGCTTCTCTCGATAATTAGAACTCTTAATTATGCCCCTCAATCAACCAAGTCTATGCAAACTCCTTGCATGCTATCACGCCTATTCTCGTCGCCGAACTGTAACGATGGTGACGACAGAATCAGGTGCAATTGTTTACAGAATTTCACTTCTGGGGGATGTTATGATAGGTCGTCTTGTGGATGCTCTTTTGCCCACTAGCATTGCACGCGAGGCTCCAGATTCAGATCCAGAGTTTGCCGCACAGATTGTGGACCAGTCGATTCTACCCAAGTATCCCAGATTGCAAGGCTATCACCATTGTTCACCTTGGGGCAATTGCATCAACTTACTTAAAAGTTCTGATTTAGTAATAGCAAACCTTGAAACACCATTGACGAAGAGCGAGCAAAAATGGGAGCCCAAGGTCTTCAATTACCGAAGTCATCCTGAGAATGTCCTATGCTTGACAAACCTAGGGATGGGGTATCCCAGAAGAAAAGGCTACGTCAGTTTGGCAAACAACCATATCCTTGACTGGGGTGTGGAAGGATTGGCCGAAACTGTAAAAACATTGAGTGGCGTAGGCGTGGATTTTGCTGGAGCAGGTAGGACACAAGACGAGGCCGAAAAGCCCGCATTGTTGCAACTTGGTGGAACACAGATCGATCCTAAGCAATGGAATATTACTGCTTGGAGCTTCTCAGACCACCCAAACGAATGGAAGGGTATCAAAACATTCAATTTCATCGATTACACAAGTCAAGGGAGGGAAAAAATACGGAGCCAGATACTCGCAGACCGCTCCTGCCAGCAGAATGAGGAAGGGCCGAAGCAGGAGTCACATCTGAAAATCGTTTCCATGCATTGGGGTCCAAACTACCGATGGCGACCAGCTAAAGAAATTGTGGAGTTGGCACACTGGCTCATTGACGAATGCGACATCGATATCATTCACGGTCACAGCAGCCATCACATCCAAGGCGTGGAAGTATACAAGGGCAAGTTAATTGTATACGGTTGTGGAGATTTCGTGGATGACTATGCGGTCGATAGGAATTGGAGAAATGATCTGAGCGCGGTGTGGAGGGTCATAGTCGGCTCGAACAATGAAGTTGCTGACCAGGGTGAGAGGCTGGAGGTCAAGAGATTGGAAGTGTATCCAACTAGGATCGAGCAATTTTCAGCCAACATGAAGAGGCCTGATGAAGAAGGCCATCAGTGGGTAGCGGAGAAGTTCAGAAATTTATGCGACGAATTTGGTACAAAGGTTGAGCAAGAATCAGGCGATTGCGGATCAATCATTGTCAAGGTTAAGGGTCAAGCCTGGTCGAGTTGATGCTATTCACCTGGTTTGATCGATTCTGCGATGTCGTTCCCAGTCGAGGCACGAATATCGCACGCCCAAGCTAGTTTAAAACCCGCTTTACTTGCGGTTTGTCGCTTGCTCCCTCCCGAGGGTGGAATCCCAGTCTGCAATATCTCGATCAAGGACTTGAGTTTGAGGATACCACCTTTGGCCCGGTGGCCAGGGTAACTTCGGTGCCGCGCCTGGCGAGGAGGAATGCTTGGACCTTAGCGCGGGACAGCATAAGCTCGCTAATCTGCACGCAGGGTGAGAGGGCAATGTGCTGAAAATGTAATTCATAGTTCGTTGCCTTGTAGCAGTTAGTTTGGGATTGTTGGATGGATTCTCCTTCGGCGCCGTTGACACCATGGACTCTCTGGCGAAACACCAGTGCCACCCGCGGGTGAGCAAGGAAGTCGGCGTAGCTACAGTAAGATAGCCGAAGGTCTCGAGGGCATTTGACTTCCTCATGTGGACACTCTTTCGTACGGAGTACATCGTAATAACTTACATAACCGAAACATAACATGGTCGCTATTATTCCGAAGACACATTAGCACAAATTTACCTCCAATCATCTTGCTTAACTTACTTGCCCTTTCAGCTCACAACTAGCTGATGGATATGTCTCAATGCGCAGGATTCTGAGTGGAACCGCTCACATGATAGATAGGAATGTGGAGGCAATCATTAGATGGATTTGATTCATGGGTGCGATGTACGAGCCCAAGGGAAAGGCTGCTGAAACGGTTGCGATTGAAGCTCGGTGCCCATTGTTTTGCTTGCAATTGTATATCTCAGGCCTAGCACCCTCATATGGATGGGTATCCCTGGCTTCATCTTGCTCTAAGTCTGCTGACATGGAGCACAAGGCCGGCCGTCAGGACACTTTTTGGTGATAGGTACTGCGTTGAGTCAAGCGGTTCGAAGGGTATTCGCACGTCGCAGCCCATCCCTCGAAGGGCCCCTTTGGGCCTTGCATTAAACTGGGTCAAAATTAAATGGACTCCTGACACAGTCAGCATGAATCCTAATTGAAATACCATACCTAACTAATTATTAGAGGGGAAGGCAACGCCCAGGCATCGGCTGTAGCGGTGCCGAGGCTGAAACTCTCCTCGTCCCTACCTAAGGTTTACTGGGGCCCCGGATCTCGGACTACTTAAAGATGGAGCACTCCACCTGCAAGGGAGCGCTTTATCTCGGACTCAGACATAACTTTCTGTTGTTAGGGCTTTTGTAAGGGCTCGCTGAGATTGTCGGGTTTGTTGTTCGATCATCGTCTAAAGTCTACCTAAGTTTATCGCAGCTGAGTTTTCAGAACTCAGATCGCTGCTCTATCGATTCAACTGGCTCTGTTCTGTGGATAGGCTCTGGACTACAGCAATGTACATTACCTCGGAGGAGAAGGGTCTCCCAATTCCCACGAAAGACCTGATATCGTGGATATTTGACGACCCAAAATATGACATCGACAAGGCCGTCAGTTGAAGATTTCCGACACTTTACCCTGAACCACTACTAAAATTCCATAGATATATACTGACACCGCCAACCCGTCACGGACGCTTTCTCATCGCCAAGCACGGACGATCGTGCGCCAGCTCGTTGCTGGACTTCGAAAGGCAGGCATAAAGCGAGGCGACACTGTTTGTCTTCATTCCTTCAATGATGTAAGTATTTGCGTACCTTGCTGCCTGGTGGCATTTTTCATCGCAGGTGCCGGGAATTCAAAGTTCAAGCTTGTTCTAATATTTGCTCTCAGATCTATTATCCTGTTGTGGTTCTGGGGATCATTGCAGCTGGAGGGATCTTTGCCGGCACCAATCCATCATATACACCAAATGAATTGGTACACCATATCAAGACCTCGAGAGCAAGTTTCCTCATTACGGAACCGGAAATGCTACCTCAAATTCTCGAAGCAGGAAAGACCTGCGATATCTCCCGCTCAAATATTATGATTTTTGATACCCAGAACCAACCACTTCCGAATGGATTTGAGTCATGGAAGAAACTTCTGAGTCACGGTGAAGCCGACTGGGTGCGTTTCGATTCTGAATCGGAGTGCAAGAACACAGTAGCTTGCAGACTCTTCAGTTCTGGGACAACGGGGCTTCCCAAAGCCGCTGAACTGAGTCATCATAACCTGATCGCTCAGCATACCCTGGTGTACGAATCGTTTCCCAAACCATACGAAATCCGACGCATATTGCCTCTGCCCATGTTTCACGCTGCGGCCGTTCCGTCAGTCCACTTCACGCATCTCCGTGCAGGCGACATTGGTTTGGTGATGCGACGGTTCGAACTCGAAGGGTTCCTTAAAGCGATCGAAAAGTTCCAAGTCACGGACTGTATATTAGTTCCACCTATGGTTGTTGCGATAGTGATGAGTCCTCTCATTCATAAGTATTCCTTGAAGAGCGTCAAAATGGCCCTATGTGGCGCTGCTCCTTTGGACAAAGGCACTCAGGCCCGTCTTACGGCCTTTTTTAACGAAGGTGTACCGTTCACTCAAGTCTGGGGCATGACCGAACTGAGCTGCGTCGCAACTATGTATGTTTACCCCGAGAGCGACACTACGGGAGGTTGTGGACGGCTCATTCCAGGGCTTGAAGCGAAGTTGATCGACGACGATGGTAATAACATTACCGCATACAACACACGGGGTGAGATATGCATTCGCGGGCCCACCGTGGTCAAGGGGTATTTTGAAAACCCCACAGCGAATGCAGCATCATTCGACAATGAGGGATTTTTCAAGACCGGGGATATTGCGTATTGTGATGAGAAAACGAAGGCATGGTACATTGTGGACAGGAAGAAGGTGAGTTTTTCTGCTATTCTGAATTCACAGATCCCCAGGCTGCAAAACATTTTGACTCTAACCTCAAAATGACAGGAATTGATCAAAGTCCGAGGATTCCAAGTCGCACCTCCGGAAATCGAGGCAGTGCTGCTCGCCCACCCTCATATCGTGGACGCTGGGGTGATCGGGGTGCAAAAATCAGTTGACGACTCGGAATATCCTCGAGCTTATGTTGTGCGGCGACCTTCGCCCGAGGGAGCGGCACTGACGGAGGATATCGTCAAGAATTATGTTGGTGAGAGGCTAGCCAAGTATAAGCGGTTAGATGGAGGCGTGATATTCCTGGATGCCATTCCGAAAAATCCAAGTGGGAAGATTCTCAAGAGAGTCCTACGTGAGATGGCAAAGAAAGAACTCTCTGGTGGGAATGCTAAACTATGAAGGGGTGCTTGTTGTTTGCTCTAGATGTTAGAGATAGCTTGATCCCTTGTTTCAGATGGCAGTCAAGAGCAATGTAAAGTGAGGCTTGGGAATATGAACATTTATATGACTACATCCATTTCCGGGTCACCTTCCATGGTCTTTGTTAAATTTATCAATGACCTCTTTCGTGGTCTTAATGATCTCCAGGCAGCCTGGTGAATCAGAATGGCAGCAGATAGAAATAGGATACTCCTTGACAGGAAGTTGTACCACACTGCCATCCGTTGCGGTCACCGACTGAGTGTTGAGCTGTTGGCTGACATGATCTCTTACATCTTCTGTCTTCCAGGGCTTCTTCTTCCGATCGATGACCAGCATCCCGTCGTTGCTATACTTCACATCGCCATAAAGCTCCGCCCAGAAAGTTATGCCGAGATCATTCGCGGCTTTCTCCATGTTCGTACCTGCCAAACCAAAAACAGGAGTTCCCTTAGGAATTCCCTGCATCACTGCCTTCGCGGTGTCATAGTCTCTGCACATCATGCCATACAGTACGCCATGGGGCTTTACGTGGTGCAAAGGGACGCCCTCAGCATCAAGAAACCCTTTCAATGCCCCGACTTGATAGATAGTCATTGCGGTCAATTCTTCAGGGGACATTTTGATCTCACGCCGACCGAATCCTAGCCCTTGTTAAATTTTGGGTCTTGGAGCCGTAGCCATGCTCCTCACCTTGAATATCAGGAAGTCCAGGATGGGCGCCCACTTTGATATTGTACTTTTTGCAGTTTCTGACCGTTTCCTGCATGATTAGGGGATCACCAGCGTGAAAGCCACAAGCAATATTCGCATGGTCGATCAATGGCAAAAGTTCGAGATCTGGCCCACACACATAGTTTCCATACTATGACAGTATCAGTTCCTCCTCTGGTCATCAATGATGTTTGCCCCTTACAGCTTCCCCTAAATCCACATTGAGCAAGGCTTTGTGCTTGATTGGTGGAGGTGGCATGACGTAAGTCAAGAGTCGAACGTGATTCAAAAGGGAGGTTTCTGCTTCACAATAAATTCAGTGTCTTTGCTACACACTACCAACATTTAGGGATGATAATGATTCTCTTCGTTCAATCCATCAGATATCGGCCAAATGGAATCGGTAATCAGGCCACACACCTCTTTCAATACGTCACACAGGTCATGACGGAGAAGAACGAGGTGGAGAGGGACACAACTACTCCATCTCCCCTCAACGGTCTTGGGGAAACTTAATTCTTGAACCCAATCACAAGTACTTCTGCAGGGAGGAGTAAGTCAGGGGCGCCAATGATGTGAACGTCACAGAGAAGTGATAAGAGGATGCCAATCCTAATGTAGCTTTGGTGTAAAACCTGGATGCCGAACACTGGCAAATTGAGGCTGCATTCCTCTCGTCTAAAAACCCGGCACTTCGCGCATCCATGCTGTGAGAAAGACAAACTCTTCTACAGCATCATGGAGAAATTGAAGACCATCTTGGTTGCAAACCGGGGAGAGATCGCGGTGCGTATATGTAAGACCGCACGCAGGCTCGGTATCAAGACTGTATCCATCTACACGCCAGCGGATGCTGCCTCAGCTCATGTTGGTGCTGCTGACGAAGCTGTCCTTTTGTCCGGGTCTGATGCCAAAGGGTATATCGACGGCGAGCATATTGTTGAGCTGGCCAAGTCGAAAGGGGTAGATGGTGTCATTCCTGGTTATGGTTTTCTCTCCGAAAATACCGACTTTGCCAGACATGTCGCGGATGCTGGGATGGTCTTCGTTGGCCCAAGCCCCAAGTGTATTGACGATTTTGGAATAAAACATACAGCCCGCGACCTAGCCGCCAAAGCAGATGTGCCAATTGTTCCTGGAACGAAAGGCTTGGTTGGGTCCGAGGATGAAGCTGTCGAAGAAGCAAAGAAACTTGGGTTTCCTGTTCGTGAGCCTGCATTTCTATCAGGTGAGATCCTAACATTGTCTAGGTCATGCTCAAGGCAACAGCGGGTGGAGGTGGGATGGGCTTGCTAACCTGCAAAGACGAAATTGGCGTTCGACAGTCTTTCAAAACAGTACAGTCTCGTGGGGAAACGCTATTCAAGAATTCAGGCCTCTTCATCGAGAAGTTCTATCCAGCATCACACCATATTGAGGTTCAGGTGTTTGGCAACGGCCAAGGCCAAGCGATCCATTTTGGGGAGCGAGAATGTTCGATTCAACGCCGTCACCAAAAGGTGGTTGAGGAATGTCCCAGTCCCTTTGTGGTCAAGCATCTGGAACTTCGAGAGAAGCTTGGCTCAGCCGCCGTCAGGCTAGCAGAGTCGATCAATTATGGGTCAGCTGGTACAATTGAGTATCTCGTTGATGATGAATCAGGCAAGTTTTTCTTCCTGGAGATGAATACTCGTCTTCAAGTGGAGCATGGAATAACTGAATTGTGCTACGGTGTTGACCTTGTGGAGCTCATGCTGAGGCAGGCCGACGCCGAGCTAGTGGGCAAGGGTGGTCTAGAAGGTGAATATCTCAAATCTCTTCAGCCAAAGGCCCCTCAGGGAGCTGCCATTGAAGCACGGGTCTACGCCGAAAACCCTGCAAAGGACTATGCTCCTTCACCTGGAACTTTGCAGCATGTCTCGTGGAAGGAGGTGGCTGGCTCGAGAATCGACGGCTGGATTCATACTGGCACGAAGGTGACTTCTTTCTACGATCCACTGCTCGCTAAAGTTATGGTTCACGCGGACACAAGAGACAAGGCCCTTAAAGGGATGTTGGAGCTGCTGGCTGAGTCAAAGATATTCGGACCACCAACCAACATGGACTTCCTGAAAGCTATTCTAGAAGACGATGCATTCAAAGCAGGGAACACCTTGACAAAATTCCTTGACGGGTTTAAATATGAGCCTCATGCCATAGATGTCTTGCAAGGGGGAGCATATACATTGATTGAAGATTGGCCTGGTCGACCGACGATAGGCAGAGGATTCTCCCATTCCGGTCCAATGGATCCTCTGGCATTCCGCATAGCTAACGCACTTGTGGGCAATGCGCCTGGAAAGGAAGGCATCGAAATCACCCTCAGCGGCCCGGACCTCAGATTTCTCGGTGCTGCAATCGTCGCTGTCTGTGGAGCACCCATGGAAGTGAAGATAGATGGAAAACCTGTCTCAATGTGGACCCGTCTGAAGATAGCGGCGGGCCAGCGCCTCACGATCGGAAAAACGACAGGAGGCGGATGCAGGTCATATCTGGCTATACACGGAGGGCTTCCGAGTATTGCAACATGGTTTGGATCCAAATCGACGGCTCCCATGACCGCCGTGGGAGGCTATCAGGGAAGGGCACTTGCAGCGGGGGATCTTCTCGCAATTACAAAGGATGTACCTGACGTTACACGAGAGTTGAAAATTCCAGACCATTTGATACCGTCATATCCTGAAGAATGGGAGCTCTTGGCCATGCCTGGACCATACGACGAAGGCTACATTGAAAATGATTCCATCGAGGAGTTCTACAACACGACATGGAAAATATCCCATAACGCGGCCCGAGGTGGGATTCGTCTGATCGGTCCGAAGCCCAAATGGGCACGCTCAGATGGCGGTGAAGGCGGTGCTCATCCCAGTAATGTCATTGAATACGGGTATCCAGTTGGCACGGTGAATTGGACGGGCGATGATCCTTGCCTGTTCCCTATTGATGCTCCTGACTTTGGCGGGTTCGTCTCGGCGACCACCATTGTCAAGGCTGACTATTGGAGATTAGGTCAGATGAAGGCTGGGAACAAATTGCGTTTCAAGAGGGTGTCCTATCAAGATGCAATTGCGAAGAGGAATGAAGTCGAGGAGTTCCTTGGTTTGATTCATGACTGTTGCAACGGTAAAGCGAGCTTTGATGATGCCTTCCCGTTGAAATACCAAGGGTTCCCTCCTTCGGCCGAAAACAAGGGTTGGGAGGCCGCTATCATCTATCAGATCAAGGAAGAAGGCAATCAACCGCTTGTATCATACCGACAAGGTGGCGATGATTTCATCTTGATTGATTATGGCTATGGCGCATTCAATCTCAACTACCGATGCCGTGCTGTGGCATTGTACCGTAAGCTGAAAGAGGGCACCGGCGACATATCATTCGAGAATGGGGCATTGCACACCGGCATGGCCTGTGGGAACTCGCTGATGCTTTATTATGACTCTCTGAAAATCAACCGCCAAAGGATCCTGGATTATCTCTTGAAACTTGAGAATGAGCTGGGTGACCTCAGCGAAGCTAAGTTCCCCAGCAGGAAGTACAAGCTTCCTATCACGTTTGAGAGCAAGAGGCAGAAGGAGAGCTTACAGAGATATATCGAGACTCAGAGGCCGTATGCAACCTATCTTCCTGATCCTCTGGAGTTTGTAGCCAAGAACAACGCCTTCACCATGCAACAGGTATGTGTGGCACAATCACCTCTTGTCTGAAACTTGCGCTGACTGACACTTTTTAAGCTTCGAGATATCTTCACCAAATCTTCGCTAATGGTTGTTGCAGTCGGCTTCTTTGTGGCGCTGCCAATTGCCCTACCAATTGACCCTCGTCAGAGAATTCAATGTCCCAAGATGAATCCCTCGCGAGTACATACTCCTGAGGGCCAGGTAGGCTGGGGCGGGTCTTGTATGGCGCTATACAACGTTGAATCACCTGGTGGGTATATGAACACAGGGCTTTCTATCCCCGGGGCGGACATTTTAGGATTCAAAAAAGGCTACAACTCGGAGAAACCCTGGCTGTTTGAAGACTTCGACCAGATCACCTTCTACGAGGTCAGCGAGGACGAGTATGAGTCCATGATGGCCACGTTCCGAAGTGGCAGGTATAAGTACGAGTACGAGGACACGGAATTCGATATGAAGGAGCACAACCAACTTCTCAGAGACACAAAGGAGGAGGTCGAGCAGATCCGCGCGAAGCAACGAGAAGCCCAAGCGGAGATGGACAAGCGCGAGAAGGAGCTCTTGGATAAATGGAACAAAGAGAAAGAGGCCGGAAAGATCAGTATGGATACAGTAGAAGAGCTGCTGCATGATCCGGGTATCATCCCTGTCGAAGCACCACTAAATGCTAATGTGTGGAAAGTCGAAGTCAAGGAGGGAGACACGGTCAAGGTGGAGCAGATTGTTTCTATTCTCGAAGCGATGAAGCTGGAGATCCCAGTGAAGACAGAGCAGGAGATGGAAGGTGCCACGGTTGAGAAGCTGCTGGTAAAACCGAATGATGTCGTTCAGGCTGGCGCACCGTTGATGTTATTGCGCAGGCCGAAAGGAAAGGGATAGGGATATGATTCACTCGACTCAACGAAAGTTGTTAAAAAGTCTACCGGGAATTTCATTGACTTGAGATTTTTGACTGTTTCGGAAATGTGGGTGATCCTTTGGCATTCTACATTCGTCTAAGGTATGGTCCACATGACGCTCATGGGGTGGCTCCTGTGTGGTCTATAATCTGAGCGGGTCGCTCATCAGTGCCTGTGTCATTATCATTCTTCTTTTCCTTGTCCAAACCGTTAACGACACGTTTCCACCCGACAGGCACACCGTCATCTGTAAATCGTGCCCATTCGAACCAGCCACAGCCATCGCCCCCATCTGGTTTATTTCCAACTTGACACATCCACATGTATCGACCCCGAGTATTTTTTTGCTTTTGCACACATTTCAATACGCAGGGGACTCCGCATTTGCATTTTGGCGTGTATTTGGGACGAAATTCCTCCCTATACCATCGATAAGTAATATTGATGCGTTTGTTGTCTGTGAGTGGGTGGGGAGTAATTGCTTGAGCCGGTGCAATGCTGTGTTTCCATTCTTCCTGCATCTCAGCATGCATGACGAGCAAAGAGTTGTGAGGAAGGTGGATTGCAATTTGGCCGGATAAATCTGCAGCAGATGGGTTGGTTTTGGGATTGGGATAGGTGCTGTCCTTGGAAGATTCCTCGTCCTTTGGAACAATCCTTCGCACGCGGAACTCTCGAGCCACACCCAAACTTATACTTCCAATTATTGCTCTTGGTCCAAGATAAGTAAGCTGATCTGAATGATAGCCTACATGCTGGGCTCCACCATCGTAACAGTTAACGAAAGCAGCATTTGGCTGCCAGGTTGTTGGAGTCTGATATTTCAGTTTTTGACCTTCAGGATAGTAATCACGAATACGTGTAGCAACTTCTTGGTTAACTGCATCCCTTACTATATCACTGACCTGTCGCATGACTGGCAAGATTTCGCGAACATCCATGAGGTCATTGCCGTTGTAATAGTACTCACTTTTTTGGCGCTCAAGCTCCTCAAGATTGTCCACATAGAAGCAGGCAGTGTGTGGAGATTTGACGACATTGTCAAATATTTTGAAGGTAATGCTCTCGTAACTTGGAACCTCGACCAGTAATTCTTCCATCAAAGAATTTGCCAGGCTCGTGGGGAGGAAGTTATGAATAATGGAACACGGGGTATGATCCGCAATGTCTTTTGGACTGTACAAGTGGAGGGTTTTGCCCTTCCTGGTGAGCTGTTGTGTATGTGATTTGGAAGGGCT
>Ga0105239_10006475_pt1 | contig 13581 bp, 3 predicted proteins | sample KBSC44metaG_FD_92761 | JGI IMG/M metagenome (GOLD analysis project Ga0105239, IMG submission 92761) | Corn rhizosphere microbial communities from Kellogg Biological Station, Michigan, USA - KBS C4-4 metaG | ecosystem: Host-associated > Plants > Roots > Rhizosphere > Soil | place: Michigan, USA... | reverse complement strand
GCCCAGGGTGGCTCTGCCCGCATCCGGATTACCCTTGTTATATTTAACAGCAAGGTATTTGTTGTTAAGTATCGTATCCAATGTTGATGTTAAGAAGTTCAGCGTTTCTGCATAAGTGCTTCTTTTTACAAATAGGTCGGCTGAATCTGCACGTGACTGAGGGTTGTAAATAAGAGGCACACCTCCCCAGTTCAGAAAAAGAATGCTGTAGTGAAAGGCCCTGTGAAAACGGGCTTCATCAATTCGTTTATTGAACCAGGTTGAAGAATAATTGTTTTTATGAGCAGTCACCTGTTGAATAAACGTATTGCATTTGCGGATAGAAGTATAAAGAGCAGGCCAGTTGCATCTGCTGATAGTACCAATTCCCGTAGCGCCTCCACCAAAAAGATTATAATTGTTAGAAGCAGGATCAAGGTTCCCATCTTTATATTTCCATGAATCGTAATAAAATCCCGCATCGTTATCATCGGTAAAATTATCAAAGTTTTCCGGCTGGGAGTAGATGTCGGGCAATTGATCATACACATCATTTAAAAAAATATCGGCATTCGATTCAGTAGCCCACTGTGTATTATCGTCGAGGCTTGTTTTCTGCTGGTTGTTCAGATTTTTGTCGCACGAAAACAAACCCAGCAACCCCATTATTACACAACAGTATAGAAGATATATTGTTACAGGTTTCATCTTTTTGATTTTTTAGATTTTAGAAGGAAGTATTAAAGCCAACAAGAAGTACCTTCTGAAGAGGATAACCCTGTTCACCTGTTGTTTCAGGGTCTGTAAATTTCAGCTTGGCAAATGTCACCAGATTCTGGCTGGTCACATAGAACCGCAAATTCTTCATTTTCACAATGGAACTTATTTTTGACGGAACTGTATAACCGAGCGACAATGTCTTTAATCTTAAATACGCACTGCTTACATACCAGAAGTCTGAACTTTGTCCATTGTTGTTTGTAGGTGCAGAATACGCTCTTGGATATTTTGCATTCTGATGGTCAGGCGTCCACCTGTTATTGTAGTATTCGTAAGAAGAATTACTATTATTGTTATAGCCGGCCACCGTCATAAAGCCATAGACATTAAAGCTTGACATTCCTGAACCCTGGAATAACATAGAAAGATCGAATCCCTTCCAGCTCGCGTTTACATTTATACCATATATAATGGCAGGTACGTCGGGTCGGGCGATCACTGTTTCATCATAAGAGTCAATCTTTCCGTCTGGCACTCCATTGGGGCCACTTATATCAGCATACTTAATATCACCCGGACGTATAGTACCAAACTGAGTAACATTATAGCCATCTGCAGCAGTAATAAAACCATCGCCGTTTTTATCGTCGGCAGTACTGAATAAACCAAGAGCATGATAGCCGAACACCGTATTGTATTGGCGACCGGTTCTACTGCGCTTTGGATCATTTCTGGTTACTGCATTCTCATACATCTGTATTATTTTGTTCTTTGCATAGGTAAAGTTTCCGTCTACTGATACCTGTAAACCATTTCCAAATTTTTTCGTAGTACCAACTGATAATTCAATACCGCGGTTGTCCATAATTCCGGCATTTTGCTGTGCAAGCTGAAGTCCGTATTCCTGTGGTACAATCACGTTAGGCGACAGCAACATACCCGTTCTTCTTTCATAGAAATAATCGGCTTCCAATCGTAAAAGACCTTTCCAAAGATTTGCTTCAACAGCCAGATCTGTTTTTTTACTTATTTCCCAGGTGATGTTTGGATTGTTTTCAATTTGAACATAAGAACCCTGAACAAGAGAGCCATCGCCAAAAGCGTAGGCATTTCCTCTAAGCGGATAGGTGTTGAGATATTGGAACCCGGTACTGGTAAGATTTCCCGATTTACCCCATGATCCCCTCACCTTGAGATAGTCTATAAAGCCTACCGAACTAAAGAATTTTTCATTGGAAATTATCCAACCCAATGAAAATGCGGGAAGATAAACCCATCTTTTACCGGGGGCAAAATAATAGTGCCCGTCATATCTGCCCGATGCCTCAACCAAAAATCGTCTGTCATAAGCATAGCTGGCGCGGTAAACATAACCAACCTGGCTACCGGTACCGGATCCTCCTCCAAGATCAAAATCGTTTCTGTTGGAACTACCCAACGAAAGTTCATCGATATTTACCGCGAAATTGTTTACCCTCGATCTGAAATCAAACTGTTTATTGCTTCTCAGTTCCGCAACTGCCAGGCCGGTAATATCATGCTTTCCGAACGTACTATGATAATTAACATAACCCTGCCAGGTGATGGTATTGTTTTGCCAGTATTGCTCGTTCAGCCATGTATAAGTTGTAGCACTGCTTTCCTGGGTAGAATAAGCTTGCGTATAAGTATAAGGAGTAGTAGTAGTATTCTGCGTCCAGTAAATAAATGGCAGATGCCATTGTTTCTGAACATAATTATAGGGATCATAACTAAATGCGCCCTTTACACTCAATCCTTTTATAAAGGGAATCTTCTGCTCCAGCGCAACAGTACTCAGCAAATTATTTGTATTTTGACGGAAATAACCGTCTGAGTGCGTTACCCCCAGCGGAGCATTACCTGAACTTTCGCCCCATAAGCCGTTCGTGAACTTAAGAGGAGCAACAGGAATAAATTTATAAACGCCCCTGAACAACTGGCTGGTACCATCATCAACATCAGAAGTTTTCTGTATAGCACCGTTTAAAGAGAAAGATGCCAACGTGGTGGGCGTTAGGTTTATATCGAGATTTACATTATAATTGTAGCGCTCATAACCCGACTTTTTGAACATCCCGGTCTGGTCAAAGTAGCCAAGGCCGGCATAATACCTCACGTTCTGCGTACCGCCGCGAACCTGGAAATTGCTTTGATACATCGGTTGATGCTTTATTATTACATCATTCAATGCATCTGATATAGGGTATAAGTCAGGGTCCTTCGCATTGTTTTGAACGTAGGAATCTATATATGACTGGCTGTATGTGGGGTTTGTTCCACCCGGATTTTCAGTTTGATAAGCCTCCAGTTTCAGTTTCATATAATCTACCGCGCTCAGCATCTTTGGCAAATACGTGGGTTGCTGATCACCGTAATATCCCCCAAAACTTAAAGTCGGTGGGCCCGAAACCCCTCTTTTTGTTGTAATAAGAATAACACCATTGGCGCCGCCCAATCCGTAAGGAGCAACCGCAGCCGCATCTTTCAAAACAGTTACACTTTCGATGTTATTGGGGTCTACTTCATTAATATTATTACGGATAACGCCATCTACAACAATCAGAGGTGTAGTATTATACGTAACCCCATTGACCGTGGTACCCATGGTGGCAACACCTCTCACGTATAGGGTAGCGTTATCTGAACCTGGTCTGCCGCCGGTTGAACGGGTAATTATGCCGGTAGCCCTGCCGGCAAGCGAATTCGAAATGTTGGCATCAGGCACGGCCACAAGCTGTTCGCCTTTTACCCTGGCAACGGCTGATGTGGAAAGCTGTTTCCGTTGGGTGCCGTAACCTATTACTATTACATCTTCCAGTGAATTAATACCGGGCGTGAGCTCTACGGTAATATCAGGTGCTCCGGCCCTTACTGAAACCTCTTTGGGCTGAAAACCAACATAAGAAACAACCAGAACGGCCGATTTTTGCTGGATGGTGATGCTGAAGCTTCCGTCAGCGCCGGTAGTAGTGGCATTTGAGTACCCTTTTTGAATAACCGAGGCTCCCTGGAGTCCGTTACCCTTACCGTCTACCACTTTTCCGTTTACAGTAAGCGAGGGGCGACGGCGGGTGGTTTCTGTTACCGGAATCATTCGCGAAGGAAGCTGTCCGGCTAATTATAAAAACAAGAAAAAGCCATAGTTTGGCATGGCAGGCAATTCGTTTCATACAACAGCATTTTTTGGTTAATAATGAAGACTTTCACCGGATACGGCGTTTGTAACGGTTGTGCAGTTGCGCTTAATGATAACAGGAATGAATAAATAATATAATATAAACACGAGGGGGTGGCAGCGGGAATAATCCCGGACCGGAAAAATTCTTCATGATGGCAGTTTTTAGGTTGTTACAGTACTTCGACTTGCTGAAGTCACTGTAAAGCAATCGTTAGTAAATGAGTCGCCAGGAATAATTGTTACCCTGACATGTGTATAAAGTTCGAGAAGTTTACAGTGGATGGAGGGGACTTTTGTAGAATATACTGACAATAATGTTTTATTTTCTTGTCATTTTTACAATTAATCGGAAATTGCAGATAACGATTGCATCAAATATGCCAGGAATAAAACATATACCCTTAGTTGCCCTTTGGCTGCTTACTTTAACAGGTTATACCCAGCCCAGGCATATCAATTTTACCTCTATCACGGCAAGGGATGGGCTATTGTCGAATACCATTTTTTCCATATTAAAAGACCGGTACGGCCTGATGTGGTTCGCAACTACCGATGGATTAAATAAGTACGATGGCACCAATTTTACTGTTTACCGGAATAATACAGACGATAGCACCAGCCTGCGGGTCAACGAAGTGCTGTCTTTACACGAAGACAAGGCAGGCAACTTATGGGTAGGCACCGGCGGCGGCGGTATGAGCCTTTACAACAGGCAAAAAAACACATTCATACATTTTACTTTCAACAATACAGGTTTAGATTCCAACGCTGTTATCAAAAGCATTTGCAGCGATTACAGAGGCAGGCTGTGGATAGCGCCATACGCAAGTTTATGTGTAATGGATACCGCCACCCGAACCGTATCGCAGATAAAGCTTCCCGACGGTAATGGCAATCCCGTTAAAACAGTTGTGGAATATCTTTTTGAAGATAGTAAACACAGGATATGGATTGGTACCGAAAATGGCCTGTTCAGGTATACCATAGAAACTAATACATTCAGGCGTTTTTTACACGAGGACGGAGATCCGTTCAGTTTGGCACATGATCATGTACGGGCCATAGCCGAAGACAGATCAGGAGCCATCTGGATAGGCACCGTTAACGGCCTGTGCAAATTGCAGCCTGACGAGCAGCATTTTATCACTTACAAGAATATACCCGGCGATGAAGCATCCCTCAGCGATAATAGAGTGAGTTGTATAGAGGCAGACAATGACGGTCTTTTATGGATAGGCACCTTAAATGGCATAAATGCCTTGAATATCGCCACGGGGAAAGCGTCAAGATATACTACTGAGGACCGGGATATTTTCAGTTTAACCGGCAAGGCAATCAGTTGCTCGTATTTTGACAAAGACGGCATCTACTGGTTTGGCACTTTCCTGGGTGGCATCAATAAATATGATAAGAACATCAACCTTTTCGGCCTGAAACTCACTAGTACTTTCTATAAAAAAGGGGGACCGCCCCCTATGATAACCAGTTTCGCCGAAAACGCGCGCGGAAATGCCTATGTGGCAACTTATGATGGAGGATTGTACGAATTTGACCACAGGACCGGCCAGGTGCGGCAAACAGATGTGCGGCTAAATGACAAAACAGTGCCACCTACTATCATGGCGCTGCACATGTCGCATCAAAACCGGTTGTATATCTGTACATATGGAAAGGGAGTAATCATATTGAATACTAAAACCGGCAAAGCCGAACAGGTAAAATTTGAGAATGCTCCTGCCAACCAATACAGCAATGACATTTACTGTATCGGGGAAGACAGTAAAGGTAATATATGGGCTGGCACGAATGGTGCAGGCATCCATATTATACGCGACAATAAAGTAATTGTTACATACAGCCCTACCCCTTCCGGGCCAAATGAACGTCTTTTACCGATCAACGGCTATATAAGGGCTATTACCGAAGATGCTGACAAAAATATCTGGATTGGTACGCATGGGGGCGGACTCGCAGTATACCACCCTGTTAGTGACACCTGGACGATCTATGATCACCGCAACAGCCAGCTACCCAGCAACAAAATACAATCATTATTAAGCGACAGCCGCGGAATGATGTGGGTAGGTACAGATGGCGGAGGGTTATCCCTGTTCAACAAACAAAAAAAACAATTTATACGCTTCACCGAAAAGGATGGATTACAAAACACGACCATCTATCAGATTGTGGAAGATCTGCATGGGCAGATATGGCTCAGCACAAATACGGGCCTCAGCAGCATGGATCCATCTTCTCATAGGTTCAGGAACTTTACAAGTTACAATGGCGTTCAGAACAGCAACTTCGTTCATGGATCGGGTATACGATTATCTGAGGGTGAAATATTGTTTGGAGGCATGGAAGGAATTAATTATTTCAACCCCGATGGGCTTACCATTAACCACAATGTTCCGAAGGTTCTTTTAACCGACCTGAAAATATCAAACAAATCGGTGAAGCCCGGAAATGACGCAGCTATTAAAGAAGACATTTCGATAGCCAAAGAGATCAGGCTCGATTACAAGCAAAATTTTGCGCTGAGCTTTGTCGCGCTGAACTATACCCTCGCAAAACACAACTTATACGCTTATAAATTAGAGGGATTTGAAAAAGACTGGAACTATACAGGAACGAATAATACCGCCGCCTATATCAATCTGGATCCCGGCACTTATATATTCCGCGTAAAAGCAAGCAATAATGACGGCGTGTGGAATAGCCATGAATCCCAGATAAAAATTTATGTGCGACGACCTTTCTGGCGCACTACCGTTGCCTACATTGTTTACATCCTTGCTATCGCCGGCCTGTTATTATATAGCCGGTACAGAACAATGGCTGCGCTTCGAAGAAAATTGATACTGGAACAGGAACAACAGCAGGTGAAACGCCTGCAGGAATTAGACCGCCAGAAGCTGAAGTTTCTTACTAATCTGAGTCATGATTTCAGAACACCCATTTCACTCATCTCCGGTCCGATAGAACAATTAATTGAGGGAGAAAAAATCAACTCGAAGCTCGACAAGCTTCATATGATCAGGCGAAATACAAAAAGGCTTTTAAACCTGGTGAACCAACTGCTCGATTTCAGGAAGATGGAAGAGCAGGAGCTAACATTACAACTTTCAAAAGGAGAGTTCATTTCTTTTGTTAAAGATGTGTCGGAATCATTTAAGGATCTATCGGAGAGAAAACACATTAATTTTTCTTTCAGCAGCACTGTCCCCCGACTGGAAGCGCTATTCGATCACGATAAAATTGAACGGATACTATTCAATTTATTGTCCAATGCTTTTAAATTTACCATGGAAGGAGGCAGTATCAGCGTTACGCTGGAGCGCTCTGTCACCCGACGCACCGATAACAGTGAGTGGATAACATTGAAAGTAATAGATTCCGGAATAGGTATCCCTAAAGAAACATTGGACAGGATCTATGATCGCTTTTTTCAAAATGATTCTTCTGCGGCTATACTTAATTATGGCACGGGTATAGGCCTGTCAATAACAAAGGAATTTGTAAAAATGCACGGCGGAATGATTGACGTGGAAAGCGAGCCGGGCAATGGCAGCACTTTTACTATTCATATTCCTCTGGTTATTGCCACAGAAACGGCCGATGCGGTGCAACCATCAACGCCGGTGGAAGAGAAAGCGCTATCACACAAAAAGCCAAACCAAAAAGAGAATGGGAAAGTATTACCCATGATCCTGCTGGTAGAAGACAGCGAAGATTTCAGGTTTTATTTAAACGACAACCTTCAGCATAATTATACAGTGATTGAGGCTGCCAATGGAAGGGAGGGCTGGCAAAAAGCACTGGCCCATCATCCGCAGTTGATCGTAAGTGATATAAGCATGCCTGAAGTAAACGGAATTGACATGGTCAATAAATTAAAGGCCGATAAAAGGACCAGTCATATCCCGGTTATATTACTTACTGCATTAACCGATCAACAGCAACAGATCAAAGGGCTTGAAACCGGCGCCAATGACTATATAACAAAGCCGTTTGATTTCGAAGTGCTCAATGCTAAAATAAAAAGCCTTCTGGAATTGAATAGTGCTATGAAAAGTACTTATGTCAAACAAATTACCCTCGAAGCGCCGGATGTAAAGATCGATTCATCAGACGAAGCATTACTCCAGGAAATAGTGCTTTTTATTGAGCAGAACATCACGAACCCCCAGCTTTCCGTAGAAGGATTAAGCAAACAGCTTGGCATGAGCAGAAGCACCTTATACGCGAAATTGCTACAGATTACAGGCCAGACCCCAATAGAATATATCCGCTCTTTCAAACTTAAAAGGGCAGCTATCTTAATGGAGAAAAGCAATATGACCATCGCTGAAATAGCATATCAGGTAGGCTTTACAACACCCAATTATTTTGCCCGATCGTTCAAGCAAAAATTCGGTATGCTGCCATCTGAATACGTTGCGAGTAAGAGAAAAGATAATACGGCGGATAATGGGAAGATGCATACGGAGGAGCCCGAATAAAAGCCGGTAGAAAAGCACCAGGATTTGAAAGCCCACAAATATGGGACTAATAGAGGACACACAAAAAAAAGAACCGCATTACAACTTCATAACAATTAGAGAACCATACCTTAGGTAACAGAAGCATTAAACCAGAAGAATTAGTTCGAACAGGAAAGCAGACATACTACACATACAATTATTTTATAAGGCATGTGGGAAGATGACGGACCTGTCAGGATGAAACAGGATGCTTTGGCAGATCTTATTTGATACTTTGTTTACATTAAAAGTTTAATTGACACTTATTACAATCACTAACTCTTAAAACGATTGTTTCATGAGAAAAATCTGCACCCACCTATGGTGGATAATATTGCAATGCCTGTTTGCCAACAGCATGATGGCCCAAACAGTTACCTGGACCGGTTCCACCAGCAGCAATTATTTTACCTCGTCTAACTGGAGCCCGGCCACCAATACCGCAGCGCTGGCACAAACAGAAACACTTATGATCGGGAATGGTTCTCCCAACAACTGTGTATTAACTGGTGGAAATACCGGCAACTCCTATAGGCCGGCCAAGCTGAATACGCTAACCGGCAGTTCCATGACTATTAATGGCATTATCTATCCCTGGGGAAGCGATTCTTTAAATGGCAATATTACATTGAACGCACCGGCAGATTTTAGCGTGCGTAATATCGGGTATATTGGCAGAAACACATCGGCCACTATAACGATCAATGCATCGGCCAAATTCAGTACTAAGAACGCCTGTAATATTGCCTATGGAAATTCCGGCGCTTCAGCAACCCTTAACTTGTACGGATCATTGACAGCAGGAACCGATTTAAACATTGCCAATGGCACGGGCCTCTCTGCCAACATTAATATTTTGGGTGGCGCCCTTACGGCTTCGGCCAATTTAAACATTGGCAGCAACGTAAATATTTATTTAAGCGGGATAGGGCTTCTAAAAGCAGCCGGCGATAAAAGGACCCTGTTAAATGGATTGATCACCAACGGGCAAATGACCTGTACGCCGGGCAAAACTATAACTGTTACCTACGATGGAACTAACACCATAGCACAGGTGGCGCAGGCTACCGGCTCTATGATCAGAGAGTATCCTGATTCAGTAGTGCTTTCTACTACCAACCTGGTATTTACGGTGGAAAAATATACCGGCAATGTATTGTCGTATCGCTACAAGGGCGCAGAAACGGTAAACAATACCGGCAGCGACCATAAATACATCTATCACGATTTCACCACTTCTAAAGGTTTTGAAATGATTTCGGGTTGTACCTATGAAGTAGTGCAGGACGATGCAAACCTGGCGCACATCGTATTAAAACGCCCCTATACGCCATCCATTGGTCATATTACCCCTTGCGATGCAGAGCTGCATTATATATTGAAAAAAGACGACAAGGCTGTGTATGTGTATAGCAAGCTGGAGCACAAACCAAATTACCCCGCCTTTGATCTGGGAAGCTGGCGGCAGGTATGGTGGATTGCCTATAATACAAGCGGTGTTAACCTGTGCGAGCGAATTTATACCGATTCGTTGCGCAGTTGGCAAATGCCGTCCGAATACGACTACGCGCACGCCGTAAGCAGCGGCGGGCCGCAGGAAATTGTATTGCTTACAACAGGAGTGCGCGCCGGCAAATACGATGGCAAGTACGAGTACTCTATGAAATTCTGGGACAATCCCTTGTGGGGTCACGCCAGCAATGTTAACAACATCGGCTGCTGGATGTTGAATACCAGTTGCGAATATTATAACGAAGGACCGACGTATCACGATCTCAATGCTGCTGCAGGCATTATTCATCAATGTATGAATGGGGTGCATTATGGCGCAACAGGCCTGGTAGCCGATACGCTTACGAGCTGGAAAAAAGTATACGGCCCCTACCTGTTACTGGTAACCGATCAGTCTACCGGAGATTTAAACTGGGCCGCTGCCAAACAGAGGTTAGCACAGGAAAAAGCGCAATGGCCTTATACCTGGGTGAAAGATTCTGCAGCCTATCCGCCTGCTTCCTTACGTGGTACTGTGCAGGGAAAGTTTGTGATATCCGATGCCCTGAAACCCGGTTATACCGGCAGCGGCGCCTGGGTGGGCGTTACCAGTTTGGCAGACGGCGCTACCAACTTTCAGTATGAGTGTAAAGATTACCAATATTGGGTGAAGTCAGATTCCAGCGGTAATTTTTCAATACCTAATATACGCCCTGGCTCCTATTCGCTCTTTGCTTATGTAGACGGTTCTGTAGGCGAATACCGGCTGGATAATGTAACAGTAACAGCCGGCGGAACGACCAGTTTGGGAACTCTTACCCGGGTAATCGACAGAAGCTATGGATCACTTTTATGGGAAATTGGTACGCCCAATAGAATGAGCAATGAATTTAAAATGGGTGACTTCAGTTACTGCGAAGGCAATATCCAAAATAAATTCAGAGACTCGTTTCCCAATCCTATTGAATATACGGTTGCCAATAACAACTGGGCTACCACATTGTGTTATGCTCATACAAAATATCCCGATACATCGGCCATTGCCAATCCGGGAGATGCCTGGAAATGGCGATTAAACTTTACACTGCCAACGGGATTTGATACTACCGGTTATGCACGGTTAACAATTGCTTATGCGAGCAGTGATCATGCACAACAATGGATTTACGTAAATGACGAAAACTCATTATTTACCGGGTATTATCCAAGTGGTGGCGACGGCAATGCATTTATTCGTCAAAGCAATTATGCAAAATATACGTACAACCAGATTCTTATTCCAAAGACAAAATTTGCTGCCGGTAATAATGTTATAACGCTTGTAATGCCATCCAATTCAGGCTGGGTAAGCCATATCATGTACGACTATATAAGTCTGGAAGCGAACCTCACATCGGCAAGAAAAGCTACACCGGTGCAGCCGGTATTGTCTGCCGATAAAGCAGGTTCACTCAGCATTTATCCTTCTCCGGCAAAAAATGTGATTACGATTAGTAAAACCGATGGTAAAAGTTTGCAGAACATCCGGTTGTTTGATGTGTGGGGAAGAATGCTATTTACAGCCATTAATATTTCGGAGGCGCAATATGTGCTTAATATGACTGGCTTCCCCGCTGGCGTATATGTAGTTCGTATAGACGATGGGGTTCATACAACAACCAGGAAGTTTACCAAACAATAAAACGTCGTGTCAATTAAGCTTTTCAGATAAGCGGCCTACGTTGAAATAAAGGCTCCGATTGTTATAGTTTTAAAATTGCACCAGCCATCGGGTTGGTGCAATTCTTTTTAGAAGACCGGTCACCCAAAAAATCTACCTTACATCTTTACATCTATTGGGTCACTATATTGTTTCGAATAAGCGGAGAAGTAACATGCCATTGATTTGGCTTCGCCAATATATTCCCTGGCGGTGTTGGCATGCTCAGAATAACAGCAGACCCTATTGCACCCGCAGGTCCGTTACCGACTTGTAAAACCAAATTTGGAAAAGCCGCTGAATGCACAACAAAACCAGTATTAAGCGCTGATTCATTATTGCCCGGCACCAACTTCCATTTTTGAAGGTTGGGATCTTTTGATCCGACAGAACCGAATGGAAATTTCAAATTTTGCTCAACTGAATAAACCGGCACAACGTTGGGTAATTGGTGGATTGGCTTTCCGGAAAAAATAACGGTAACAAACAGTCCTGCAAAAGTTCGAATATACACAAACCCGCCTCCTGCATCTTCAAACTTGAACTTTTGAGAATCGGGTATGTTCGAAGGGTTAGCAGGACTTGTATTTAGCAAGGTATGAAGCGAACGGTCCCCATCGTGAACATTCAAATTCATTTTCGTATTCTCATAATCCAACGTATAGGGAACGAATGGCAAAAACTGATCAGTGCTTTTTTCCTTCTCAGTGCTCAACACTTCTGAAAGATCATGCGCTGCAGCATACCTTGCACCCATATATGGCGGTTTTTGAGTTAAAAATCTTCTTGCAATAGTCTTTAAAATTGATGTATGATCAAAATGAAGGCTGTTGTTAAAAATTGGTGGCCTGCCCAATTCATTTTCATTTCCAGGATGGTTAATTACTGTGCCGTCGTGTCCAAACACAGACCCGCGTTTTATCCAGGGCGAAATAACAAAAGTGGGAACACGCAAACCGGTAGTCTTGGGCAATTCTGGCGATACTTGTGCAGCATTGGGAGGCGGCACATGGTCATAAAATCCGCCATGCTCATCATAGGTGATAATCAATAGGGTCCTTTCCCAATTTTTGCTGGCGCGAACAATACCTACCAGGTCGTCAATAAATTTTTGGCTGTTGCGAATATCAGATGGTGGTTCGTCACAAAAACTGTTTGGTGGAAAATCCTTGAAATGAGGATCGATAAAACTAACCGATGGAAGGCCTCCGGATAAGGCAAGATTGGCAAACCCAAATTCCGGATCGTCAAAGCTAACCACATGTTCAGAGTCAAAAGTATGCCGTTCAAAAAGCCGCAACTGGCATGGGCTGTGCTCAAAATATCTCCATGAAACGCCTTGTTCCGACAAATGATCGAATATAGTGTCTGTAAATAAAAATGGAATAACATTATCAGTGGCATAATCCCACAAGCCCCATGGGTCTATATTCGGCCTGCCGGTTAGTTCAAAATAACGGTTGGGGAATGTTTCGCCGGGAAAGGAACAAAACCAACGATGACAAATAGCAAATTCCCTTGCCAGCGCATCATAGGTAGGCACATTATCGTAGCTATGGTATCCCATCACCCGGTGTGCCAGCGTGTTTCCGTTCTCATCGGCATACACCTGCGCAAATCCGTCCATTTTACCGCCATTCACTGCAAGGGCAATTGGTTCAAAGCTGTTCGATGGTGCCGGGGAAAAAATAGTGTCTCCATAAGGGAAACGGAAAGGCTTTATCGTTCTTCCATTGCACATATTGAACTCTCCCCCCTTAAGGCCATCTACATCGGTACGGTTCATCCCTCCTTTCTCGTATGGGAGACTCAAATATCCCAACATATGGTCGAAAGAACGGTTTTCCATCGTAAGCACAATGATGTGATCGATATTTGACAATGTGCCCTGGTTGAGCGGTCCCCCGGACCAATCTGCTTTACAAGGCGCCGGGAATTGAAAGTTGTACTGTGGCCCGATGTAATCCAAT
>Ga0105239_10006474_pt1 | contig 13582 bp, 7 predicted proteins | sample KBSC44metaG_FD_92761 | JGI IMG/M metagenome (GOLD analysis project Ga0105239, IMG submission 92761) | Corn rhizosphere microbial communities from Kellogg Biological Station, Michigan, USA - KBS C4-4 metaG | ecosystem: Host-associated > Plants > Roots > Rhizosphere > Soil | place: Michigan, USA... | reverse complement strand
GACCTATCAAGTAAAAGTGGTTGCGACCGATACCGTCGGCAACCAGACTTCGGTTGCCACAAGCAATTTCTCCGTCTTGTCGTCGGCTCCTTCACTTAACTTCGCGAGCGGAACAGTGACGAACGCCTACACGAATGGCAGCACGGTCACTTACACCGGTACATGTACGAATGGCTACTCTGTTACAATCACTGGTACAGACGGCACAAATACTTCCGTGAGCTGCACAAGTGGTGCATGGACGTGGACAACGGCGACCAACAGTTCGCAAGGCGCCATCACTTACACTTTCGCGCAAAACAACGGCGCCTTTACGAGTAGCATTTCAGCGACATGGACGCGCGATACAGTGGCTCCTACAATTTCATCCGTTTCAATTGATGGCGGCGCAAGTACGACATCGCTTGGAAATCTAAGTGTTGCAGTCACGTTAGGTACGGAAGTGAATACTTCTGGTCTCAAAGTTCAGTTGCAACTCGCCAACATCACAACGCAAGCATGTCCGACTGTCGGGACCAGCTGGCAATCCTTTCCGTCATCCGGCACCGGCACCTTTTCTTATAACGTTACAGCGCCTCCTGGAACCAAAACCATCTGCGTTTGGTTGCAAGATGCTGCAGGGAACACTTCATCCGTTGCGAGCGGTGGAATCAATTTCCAAAACGGCTCGCCGCCTTCAATTGCCTCATTCACAGTCACGAACGGTGTTACCGGTTCGACCAACTATGGCACCACTGCTTACAATGTGAATGACACTGTTAATATTGCGTGGACCGTGACGGACGCAGAAGGTTTAGCAGCAAATCCTATTTACTTAGACTACACGACCGACGGGTCAACATGGATACCAATCGTTTCTGGTTACGGCGGTTTGTCGGGCACCGTCACCACTTACACTTCGACGTTCTCTGGTTTCTCAGCGCCTTCTGGCTTCTTCGAAATTCGAATCCGTGTAACAGATAACTCTGGCAACTGGGCAATTCCGCTTGTATCCACTCCGCAAAACGCTGCGCCTTGGACCGTATTTGCTGGCTCAACCGACCGCGGTATTGGTAGCGGCGCCACTTCGACCTCGCTCTCTTCATCGCTTTACATTGGCAGTAACGTGGCCGTGAATCCAAACAATGGAGATATCTATGCCATCGATTCAGGAAGCGGTATCGTAAAAATCCCGAGCTCGACAGGAATCGCGTCGACTTACATTAAGAACTCTGCAACCACCAACAATCTGTCAGCGGGCGGCGGCACAATCACGTCATCAACGACTGTCATTTCAAGCGTTGCCGGTCTCTTGTTTGATGGTGGCTACCTCTATTTGATGACAAATACAGGATCAACAACTGTTTCTGCGCAGATCTGGAAAATCGATCCGACCAATGATACCTACACTCTTTACTTGGGTGGCGGAACGGACATTTCAACAAGTGCAACGAGCACAACTGCATTCGTGATGTATGACATGTTCCGCTTCGACGAAAGCCATAGCCTGTACTACTTCACTTCGTGTGCGAGCCCAGTGACTTCTTATACTTCAGCGAGCACCGTTCGAATGATGAAAGTTACGCAAACTACAAATGGCACCGCTGGCACAATCAGCGCAGTTGCAGGTAACTGCGTAAATGGCACGCCGGTTTCCGGAACGACTGCAACTTCAACACCAATGGGTGACGGATCAAATGTTGGTCTCACAAGTTTCACTGTTTGGAACAATGGTAACAACATCTACTTCCGCCTGCATGGTCAAGCAACGAGCTATAAAATTATCAATGGAACTCTTTATTCAACGGCATTGCCAACTTTCAACTCTGCGCAAGGCTTAGACTACAATCCATCGAACGGACTTCTCTACGTCTCTAACAACGGCGTCACCGCTTACAATCCAACAACAACGGCAAACGGTGAAACTTCAGCTGGCACTTACGCCACCTCAACCGGCAGCGGAACAACATGTGCGAGTGATAATATCACCGCTTCAACTGCTGGATGTTTAATCGTTTACCGCCTAGCGCGAGCAGGAAGCCAACTTTATGTTCTTGATGGTGGCACTGGTGGTAGCCACAACTATCGTATCCGCTACATTGACGGTAACGGAAAAATTTGGACGTTAGCGGGCAGTACGCCTTTCTACGGAATTGGTCTTAATCCGCTTTATAGTCGTGGTAGCTATCGCGGCATTTATTACAAATCGGCTACTTCTGCCAATAGTGGATCGTTAACTGCCTTCCCTGCTGGCCTCTATTTCACGGATCCGTCCGCTGAAGTTTTCGGTTACATCAATAACAATACAATCACAGACTTTTGGGGTAACCAAAGCGGCCTGTGTGCCAGCAACAGCTATACGACTGGCTTCCAGATTTCAGCCGGCTCAACATACGGTTGCGGATTTAGCACATTCAACTACTCGAATTTGAACCTGGTTTTCGACGCCGACGGCTACCCATGGCTCCGTCCAACATGGGCGGGCTTAGTGAAAATAGATAGTAGCCTCTATCCGAATCAAATGACGTCTTCAACCGACACGGGTTTTGACACGAACAACTGGATGTATGCAAACCCAGCGTCGCAAACGCCGTCAAACATTTCCTATTATGCATCCAACTTCAGCAACATGACGTTTAAGCAAACTTCGACACGAAAAGGATTTTTTGCGCTTAACGCTTACTACACTGGGAGCTGGACATCGCCTGGGCCAGTCCTGCGATACTTCGATTTTACAAGCAATACGATCATTCACATTATGGGTTCGGCTGCGACAGCCGCATCTTCATCCGACACGTCTGGTGATTTAACGACACTGACGTTCTCAACGGCCTGCCAATACCCAGCAACTACAAGCGGCTGCTTTACTCGCTTTGTTGAGGGCGACGCGACAACTGAAACAGACGACATCCTTTACTTCAGTGAAGGTACAAAAATTCGTGCGATCACAAATCCGCTCAATCCAGGCAGCCAGACTTTGACAACGATTCTCACGGAATCGGCAAACATTTCGAACTTCATCCTGACAACGGATAACACTCGCATCTACTACGTAATGGGCGGCTACCTCTATTGTTATGCTCTTAGCAAAGATTACGAAACTGCGGATTGCCGCAATAGAAAAGCGGACGTCACAGTTCTGACTTCAGTCAACGGTCATAATCACGGACCCCTCGGGCCACCAACGGGCATGGCAACGCTCAACACGCGAACTGCAAGTGATAGCATGACTTGGACGGATTCAAAGACATTGCTGATCGCGAACGGTGCGCAAATCTACCAATACAACGTTCCGCAGCCATCTCAGACAACGCAAAACTTGGTTTACGGCGTGAACTTAACCGGCGTGCCAACGCATGCGCAGATCGATGCGCAATTTCAGATCTTGCAGCAACGAAATATTAAAGCGGTTCGCCTTGGAGGAACGCCAGACTCAAGTCACGCCACTGCACTTAATTATTACATCGCAGACGCTGCAGCCTACGGTAACGTGAAGATCAACGCGATTGTCGACGTATCATGGCTTGTCTGCCCATGGGTTTCGACTGACCCGACCGCAGGCGCTATAAAATTTGCGTCGAACGATTACACGACCAACTACAATATTGGTTACAACAACACGTACAACTACGTTCTGCAGTTCAAAGACAAAATTACGGACTGGGAATTGGGTAACGAAATTGATATTAAATCGGGCCAATCAGGTTCACCCGGCGGATACAACTACGGTTGGAACGCATCCGATTGGCAAAACGTATCTTTCGGCGGAAGCACAGACTACTACGGTGAATGGGCTGCGACAATCAAGGGACAGGCGGATGCCATCGCCGCGATCAATGCCCAATACGGAACCCATATGCGTCGCGTGATCAACGTCGTCTTCAACCACGTTGGTTGGCTCAAATACTTGCAGGCTCAAGGCGTGAACTTCGAAGTGATTTCATATCATATCTATCCGACGAAAGGCACTTCGATGTACTCGTTGTCGTCGCTCACGCCACCAAGTGCGGGCGTCAGTGTATGGAACGTCTTCGCGGGCCTTGGTTCGTTCAATTTACCAGTCATCCTCGACGAAACCAATTGCGGTGAGATCTACAATTCCAGCTGGCAAGACTCTGCAAGCGATACTCTTTATGCGAAATGTATGGCCGGAATGCGCGTCACCCTGAATGCCTTCCGTCACAATACTCAGATGAATTTGGAAGCGATCTACGCTTACGAAATGTACAATGAGAATTCGAAAATCCCGGTCGCGACTGCGCAAAATCCAACACCTGCGTATTCGGGAGAACCATACTTCGGTTTATTCTGGAGTAGCGACACAAGTTTCACGACCGAAACTCCGAAACCAATGCTCTTTTTATTCTCTGCATTCGCAGGTGGATCGCTGTCAGGTTCTGAAACAACCACACTCAATAGTTTCGGATCATTGCCGCTTCCAACTTGGTAAGCGCCGTACGAAGGTCGATGCCTTCGTACCGCACTTAAGAAATGTCAAATTCGCATCCGCTCTTAGTCTGGTGACGCGCTCAAATTTTCTTAAAAACTAATGAGTCTGGGTATTTACCTACGTCTGTTAAGAGCCGATAAAATCTTTATGAAGGCCAGTCGTGCAGCTTTTGGAAAAGCTGCCAACATCTTAGTTTTTGCAGCGATCATGGGTGTCGGCTTCTATTTGCTGAGCAAGTCGATGCAAAATGACACTTCATCCTCTGAACCATCCATCGGAAAAATCTTAGAGCAAAATGGTAACGTGCAAATGCGCCGTAGCCGTTACACCGATTGGAAAAAAGCCAATAACGAAACGCCGGTCTTCGATCGCACAACTCTTTTCACTGACAAAAATTCAAAAGTCGCCTTTTCTGTTCGCGGCACCAAAGTTCAACTCGACGAAAAAACTCTCGTGCAAATTGAAGATCCGAAACGTCAGACCGCTTTGACGATGGATTTTGGCGTCCTCCGCCTCAATAGCTCAAAAAGAGAAAATGTGATTTTGAATGTTGGCGGCGAACGAATCCAAGTTGGTCTTAATGATTCCGATGTTACAATCCAACGCGATAGAGCCGGTCACACGCGCATCGAAAGTCATCGCGGCAAAACGATCGTTAAACTAAAAGGGCGCGAGCAAGTCGTCGACGAAGCCACTCCACTCTCAATGCTCACGAGCTCGGTGCCCGCACCAATTGAAACTCCGCCTGAAGTCGTCCACCCTCCGACTGCAAGTATCAACATGAACTACGAGAGTCAGTACACCGAAGATGAGCGCTTTGTGCGCCGGCCGCAATTGCACTTGCAAGCATCGGGCTCCGATGTTTCTAACATTCGCTACGAAGTCCTAGAAGGTCAGAGCTGGAAACCACTTCAATCCGATAAATTTGTTCCAAACGAGCCGGGAGAATATTCTTTGCGTGCCGTTGGGACTTCTTCATCTGGTGAAGCCGTTTATTCACCACCCGATCCATGGAAAGTTGGACCCGAGCATTTCGCGCTTCACCAACCACAACTTGAAACAAAAGAATTCACGATCGATCCACTTAAAAAACCAAAAGTCGTATCGCTATTCGATAAGGCTGAGGTCACGGCCGTCGAAATTCGCGCCAAAGATCAAACCGAGTTGCAAACGATTGCTCACGAGCCGTCAGTAAGTTTAGGCGACCTCCCTCTCGACACGGAGTGGATGCGCGTTCGCGCTGCGAACGGCGAAACACATGGTTTCGAAAATTCTTGGCAGAAGATCGATATCAGCACTCCAGCACCGAAAGTCTCATTCAAATCGGGCCAATTCCAAATGGCCAAAATTCTCAATCCGCAATTTACTTATGAAGGTCGTGTGGTCGAGAGTTCCGACGTGCTCGATCTCGCGAGTCGTCACCCCGCGATTCCAACTGCTTGCCAATCGGGTTGCACAGTTTCTTTCCGTTACAAAAATGATCACTCACCCAACTGGCGATCAGAAGAAACGATCGTCAGCGTTCCAGGCCTCGTGGCGCCGCCAACAATTCGTCGTATGGCTTCGGAAGATACGACACCATTTGATAAAACGTTGACGCTCAAATCACCAGAAAACTCCGGCTTAAGAAGTGACGTCGCTCCTTGGGATATCGAGTTCGGCCTTGGTGGTAACTACCTCGTTTTGCAAACGGATTCGCCGACGACCAATTCCAAAATCAGCGGCTTGAGCGGTCCCACTATTTTCTTACAAGGTGAAAAGCGATTTGGAACTTGGGGCGTAAAACTTGCGGTGCTCGACGTAAATTCGAAAGTCAATGTCTCGAACAACGGCACGCAACAATCGCACAATGTGCAATGGCAATCGTTCTTCGCTGGCGCAACCGGTCCTGGCTGGTGGATTTTCCGCCGCTTGGAATACGGCCTCAGCTACGAAGGCATTCCACTACTTTATGAAGGCGTTGCAGGAAGCGAAATTTCAAATGGTCAAATGCTCGCAGCCACTCTTGGTTTTAATTCAAAATTTAGCCTTGGCGGTCGTGATTACTTGGCTTGGGACCAACGCCTTCTCATTCCGTTCTATGGATCTGCCGGCTCGGGAGCCAGCTCACTCAATCCTGAATTTGGGTTGGACGGAACTCTCAGTTACTATCATTGCCTGAAACATCAATGGGGCATCGGCATTTCTTGGTTTGGCCAATACACAATGGCGCGCTTCTCTGTGCCAGCCGGCGCAAGCTTGCTCGCAGAGACCGACTCAATCAACATGCTGAACTCGAACCTTCAGTTTCGAGTCACCTACGGCGTTTGCGCACAGTAATCAATTTTTACGTTAACTCTTGTTTCGCGCGTGACAGCGTAACAAGCGTTAAGTCATCTTCGAGCGGCGCATTGCCTGCGAATTTCTCATGCATCTCTTCCAAAACTTTATCGACCGCATATTGCGGAATATCGTTTTTCGTTACAGCGTCAGCTAGCAATTTCACAAAGCGGCGCTCACTATACGTCTCACCTTTTGCATTGCGAATGTCCGATAGACCATCGGTGTAAAGACAAAGTTTTTCACCCTCACTAAGTTGAATCTTACCGGTGTGAAATTCGCCATTCGAATAACTATCGCCCACTCGAGGATTGTTCGGCGATGAAACCAGATCCACCTGACCATCCCCTTTAATATGAAACGCGGGCTCATGCGAACAGTTCACAAACTCAACTTCGCCGGTTGTGACGTCCAACTTCCCGAGCCAAGCCGTCATCAAAATTTTCCCCTTAGAGGAATCATGAACAGCACAGTGAAGCAGACTGATAATTTTTGATAACTGAGTTTCGCGCATATGCTGAACACCAGCGATGATAGAACGAGCCGCACTGATAATCAGAGCCGCCGGCACCCCGTGCCCCGTCGCATCGGCGACGATGAAGAAGAGGTAATTTTCAACCTTCCAATGAAACCACAAGTCGCCACCACACTCTGTCGCGCACTCATAATGTCCATAGATTTGATAATTATTCTCCGACCACGATGGATTGGGGAAAAGCGTGTCCTGGACAGTGCGAGCCGTTTTGAGTTCCGCTTCCATCCGCGATTTTTCAGCAACTTCCTTAATGTACTTCTTGAGATCTTGCGCCATGCGAACAATGTCACGCGACAAATCACCGATCTCATCACTCGCCTTCACTTCTTTCGCTGAGTCCAAATCTCCCTCGGCGATTCGATTGGTGGCATCACTCAAGAGCAAAAGTTTTTGCGTAAGCGCGCGCCCCATCCAAACCGAAAGCATGCCGGTTAGACCGAAAACGAAGATGGCAAAATAGATCGAGCGCACCTGTAGTTTTTTAGCAGCCTCTAGCGCAATCGCAGTTGGCAAACCAACTCCGATCACCATCGAAGTCGATTCAACAGGAGTCGAGCCTATGACAAAATTATCATTCCCGAGAGAGGCCTCGCGCGCCTCCATTGTCTGAGCAAATTTGAGATTTCGAATCGAGCTTGTAACCGCTGAAGAACTACTGCCGTTTAAGATGCCAACCGTTTGCGCCGCCGAATCATAGAAAAAAAGGATCGCCTCAGGATAATTTCGAATTTCATCTTGAAAAAGATCATAGCTCCAAAGCGAGTAGATTGCATCGCCATTGGTAAACGTTTTAATCAGCCAAAAGTTTCTTTCGTCTCCTCGAAGCGAAACGGAAATTCCGGAGCCACCACCCTCTGGCGGCTTCACGATTTTAAGCGCATCATTTTTAGCAATGACCGCATCTGTCGTTCCGTTCTTTTTTTGCCAGACCGAAAGCAGGCTGTCGTTTTTGGTCAACCGCTCGGATTGTTCCGCTGGGTCAGAAAGGACAGTCTCAAGCCAAAATTCTTGCGTGAGAAGCTTTTTGCCCACGCGATTGGCCAAGACTTCGCTGCCCGATCCTGCGGATTCATAGAGAGAGGATAATTTTTCTTGCTGCAGAGTTTGACTCGCGAGGTAGATGTAACTCGCGAGCGTGATCGTAAGAATACCTAATACGGCCGCCTGAATCTTGTAGCGAAAAGAGATCTTCATTGCTGCTCCAACGAACGTGCTACAAATAGATTAGCAGAACTAGCCGCCGCTTTGCTGATGAACTTTCAAGGCGGTGCGGATAATTTCAAAACTCGAATCACTTAAACGATCCCGTCCAGCCGCTAGAAGTTCAAAATAGGCCGTTTCGTACGCATTCAAATCGAGCACCTGACAGACATGCGTGACCGTCTGAGCCGGAATAGTTGGTCTATCGCCCTTTAGAATTCGCGATAGCGATCCTGGATCAATATTCAACTTAGAAGACCAAGCACGAATTGAGAATCGCGGATTGTCTTTTTGCATATCTTGAAAAACCGCGGTTAAAAAATCCGATACACGACCAAAGTCATAAATAGAGAGCATGAATCGTTCTGACATAAAAATGATTTCCTGCATACGCAGAAGATAAATTCTGACAATCGCCTAAAAATTCTCGACGATTGGATAGGACTTTGAAGCGGCGTGGATCGCCTTTATATCTGCAGCCATGAAACGCGAGTTTCATGTCGATCACCGCAGTGGATCCATTAATTATCGCTTAGGTTGGATCCAAAAGGAATTTTTCTCATTTCAAGACGCTTCAGTTTGACCGCTGGTTCGTACTGGAACGGTCGTTGCAACCTTGTCCCTGACAGCGTCGAGGGCCAAACCAAGGAATCAACACGGTCAAGGTGACCGGGCACAAAGCAACATAAGGAGAGAAGTATGAAGAAACATAAAAGCCACGGAAAAAGAAAATTGGCCGTAATCACGGGAGCCTCTTGCGGGATTGGCTTCGAACTTGCCAAAGTTTTTGGTGAGCATGGTTTTGATCTTTTAGTCTGTTCGAGCAGCGATCGAATCTTCGATGCCAAAAAGGAACTCGAAGAATCCGGTGCAAAGGTGGAAGCATGCCGAATCGATCTCTCACTTCCCCATGGCGCCGAAGAACTGTTTAAACACATCGAGGCGCAAGGAACCAAACTTAGCGCGATCGCAATCAATGCTGGAGTTGGTGTCGGCGGCGACTTCGCTCGACAAACCAAACTCGAAGACGAAGTTCATCTCATTAATTTGAACGTGCTCTCGACGGTCCGATTGACGAAGCTCGCGACAAAACTAATGCTCGATCAAGGCGAAGGAAAAATTCTTTTCACGTCATCCATCGCTGCGACCATGCCCGGACCGTATGAGGCCGTTTACGCTGCATCCAAAGCTTTTGTTCAATCGTTCGCGCTCGCCGTTCGCAACGAACTTTCAGACACAAAGATCACGGTGACATCTCTGATGCCGGGACCAACCGACACCGATTTCTTTCATCGGGCGAATATGGATGACACCCGCGTCGGTCGCTCGGACAAAGATGATCCAGCAAAAGTGGCCAAAGAAGGCTTCGAGGCCTTGATGTCAGGAAGCGATCATGTTGTGGCGGGATCGTTGATGAACAAGGTCCAAGCGATGGCGGCCAAAATGATTCCAGATGTGATCAGCGCCAACTTCCATCGCCAAATGGCAAAACCGCAATCTTCAATTCATCATTAAAAAAGAAAAGTCGTGCGGCAGTTTGAATCCTGCCGCACATAAAATCTAGAACCAGTATTTGACGACACCATTCAACGCAAACACGTTTGGCTTCGCTCCGCCAATCCACATGTAATCGGCCAAAGCACCGAGCGAGAATTTCTGTGGCGCTTCACCAATCGGAATATCAAAACCGATTCGCGGCGCGAGACCAAAATCGACGGTCGACGCATTGTTGATGTTGTCGAGCACAGGACCCAGCTCAAGACCGACGTAACTATTTTTTATCACCGGGATATCGCCACCGAAATTGTAGTCACCAGTGAGAAGTAAATTGGTCCGAGTGAGTGCGGCCTGACTGCTTGTTGACGGGGTTGAATACGATCCGAGCTTTACGCCGACGGAAAACGGAATCACGGGCTGAATCGCATATTCCGCATTGTAACCAACGGTGGTTCTGCGGTTGCCGTCTGTATCGCTCATACCTGCCGAGAGTGCGATGGAAGGTTTTGTCTCGGAACGACCTTCCGCTTTTTTCGGCGGGGTAAAAATGTTCTTTCCTGTTTCAGCGAACGCGAGGCTCGATGCCACACTTACAGACAGAACTAAAATAGAATTCAGAAAAACTTTGTTGCGCATACTTATCTCCTTCTGAAGATGTAAGTTGTGCAATTTCAAAGCCGACTCTCGCGGTGGCAAACTCCACTGCTCGATTATTTGCCCGATAACTTACAAGTGATCGACTTCCACGGCGAAAGTTCGCCCGTGCAATCGGCAGATTTGGCAGGACTTGAAGTGTCACTCGTCTCGGATGAACGATGACGACGCGAGCGACGCTCGTACTTACGCTCGTATTTGCGCTCGGACTTACGTTCTCGCCGCTCTTCTCTTCGTTCACGACGGCGACGCTCTCTGCGTTCTTTTCTCGATTCGCCCCTAGATTTTCGCTGCTTCTCTTCACGCTCTTGTTTCAAATCATCTTCGGTTGCCTGCGCAGGCTCCTCTTGAGCCGCTGGAGCCGCTGGAGCTTGAGCCACCGGAACTTCGGGTGCGGCGGGAGGTGGCGGCGTCACTGGCACCGTTGAAGGCGCCATTGCTGTCGTGACCGGCTCTTGATCCGACGACGTATCCACGACCTCAATCACGCGTTCGATCATCACACGTAGAGGTTTTCCGTCCCCGAGCGAAAGTGTAAGATCCACGTCGGGACGCTGAACTTGCTGACCGTCACGAACTAAAATCCTTTGCAACGTACAAGTTTTTTTCGATCCCGTATCTTTCACTTTCAATGGAAACCAAAGACCAGCTTTAACAGTCGGCTGACCCTTAACATAATAAGTTGTTCGAACAGGAAAACGAAAGCCTTGCGCTCCGACTACAACTTTCTCAAAAATAGAAAAATCGTAGTCGCTTGATTTTGAAAACACACCCACATCAACCGAGGCCCGGTCCTCAGCAACGTCCTCAAGACTTGAATTGCGACTTTTCAAAGCAGCTTTAAGCAATTGAATGTTGTTATCCAAATGATAGAGCATTTGCTGGTTGAACTGCTCTTCATCCATCGAACATTTATAAGATTTTGAACGTATGAATTGCTCAAGCCAGTTTTTTTCGGCGAGCACGGGCATTGACATAAATATAGAAAATATCAGCAGGAATGTTAAACGCATCACCTACAATAGCCACAGTTCTTACCGCCAGGCTACGTGTGAGAGCCAAGGTACGTGTCACTTCGTCGTTAGTTGCGATCGATCAACGCTTGAACACCCTTGTTGATCAGATCCAGATTGGCACTGACGTTTTCTACCGAATAAAAATCACCACAATAATATCGATAATCGGGAATTTCTTTTCCCATCACAAGTGGCGGCACCCACCCAAACTTTGTTCTAAAATTATTTTGCACACGGGTCGCAAGGCCGACGACATACCATTTGCCGTGATCCAGCCCGAGCGTTGGTCCACCGGAATCACCCGGGCACGTGCGCTCTTTTTTTGGTTGAGTGAATCGAATGTGATGGCTGCGAGATTCATAACCCTTCAAATGAACTTCATTGATTTTCAAAATCTTTGGCAGTTTAAAATCAATCCATCCATCTTTGCCGGCTCGCTGACCGTAACCAAGACGTACATAACGAGTAAACTTCTGACCCGGCTGCGCTAACGGAACGTTGGCAATATTCGAAGGCATTGGGCTCTTCAGATAAAGAAGTGCGATGTCGTGATAAACTTCAATGTCGCCGATGGAATCATAAGTCTCGAGTGAAACAAAATTATCGATCACTGGAATGCGGTCTTTCATATTCCAACTAGCGCTGGTCGGAATCTTATGTTCGAGACAGTGAGCCGCGGTCAAAACCACTCGATCAGCAATCCTGACGCCTGTGCAAAAATCCAAATCCAGAGCAACACGCTTGAGACGTACGGAGAGCGTGTCTTCTGCAGAGGAGACTGAAGGCTTTTGCGATAGCGTCGGCTGGTTTACGGCTTGCGAGTTTTTTGGAGTTCGATGAACGATCACGATCATCGATCCTTCTGCGTGATTTCCTTTGCTAAGCGGCCAAATTTCGTTTGCGCTCACTCGCACTGGGAAAAATGTCGGGTTCGTTTTCAAGCTGACGGCCTCATCAATCGTGGACCCAATAAACTGTTTGCGACTCGCTTGCAGAAAATCGGTTGTCAGCGGCAAATCGATTCGCGATTGAAATAGATTTTGTCCTTCATCTTCCACGTCCAATGACATCCGAATGGAGGGCCCAGATGGACCATTGAAAATTTGAGAATTCGCGACTTTTAAATGAAGCGAAGATGCAAGTGGGTTTGACCAACCCTCGTAAAGATCGGCGACCATGGTAGCGCGAGTGACATTGTTGTCCGCCCCCGTAACCGACAAACTCACATTCGAAGCGCGAGAAAATGGGTAGAGCTCACGAATCGATTTCTGCAAACCATCGCGCATGCTTTTGACGTCAACAAACGGCTGCGGCAAGCGAATCCAAACCAGCTCTAACTCAACATCAAATGCATCATTAAACGCCTCAACCGACGAGATCACGGGCCGATTTTGCGGCTCCGGGCGGGCCGTTTTACGCTTAGTTGCCGCCTGGGATGACAACCCAGATAGAATTAAAACGCCAATGAATGTAAGAGCGATCCATTTGTTTCGCATTCGTCAGGAACATTGCAAGCAGAGGACCAGCGAGGTCAAGGGATCACGTCCGAAAATGGCGAGTTTTTTATCATCGATTGAGTTAGATTGCGAATCATGAAGGACGATGTTTTCTACGAAGCCATGCTCGCGCGGGATTACCGCTTTGACGGCAAATTTTTTGTCGGCGTTAAGACGACTGGAATTTACTGTCGGCCGATTTGTCCGGCGAAACCAAAACGAGAAAATGTTGAATTTTTCTCAAGTTCGAATCTAGCTGAAAAGTCAGGCTATCGCCCCTGCCTCCGTTGCCGACCTGAGGCCGCTCCCCTTTCACCCGCTTGGCATGGCAAAACTGCACTCGTGCAGCGAGCTCTTCGCGTGATCGCAACCGATGGCTTCTTCTCCTCTGACGAAGAATCTTTTGCCGACCAATTCGGCGTGACAGCCAGGCACT
>Ga0105239_10006468_pt1 | contig 13590 bp, 10 predicted proteins | sample KBSC44metaG_FD_92761 | JGI IMG/M metagenome (GOLD analysis project Ga0105239, IMG submission 92761) | Corn rhizosphere microbial communities from Kellogg Biological Station, Michigan, USA - KBS C4-4 metaG | ecosystem: Host-associated > Plants > Roots > Rhizosphere > Soil | place: Michigan, USA... | reverse complement strand
ATGCCGGTTGTTTCTGTATCAAAACAAATTTCTTTCTGAAGCAGCAGTTTGTCCACCAATTCTTTTATTGTTTCATCTGTATCGGCAAGAAAATATTGATGCGTTGTATTATTGATGTTTTTATCTGCTTTAAACCCTGTGTCAATATTTTCTTCGGATGGTGCCGCAGCCACAGTTTCTTTTTTACTTTCTGCTTTCACTTTGGGTTTTTCCTGCGCTACAATGTTTCCAAATAAATCTGTCTGCACTCCAACGGGTGCGGTCTGGTAAACATTAAAGTCTTCACCAAGTATGCGTTTACCCAATGTTTTAAATTCAAGCTCAGCAAATACATCCACCAGTTCTTTTTTGTTCCATTCTTTCAGGCCAAAATCTTCTTCATGAAATTGCACAGGAACGTTGGTTATAATTTTTGCGAGTTTTTTGCTAATGAGTGCACTGTCTTTTCCATTGCGGATTTTTTCACCCAGGGAACCTTTAATGTTATCTGCATTTGCCACTACGTTTTCCACTGTACCATACTCTTTCAATAGTTTGGCCGCTGTCTTCTCTCCAACGCCTGCAATACCCGGAATATTATCTACAGCATCACCCATCAACCCCAAAATATCTACTACTTGTTCAACACGTTCTATGTCCCACTTGGCGCACACTTTCTGTGCATCCAGTATTTCCATATCGCCACCCTGGTAACCCGGCTTATAGATAAATACATTTTTATGAATTAATAACTGGCCATAATCTTTATCGGGCGTTACCATAAATACTTCGTAACCGGCGTCTGCAGCCTGCCATGCAAGCGTGCCGATAACATCATCGGCCTCGTAACCATCAAGCTCAACAACGGGAATATTGAAGCCTTTAATAATGCGTTTTATATCATCCAGCGAATCAACTAAATCTTCCGGCGCTTCCTGCCTGTTGGCTTTATAGTCTGCAAATTCAGTATGCCGCTCTGTAGGTGCACTTGTATCAAAACACACTGCAAGGTGTGTTGGTTTTTCCTTATTGATTAAATCGAACAAGGTATTGGTAAAACCAAACTGCGCATTGGTATTCCTTCCTTTGGATGTAATTCTTGGGTTACGTATTAAAGCATAATAAGCGCGAAAAATGAGCGCCATTGCATCGAGTAAAAATAGTTTCTTCGCCATGGAGGTAAAGTAAAAGAAAAAAATAAGAAGGCAAAAGTAAAAAGTGAAGGATGACCGGATTTTATCATTTTCGTTCTCCACAATTTAACGCTGATAATACAAAACAAAAAGCCCGGAAAATCTCCGGGCTTGCTATACAAATCTGATGATTGGCTATTTCGTCGCCTTCGCAAGAAACTGGTCAAGCGCTGCTACCATGCTTGGTGCCTGTGGTGCAGGAGCTTTTATTTCTACTTTAAAACCGGCATCTTCTGCAAACTTCATGGTATTGCTGCCGAAGGCACCAAAAGAAGTTCCGTTTTGTTTAAAGTCAGGAAAGTTATCAAGCAGGCTTTTTACGCCACTTGGCGTAAAGAAACAAATTACATCGTATTCATCTTTTTCGAGAAAAGATTTCACATCATTGCTGATGGTACGGTACATAAACCCTAACTGAAAATCGCAATTGTTAGACTTTAACCAGTTCACAATGTCATTATCCTGCTGATTTTCGCTACACACATAAAGGAAGCTTTCATTGCCTTTGTGTTTGTTGATAACATCAAAAAGGCTTTTATTAGTGCCATCAGCACCATAGAAAACTTTTCTTTTGCGATATAAAATAAACTTTTGCAGGTATAAGGCTACAGCCTCTGTAATGCAGAAATACTTAGTGTCCTGGCTAATTGTTACCTTCATTTCCTCACACATGCGGAAAAAATGATCAATGGCATTCCTGCTGGTAAATATTACGGCAGAAAACCTCGCTATATCCACTTTCTGTTTGCGAAAATCTCTTGCAGGTATAGCATCGAGCCGTATAAACGGATGAAACACCAATTCCAAATTATACTTCCTGGCCAAATCAAAATAAGGTGACTTGTCACTTTCAGGCCTGGGTTGGGTGATCAGAATTCGCTTAGCGCTGTTTGCAACCGCTGTTGAACTTTTTGCCCCGTTTTTTAGCATGCGTCTTACTGTAAATTAAGAAAAGGAATTAGATGCTTTTCGATACAAAATTGAATAACACCTTATAAATAATTATCATAGGTACTATTTCAACGGCACAAAGGTAAATAAAAAAGTGTATTGCATTCACTTTCAAATTCCCACGAATTGTTGACAATGAAACGATGTACCTGTATCCGAACATAAAAACCACCATGCAAGTGATAATGGTTATCAATACCTTGTTTATTTCTTCTGATGAAAATGCGTAAAGCAGCAACAAGGGCAGCAACGCAACCGCTAATATTTTATTAATTAAAAAAACGATAAAAGAATAGGTATTTGCTAATTCCCGGGCATTAAAAACCCACCCGGTAAATTGAAGCACTAAATATTTTATCATGTAAATACCCACCAGGAGTCCTGAACAATATAACAACACAAGCCAGAAATCCACCATTTTAAACCAATTGTTTCTTTCTGCTGCCAGGGCAATAAAGACCCCTCCCACCATTGCGAAAAAAATATTCATTAATAAGGAGGGAAGCCTGTCCTGCACAAGCTGTTCACGGGTTTGTTTCTGCCTGAAGGATGTTTGAAAAAACATTCTGAAGACATTATTGAAATATTTTGGAAAGAAAAGTCTGATGAAACCAAGAAAGAAGAGTACCCCTGTCAAAACATAAAAAAGCACATCTTTAGAATCCGCTTCCCTGATAGCATCAATCCGTACTTGTGGTTTTGCTTTTACAGGCAGGTAGGGAACATCGAATATTTTATTAAAAATGGTATCATTCCGCCAGGTATGAACAACTTTTTTTCTAACAGCCGCAACCCTTTTAAGCGAGTCTTCTGTAAGCCTTTTTAGCGAATCGGCATTAATAAGTGCCGCGCTCTTGAGAGAATCCTGCCGTATGCCAGGCACAGAATCTTTAGCAGGTAATTTTGTGATGGCAGGCGCTTTTTTTACCAGTGAATCTTTTGCTGTTTTAACTGCTACCGGCTTCTTTACAGAAGAGTCTTTGCGCAAGGTACGATTGGGTACATTCTTTTGTGCAGGCTTTGCATTACCCGGAATTTTATTACTGTCTGTTTGAGCAACAGCAACAAATACAAAAGGTAAAACAATAAACAGAAGCAGGTAAAATTTAAATCTCATCGTTGTGCGCAAAAGTAAAACAGTATTGCATACATATTTAAAACCTGCTTACAAATCCAAGATGAATTTTAGATTGCCTGAAGTCGAAACTGGCATCATCTCTTTTTCCCACGGCATAGCTGATGTTAAAAATACCTGCACCGGATTCAAAAGCCAAACCAATACCTGCGCCTATATAGGTATGATGATAAGCCACAGCATTTGTTTTAAAATTGGCTGAGCCGAAGTCTGTAAAGCCGAAGAAATAAGAATTTTGTGCGATGATGAACCGGTATTCTAAACTGCCCACAGAAAACAGGTTGGTATAAATACTTTCTTCATCAAACCCGCGAAGCAACCTGTACCCACCAATCTGAAATAAATCATTCAGGAAATAATTTGGGCTTTGATACCAGCCCGCCTGTATAGCTGTTTTCAAGGTTGTTAGTTTCCCGGTTTTGAAATAATGGGCGGCACTTAGTTTTATTTTTACCTGGTATGCTTTTAGTTTAACCGTATCATATAAACTACCATAATCAAAGCCAGATTCTTTAAGTTGCAGTATGGCGTTGTTTTTCTTCACTGTTTTTCTGCCGGCAAAAGCAATAATATTAAATTCATTTCCACTGCGTGGATTGTACCTGTAATCGGTGTTATTGAAGTTGTATTCCACGCCAAGGTTAACAGCGCTTACATCATTTACATCAGGCAATTGTTTCGTAAGCCTTACAAGATTGGTATCAACATCCAGCACATTGGTTGATGCAGTTTGTATGAAAATTTTTCCGCTCTGCTTTTCAGACAAATAATAATTAAGGCCGACCAATGCATTAACATTAAGAAAGAAGGAATCCTTTTTAAAAAGTTCAAAATTAAAATCCAGGCCAAGCAGTGAATTAAATAAATAAGGCCGTTGAAAAATAATATTTAATCGCGGAGATCTTGGTTGAATCTGTTGCCAGTCCAGTGCCAAAGTTTCTGCCGTACCAAATGCATTTTTAAGATTTAATGTCGCTTCGCCTGTCAGGAGCAGCTTTCCTCCAAGCTGTTGATTGGCGGGTAAAAACCCTACAAGCGCATTTATTTCATTGCTTCTTTTTTGTTCGAGATATAAATTCAAAACAGCACCGGTATTAAGCATGGTTATGCTCCACGGCTGTGACTGTTGCACAAAAGACAGCTCAAGCAGGCGCTTGTTTATTTTATTTAATTGCTGTTGATTATAATAACTTCCTTTTTCTATGCCAAGGTAATGATGCAGGTAACCGGCACTTATTTTAGCATTGCCTGTAATGCTGATGCTGTCAAGTCTGTAGAGTGCGCCTTTATCAACGTTGAGTGCTGCAGTTACCATCCCGTTATTTAGTTGCATGCTATCAAGACTTATTGCTGCAAACGGATAACCATTGTTACTAAAATAGTCCAGCAAGTCATCATACAGTTTAGCTACTTTGCCGGCATCAAATGGTTGCTGGTTAAAATCTGCCGTGCTATAACCGATTGTGCTGAGAATTCGTGCATCAGTTTCATTAAACCGCAATCCATTCCATGAATATTTATCGCCAATAAATAGTCGAAGCCGCATGGAAACAGAATCTTCTTCGACAGTATCAACAGAGGCAGATATATATCCTTTGGATGAAAGCAACTGTGGTAATTTATTAACGTATGAAAGGCACTCTCCTTTGTTGTTGAAAGATGTATTTAATTTGAGCGAATGAATGAAGTCATCCGTTTTATCAACCGGTTTTATCAAAAGTGTAAAGCTGTTTTGCGCCAAAAGTGCCTCCTGTAACAAGCAAAGTATTACTACGGATAAAATGCACCTTTTATATTCACTTATTTTTGCCATTTACAAATAACAAGATTACAAAAGATAAACGTAGATATGGCAGGTATTTATATTCATATTCCATTTTGCAGAAAGGCCTGCCACTATTGCAACTTTCATTTCAGTACAAATACAAAGTCTATACATGAGATGAAAGATGCCATTATAAAAGAGGCTGCGCTAAGAAGAAATTATCTTAACGAAACTGTAGAGACAATTTACTTTGGAGGAGGAACGCCATCCCTTCTTGCTTCTGAAAGTTTACAGGAAATTATTGAAACCCTGAACACAACTTTTACGGTTGATGCGAATGCAGAAATAACGCTTGAAGCAAATCCCGATGACATTAATGAAGCCAGACTGCAAGAATGGAAACAACTCAGCATTAACAGGCTAAGCATCGGCGTTCAATCTTTTTTTGAAGAGGATTTAAAATGGATGAACAGGGCACACAATGCACAACAGGCAGAACAAAGCATTCTGCTTGCGCAACAGGCAGGTTTTAATAATATTACCATTGATCTCATTTATGGAACTCCAACACTAACAGATGAGCAATGGAAGCAAAATGTACAAAAAGCTTTTGAATTAAACATTCCCCATCTATCCTGCTATGCACTTACTGTAGAACCCAAAACGGCTTTGGCAAACATGATTGAAAAGCATATTATGGCCGATGTTAGCGGAGATACACAAAGCAGGCAATTCGAGTTACTGATGCAATGGATAGAAGAGGCAGGATGGCAGCATTATGAAATCTCCAACTTTGCAAAGCCCGGTCACCGAAGCAGGCATAACAGCAGTTATTGGCAAGGTAACCCATATATCGGCCTTGGGCCATCTGCACATTCTTTTAACGGCACATCAAGACAATGGAACATTGCCAATAATGCACTTTACCTAAAGAGCATTCAACAGGATATTGTTCCCTTCGAGACAGAGACATTATCTGTTATAGAACAGGTAAATGAATATATTATGACATCCCTGAGAACAATGGAGGGGCTTTCATTTAATACCATTCGCAAAAAATGGAGTAATCATGTAGCAGAGGAAATAAAAATAGATGCAAAGAAATTCATCACACATCAATTGATGATATATACGGATGAACATCTCATCCTCACAAGAAAAGGTAAACTTGTGGCTGATGGCATTGCTGCGGATTTATTCAGGACCGCATAACGACTATCTTAACAGTGTTTCTATATCCTTAAACCCTTCAACAGCAGGAACATGTTCCCATAAAATTTTATAGATATTGGTAAGCACGGGAATATCAGCCTGTACAGCCTCATTGGTTTTGTATATACACCGGCTGGCGTTGTAACCCTCTGCCACCATATTTAACTCAAGCTGCGCAGCTTTTACAGAGTACCCTTTGCCAATCATGTTGCCAAATGTGCGGTTGCGGCTGTACAATGAATAGCAGGTCACCAGCAAATCGCCCAAGTAAGCAGAAGCAGTGTAATTTATGTGTTCTTTTTCCTCATCATTATTGGCGTGATAAACTTTACGAAGAAAACCAACCATTTCATCTGAACAGTTGGCTATATAAACGCTTAAAAAATTATCGCCGTAATCAAGACCGTGTGCAATACCGGCCCCAAGCGCATACACATTTTTCAAAACAGCAGCATATTGTACGCCTATTACATCATGCGTAACAATCGTATTAATGTAATCAGTTTTAAAATGAACAGCTATTTCATTTGCATACTTTTCTTCTACACCGGCAAAGGTTAAGTATGATAATTTTTCTGCCGCCACTTCTTCTGCATGGCAAGGACCAAGCACAGCAAAATAATTTTCAAGATTAACATCAAACTCATTAAACAGGTATTCATTCAGCAACAGGTTACTGCCTGGTAAAATTCCTTTTACAGCAGAAATAATTTTTTTGTGCCTGAATGCATCTTTATTGAGACTGCTTAGGATATCATCAACAAATGCGGAAGGACTTGCTATAATCAGCACGTCACTTTGTTCAATCACATATTCGAGATTACTGCTTATGTCTAGAAGCGATACGTCAAAGTAAGCAGCGCTTAGGTAATGAGGATTATGTTTTCTTTTCTGCAGGTGTTGAATTGTATCATTGTTTCTAACCCACCATTTAACAGGATGCAGGTTATCTGTGAGAATTTTTGTAAGAGCTGTGGCCCAGCTACCGCTTCCTATCATTCCAAATTTCATACTGCTACAATTTAAAAGTTAAACATACGAAACCATAGCAGATTATCATAAAAAAGAAAACCGCAGGTTCGCATATCTAAATCATCTGCAAACCTGCGGCATTTTTTATTATCGCTTACTTCTTAAAATTCTGCACCAGTTGTTCTTTTGGTACCACCTTCACTTTCATACCATCGTTCAGTTGTTTGCTTACCACATCATACGGACCAGTAATTACTTGTGCAGTGTCGCTTATGCCACCTTGAACTTGTATATAATTCAAATCCTGTATGGCTGTTGTTACGGGGTATTTTTTCACTGTACCATCTTTCTGCAATACAAAAACTACTTCTTGTATATCATCGTCACCCGATACAGGCTTTGGCGCATCACTTGATCCATTTTCCGGCTTTTCATCTTTTTTATCAGAAGGAGATGCATTACTATTTTTATCCCTTGTCGTAACTGCATTGAGCGGCACAGACAAAACATTTGTATTTGTTTTGGTTTGAATATCTGCGCTGGCTGTCATGTTAGGACGGAAAGGGAATGGCTTTCCAGGAGCTACCAGGTCCTTATAACTTTCAGGTAATAAGCGTATATGCACCTGGTAATTGGTTACCGTTGTTGTAGATGATGAAGTTAGTGAAGATGTACCCGTATTTGGGTTGGCAATCTTATACACCACTCCTTTAAATTTTCTGTTATTGAAAGCATCAATTTCCACCAAAGCAGTATCACCATATTTTACTTTAGGAATATCGTTTTCACCAACATCTACCTGTGCCTCAATGCTGCTTAAATCTGCAATACGCATAATTTCTGTGCCCACGTTAAAACTGTTACCGGCAACTCTTTCTCCCTTTTTTACGCCAAGTAATGTAACCACACCATCCATTGTAGCAGTAAGCGTTGTACGGCCAACATCTTTTTGTGCGCGGTCGAGGCTGGCTTGTGCACTCAACACATTTGCCTGGTTTGCTTTGATACTGTTTTGTGCAGCATCATAATTAGCTTTTGCAGAAAGATAAGCCTGCTGCGCAAGCTCAAATTCGTTTAAGGAAATTACTTTTTGATCAAGCAAGGTTTTTTGTCTTTTATATGCAGCTTCAGTCTGATCTAGCGTTGCCTTTAGTGAACCCAACTGGGATTTTGAATTATACACCTGCGCCTGTGACTGTGCCACAACTGCTGCGGCCTGGTCGCGTGTGGAAGCGTAGATATCTGCATATATTTTTGCAAGTACCTGCCCCTTCTTTACTGTATCACCCTCTGCAACATTGAGTGCCACAACTTCACCGGAAATATCTGAACTGACCTTCACTTCCACTTCCGGATAAATTTTACCGCTGGCAGTAACTGTCTCCGTTATTGTTCTTTTTGCCGCTTTTTCAGCGGATACCTGTGTCCCTTCATCTTTTCCAAATACACCGGCCTTGCTAAGCCCTACCAAAGCAATAATTAATACTACAAGAGAGATAATAATCCATTTTAGTTTTTTGCTCATATAGATAGATTGTGGTGTTGTATTGATTTAAATAAGGTGTGATTGAATTATTCCAGCTTAACGCCCTGTCCTTTATAAAACTCAAGCACTTTCATTTTAAACACAAAATCGTAGTGCGCAGAAGCTCTGTCAATCCTGGCCCTGAACAAAGTATTTTGTGTGGTGATATAATCTATGGTAGATAACATTCCAATATCATATCTCTTTTTACTTAGGTCAAAAGCATACTCCTGTGTTGCTGCGGCTTTTTCATTAGCATGATACTTCTGCATGGATGATACGGCATTGTTATATGCCTGGTAAACATTTTGCTGAAGTGTAAGGTTATCCTGTGCCAATTGAAGCTTAAGTGTTTCCACATTTAGCTTTGCACGCTGATAAGTATTTTTTAGCCTGCCATTATTTGCAATAGGCACGCTTAACTGCAAACCAACCGCCTGGCTAAAGTTTATGTTACCCACTTGTCTGAACCAAGAAGGTTTTGTAGTTACCTGGCTAAAGCCTGGCGTAAGCGCATAATAATTTGTACCGTTTACAGGCACAAAACCTATGGTATCAATTTTACCTGTTGGCACAGCACCAGCAAACTCTCTAAAGGTGCTCGCATAATTGCTACCCAACTGGCCAAACGCAGAAAGTGTAGGATACATTTGCCCTCTTGTTGCTTTTACATTATACTCGGCAGCTTTTATTCTAAGGCTATCTACCCGTTGCAAAGGCTGGTTGCCGAGAGCAAGCTGATAAACGTAAGCGGGTTCAAGTTCAGACAAAGGTTCAAGCGGAATTTTATCAACATCAGGCAGCGAGACTTCAAAAGACTGGGAAGCATCAAGATTAAGCAATGCAAGCAGTTGAAGTTTGTTTTGCTCCTGTGTGGCTCTTGCTGTAATGTAAGTGCTGCTGTCTGTTGCCAGTTGCGCCTCTAATTGCGCGGCATTTAACTCCGGCATGCTTCCGGCATCAACAAGCTTACGGGTATTATCCAGTTGGGATTGTGTTTGTTTTATCTGAACGGATGCAATATTGGTTTGCTCAATAGAAAGCAGGTATTGAAGATATCCTGCGGCAACATTAAGCGTAATATCATTCCTTGCCTTTTCAATTCCTGTACGGGAGGCCTCCTCATCAAACTTTGCGGATGTAATGCCGTTTTTAATACTGAAGAAATTAAACAAGGTGACACCAGCTTGCAAGCCAAGGCTTTGAAAATAAACTTTACTGGTGGTATACTGGTTTGTAGTGGGGTCTATATTACGGCCAAACTGAATGCCCCCCTGTGTATTGAAGGAAAGGTTGGGGTAAGCTGCGTTTTTATTAAGCGTCGTGGTTAACGCAGACAACCTTGCCTGAACATCTGCCTGTTTAACGGAAATATTATTTTGTATTGCATAGGCCACACATCGTCTCAAATCCCATTTATCCTGTGCCGACACGCTTATAAAAAATAAAACTGCCAGTAGTAATAAAGTATTTTTCTTCATAAAACAAAAATATAGGAATGCATGTGTTAACATCCAGAATTTAGATGAACGGAAAATAGTTTTTCCACAAGGTAATTAAAAGAGGCAGAAAGATACAAAAGTATAAAGGCAAGGAGGCAAGAGGCAAAGAGCCATGGAGTTGTAGTTTGTCTTTGACTCCTTGCCTTACTGTCTTTCTGACTTCCTTGTCTTCCTGACTTTATTGGCTTTCTGATTTCCTGACTTCATTGACTTTTCCTAAACGCCTGTTCCAAATCACCGATAATATAGTCTGCATCTTCCAAACCGCAATATAATCTTAACATTCGATGCTCCTCACTGGCAGCAATAAACTTATCCGGCTTAATGCCGGCACAACGTGGGATAATCAAAGATTCGTATCCACCCCAGCTTACAGCCATTAAGATATGTTGAAGCGATTCGCAAAAATTTTCTATGATTGAGGCTTTATCCGCTTTCATTACAAAAGTGAGTAAGCCACAACCGCCCTGCATTTGCTGCCTGGCCAGTTGAAATTGAGGGAACGATTCATCCAACGGAAAGATTACTTTTTCTACCAGCGGATGATGCTTCAGGTAATCAATTACCTTATATGTTGTGTTGGTAATGCGTTCCAGCCTTGCAGGCAATGTTCTTAAACCACGTATCAGCAGCCAGGCATTAAAGGGCTGAATACCGCTGCCGATATTGTTGTACTCACTATTAAAAATACGTTCTATCATTTTGCCGCTTCCGCTCAAAACACCGGCTACCACATCACTGTGCCCACCGATGTATTTTGTAGCTGATTGAAGCACCAAATCAATACCAAATTCAATTGGTTTCTGATAAAGCGGTGTGCAATAGCTGTTATCGCAAATGGTGATAATTCCATGTTCTTTGGCAAGGGTTGACACCGCTTTCAAATCCTGCAGCTCATAAGTCCAGCTATTGGGGCTTTCAAGATAATAAATAGCTGTATTTTGCTTTGTGGTGTTGCGGAAATTATCTATTGAGGTACCGTCAATATAAGTCGTCGTTATGTTAAACCGCGGCAATATTTCATCAAACATTTTCTTGGCCCATGTGTAGGGGTTGCGGATGCTTACAATGTGGTCACCACTTTTGATATTGGCAAGCACAGAAGCAAAAATAGCAGCAGCGCCGCTATTGAATACAAGGCAATCTTCAGCTCCGTCGAGCGCTGCCAGTTTCTTCCGGAGTATTTCTACCGTAGGGTTTAAACCGCGGCTATACAGCCAGGTGGAATATTCATCTTCAAACCCCTTACGCAAATCATCCACTTTTTTAAAAGCGAAATTGCTGGTTTGCATAATGGGAGGCGCTACGGCCTGGTAATACTCCGAACGTTCTTCTGCATACTCGTTTAAAATATAAGATATATCCATGGCGCTATTGGTTAGAGACTTTTTTTCTTTTAGTGATAAAATAAATAAGCATAAACGCTGCAAGAACGCAAATACCTGTTAATGCCGTGTAAGGCGTCTGCATGGTTATGCTTATGGCTACAAATGCATAAGCACAAATAAACACAATAGGTTGAAGCGGGTAGAAACGCATCTTATAAATGGAACCTTTGCCGTCAAGATCTTTGGTTCTTTTACGAAGCCAGAAAATACTAGCGGCAGAAGCTGCCATACCAAAGGAATCAAGAAAGATGGTGAAATTGAGAATCTTTTCAAAGGTTTGTGCGAAGAATAAAATAATGATGCAGATAGCCGCAAACGTAGTTAATGAAATCACCAGCACATCATTGTTCTTCGATTTAAACTGGAATATTTTAGGCAGCACACCATCTTCACTCATGGCAAACATTACACGCGGGTTACTCATCAGCAATACGTTTACATACGCCAGTACAGAAAGAAACAACAAGGCAGAAAAACCACTACCGCCGGCCGGCCCAAACATCTTCTCTGCAATGATAGATGCAATCTCTCTTTCATTTTGAAGCTGGCTAAAACCGATAACCTTGAAATAGGAAAGGTTTACCAAAAGGTATAAAGTAATGATGATGGTAATGCCCATAAAAATTCCACGTGGAATTGTTCTTGAAGCATTCTCAACATCACTGCCAAAATTTATCGTTTGCTGATAGCCGCCATAAGTAAACGAAACAGCAATGAGGCTCATGCCGAAAGACTTCACCCACGTTAAAAAGCCATTTGACTCACCGCCAGCATTAACAGTCGCCGCGCTGGCGGTAGCATGAATTGATGGAATAAACAACGCTGCCACCAGCATTAAAATCATGCTGATTTTTATTATCATCAATACGTTTTGTGTTTTTGCGCTCATTCGCAGGCCAAGCAGGTTAACGCCATAGAATACAATAATTGCTCCTGTTGCAATCAGCGCTTTGGTAACGTCAGTGGCGGCTTCACCCAAAAGCACTTTACTTATATAACCTGATCCAATAATAGCAACACCACTTAACGAAGCTGCATTGGAAATAAGAATAATGCAGTTAATAGCAAATGCTATGGAAGGATGATAAGCGTAAGAAAAAATACGATAATAACCACCAGTCACCGGATAGCGGGAACCGATTTCCGCATAAGTAAGCGCACCGCATAATGCAATGAGCCCGCCTGTTATCCAGGCGCTAAAATAGATGGCCGGGTTAAGGGCATACTTTGCAGACGTTGCTGCCGTTCTAAAAATGCCCATGCCTATCACCAGACCCACCACCACCATTGTAAGGTCGAAAAGAGAAAGCTTTTGTTTTGATTTCATGCCGGCTTTTAAAGCTGTTCAATTTTCACGGCGTGATGCAGCCTCAACCCACAGTTACCACAAGTGCAAAAGATGAAAGGATTGCGACGCAAGGAACGATGCCATGAAAAGATTAGCTGGTGTAAAAAAAATCAATTTACAGCCCTGTAAAATAAAGATTATTGCTGAATGAATTTATGCTTACCAACAATCTTTTGCACACTCAGCCGCGTTATAGAAATAAAATTTTGTTTACCCCTTACAGCGATTACTTTTGCGATTGAATTTGGTTTCCGCGACGACGGAATGAAAAGGGAAGCCGGTGTAAATCCGGTGCTATACCCGTAGCTGTAAGTGTGGTGAATGGTGAATAGTGAGTGGTAAATTGACCATTGACTATTGCCCATTGACAAATACTGAAAGATAAGCCACTGTTGATTCAGGTTTTAAACTCAATTAATGGGAAGGCATCAGTAAAACACAAGCCAGAAGACCTGCCAGTTCAAAAGTTAATCGCTGGGCTTTCGGGTGAAAAGCCGGAGATACAGACTGGCAACGTTGTGCGTAAGCCATCCCATTTTCTCCTGTTTACTTCTCTCCTGTTCCGCGATGCATTATTGAAAGCTTAATAACGCGGATCGTTGACTACAAAAAATATATAT
>Ga0105239_10006467_pt1 | contig 13591 bp, 15 predicted proteins | sample KBSC44metaG_FD_92761 | JGI IMG/M metagenome (GOLD analysis project Ga0105239, IMG submission 92761) | Corn rhizosphere microbial communities from Kellogg Biological Station, Michigan, USA - KBS C4-4 metaG | ecosystem: Host-associated > Plants > Roots > Rhizosphere > Soil | place: Michigan, USA... | reverse complement strand
GTAGCAGAGCAGCGATCGGATGACGGTGAGACTGGCGATCATAATGGATGTCACAGACAGGGTCGCGGCCCAGGCAACAGATCGGCCGCGGGAACGATACGCCCCGCTCCAACACAGAATGAGAAGCGACACGGATGTCGGGAACAGGACAACGAAGGTCATCACAGTCCGGAGGACGCTGGGTCCGCCGTAAAAAGCCGAGGTAACGTATAGGGTAGCGGTGTCATAAACAGTGTGCAGGGCGTTGCCCACTGAGAACGCCAAGAACAAGGGCCTGTTCTGTCTCCAAACCGTGGCCTGGTATCGCTTTTCCGCGGCAGCATCCGGGAAGGCTTGTGACTTAAAGTCTGCTAATGCGGGGTGCTTCTTTTTATACAGCGACGTTGAGCCGTTCGGTGGTGGCGCCTGCATGTCGATCAGTTCGTGTCCGCGCTCGTTTATCACATCAGCGTCAGCCATAACAACGTCTTAGATTCTCTTGTGGACAACAAAGAAAACGCGAACGAGGCTGCCGACCGACAACACAGAAAATAACGACTACACCAGACGAAAGACCGATGAAGAAGATTACAGATTACTTCCAAAGTCCCTTCCAAGGCCAGGCACCTGAAGAACCACCCGCCGAGGCGGTCACCGCCCTCTCGCCTCGATCACACTTCATTGCGGGGCGACTCCCATTCAAGGTAAACCTCGGTGACCTCCTGAGCTTGCGCCCCAGCGAGCCCGGAAAGGTCGTCATGATGGGGAGGGAGATCCCGACGCCGCGTTATGTAGCCCACTACATGCGGGCGTACCGGTACACGGGCATGATGCACCCGGCGCAGCCGCTCCCCACGGTCCTCCAACCACTGCTCGACTGGGCGAACACACGGGCCGAATCTTGGGGAGCCCCTTCGGGGAAGGCGTTCAACCAGGCCCTTGTAAATTTTTACATGGACGGGGCACACTACATTGGTCACCACTCGGACGATGAAGCGCAGCTCTCACCGGGCGGGGTCATTTTCAGCGCATCATTTGGACAGGAACGGACATTTCGTATACGCCGCAAGGCAGGCGGAACGCATACTGCAGGAGACTTCGAGACGTGTGCCGGTGCGACCACGCTGGATATCTCGTGCGCGGACGGGACGTACATCGTCATGGCGGGTGACATGCAGAGGGAGTTCACCCACGAGGTCCCACGGGTACACGGGAGGAAGGCAGCCGGGATGGGACCCCGCGTGAACGTCACCTTCCGTATGTTTACTTAATCAACTCATACTATCTCCTGTATTTTGTATTTTCCTCTTGTATTGTAGTAGGATGGTTGTGTTGACAAAACGAAGAACGCGTTCGAGGAAAACGAGGTCCCGCCGTCGATCCCGAGCTGGGCGCGGAGCGTTTGATTGGGTACCTGTACGTTTTCAATCGACAAGCGGTAGCACCGGAAAAGCCAGTGCAGCGATAATAACAGACGTGAAGCCGGACACGTTCACCGTTACCGGCGGTCCTTTCAATGCGAAGCTGTATCAATCGGTTGCCGCTGCGAAATTCAACGACCAGAAACGGACAGTGAAGCTGGGGACGTATGCATTCACGTTCCACAAGGCAGCAGACTACGTCAGGTTTGCTCGCAAGATGAAGACCATGAAATAAGAACACCCGAATTGCTGCTATAGCACATCATGGCAGAAGATCTACCGGAACGAATAACCCAAGGCGGCGGGAACTCAACCAGCATGAATCGCTTCCCCCCGGAACAGCCTCTGGACTGCATTTTAAATCCGGAGCGCCTTCTTTGCCCGAACTGCGGCGCCCCGATCGCTTCAGTTTCTCATTTGTTTTGCACGGAAATGATGTGCCTGCCCTTCACCGATGATGCAGGCGTTGTTCACGACCATGACACCAACCGGCATGGTGCACACGTCTTTTGCGATCAGGGACACGAGGCATGGGTGAAGATTCCCGCGCCGGAATGTCCAGCAAACTGCGGGTTCGGGACGCGACTAGGGACCGTTCTGCACCGGGTACGATGACTGAGTGCGAGCGTTACTTCATCGCCGATGCGCGGATCGGTTCCTTCTCCCTGAGCGGTTCCTTCGCCATGAGCGGTTCCTTCGCCCTGAGTGGTTCCGACGAACCGAGCGGTTCCTCCGTACTGAGCGATTTCGCCGGGCTGGTCCATCCTCCGTGTGGGAAGTGCCGTGATTACGACTTCCTCCGCTAGTTTCCGCTACCCGTCGATGCCTTATGGAATCCATTGGAAGCATTGCCGAGCCTCCAGCTTTCTCAGTCGCTGGCGCGGGCAAAATCGCCGTACCTGCACGGCAGACGGGACACCTGTTACCCGGGACAGCCAACCAAGCGCCGATGCAGTCTTTCCCGAACTGGTGGGCGCAACTCAGGAACACGACCCCGCCGTCGTGGGTTTTCAATTGACTCAAACAGATGATGCACTGCTCACTTGAAGCCATTTGACATGTCCCACCTCAATTCTTTATTACCTCACTCTATGGAAAACATAGAACAGAGTGTGGCAGCTCTTCGCACGGCGGCCGCTGCAGCCCTGCTTGGTGACACGCAACGAATGGCGCAGGTGCTGACCCAACTAACCATAACGTTGCTCCTTGCCCCACGTCGCCTCGACCGCTTGCGGGAGTGGTACATTGAAAGCAATCTTCAGAACGGTGAGTCTCCTGAAGAGAAAGCCCTACGTCTGATGACGGTGTGCCTCTTTGAGAGTGTCGTCATTGCTGCCCACCCAGGCTTGGCAGTGAACGGGACGGAGAGGAATTTCACACGTACTGCCCCACCATTTGGCCGGGTATATTCATTTACGTTCGCTGCCGGCTTAGATGAAGGGGCTGTCAATGAAGAACCCGGAACGTTTGAAGTCGTGGAGCGCTTCTTCAGAATGGCAAAACAGGAGCGCTTGCGTCGTATTGCCCGTTTTTTAGCCTCGGGAACCGTGCGGCGGGTGTCTCGTCCTGAACGCCCACCATCCACCAGGCTGAGACTGTATCCGCGGTGACGGATCCGCGCTAGTAGCCGGAACGAAAATGACCGCCAATACCAAATGGGGCTTCGTTTCGGACGCCTTCTCTGCAGACAAATCCTGAGCTGGCTCATGATGTCCATGGTTTCTTCTTTTGCACTCGCTCACCCCATCCCGTACTCCGTTTATCCCGCTCTGCCTCGCCCACCTCCTCGCATGCTGTCCGGGGACGGCACGTTATCCAATTCAAGACCCCCGCACCTGAAGGTGACCAGCCCGTGGGCCGACGCTGTGATCGGGTTTGCCTACTTCGCCATACCGGTCGAGCTCGCTTTCTTCGTCGTGAGACTCCCTTCAATGAACGGCTTCCAACAGGCCGTCGGTGTCCTCTTCGTCTGCTTTATCTTGTTTTGCGGGATAGGACACATCCTCGATGCGAGTGCGGCGCCGGCTTCGTACGTTCTCTTTGACCGCTACATCACCGCCATTGTGTCGGCGCTGACCGCAATCTTGAGTCCCAAGGTGTTTTCCTACAGCGTCCAGACCATTCTCGGGTTCCTTGAGGAAAGGCGGGTTCAAGCGAAGCAGAAAGACATGCTGGCAGACGCCCAAGCCATGACACACCTGGGGAACTGGGAAATTCGGTATGGGGACGACGCAACCGGGGCAGCCGGAGAGGGTGAGTACACGGTGGGGGCCGACGACACCACAAGGGAAGACGTGCCACTCAACCCTGTCCACAGACGCCAAGCAGACGGGAACGCTGCGCTTCCCTTGCGCATCGAAGGGTCGGACGAGTGGTTTCGCATCTTCGGGATCCCTCCCGGTCAAGGAAATCAGATTCCGATGGATGAGTACTTGGGAGTCCTGGCGGATGAAGATGTCGCACCCATTCAGCAGAAGATACATGAGGCGCTTGTGGAAGGCATTCCATACACCATAACCCAGAAAGCACGCCGAGCCGACGATCATCGAGAGATTTACATCCGCGGTTTTGGAAAGCCACTGTACGCCGGTGACGGCAGGACCATCGTTGGTTTGCGGGGCACCGCACAAGACATTACCAGCGAGGTTGCCGTTCACCGGGAGCTGACAGAGGCGAAAGAGAGGGCTCTCCTCGAAAGCAAACACAAAGACGTCTTCCTCGCCACGATGAGCCACGAACTGCGGACGCCACTGACGAGCATCATTGGGCACGTAGAGCTGATGGAGGAGACCGCTCTGAATGAACTGCAGCAGGAGTATCTCGGGAACGCGAAAAGAGCCGCAACGACGCTGTTGAGTTTAATCAGTGACATCCTTGATTTCAGCAAACTGGCGGCGGGGGTCGCAGACCTGGAACACGCACCCGTTTCTGTTGACGATATCCTAAAGGACATTCAAGCCATTTCAAAGGACCTGGGGCGTGATGTGGCCTTGGTGATTCAACCGTATAACGGCCCAATCGTCATGGGGGATGCCGTGAGACTGAGGCAGGTCCTCCTCAACCTGGTGAGCAATGCGCTGAAATTCACCCCGGCCGGAGGTTCTGTCACCGTCACCGTCGACTGGCAGCGCGAACCGGGGCCTCCTAATTTAATCCGTATCACTTTCCGTGTGGTGGACAACGGCATCGGCATGTCTCCCACCACGGTAGAAAACCTTTTCCAGCCCTTTCGCCAGGCGGACGCTTCCGTGTCAAGGCGCTTTGGTGGAACGGGCCTCGGTCTTTCCATCGTCAAGAAGCTCGTAGACGCCATGCGGGGTGAGCTTACGGTGATTAGTCGGGAGGGTGAGGGGACGACGTTCACCGTCCGTCTGACCATGGAGGAAAGTAGCCGACCAATCGAAGCCGCCGTTACGAAAGGAGCTGCCACGAAGGAAATTACCGCGGGCGAGTCACCCCAACGACCTCCGTTGCGCATCCTGCTGGCCGAAGACAACCCGGTGACCCAGAAGTTGGTCCAACGGATGCTTCACGAACACAAACTTGATGTCGCCGACAACGGGAAGATCGCTGTGGACCTTTTCATGGCTGACCCTTCATATGACGTTATCCTGTGCGATGTAAACATGCCCATCATGGACGGTTTGACCGCGACCAAGGAAATAAGGGCGAGCCCTCGCGGCGGCGATGTGTATATTATCGGGCTTACAGCAAACGCTTTCAAAGAAGACCGGGACAAGTGCCTCGCCGCGGGCATGGACAGCTATCTACCGAAACCATTCAGAAAAGATGCATTGCTCTCCGCAGTCACTTCCAGGAACTCTTACGACGGCGGTCCACCGCTTTGAATGAACAGGTGGGTAGGCCGGCGTTCCGATGTCCCCTTCATCCTGCGCTTGGCCTCGTAATCCGCGCACATCCGCACGATATTGCCCTCGTCCTCCTCGAACGGATTCCTCTTGGTAAGTTCCTTCGGCATCTTCCCGCTCGCGTAATACGCCTCATAATGATGGTAATACTGAATGTCGAACAATGCACGTGCCGTGCACACGACGCCGTAAACCTCGTTGAGGAGCGCATGGAAAATCCGGGGCTCACTCTTGGCAAATCCGACTCGCAGCATATCCCCCACGCGAATGACAGACTCGTGGCTCGGCATCCGGGCCGCCTCGCAGAGAAACTTTGCAGGGTGGATTAGCACGGCGGGAAGGTCCACGGCGCCGTCGGTTAACCGCATAAGAACCTTCAGGAACGTTCGCAGAAACGGCTCCGCCTGCGGCTTCCCCACGCAGATTTTCTTCCAAAGCGCTTTGAAGGAAGTCCAAGTCTTTGCGAAGTCATTCTCGATCGAAGTCGCAGGAAGCGCCCCTGTGGGCAACCCACCCGGGGGCCCGCAAGCCGCCATGTGACCGGCCACCGCCCGCACGCTCCCGTTGAGCAGGTGTGGAGGAGGCTTATTCTGGAAGGTGACCGGGGGTAAGCTCCCCGAACGGACGTACGAGATGGCAGCTTCGCGCAAGCGGACGTAGTGAGTGACCTGCCAGGCGTTCGTTCCCGCCAGCGTCCCTGGGCGAGCCTCATGGATCATGTGCAGGAGAAGGACCGTCTCGTTCTTTTTGCGGGTGACGGCGTCCGCCGTGTGGGGCAATACGAATCGGTAACCGTCGAATGTCGTCAGTTGCCGCACGGTCTTCCGATGTTTTACGGCCGCCTTGATCACCAGCCCCCTCAGCACTTCGTCCTCAAGCAACCCAGACCTGCATTTCTCCTCAATGTCTTTCATGGTAACTTCCTCCGCCCAGTTTCGGTCTGCGGCGGTACTTGGTGAAAGCATGTTGAGGAGGTTCCGCATTACCGCCGGTAGCTCGTCATCGGTGACCTTCAACGCCTGCAGCTCCTTCGTCGCCCTGTCACACATGTCCCCGACTAGCTGTGTAAGATCCGACTCCGCCTGCGCACGCAGCTTCATGGCCTCCTCCCAGGCAACGAGTAAACTGTCGTCCGGGACGTCTGCGTCCGGGGGAGTCACGTCCACATTCCCCGACTCTTTCACTTCCGGGGGCCTCGTCGGTTGTCCACCCACCTGCCCCTCCGTATGCTGAAGATGCTGCTGACAACGCTGAAGTGCCTCGCGAAACTCTTTGTAGTGCTTTGCGTAAAACGCGCAGTTCTGTTCGGCATTCTCGATAGCTTCTTCATGGCCGCGGTCTTGCCGCTCAAGCGGGACGTGGTCGTCTCTGAACTTCTTCCTCGCACCCAGACAGACGCAATTCCTCACGTACCCTTCGCTGAGCCACGCTTCGTGTTGTTCAATGCGCTTTCCTGGCCAAGTGTCAAGAGTGGATATGTCCGGTGCGACGAGCTCCTTGAACAGGTCGCCTGAGTGCAGCTTGTATTTCAGGTACAACCTGAACGCGCGGTTTGACAGAACCATGTTAGCGCGATGGACAGCAGATGAAATGAAGGGAGAACGCTTTGGGAGCGGGATCCAACAAGCAAGGCTGCTTGTATTTGTGGCGCAGAAGGCGCAGCAAGGAACGGCGCGTCCCTTTTCAGGCCGTTCTTGCAGATTTCTTCTTTCCCCCAGAATTCAATCACTTCTTTCTCCAATCATGTCGGACGACGGACGTTTTCCTGACGGCCTTCCCGCCCCGGCAGGACCTGATGTCACTATGGAAAGGACCAGCACACAACCGGCGTGGTCGTTCCGCGCCCGTCATCGCTTGGATGTCCTCTTCCGGCGGATCCAACGGGAAAAAGTAGCTGGCTACATCCGCAGCGTGACCCTCACGGAGCGAAACGGAGGGACGGGGGTGGATCTGGGTTGGTGGGATGTCGATCAGGAAGATGACTTGCTTATCCTGCCTACCGACGTGTCCACGTTCGCTGAACACTGCCCAAATCTGGATGAGCTGCACCTCTTTTGGGACAGTTACGACCACGAAGCAGAGAATTATCACATCCCCGCTCTGACACAATTGGCGGGGCGATTGCGCTGCCTGACGTTGGCAAATTACTCGACCAGTGACGCAGCACAGAGCGAATTTCTCGACGACTACATACCTTGCGCAAAGGACGTTCTGGAGGAACTTCGTTTTTCGTTGAGCCCCTTTCTGACCGAACCAATGTGGGGTGGCATCGTGCAGCACCTGCACGGACTACGTTTTCTATCGCTTGACTTGCCTTACGCCTCAAAAGGCCTTGACTTCTCTGAGGCTGGGCTGGTCTGCAAAGACCTCACCCGCTTCCCGGCTTTGCAAGAATTCTACCTCGGTACCGATGGTTGGATGATTGACGATCCGGTGGGAGAATTGTCTCATCCGACCTTGCAGAAACTATCGGTGTCCCCCGTCGGTATTTTCACGCCTGATGTGTACCGGGACCTCCACCGGACCGTCCCGCTACTGAAGTCTTTGCACGTTTGGGAACCTGGGTACGATATCTACGGGTGGGGGAAAAGCCGGTCAAAGCCGGAAAGCACCACCGAGCTACTCGCAGAGTGTCCTATCGCAACATTTTGTGGCATCCAGATTCTGCACAGAGACGACTGGGTTTATTGATTGTAGGATACACCGCTTGTTTGCCGTCCTTCCCAATATCATCCGCCGTTTGAGACCCTCCAACGCATACACGCACCGGTAGGCAGATAGTCGTACGTGAGCTCCCCAAGCAAAGTATCGTGACGATAGCGCACACGAATGTTCCCCCAGACGTAATCGCAACACACAATGAGGTCACAGCAGCACGTCGCGGCCGAAGGAATGATACCACTCACAGTCCTACCCAGGTCGACAATTCGTTTCTCAAACGCTAGAGCTTTCGGGACGTCCTCAGCAGCAACTTTTTCAAGACATATCCGAACCAGGGACTTCACTGGCATGTTAACAGATACATTTCAGCTGAGTTTTCGGTACCTCCGGTAGTACGCGTTCAATTGTCTTCGGAAGACGTCCTCGTCCAGCGTATCACCAATGTCGTAGAAGAGGTATTTCTCAGGTTCCGTTTCGTACTTTGCTTCATTCCCCACCGGGAACCCGATGCTGTACACCACATCAAATGAGTGCTCGCTTTTGTCGGCATGATACCAGTTGCCAAACCATAAGTTGCCGATGGCATGAGTCGGTGGGTCATTTTGGAAAACCTGGACGTCTCCCTCATCGTCCAGATCAAGTTCAACAATTCCACCGTCAGTCTCGGATGACCACTTTTCGTACATGCGCTCATCCCCCGAATGGTCTGAGAGTTCGTCGTCCGTGTACATATTCTACAAGCGGAGTATTGTCATATGCAAAATACATGTCTCATCTCCCGCACTGACTAATACGAGGGTACTAAGAGCATCCCCCATCTCTGTCGGTCTCAGGGCCAAGATCGGCCTCTCCTCTAAAGACAGAATTGCTATGGTTTTTCGTTTTCGGTAAAGAAACGGAAAATAACGGCGGTCGGTCCTTCCCGCGGCAAATGAGTTTGGCGAGATAGACCATGTTCAACGCCGCGTTGACGTCACGGTTCCAGATTGACCGACAAGATGGTTCATCGCATCTCCGGACAAAATGATCTTGCGTGACGCCCTTCAACTCCCGTAATCTCCGCGTAGCGTGGCACTTGGAGCAGACTTTGCTGGTGTTGAACTCCCAGATGTCAACTACGTGGACTCGGTACTGTGGCCAGCGGAGGCGTTCCTTGTTTCGACGGAGAAGGTCGCGAAGATGGCGGGTGTGAGGTGTCGGTGCATGGCCAGGCGAAGCGTGGTTGAAGCTGGCATCACCAAAAGCGACGACGGTGACTCGGTCCGTCGGGAGACCGTCGAGTATCTCGGCTGCGAACTTCGCTAGTGTCTTCTTTTGGTGGATGTACGCCTTCCAGCGAAGCTTCCTGCACTTTCGCGACCCACGCAGAGAAAACATGGTTGTCATCGAGTCATTGGAAGCGAAGAGGTAGGCGACGTTGTCGAGAGTGGACTCCGCGTTTCCGAGCTTCAAAGACGGTGTCGCACCCCACCACTCCGCCAGGCCGGAAGCCTTCAGCCAGCGTTGTTGTTTCCGTAGTCGGTATTTGAATTTCGACTCGTGATAGTACCTCCCGCTGCTGAAGTGGACAGCTTTCGGTTTCTCCCCGTCACCCATGTCCCTCACGACCGTCACTAGATCCTTCCTCCCCGGATCCGCCCCAATGTAAACAGGAGGTCTACCGGTTGCATCAATGGCGGCCCTGACTGCGGATAATGCTTCTTGTTGTTTCACCCTCGCCTCCAGCACCCAGTCTGTTTTGGACTTCGTCTCCACGTTCTTCGGCCTCCACAGCCATCTGCTGACCAAAAAAGACGCCCCAACCCCGTCCGTTTTCACCTGGAACCAGAAGTATTTCCCCAAGTCTTCGTAACCGACGAAGCGCGGAGGAATGCGGAAGTTCAAGGCCCACTGACACCACACCTGGCGTCGCCCAAAACCGGCCGAATCGCACCCGGTGCCCTTTTTACTCCCGAGGAGAGAGTGGAGGACGTTTGTGTCGATGGTGACGTATTTGGAGTCGATGGAGAAGATAGGGGTCAAAACGCAGAGACGAGAGTGTTGCGTCAGCAACCAACGATTTTGGATGTGAATGTAATGCAGTTTCGTGCGCCAACTGCTTCCAGCTTGGAGGTGGGACTCTAACAACAGCCGGAGTTCCCCGTCCTGAACGGCGGTCAAAAACTCATCGCGGAGTACAGTTTCATTCCCGTCTATCAGAACGGCAATGAGGGTTGCTGCCAGCCGTCTGGACTCCCGGTTTGGGACACCTTTCACCGCAAAGTATTTTGCGTAAGCTCTCTTCGCCACGATGGTGAAAAGACGATCAATGTGGGTAGAAATGTTGGTGACGTAATCTTGCGCGAAAATAGTCAACATCTGCGGAGGGATGGAGTCTTTGGCGGGAAGGGGCACCTGAAGTGTCCGCTTCGCCAAATATTTGGCGTAAGAATCACCCAGGCTCGGGTCGTCGAAGTTGGCAGTGGCGAAACTGACGAAGAGTCTCCGCATCCATGTGTCATTGGAGATGTCCGGGAGGTAGGTAAGGCCGGGAAACTGAGCAGCGTTGGCTTCGATTTCGAAAAGACGTTGAAGGTGATATTGAAGGAAGCGGCTGACTTCAAACGACAAGGAAGTCATTTGTTTCACCGCAAGTTGAATGGATGCATCCAAAGCTCTGTTGCGGAGGAAGCCGCCCCAGCCAATCTTGACGCACCGTTGGTGCTCCTTCCAAAAACCAGTCTCCTCACTTTCACCATGGGGAATGGGTGGCGGATCTTTTCCCTGACGAGGAAGTTCTTTGAAGGGACAGAGACGGGAGCTGGACCTATCGTGGTCTTTCCCACCACATTTACAGGGCATGACTATGTCACGCTCGTCTCTGTTGTGGATTGAGCAGGGTCCAACTTTATAGTGGGGACGACCAATCGACAAGTTTGGCAAACGATGTGCATTAACGATTCAATCACGTGACCATAAGAACGATGCGCCACTTGTGACATCAATTTTGCATACGACAATAATGACGGGTGATCCCGTCGGTAGGTCGTAGCTGTCCATTGGCATTTTGTTTGTCCGTCGGTGATCGGGGTCAGAGATCAAATCATGCCCCGTTTCGTCTTTATGGCGTCATAAGCCACTTAAACTCGTGGCGTTTTTTTCGCTGCCTTTCATTAGGATGGCCAGGAGACGAACACGTGACGACCAACTGGATGAGTGCGAAGAAACGCTGGGAAATGTCTACGAGGAGCTCGAGATTGTGCGACACGAGAGGCAGAGGCTGAGCGATCAACAGGAGCAACTACAAGCTACTATTGCACAGTATGAGGAAGAGATTCAGCTGTGCCGCGAAATGCAAGAGATAAGTCAGCGGGAGCTGGAGGTTTGCCAAGAGATCCAGGGAAGGCTGGCACGGCTCGCCACCGCCGCTGGTTATAAAGGGCCGTTAAACCTAGATTCCATTTTGACGTACTTGGAAAACACATTCAATAATGCGAGGGCACGGCAAGGAACTGCGAAGGGCACTAGCGAGAGGGGCGGTCCCAGCACTAAGGCTTGCCCTAGCAGGCAAGGCGGCCCCAGCAGGCAAGCGTCTCCCCCCGGGCTGCCTCCATGCCCATTTTCTACACCTGAGGAATTCCGGAGAGCAGAGTGTGAACAAGATGCTGAATTTGCCGAGTTCCTGAACCCTGCGACTTCCCTAGAACGGAAGAAAAGGCTGTACAGGAATCTCGCCTTCCGTTACCACCCGGACAGACGGCCGGAGTACCGTGCTTGCTCGCAGGATATACGAGGAGCGTGCTTCAGCCAAATGGACCGACCACGATGAGGACGCAACGCCGCGACTGTGGCGCAAGTAAAGTGTGCTGCGCCCCCGCAACGCCCTTTATTTTCTTCTCTTGGGCCTCTGTCCTATTGATCCTTCTCGAGTCACGACACCATGAACGACCTTGAAAGAGCAGCTGCCCTCGCCGTGGACCAGATCGAGAAGTTAGAAGCGGGGTGGTCGGGGTATGCCGAGAAGGCTCAGGACGTCACTAGGAAACTGGGTTTACTGACAGATAGTATCGGGAAGTTGGCTGGCGTTCTTCCGGATCCACGCGGGAGTGGCCCCATCCAGGACTTGCGCCACTCCAAGAAGGCGCTCGCTGACGAGGTCCGCAGGTTACAGACGGTGATTGAAAGCAGGGAGAAGGAGTTGAACAAACTTGAGCGGGATCGGGAAACCCTCTGGACAGAGAGATCGGCGGAATTTCAGGCTAGAGTAGAGAAGTGGGAGGCAACAAGCGGGTCGCGCGAGTTGGCGGCTGCCCAGGGCGTTACCAAAGTTAAGATAGATGTCGGGGGCAAAGTGTTCTCGGTGAGCATGGACACGCTTCTCCGCGAGAAAGGGTCCTTCTTTGACGCCATGGTCAGCTCCGCCTGGGCCAGCTCGCCGGGCGATGACGGCACGTATTTCCTCGACCGCGACCCCTTCGCGTACGCTGTCATTTTCAATTACCTCCGAGACGGCGACGATGCCCTGGAGCGCCTTCACCAGCGTCCACTGCTCGCCAAAGCCGTCCGTAAAGAGGCGGATTTTCTTGGGATGGACAAACTTCTCAGCAAAATCCCCACTGAAATCGGGAAGTTTCCTAACGCATCCACCGCCAGCTGCCCGAAGCACGGCCACTCTTCCTCTTACAAGGCGCACTGGAAAGAGGACCAGGGCGCTTACGTGTGTTCGACCTGTCACAGCGCTTTCACCTTCATCAGTAAGTCATTCGGTATATATAATCATCCTCTTCCCGGAAATTGACATTTCTTCCACCCACTGCAGTGCATTCCTTGGCGAAAGATGCACCGAGCGACCGCGAGGAATACTGGGACGTGTAAAATGTACATATGTTCGGAAATCGGAGCTCGTTATATAGTGTATTGTTGTATGCAAAAATGACGTCACTTGATCATCGAGTGTATCACGTGTGATTTACATTCATTTCGCAAATGAAACGATCAACGCCAATTGATAATGATAATTCCTATAAAAGCCAAGACCCCCCTGAAGAAACAGGGACCCAGCCGTCCTATCAGTCTCAACTCTGGAGGCATGGCTCCGCAATCTCCTGGCTACCACTCCTCAGCATGGACACCTTTGCTTTATGGGGTGACAAGGTAAAAGCTCAGTTCATGGTTGCTTCCCCGTCCTCCGCTTTGGATGTCCGAACTCACTTTCCCCGCAGAAATCAACAATCTAGCCGTTTGGTCAACGGTCAGTACACAAAGCAACGCCGTCAGTACACGTTTTCTCTCAGCCGCTCAGGTCGTAGTAGCCTCTTCGCCATTTCGGGTTGGGGCCTTTCTCCTTGACTTCCCTAAACGGTGGGATGAGAAAAAACAAAAGGAACACGGTCGAGAAGGACCTTCCACCCACCTTCCCACTGAAACTTCATGGGTGGTGCCTGCGGAGAATCTCCAGCTTCGACCGTAGGGGGCTATGCCCGGAAATCAACAGTGGGATGGTCATCGTACACGACGCCCCACCACCACAAAACAACAACGAATATGTGCAAGGAAGTGGAAGACCCTTGTTACGCGGACTCAGGATGAGACGGGATGGTAAACTAGGTATAGGCCTCCGAAAGTCATCGCTTTGCGGTAGATATACCGGCATGACCGTAGGGTGGACGTCCCGGCTCTGGG
>Ga0105239_10006465_pt1 | contig 13594 bp, 12 predicted proteins | sample KBSC44metaG_FD_92761 | JGI IMG/M metagenome (GOLD analysis project Ga0105239, IMG submission 92761) | Corn rhizosphere microbial communities from Kellogg Biological Station, Michigan, USA - KBS C4-4 metaG | ecosystem: Host-associated > Plants > Roots > Rhizosphere > Soil | place: Michigan, USA... | reverse complement strand
CTCGAGAAGCTCCTCCTCGGCCTTCGGATCGTCGGCCAGCAGCACGCGCATCGCGCTGTTCACCATCGCAACCGTCGGCACGGCAAGCAGTGCGCCGACGACGCCGGCCAGTACCGCACCGGCAGCGATCGCCAACACGACGGCCAGCGGGTGCACCGAGACCGCACGGCCCATCACCAGCGGTTGCAGCACGTGCGCCTCGACCTGCTGCACCGCGATGATCACGCCCAACGTGATCAGCGCGAAGACCCAGCCCTTGGCGATCAGGGCGACGATCACGGCGAGGCCGCCTGCGATCACGGCACCGACAAGGGGAATGAACGCGCCGAGGAACACCAGCGACGCCAGTGGCAGCGCCAGCGGGATGCCCATGATCGCCAGGCCGGTTCCGATGCCGACGGCGTCGACGAGGGCCACCAGGAACGTTGCGCGGACGTAGCCGATCAACGAGTGGAAGCCGGCCCGGCCCGCGTCACGGACGCGGTCCCGAACGGTCACCGGGAAGACCTTGGTGACGTAGGCGTAGATGTGGCGGCCACCCTGCAGCAGGAAGATGAGGGTGAAGAACATCAGGAGCGCACCAGTGACGACCTCGGTGATGGTGCCCGCCGTGGACAGTGCGCCGCTGGTCAGTTTGGCCTGGTTGTTCTTGAGCGCCTCGATGGCCGTGTCGGTCGCGCTCTTGATCTGATCGTTGCTGAAGTGGGAGAGCACGCCGCTGTTGAGCGAATTCCTGGCGTTCGTGATGCTCTGCGTCACCTGGTCGACGAGAGCCGGCGCGCCGTGGATGAACTGGCTCACGACGAACGCCAGGATGCCGCCCACGACGACGAAACCGGTGAGCAGCACCGCTGCCACGGCCAGGCCCCTCGGCAGGCCCCGCCGGTCGAGGGCATCGACGAGCGGAACCAGCATCGCGGTCACCATGATCGCGAGCAGCACCGGCACCACGATCACCTCGAGGTGTTCGACCACCCAGAGCAACGCGATGAGCGCGGCGAGGATGATCAGCAGTCGCCAGGACCAGGCGGCGGTCTTGCGGACGATGGGATGAACAGCAGCGTCGGCCTGCGAATCTAGCGAGAAGCCCTCTGGCATGTCGGTACTGTAACGACTCGGCGCGCCCCTTCCAGGCACGCTGATTCGGCGACGCGCCGCCATTACCCTGGTGGGCGTGCCGGAGGGCAGGAGTTCAGCGATCCGGGTAAGAGTCGGGACGGACGACGCCAGCCGCCGCGACGGCCGCCAGCGTGGCAAATACTGGTGGCTGCGGTGGGCGATCATTGGCGTCGCCGTCGTGGTACTCGCCGTCGAGGTGATCCTGGTCTGGGATCAGCTAGCCAAGGCGTGGAAGAGCCTGCTGTCGGCGAACTGGTGGTGGGTGCTGGCCGCGGCCGTCGCCGCGCTCGCGTCGATGCACAGCTTCGCCCAGATCCAGCGGACGCTGCTGAAGTCGGCGGGCGTGCACGTCAAGCAATGGCGCTCGGAGGCCGCCTTCTACTGCGGCAACGCGCTGAGCACCACCATGCCGGGCGGCCCGGTGCTGTCGGCCACCTTCGTCTACCGCCAGCAACGTCTGTGGGGCGCCTCTCCCGTCGTCGCGTCCTGGCAGCTGGTGATGTCGGGCGTGCTGCAGATCGTCGGCCTTGCCTTACTGGGTCTCGGCGGCGCCTTTCTGCTCGGTGCCAGCAAGAACCCTCTGTCCCTTATCTTTACGCTCGGCGGCTTCGTCGCACTGTTGATTCTGGCGCAGGCCGTCGCCTCACGCCCAGATCTCATCGACGGCATCGGCGTGCGCGTCCTTTCGTGGTTCAACTCGATCCGTGGCAAACCCGTCGACGTCGGCTTGGACAAGTGGCGCGAGACGCTCGCGCAGCTGGAATCGGTGAGCCTGAGCCGCCGCACCCTCGGCGTGGCATTCAGCTGGTCGATGTTCAACTGGGTCGCCGACGTCGCCTGCCTGGCGTTCGCCTGTTACGCCGCGGGTGGCCATCCGTCGCTGGCCGGGTTGACCGTCGCCTACGCCGCGGCGCGCGCGGTCGGGTCGATCCCGCTGATGCCCGGCGGACTGCTGATCGTCGAGGCGGTGCTGGTGCCCGGCCTGGTGTCCAGCGGGATGACGCTGGCGTCGGCCATCTCCGCGATGCTCATCTACCGCATGGTCAGCTGGATCTTCATCTCCGCGATCGGCTGGGTGGTGTTCTTCTTCGTGTTCCGCACCGAGAAGGACATCGATCCCGACGCCGTCCCCGAGGAGCTCCCAGGAGACGAACCGGCGGAGTTCAGCCCCGACCCCGAGGCGATCTACGCCCCGGAAGAGCCCAAGCAGGCAGAACCCGAGCCCTAGCGCCCCATTGGGGCGGCCACGACGTTCGACACACGCCATAGGATCGGCTCATGCACCCCGGCATCCGCGGCATCGCCGCGATCCTCGGCGTGACCTTCCTGTTGGCGGCATGTTCGTCGTCGACCGAGCCCCCTGCGCAGTCCGCGGAGCAGTCGCCAAGCCCCTCGGCCGCCATCGAACCGGCCACCGCCACTCCACTGCTCGCCGAAGTGCTCTCACCGCCGATCCCGGTGCCTGCCACGGACGGCAAGGTGCACCTCGCCTACGAACTTCAGCTGACCAACGCGCTGGGGCAGGACGTGACCGTGTCGTCGGTGACCGTGAAGGCAGGAGACAAGACACTGCTGACCTTGGCAGGCGATCGTCTTCCGTACTGGATGCGGACTCTCGGCGGTGCCGAGCCCACCTCGAAGGTGGGGCCCGGCCAGAGTGCGATCGTGTGGCTCGATGTCGTCATCGACGGCGCTACCGATAGCACACCTGCTGTGCCACAAGAGCTTTCGCACACCGTCGTGACCAACCTGACCAAGCCGATGCCGCCGCTGCTGCCCGCGACGATGACGGAGGACGTCGCCCCGGTCACGGTCTCCACCCACGAACCGCCCGTCATCTCCCCACCGCTCGACGGACCTCGCTGGGTGGACGGCAACAGCTGCTGCGACATGACGCCGCACCGGATGGCGCTGAACCCACTCAACGGCAAGCTGTGGGCCGCTGAACGATTCGCGATCGACTACCTGCAGCTGAGTCCCGACGGCACCGTCTATCGCGGCGATGTGTCGAAGCCGGAGAGCTACCCGTACTTCGGCGCCGACATCCACGCCGTCGCCGACGGCCCCGTTGTCAGCGTCCTCGACGGACTGCCCGAACAGGTGGCGGGGCGATCACCGACCGGCTTGCCCCTCGACCAGTACGGAGGCAACCACGTCGTTCAGGACATCGGCGACGGCAACTATGCGTTCTACGCCCACCTCAAGACCGGGAGCGTGAAGGTGAAGCCGGGCGATCGGCTCAGCACCGGGCAGGTGATCGCCAACCTCGGCAACTCCGGCAACACCGACGCGCCGCACCTACACTTCCACGTGATGAGCACGCCGGATCCGGTGATGTCCAATGGCATTCCGTTCATCTTCAAGTCGTTCACACTCGACGGCAGACTGGCATCGATGGACGCTGTCGGCGACCTGCTCACCGGCAAGCCGGCCCCGGCTCAGCCGGGCTTCACGGCAAGGAAAGAGGAAAATGTCAGTCCACTGGTGCTCGACGTGATGACCTATGCCGCAAGCTAGCGCCACCGGGGTACGCCCGGCCACCGCACTCCTGGCCGACGTGGTGTGCGTCGTCGTGTTCTGCACGATCGGCAGACGCAGTCACGCCGAGGGAATCACCCTCGCGGGCGTGGCAGAGACGGCGTGGCCATTCCTGACGGGAACCGCCGTCGGCTGGTTGGCGGCACGGGCCTGGCGTCAACCGTCGGCGCTCGCACCGACAGGGCTGATCATCTGGCTCAGCACCGTCGCGATCGGAATGCTGTTGCGCAAGGCCACTTCCCAGGGCACGGCGATCAGCTTCGTGGTGGTCGCTTCGCTAGTGACCGCCATCCTGCTACTTGGGTGGCGCGGCGTCGCAGCGGCCCTGGCTCGCCGCTGACGATCTCCCCCTCGTCCGGATCCTCGCTCGGCTCAGGCGAACTCCTCACCGTCAACGTGGCACGCAACCCGCCGCGCGGCCCGTCGGACAGCTCGATGCTTCCGCCGTGCAGTGCGGCCTGCTGAGCAACCAGCGCCAGCCCGAGCCCCGACCCGCCGGGCGCGGCCGTGCTTCCCCGCGCGAACCGGCCGAGCACCACCTGATGCTCGTCGACGGGCAGACCGCCGCCGTTGTCGTCGACGATGATCGTCAGCACGTCACCAGTTCTGCGCGCCGTCAACGTGATTCGGGTGGCCCCGCCGTGTGCGACGGCATTGCGCACCAGGTTGTCCACCGCCAGCCGCAGCCCACCCGGCCATCCCCAGATCATGCCGATGTCATCGGCCTCCACGACGATCTCGACCGCGCCTGCCACGCGGGCGTTCTCCCGCGCCACCCGGTCGAGCATGTCGGTCACGTCGATCAGCTCGCGGTCCTCGACCTGTGCGAGCTGCCCCGACGCCAACTGGCCGAGCGCGGTGATGATCGCCTCGACGCGACGCTGGGCGCGCAGCAGGTCGCCGACCACCTCCTCGCGTTCCTCGGCGGGCAGGTCGTGGATCCGCAGGGTGTCCAGGTCGGCGCGCATCGCGGTCAACGGGGTGCGCAGCTCGTGTGCGGCGTTGGCGGCGAAGTCCTGTGCGGCCTGCAGCGAGTTGGTGGTCGCCTGCTGCGCGGCGGCCAACCGGTTGAGCATCCCGGCCATGGCGTCGGACAGCTCCTCGGCCTCCCGCGCGCCCGTCACCGCCTCCATCGTGTCGGTGCCCTTGCCGAGTCGCATGGTCTGCGCAGTCAGCCTGCGCAGCGGCCGGATCGCAGGACCTGCGAGCAGCCACCCCAGCCCGGCGGCGATCAACACCGTCGCCACGCCGACCGCCGTGTAGAGCGGTATTCGGGCCCGGCTCAACAGGATGCTGTCGGCGCGGATGCCGACCGACATCACCACCCCGCCCTGCTGAGGAGCCATCTGGATGGTGCGCACCCGGTACTCGACGCCGTTGACCAACACGTTCTCCGTGCCGGGAGCCAGCCGCGGCAACTGAAAACCGCGCTGGAACACCACCTGACCCGACGACGGCGACCTGCCGGTGGTGAGCACGCCGCGGCTCGGATCGCTGAGCTGCTCGGGGTACATGCTGGCGTCGACGATGGAGTCGAGCCGCCGGTCCAGCTGCGCGGCGTCGTTGTTCGCGAGCACCACCGACGTCAGGACGGTGAAGACGGCCACGACGGCCGCCGCTGCGGCGGCCGACGCCAGCGCCACCCGCGTTCGTAGCGAGGCCGACCGACCGAATCGAGGAAGACGCACTTAAGGATCGTCGCGCAACACGTAGCCGATTCCACGCACGGTGTGAATCACCCGCGGATGACCCTCGCGCTCGAGCTTGCGCCGCAGGTAGCTGATGAACACGTCGGCGACGTTGGTGTCGACGTCGAAGTCGTAGCCCCACACCAGCTCGAGGAGCCGCTGCCGCGACAGCACGACGCCGTTGTTCTCCGCCAGCACGGCCAGCAGGTCGAACTCGCGCTTGGTCAGCTCCGCCCGCTCGCCATCGACGAACACCAGGCGCCGGGCGGTGTCGATGGTCAACGGTCCGACAGTCATGGTGTCCGACGTCTGATCGGAGTGACTCGACCGGCGCAGCAGGGCGTGCAGCCGAGCCACCAGCTCGCCGAGGTCGAACGGCTTGGTCAGGTAGTCGTCGGCGCCGGCTTCGAGGCCCGCGATGCGGTCGTTGACCGTGTCGCGCGCAGACAGCACGCAGATCGGGATGTCATTGCCAAGCGCCCGCAGCGCCGTCACGACCGCGACACCGTCGAGTTCGGGCATCTGCACGTCGAGCACCAGCGCGTCGTGCGTCTCGTTGGACAGCAGCCTCAGCGCTTCCTTGCCCGACGCGGCGACCCGCACGTCGAACCCGGAATGGCGCAGTCCGCGCGATACGGACGTCCTGACGTCCGGATCGTCGTCGACCATCAGGACCATGCGGCCCGAGACCTCGTGTCCCGGACCGTCGTTCCCGACCTCCCCCTCGTTACTCGGAGGTGCCCCCTGCCGTACCGGCACGCGGCCTACGGCAGATCAGGCGCAGGTGCCGAGCCGCAGCGATTCTTGAGATCGACCAGCGGCTGACGGATGCCCGTCAGATCGGCCTTCACTCCGGGATTGTCCTTGAGATAGTCGGCCACCTCGGACCGAACCTTGTCACGCGGAAGACCCTCGAGGCTGGTGAAGAACCAGTTCACGTCGGGGTGGGTGAAGAGGTATGCGGACGTGGACGCGGACACACCCGACGAAACGCCTGCCAAGTCGGCGGCGGTGCAGTTCGGGGGGTTGAGGGCCGGGTCATCGGCCATGGCGGACGGGATCGCGCCGAACAGCATGGCGCCAGCGATCGAACCGGCGCCAAGGGCGCCAGCAACCGCGCGCCGCCCTGTACGCATCGAGACCAGCATGGTCAAGCTCCTTCATCGAAAGCGGAGAGGCCGTAACCACGAGCGGTTACCGACACCGAAAAGCTAAGCAGAATCTGTGACGACTTTCTTGCCTTGCGGTTAACCAATCGTGAGAAAGCTCGAATGCCGAGGTCAGCGCGTTGCGGTGCCGCCCATCGCGCGCCGCGCCGAGCTACCTCGTGGTGAGTGACGAGGGCCCGGGAAGCGCTCCGGGACCCTGCGTGACGGCCGATGCCGGCGACGGCTGCACGGGTTGCGTCGCCCCCGGCGTGCCCATCGTCTGCGCCGTTTGGAGCGCGCCGGGCAAACTGCTACCTGGCAACATTGTGTTTGGCGTTGTACCCGGCAGCGTGGCCCCGGGCAGCGCGCCCTGCGCGTTCTGCATCAAACCCATCAACTGCGGAAGGGTCAGCGGCAGCCTGCACTTGGTGGACAGATTGACCAGCGGCTGCTGCAGCTGCTCCATGTCCTTGCTGGCTTGCGGATTGGCGTCGAAGTACGTCTTGAGCGCCACCAGCGACTGCGGGCCACCCTGCTGCTGGGAGATCGTCGTCAGCGCGGTGTTGGTCTCGGGATGGGAGTCGAGGTAGCTGCCCATCGACGTCGCCACCGACCCCACGGTCTTGGCGACTTCGCTTGCCGCACAGGGATCCGCCGCCGCCGTCGCCGATGGTGATCCGGTGGCCAGTACGGCCGCGGCCACACCACCGGCCGCGGTTACAGCGAATGCCGCGCAGAGTGCGCGGCGCGCGGTCCCGATGGTCTTGAGTGCCCCGGTCATGGGTTGGCTCCTTACGATTTCCATCGCCGACGGCGCGCAAATGGCGTGCTATCGGCGGCTATCCAGTCCCGACCCGGAAGCGTTCAGGCGCCATCTTGCCATCAGGGCGGTCGACCCGCGCAAGTCGTCCAGCAAACACGCAGGTCACATCGAGAGGGATGCCAGGCCGATCTTCGGCCGAATTGGGAGGCGGCTGCCGAGGGGAACCATCACGCCACCTCGCAGGACTGGGGACTCTACACCGTGCTGTTGTACCGTTACGCTACGCAACGCCGGGGAGAAGGCAGGGTTCGTCATCCAGCAGTTCATGATGCGGTTGAGCAGCAACCTGCGCAGGTTCCGCTGGGTGGTCTTCGCGTGCTGGCTCCTCTTGCTGGTCCCTTCGGTGTACCTGGCGCTGAACCAATCGGGCAATCTGACGGGCGGCGGTTTCGACGTCGCCGGTTCACAGTCACTGCACGTCGAGTACGAGACCGAGGACCACTACCCCGACCAGGGGGCCTCCCCGCTGGCGCTCGTCGCCGCCCCGCGGGCCGATGCCTCGTTCGAGGACATGAACGCCGCCGTGACGCAGCTGGAGCGCATCGCCGCAGAGGTCCCCAACGTCAAGATCGTGCCAAGTCCGCAGCCACCCCCGCAGCCCGACCGGCCGTACGTCGTCACCCTTCAGACGGACTTCGACAGCGGCAGCGTCGACGTGGCCAAGCAGTTGCGCAAGAAGGTCGGCATCAACGGTGACCAGCCCGGGCAGATCGAGAACGGCCACGTAAAGCTCTACGTCATCGGGCAGGGCGCGCTGGGCGCCGCCGCCAGTGAGGCCACCAAGCACGACATCGCGCAGGCCGAGAAGTGGAACCTTCCGATCGTCCTGATCGTCTTGTTGGCGGTCTTCGGATCGCTGGCCGCCGCCGCCATGCCCTTGGTGCTCGGCATCTGCACCGTCGTGGTGACGATGGGCCTGGTCTATCTACTCTCGATGTTCACCGAGATGTCGGTGTTCGTGACGTCCACCGTGTCCATGTTCGGCATCGCGCTCGCCGTCGACTATTCGCTGTTCATCCTCATGCGGTTCCGGGAGGAGCTGCGATCCGGCAGGGAGCCTGCGCAGGCCGCCGACGCCGCGATGGCGACGTCCGGACTCGCGGTGCTGCTGTCCGGGTTGACCGTGATCGCCTCGATGACCGGCATCTATCTGATCAATACGCCGGTGTTGGCGTCGATGGCCACCGGCGCCATCCTTGCCGTGGCCATCGCGGTTCTGACGTCGACGACGCTCACCCCTGCCGTGCTCGCCACCTTCGGCAAGGCGGCCGCCAAGCGCTCGTCGTGGCTGCACTTCTCGCGGCGGCCCGATACGACGCAGTCCCGGTTCTGGACCCGTTGGGTCGGATGGGTGATGCGCAGGCCCTGGCTGTCCGCTTCGATGGCGGCGGCGCTCCTACTCGCCATGGCCGCCCCCGCGTTCGCCATGACCCTCGGCAACAGCCTGCAACGGCAGTTCGAGCCCACCCACGAGATTCGCGGTGGGGTCAACGCGGCCGCCGAGGCACTCGGGCCCGGCGCGCTCGGGCCGGTGCGGGTGCTCGTCACGTTCCCGACGCTGACCGCCAACGAGCCGCAGAACGCCGCGGCACTCGACGCGGTGCACCAGAAGTTGACGCAGGCGCCCGACGTCGTCACCGTGACGCCCCCGGTATTCAGCGACGACAACCACAGTGCGCTGCTGTCCGCGGTGCTGTCGGTGGATCCCGAGGACATGGGCGCGCGCAACAGCATCGACTGGATGCGTCAGAACCTGCCGGGCACGGCAGGTCAGCGGGTCACCATCGACGTCGGCGGGCCTACCGCGCTCATCAAGGACTTCGACGATCGCGTGGCCGCCACCCAGCCCGCGGTGTTCGCGTTCGTCGCCGTGATCGCCTTCGTGATGTTGCTGATCTCCATCAGATCGGTGTTCCTCGCGCTCAAGGGCGTGCTGATGACGGTGCTGTCGGTGGCGGCGGCGTACGGCAGCCTGGTCGCGGTGTTCCAATGGGGATGGCTGGAAGCACTTGGGTTCCAACAGATCTCGTCGATCGACAGCACCATTCCGCCGCTCGTCCTCGCGATGACGTTCGGCTTGTCGATGGACTACGAGATCTTCCTGCTGACCCGCATCCGTGAGCGGTTCCTGCAGACGAACAACACCCGTGACGCCGTCGCCTACGGCGTCAGCACCAGCGCCCGCACCATCACCAGCGCGGCGCTCATCATGATCGCGGTGTTCATCGGCTTCGCGTTCGCGGGCATGCCGCTGGTCGCGCAACTCGGCGTGGCGTGCGCGGTGGCGATCGCGGTGGACGCCACCGTGGTGCGCCTGGTCCTGGTGCCCGCGCTGATGGCGATGTTCGCGCAGTGGAACTGGTGGCTGCCCGGCTGGCTGGACCGCATCCTGCCGTCGGTGGACTTCGAGAAGCCGCTGCCGAAGGTGGACATCGGCGACCTCGTCATCATCCCCGACGACATCTCCGCGCTCGGCCCGTCGGGCTCCGACATCAGGATGGTGGTCAAGTCGGCCGCCAAGCTCAAGAACCTCGCACCGCAAACCATCATCGTGGCCGACCCGCTGGCCTTCAGCGGCTGCCTGCCCACCGGGCGCGCGCTCAGCTCCCTCGTCAAGGCCGAAGCGGTGCCGGGAGTGCGGACGACGGGCCGGTTCCACCGGGTGAACGGCAGCCGCAACGCGCCGGGCCAGACGAAGGCGATTCCGTGTCGTGCCGTGCATCCGGTGACCATGTGGCGCGGGCGGCTTTCGGTGGCGCTCGACGCGCTCGCCACCGCGGCGCAGGACACCGAGCAACCCGTGGTGGAGCGTCGCAGCCCGATGGAGACCACCAACGTGCAGCTGCCGACGGGCGACAGATTGCAGATTCCGACCGGCGCCGAAACGCTGCGACTGAAGAGCTACCTGATCATGTGCCGCAACAGCGCCAAGGATTTCGCTGAGCTTGCCGATCTCGTCGACTCGATGGAAACTCAGACGGCCGCGGTGGTGCTGGCCCGGATGGACCGGTATTACTCTAAACAACACGCAAGAAATCAGTGGGTGGCCACACAGCTGGTGCGTCGGCTGGCCGACCCGCACCCTTCGGACGTTGACCCCGATTCGATGTCGGGCCCCGACGCCGAGGCTGAATGGGAAAGAGTCAGGCAGCGTTGCCTGTCAGTGGCGGTAGCGATGCTGGAGGAGGCGAGGTGACGTTGGCTGCCGACGCGCGTCGCGATTCTGACGCCGGCCGCCCGGCCGCCACCGCGCGCCGCCGTCCCATGGCGGAGGTCGACAGCCGACCCGTCGAGTTCTGGCCGACGTCGTCGATCCGGGCCGCATTGGATACCGACGATCTCTCGGTCTGGCAGCGCATCGTCGTCGCCATCAAGCGCGACCCGTACGGACGCACCGCCCGCCAGGTCGAAGAGGTGCTCGAAACCGCTCAGCCGTACGGCGTTTCGAAGGCACTGGCCGAGGTACTGGTCCGCACCCGCGAGCACCTCGAGGCCAACGAGCGCGCCGAGGTGAGCCGTCACGTGCGGCTGCTGCTCGAACGTTCCGGTCTCGGTCCGCAGGAGTTCGCGTCGCGCATCGGTGTGCCGACCGCCCAGTTCAACGCCTACCTCGACGGCTCCGCCAATCCGGCGGCATCGCTGATGATCCGCATCCGCCGGCTGTCCGATCGGTTCGCCAAGATGCGCAGCGAGCGAGCCGGCCAGTCCGGCTGACCGTCACGCAGTGGCTGCCACGTTCGTCCTGATCCCAGGGGCCGGAGGCAGCGCGTGGTACTGGCATCGCGTCACCCCACTTCTTGCCGAAGCCGGCGTGGACGCCATCGCCGTCGAGCTGCCCGCGGCCGACGACTCCGCCGACCTCACCACCTACGCCGACGTGGTCTGTGCGGCTGCCGCCGACGTGGCCGGGCCGCTGGTCCTGGTCGGGCAGTCGATGGGCGCCTTCACCGCACCGATGGTGGCCGACCGGATCGGCGCCGCGCGGATCGTGTTGGTCAACCCGATGGTGCCGAAGCCGGGCGAGTCGCCGGGACAGTGGTGGGACGCGACCGGGCAGGATCAGGCGATGGCCGAGCACTTCCGCCGAATCGGGCTGCCCGACAAGGGTTTCGACCCCGTCGAAGGGGCGAGCGAAGCGACGGGGGATGTGCGGTACTTCTTCCACGACGTACCAACCGATATTCGCGACGAGGCGTTCGGCCAACCGCCGCCACGCCAGTCCGACACCCCGTTCGGCCAGACGTGGCCACTGGACCGGTGGCCCGACGTGCCCACCCAGGTGGTGGCGGGCAGCGACGACAGGTTCTTCCCGCTGGAGTTCCAGCGCAGGGTGGTCCGCGAGCGACTCGGTCTCGACGTCGACGTGCTGCCCGGCGGCCACCTGATGGCACTGAGTCGGCCGCGCGAGTTGGCCGACTACCTGTTGGCGTTGCGCTGAGGGTTGTGAGACTCCTGGCGATCAGAACCCTGGGCCTGATCTCGACCAGCACCTAGGCTGCACAGCCGTGACTGACCGCACCTATGGACTTGCCACCCGCGCGATCCACGCGGGGCAGCGTCCGGACGCCGGGACGGGCGCCCGCGTCGTGCCCATCTACCAGAACGCGAGCTTCGTGTTCAACGACACCGACGACGCGGCCAACCTGTTCGCACTGCAGAAGTACGGCAACATCTACAGCCGCATCGGCAACCCGACCGTCGCCGCGTTCGAGGAGTGCATCGCCAGCCTCGAGGGTGGCCTTGGCGCGGTGGCCACCGCGAGCGGGCTGGCTGGCCAGTTCGCCGTGTTCGCCGCGCTGACCGGTGCCGGTGACCACATCGTGGCGGCGGGCAGTCTGTACGGCGGCACCGTCACGCAGCTGGACGTGTCGCTGCGGCGCTTCGGCGTCGACACCACGTTCGTCACGGGCACCGACCCGGCCGACTACGCCGCCGCGATCACCGACCGCACCCGGCTGGTGTACGCCGAGGTGATCGCCAACCCGTCGGGCGAGATCGCCGACCTCGCCGGGCTGGCGGCGGTCGCGCACGATGCCGGCCTGCCGCTGGTGGTGGACGCCACCGTCGCGACGCCGGTGCTGTGCAGGCCGATCGAGCACGGCGCCGACATCGTCGTGCACTCGGCGACCAAGTTCATCGGCGGTCACGGCACGACGCTGGGTGGCGTCGTCGTCGACTCGGGTCGATTCGATTGGAGCGCAGGCAAATTCCCCGCGCTCACCGAACCCGTCGCGTCGTACGGCGGGCTGAGCTGGTGGGGCAACTTCGCCGAGTACGGGTTCCTCACCAAGCTGCGCAGCGAGCAGCTGCGCGACCTCGGCGCGGCGCTGGCGCCACAGTCGGCGTTCCAACTGCTGCAGGGCGTGCAGACGCTGCCGCAGCGGATGGCCGCGCACATCGCGAACGCGCGCCGGGTGGCCGAGTGGCTGGAGGCCGACCCGCGGGTGGAGTACGTGCGCTGGGCCGGCCTGCCGTCACACCCGCATCACGACCGCGCCGCGCACTACCTGCCCGACGGCCCGGGGGCGGTGTTCGCGTTCGGTGTCCGCGGCGGGCGCGCCGCGGGTGAACGGTTCATCAACGCCGTCCAACTCGCCAGCCATCTTGCCAACATCGGCGACGTGCGGACGCTCGTCATCCATCCCGCCAGCACCACGCACCGCCAGCTCACCGACGACCAGTTGCGCACCGGTGGCGTCGGCCCGGAACTCATCAGGATCAGCGTCGGCATCGAGGACGTCGACGACATCATCTGGGATCTGGACCAGGCGCTCACGGAGGCCGACGCAGATGTCTGAGGTCCGCACCTGGGTCGGTCCCAGCGCGCTTGAGCGGCAACGGATCCTGCGCGACACGCGCACCGTGGCGATCGTCGGCGCCTCGCCGAACCCTTCGCGCGCAAGCTATTTCGTGTGGACGTACCTGAAGTCGACGAGCGACTACACCGTGTACCTGGTCAATCCGACCATCACCGAAGTCGAAGGCACGCCGGTGTATCCCAGCCTGGCCGACTTGCCCGTGGTGCCCGATCTGGTCGACGTGTTCCGCCGCCACGACGAGATCCCTTCGGTGCTCGACGACACCATCGCGGTCGGCGCGAAGACCATCTGGCTGCAGCTGGGGCTGTGGCACGAGCAGGTCGCTCGAGACGCCGAGACCGCCGGCCTGCGCGTGGTGATGGACCGATGCCTCAAGATCGAGCATGCCCGCTTCCACGGAGGCCTTCACCTCGCCGGGTTCAACACCGGCGTGATCGACTCGCGCAGGCCCAAATAGCT
>Ga0105239_10006464_pt1 | contig 13596 bp, 8 predicted proteins | sample KBSC44metaG_FD_92761 | JGI IMG/M metagenome (GOLD analysis project Ga0105239, IMG submission 92761) | Corn rhizosphere microbial communities from Kellogg Biological Station, Michigan, USA - KBS C4-4 metaG | ecosystem: Host-associated > Plants > Roots > Rhizosphere > Soil | place: Michigan, USA... | reverse complement strand
CAGTGCGGTGCGACCTGGATCTATAAGGTCGGCCAGTTGATAGGCCTGGACGGAACGGGGACGGTGGCATACGGCAATGAGGATGGCACGACACGGCAGGATCTCCTCCGCTTCGGCAACACATCACTGAACCGGAATTTTGGGTACATATTCCCCAATCTAAATGGCAATATTCCGTATGGATATTGCTCCACGACGCAGTGGGCCAGCAGCAATCACGGATCCTGGGACCCGCAGTATGGCGATCAGGATTCCAAGTATGCCTATGCTTGCGCCGACATCACCAGCACATATCACCCCGGCACGCTCAACTGGGGCCGCCGCTGCGTAGCCGATCTCAAAGATACTTCTCTTAACGGCGGTACAGGCGAGCAGATCATCGTGCAGGGAACCTTTGTCGACACCTCGAGCGCACCCATCGCAGTGGAAGGGCATATCCACTACAGCCAGAATGGGCAAAGTCTGGATGGCTCGGAATCGGTGGGGATGACTTACTCCGAAGGAAACACCACCTGTCCGGGAAGCGATGGCTGCCGCAACCTGGATGCGACGCGGCTGGTGCAGAGTATGGAAGACGGGGGAACGGATGTGGTCAACCCGAAACGACAGTATGGTGTGTTGACCAGGATCTTTTCTCCGGGAGCGATCACCGTCAGGGATGACAGCTTTGTAGTCAACATAACGGGAGTCACACCCGGAAATCCCACGATTTTTACGGCCCCAGCCAACGGAGTTAAAACCGCCTATCCCATCGCCTCGATCAAGAGTGTCGCGGGTAACCCCGCATTCACCGACGTGGTTACGTCGGTGCCTAACGACTTTCAGCTCGGCTATGCGCCCCTGACCATTCGCGGCGTCTCGAGTACGGGCGGGTCATGCAATGCCATCAACGGTTTGACACCCTCGATCAGTTCGGTCACCGACAACACGCATTTCCGGATCGTATTCGATTCTTCCAGATGTGTCGGGACGAGCGGAGGGCTGGCGTTCGATTATCCCGAAGCGAATGTCAAAATCCTGGGCGCGACGGGACGGTGGGCCGCGCTTAACAGTAATTACAGTAACGGCCCCTCCACAGCCGGACTCCAGCAAACGTGCTCCGCCTGTATGGCCTCTCCGGCGGCGGTCTTACCTATGACGTATATCGATCAGGATCACTTCTCGGTCCCCGTCGACACCACTGGGTTTGCACCGGAGGCCTGGAATGGAACGGTGTATGCGGCCTACCCGGGAGCATATGGGTACTCGCATCGAATTTCGCTTTGTGGGGGATCGCAGTGTGGACTGCCGGTAAGCAGCTATGAGACGGTGGTAGTTCACAAAATCGCCCAGGACCTGAGCGACACAACCATTACCGCTGTTCAGCTGAATGTTGACGCCAACTGGATCGGAATTCAGACCAGGGACAAAGTGATTCTGATGTCGCGGGGAAAGTCTCCCCAAACGACCATCGGGACCTTCACCACCACGCATGCCGGCACGGCGCAGTATCTCTTTGGGAACGTGGCAGCGGGCACCTGGGACGTAAGAATTAATGGGGCCCCGGTGGCGGGCAGTCCTTTCTCTGTCCAGAATGGCGACAATTCGATCCACTTTGAGAGCGTCGCGGGGTCGGTATCGGCTTTTGGCGTTTTGCAGGCGTGCCAGTCCACGAATACGGCACCGCTGCCGGTTGCGGTGGCGGGTGTTCCCTATTTTTATACAATCCGATCCTCGAACTGCACTCCCCCGCTGAGTTGGAGCCTGTGGTCTGGCTCGGCGCCTCTTTGCGACGGCTTGTCGGTAGATGCGGCGACCGGCGTGATCTCCGGCATTCCCAAAATGGCGGAGATTTGCAATTTCACCGTTCAAGTGCAGGATGCCACGATGCCCGTGCCGGCTACGGCTACCGAGACGCTGCAGATCACGGCCACTGATTCGCCTGCGCTGTCGGTGACGCCGCTCTCGCTGGGCTTCTATTGTGCAACGGGTGGCGCCAACCCTCCCGGGCAGAACGTTTTTGTCGGGGCGGGCGGTGTGGCGCTCAATCATTGGGCGGCCAACAAGAATCAGCCCTGGCTTTCGGTATCGCCTGGCACCGCTAATGCCGCCGGTTCGATGAGCGTCAATGTGTCCTGTGCTGGGTTGGCGCCCGGCAGCTACTCCGATAAGCTCAGCATCACATCGACCACGACCGGTATCACGAATAATCCGCGGACGGTGGCCATATCGCTGGTGGTTTCGCCGCCACCACCAGTCCCCTCGCTTCGTATGAATGGCGTGCGTCCCTGAAGGACGAGGCTAACGGACGGGCACGGGCTCAATGACGCGGGTGCGGCTAAAACCCAAGACTGTCGCGATGGCGAACGCGGTCAAAATCATCAGGTAAGGCTCCATCGGATGCCGGTAGCGAGCCTCCGCGTGTGTAATGTAGTACACCACGGGGAAGGTCAGAAGCGGAATCGCATAGAGTGAGGCATAAGGAACTCTACGCCAGAAAGCCAGTAACAGACCGAGCAACCCCACCGCTGCGATGCTACCGAAAAGAGCCATACTCAGAGCTACCGTTTTCAAGTCGGCGTGCCCGAACCGGTACGGGTCGCCAAACCAGTAAAGCAGCGAACGGATGAGGCAGAGCTTCAGATAGGCCAGCGGATGAGCAGTGATCAGTTGAATGGCCTCGCGGCGCCGCATCGCCACATAGGTCAACTCACCCACGTCCTGATAAAGTTTCAATTCCTTTACATGCTGCAGGCGCGGGAAGCGGTCCTGGCTGTCCTGCAGTTCCTCTTCCAGTTGCATTTTTCCGTAATACTCGGGGACCAGGCCGGTTCGCAGCAGGGGAGTTCCGAAAGTGACGGTATTGCGAATGACCCACGGTGAGAGACAAATAAGGCAGGCCACGCCCGCCACGAGCGCCCGCCCGAAATTTTGAGTGACGGGCTGTTTGGGCCGGAAGCACAGCCACAGCAGGAGGAACGGAAAGACGGCCAGTAACGCTCCGTTCACCAGCGCTGTCACAGCCCACACCGCGCCATAACGAAGCCAGGGACCGATGCGCTGACATCCCACCAGCCGTACGGTAAGGAAGAGTGCCAGGCTTAAAAAGAAAGTGGAGACGCAGGTCTCCCAGATGTAGCTGATGCTGGTGTGGATGGCGGTGGGAGAGAAGGCCCAGAGCCATGCGGCGAAGATGCCGATGCGGTGGTCGAAGGTCTCGCGGGCCAGCAGGAAGATGGTCCAGCAGGTGAGCCCCGAAAAAAGCGAGTCCAGGAGCAGTGCGGTGAGGGCCGATGCATTCGTGTAGACCCCGAAAATTTTGAAGATGCCGGCCAGCAGATAGACATAAACGGGGGCCGCAAAGGCGGTGGGCCCGGTAGGAGCCCCAAAGGGAGAACTGAAGCCATCGCCCTCCGCAACCGAGCGGGCCACGCTCCCGATTTCGAACGCAAATCCGAAGTCATGCGGCAAGCGGAAAGTGCGTAGTACCAGGATCAACAGGACCCTGAGCAGGAACGCAGCCGTCACGATCACCAGAGGTGAGTCCAGATGGAACTGTTGGACCAAGGCCGGAAGTGCTTGCCGCCCGGCACGGTTCGGACTCATACCCATGAGGGCTAAGTGTAGCATTTGCGCCTCGTTAACTGCCATGCGCCGGGCTGAGACTAAGGCCTTTGCCAAGCCCACAGTTGGGGTGTGTCCAGGGCGGTACTGAAAGGGTGCGGGGAGAGGCGGCCCCCATCCTTTGGCGGGGCTTGGGACACGGTTAACACAAGTCAGCGAAACAATATATAGCGAGGCTGTTGTATACTGGGCCGTCGCAGGTTCAACTTCCAATGCTTCCCGGGATGAGGGCGGAACTGGGTGCGGCTCATCGGTTTTGGGAAAGAAGTCGGGCCCGCAATGGCGCTTTTTCCGTACCGAAGCGCGAATCGCAAGCCGATCCCTGCCATGCTGGTAACAGGAGCAAGAGTCATGGCACCAGACGGCATTCGGGGCTTGGCCCAGCACGCTCCCTGTGCTGTTTTAGAATTGCGAGGTGAAATCAGAAATGTCGGGTGAAGCGAAGCCCTACCCTTACCATCTGCTCCGTCCCAGGCCATATCCGCAGAAACTCTCGATTGTCATGCCTATGCACAACGAGGAAGAGGTCATTCCCGTCCTGCGTAAGGAATTAACAATATTTCTGGGACAGTTACGCTCCGGCGCGGAAGTGGTGTTGGTAAACGATGGCAGTACCGATGCGACCCTCGCTCGGATTGCCGAATGGGCCGAAGAGGACCCGCGCATCAAAATCATTCACCTCTCTCGCAATTTTGGACACCAGGCGGCGGCTACTGCCGGACTGGACCATGCCAGCGGCGACGCCATTGTCCTGATCGATGCCGATCTGCAGGATCCCTTCGAAGTGATTCATGACATGATCACCCGCTATTGCGAAGGCTACGACGTCGCTTATGGGCAGCGCGAATCGCGAGCCGGTGAGAGCCAGTTCAAGTTGGCCACTGCCTGGTTGTTTTACCGGATTATGCGGCTACTGACCGACGAGCAACTGCCGTCGGATACGGGCGATTTTCGCCTCGTCTCGCGGCACTGTCTCGAAAACCTGAAGTCCATGCGCGAAACGCACCGTTTCCTGCGTGGAATGATGGCGTGGGTAGGTTTTCCACAGGTTGCCGTCCGGTATCGCCGGCGCGAACGCGCCGCGGGTGAAACCAAGTACCCGCTGCGCAAAATGGTCCTTCTGGCATGGACTGCGGCCACCTCGTTTTCGAGCGTTCCGCTACGCGTGAGCTTTGTTCTCGGCATGATCTTTGGCTTGCTCGGCGTCGAGGAAGCGGTTCGCGCCTTACTGGCCCATTTCATGGGCTGGTACACGGTCGCCGGCTGGACGTCACTAACCGTGGTCACCGCGGTGATGGGCAGCGCGATTCTCATCTGCATGAGTGTGCTCGGCGAATATATCGGCAAGGTTTATGAGCAGGTCAAGGGAAGACCGCTCTACCTGGTGGCGCGCACGTTCAATGTGGAATTGGGAGATTCCGCGAGAAATGAATATTCGGCGGAACACAAGATAAAGATCTAAAGCGAGAAACCGCTCGCTGACACGTGCGTAACTCAGAAACGAGTCTTCGCGTTTTGGAGCTAGAACACTCGCAGTCGCAGCATAATGTAAATCAAAGTGAGTGTGCCCACGCAACAGGCGAAGGCTTTCATTTGCCATTTTGTTTCCCGCACCGGCATAGTATCGTCGCCGCCGGCGACCGTTATAACAGCGCCGGACATGCCCAATAGAAGGTAGAGGGGTAGGCTGTATGTGCAAGAAAGGAAGAAGGAAGTAAATAGGAATCCGCCCAACGAAATCTTCAAGCCGGTGGCCCATCGCGCCATGGCTGGATTGGTTTTACCGATGACCAGTGCGACGCGGTTCAGTTGCATGATCGTTACCACCATAATGCCCATCCACAGGAAGAAACCAATCAGTCCCAGTTCAGCGGCACATAGCAGGTAAGAATTGTGCGCGGTCCAGTCGTCTCTTTCGATAAAGCCGCCAAAGCCGATCCCCCAGAGTGGCGAGCTTTTGAAAAAAGCCATCCCGTCCGACCAGATCGCCAGGCGGTCCATGCCACCGGCCATCGATACGTTGCGAGTGCTGGTGGCTTTGATTAAGACCAGGGACAGCGGCGCAAAAATCACCGCGATCACTTTACCCGCCTTCTTGAACCGGTGGATGAAAAACAGCGTGATCAGCACGGCAAAACCGATCTCGGCGCCTCGCGATCCGGTTAAATAAACTCCCCAGATCAACACCGCGGCGGCGGGCAAGACGACAAAATACGCAGCTCCGAACCCGGTGTCTTTCTTGCTGACAAACAGCAGGGGCAAGATCAGCAAGAGAAACTGACCGAAAATGTTGGGGTCGTCCAACATTCCCAGCCCGTGAATACGCAAATCCGGGTTAGTCGCGTCCCCACTGGTCAGGACGTAAGGCGTCGACTGGAGATTGCCATCTTCATCTGGGACCAGGGCCATCGGAAACTGGGAGTGAGCGGTGTAGATGACATAGATTCCCACTAACAGCAAGATGGCGCGTACGATTCGTAGACGCCCTGGGGTTCTTAGATGTACGACGCCCAGGAAGTACACGATGATCACGGGAGAGAAATTTTCAAATGCGGTGAGGTTAGCGCGCAGTCCCCCGTGGGGGAACCAGGAGCAGCAGACGAAGCCAAAAAACAGAATTACCAGGGCAAGCTGGGTCCGAAGCTTGCCAATCTCGGGGGAAGTAATGCGAGCGAAAAACGTCAAGGGTACCGTCGCCACTGCCAGGACTGCCAATGGACGGTACGGCACCAGGCTCGGGAACATATCCCCCGGTGACAACAGGTTAAACGCGATATATACCAAGACCAACGCCAAGCCCATCGAGTCTGCTCTTGTCTCCTACGCTAGGCCTAGAGTTCGCCGGTTCCGAATTGCGAGTGTGGTAACACTTGAGTTTATCATGCGTGCTTTGGCTGGGGATTGGAAGGACTCCCTGCGCAATCATAGCAATTACACGGGAGTAGGAGAATATATCCACCTATAACCCATGACTATTACTCCCTCAGCTGCGTAAGATGAGCAATTCCAAGGTTTGTAACCATCTGAGTCCGGCGAAAAGCACGCAGTACTTCGAGTACCGTTTAGCAAGCACTCTCATCTCATTGACTTTTAGTGGTTTATCCTTCTTGGCGAAAGCACTCTCGCTTGTTTCCGCGCAGCCTTCATGCGAAACTGTTTGCTTTAAGGAATCTTGCATCCCGATGCCGGATAGCACAAAATCATCGGGTGCGCGAAGCAAGACATGACCCACGGCTTCGATTTAAGCGTCTAATGAATCCCGATCGCAAATGACATCTCCTAATTCACCCATTTCCGCCAGAATTTGTGTAGCCGGTTGCGGCCACTGGGGCAAGAACCTGGTGCGTAACTTCCACCAGATTGGCCGGCTGGCGGGCATTTTCGACGTGGATGTGAAGCGCGCCGAAACCATGGCGGCCCAATACGCGGGCGTCCAGGTTTACCCGGCATTTGAACAGGCACTGGCCGATCCGAGTATCCAGGCGGTAGCCATCGCAACGCCCGCGGAGCATCATGCTTCGATGGCCATTGCCGCGCTCGAAGCCGGCAAGGATGTGTTCGTCGAGAAGCCGCTCGCGCTGACCGCCGAAGACGGCCGCCGGATGGTCGAAGCCGGGCATAAGAACGGCAAGCTTCTGGTGGTAGGCCATCTGCTGATTCATCACCCGGCGGTGAAAGCGATTCAGCAACTGCTGCGCAGTGGGGAGTTGGGGCGTCTGGAGTACGTCTACTCCAACCGTCTCAGCATGGGCAAGATCCGTCAGGAAGAAAACGCGCTGTGGAGTTTCGCGCCGCACGATATCTCGATCATTCTGCGGCTGACCGGCCATATGCCGATGGAAGTTACGGCGGTGGGCGGCACTTACCTGCAACCCAACATCGCGGATGTGACGGTATCGAACCTGCTGTTCGACCGCGGCATCCGGGCGCACATTTTCGTGAGCTGGCTGCACCCCTATAAAGAGCAGCGTCTGGTCATTATCGGCAGCAAGAAGATGGTGGTGTTCGAAGATTCCAAGCCCACCGATAAGCTGATGATCTTCGACAAGGAAATCGCCTGGAAAAACGGGCAGTTCGAAGTCACGCAGCCCAAGGGCACGCCGGTGCCGTTTGCGGCGGACGAGCCGCTCAGCGCGGAGTGCCGCCACTTTGCGGAGTGCGTGGAAAACCGTTCGGAGTCCCTGACCCCGGGCGAAGACGGCATCCAGGTGCTGGAGGTGCTGGAAGCCTGCCAGCGCTCGCTCTCCCTGAATGGCCAGCCGGTGCGATGCAACTCCACCATGCAGCGGGTAGTTACGCCCTAAGGATACCGATGGATTACTTCGTTCATGAGTCCTCGTACGTGGATGAACCGTGCGAGATTGGCGCGGGCACCAAGATCTGGCACTTCAGCCACATCCTGAAGAACTGCAAGATTGGCATGAATTGCAATCTGGGGCAGAACGTCTCGATCGCCTCCGACGTGGTGCTCGGCAACAACTGCAAGCTCCAAAACAACGTTTCGATCTACACCGGGACGATTCTGGAAGATGATGTGTTCTGTGGACCGTCGTGCGTTTTCACCAACGTCAACAATCCGCGCTCGCAGATTCTGCGGCACCATCTTTATGAGAAGACGCTGATTCGCCGCGGGGCTTCGATCGGCGCGAATGCCACCATCGTGTGCGGCACCACGGTGGGGCGTTATGCCTTCATCGCAGCCGGAGCGGTAGTGGCCACGGATGTTCCCGATTATGGTTTGATGATGGGCGTTCCGGCCCGCCGACGGGGCTGGATGAGCCGCCACGGCCATCGCATGACCGAGCCGAATGCCGCGGGCGAGTTCATTTGCCCGGAAAGCAAGTGGCGTTACAAAGAAGTGGAGCCGAACGTCTTGCGATGCCTGGATTGGGACGAAGACACCGCGCTCGCCAAGTAAAAACTCGAAGGATTCTATGACCTCTGTTAGCGAAAAACGAAAGGTACCACTGCTCGATATGCGGGCGCTGCACCAACCCATCCGGGAAGAGGTGCTGGCGGCGGTGACCCGGGTAATCGATTCGAACGCCTTCATCATGGGTGAAGACGTAAAGCTGCTCGAAAAAGCGATTGCCGCGTATAGCCATGTCCCCTTCGCGATCGGCTGCGCCTCTGGCTCAGACGCCCTGGTGCTGGCTTTGATGGCAGCGGGTGTGAAGCATGGCGATGCGGTGCTCACCACGCCGTTCACGTTCTTCGCGACTGGTGGTTCGATTGTCCGCGCCGGCGCCACGCCGGTGTTCGTGGATATCGATCCGCTGACGTACAACATGGATCCCCGGAGCTTGGAAGAGGCCATCCGGCGCACGCCGCGGGCCAAGGCCATCATGCCGGTGCACCTCTACGGCGGTTGCGCGGACATGGACCCGATCCTGGAGATCGCCCGCAGCCGCGGCTGTATGGTGATTGAAGACGGCGCGCAATCGATCGGCGCCGAGTACAAAGGCCGGGCGGCGCAATCCATCGGCGATATCGGCTGCATCAGCTTCTTCCCCAGCAAGAACCTGGGCGGCTTCGGCGATGGCGGTATGGTGCTGACGCAGGACGAAGCGCTTGCCAAGAAGCTTTCGGCGCTGCGCGTTCATGGCGCGGCGAAGAAGTACTTCCACGAATGGGTGGGCATCAACTCGCGCCTGGATTCCCTGCAGGCGGCGGTGTTGCGCGTAAAGCTGCAGTACCTGGACAACGAGACCGGCGGCCGGCAGAAGAACGCCGCCCGTTATCGCGAGAATCTGACGGGTCTGCCGATCGTACTCTCGACACCGGCTCCTTACCAGACCCGCCACGTCTACAACCAGTTCGTGATCGCCACCCCGAAGCGCGACCAGTTGAAGGCGCACCTCGGAGAAAACGGCATCGGCACCGAAGTTTACTATCCGCTGTCGCTGCACCAGCAGGTCTGCTTCAGCGATCTCGGCTATCGCGCAGGCGATTTCCCGGTCAGCGAGAAGGCCGCGAACGAAGTGCTCGCCGTGCCGGTCCATTCGGCTCTTTCGGAGCAGGATGTGGACTACGTCTGCCAGCAGATCCGCGCTTTCTTCGCTTAGCATCACCGCTCCCGGTCGCGGTTCTGAAATCGGGCCGCGACCGCGAGCGAGCCGGTTTTCGCCATAACTAAGTGCGCATTGTTCAGCTAGTCGAGAACCTGGAAGTAGGCGGCCTGGAACGCCTGGCAGTCGATTTGGCGATCGCTCAAAAACAGGCTGGCCATCAAGCCCTCGTCTATTGCCTGCACGACGCCGGCCCGCTGGCGGAACGCCTGGCAGAGGCAGGCATTCCGGTAGTCCCCTTTCGCAAAGCGCCCGGATTTTCCTTGGGCACGATACTCGCCATGGCGAAGAGACTTCGCCACGACCAGGCGGATGTCATTCACGGCCATAATCCCGGGGTCCACCACTATGCCGCCCTGGCGGCGCGCATTGCGGGTGTTCCGGTGTGTGTCAATACCCGTCACAGCGCACTGACCTCCAAGGGCGTGCCTTATCAGGAACGCTATTTCCGCTGGGTCAAACCGTTCACCGGGCAGGTAGTCTTTGTCTGCGATTATGTGCGCCGCCTGCTGGAAGACAAAATCGCATATCCCTCCGACCAGTGCTCGGTGATCGTCAACGGGATTCCGCTCGAGGGTTTTCTGGCGCGTCCCGCGGCTCCCGGCAGCCGGCTGCCCCGCATCCGCTTCGGCACTGTCGGACGACTGGTACCAGCCAAGGGGCACGCCATCCTGATTGAGGCGTTCGCGTTGGTCTGCCGCCAGGTTCCCGACGCGGAATTGAGCATCTTCGGTTATGGCGATCTGGAGGGCGCGATACGGGAACAGATCGCCCGCCTGGGTCTCGAAGGAAAGGTCCGGCTGGAAGGCCGGACGAACGATTCGCCCGGCGCGCTCGCCGGGCTCGATGTATTCGTGCTTTCCTCCGTGAACGAAGGGCTGCCGCTGGTGATTCTCGAGGCAATGGCGGTGGGTCTGCCGGTGGTCAGCACGAACGTGGGCGGTATTCCCGATGTGTTGCCGAAGGACTCGTCGTGGCTGTGTCCACCGGGTGACGCTCCGGCGCTGGCCGGCGCGATGCTCGAAGCAGCCCGGTGCGGCGATCTGCGAGAGCGGGGCGCCATCTCGCGCCGCACGGCATCCGAAAATTACGGCCTGGAACACATGATGGGCCTTTACGAAGCCTTATACCGGCGCCTGTTGTCCTGCAAGACGAAACCGGCTAATGCGCCAGGTTAGCCGGCCGGTTCTGGGGATGCACCGCGATACAGTTGACGAGGTAATCCGCAATTTTGGGCAGCGGTTCCATTGGGACGATCCGGTCCCGTTCCGATTGGTAGAATTCGTATCCGCATGATTTGAGCGGGCCCAGCACGTCATCCACACTGGCCCCGGCACGAGCCAGGGCGGGGGGATTGAGTTCGAGTTGCATCATTGGCTTGAAGCGTTCGAGCGAGCGCCGCCCTCCCTTGAGAAGCCGCGCCTCAAAACCTTCAATGTCCACCTTGATGAAATCAATGCGTTCGATGCGGTTATCCTCGCAAAACTGGTCGAGAGTCGTGATGACCGTTCCCTGCCCTTCGCCTAAGGAGACTGCTCCGGAATTGCCATCGTTGTTGTTGATCACACAGGCTGTTCCTTCCCAATCGCCTAACCCTACCGGATGCGGATGCAGGTTAGGCAGCTGGTTGAGGGATATATTCCTCGTCAGCCGGGCGTACGTAACAGGATTCGGCTCAAAGCAGTGGACCGTGGTCTCGGGCCGGTTGTAAGCGAGTGTCAGGGCGTAAAGTCCGAAATTGGTCCCGATATCGAACAGCACCGATCCTTTGGTAAGCAAGCGCTGAATGTGATAGCGCTCCCACAGGTCGCAATTACCCACCCAGAACAGGTAGCCTTCGCTATGGTCGCTCGGGTTCAACACCCAATGCAAACCCAACCGGTCGACCTTTTGATCTCCATCTAAATGGAGAGAGAAAGTGTCCTTAACCGCAAAGATTAGTTTGGATTTTCCGCGGTGCCATGGCAGGTTTTCTGTGTACCAGAGTAGCGCGCGGGATGTGAGCTCATTTCCGGACATTACCTGATCCATTTTAACGGGTATGTTCCATTCTTTGGCATTGTACCTGGCCTTAAAGTTTCAACCTAGGGCCAAATTTAAGCTGTTGACTTAAGATGTAAATCCTTAACGCGGGGAAAGCCCCCTAGATCCCGTATACTAGGACGACTATTACAAAAGCTCTGGTTTTGGGCGTCCATGAAATATGGGGCTAACCAATGGTCATTTTAAAACTTAACTTTTCTTATCTAGGGTTTGCGGCGGGTCTTCTGGCTTTTTCCTCCGTTGGCTTGGCCCAACTCCGGATTACGACTACCAGTGTTCCGGTTGCGACTCAGTACCAGGGCTACTCGACGACCTTGACAGCCACTGGGGGAACACTACCCTACCACTGGTCTGTGGTGAGCTCGACCTTCGTCAGTCTGCCCGAAGGCATGAGCCTCAATCCATCAACAGGGGTGGTGAGCGCCACGCAGGTCAACGGGCAAGGGGGATACACCGTCACAATCCAGGTGACAGACAGCGGATCACCTGCCCCCGCGGTCGCCACGGCTAACATCGATTTCGGAGTGAACAGCGATGGAAATCTGGGAGGCTGCCAGATGTTCCCGGCGGACTCCATCTATAACCAGCGGGTCGATCAATTGCCTGCGGATACCATCCCATCGCACCAGATTCCTTCGATCTACCTGAACAGTCCGATTCACCCGGATTTCGGACATGGCTTCTATCCGGCTCCGGGAGGCATTCCGTTCCTGCGGGTTCCGGCCAACCAGCCGCTGATCAATGTCAATCTGGCGGCGGACGGTCAGATCGATTCGAACGGCACGTATTCGTGGCCGTTCCCAACGTGGCCAAATGCGGTCATCGAAGGAACCTCGTTTGGACGGCAGGACGAAGATCACCACATCCTGATTCTGAAATCGAGTGTGAACAACATTAACGGTCCGCAGACGGGGCCCTGCATCCTTTACGAGACCTATCAAAGTAACGCCGTTCCCACCATGTGGAACGCCGGCACCAACACCTGGCTGATGCTGGCAGGAGTCCATTATGTGATGAACAGCAACGAGATCGCCGCATCCACCGCGACGTTGGACAATGGAGCGCAAGACTCGCCGGGCATCCCGATGGTCCCGCTGCTGATCCGCTATAGCGAAGTCCCCCTGGGAGTGAATCACCCGCTGCGGATCTCTTTCCCCTCGCCCACCAATGGTTGGGTATGGCCGGGGACGGGATGCTGCGGGGGAAGCGGGCCGCCGCAGGGGTTGCTCTACAGACTGAAGGCGAGCGTGAACTGGCAGTCCATGTGTCCCGTCGCATCTTTCCCCCAGGCGGCGACAGTGCTGCAAGCCCTCCAGCAGTACGGAGCTTATATGAGCGATCACGGGAGTCCCGCATTCGTAGGCGGTGCCCCGGACGTCCGGTGGGACGACAACGACCTGGCGTGCATCAAGAAACTGCATGCGAGCGACCTGGAAGTGGTGGACAATTCGGCGCTGGAGGTCTCGTCAATCAGTGGACAGACGAAGCCGTACGTGGTGGCGGCGACGCTGCCGGCGGCTGCGGTGAACACGGCCTACAACGTAACCGTGTCCGCGGTTGGCGGCAATCCCACCAGCCGCCGGTGGACGGTTTCTTCGGGAGCCCTACCGACCGGCTTTTTACTGAACGCGACCACTGGAACGATCAGCGGAACGGCCACTTCGTCTGCGGGTAGCCCTTTCAGCTTCGCCATCACAACCACGGATACGGCTTCGGGCTTCGTGTCGCAGCCGCGGTCGTTCACGATCGCGGTAACGGGCACGGGCGACACCACCCCTCCCTCCATCCCAGGTGGCGTCTCGGCCTCTGCCGTCTCCAGTTCGCAGATCAATGTCTCCTGGTCGGCCAGCACCGATAATGTCGCCGTCACCGGCTACCGCGT
>Ga0105239_10006462_pt1 | contig 13597 bp, 8 predicted proteins | sample KBSC44metaG_FD_92761 | JGI IMG/M metagenome (GOLD analysis project Ga0105239, IMG submission 92761) | Corn rhizosphere microbial communities from Kellogg Biological Station, Michigan, USA - KBS C4-4 metaG | ecosystem: Host-associated > Plants > Roots > Rhizosphere > Soil | place: Michigan, USA... | reverse complement strand
GAGATGGGCCGCCAGCATTTCGGCGGCGATCTCTCCGGCAAATGGATCCTGACAGCCGGTCTCGGCGGCATGGGCGGCGCGCAGCCGCTGGCCGCGACGATGGCCGGCGCGTCGATGCTCGCCATCGAATGCCAACCGTCGCGCATCGAGAAGCGGCTGGAGACGCGCTATCTTGATATCGCCGCGTCGACGCTCGACGAAGCGCTGGCGCTGATCGACAAATCGGTGAAGGAGAAGAAGCCGGTCTCCGTTGGACTCGTCGGCAATGCGGCGGAGATTCTTCCGGAGCTAATCCGGCGCGGCGTGAAGCCCGATGCGGTGACGGATCAGACCAGCGCGCACGATCCCAACAACGGCTATCTGCCCGAAGGCTGGACGCTCACGGAATGGGAATCCAAGCGCGTCTCCGATCCCGCCGCCGTCGGCGCCGCGGCGCGCAAATCCATCGCCAAGCATGTGCGCGCGATGCTCGAATTCGCCAAGCAGGGCATCCCGACGGTCGACTACGGCAACAACATCCGCCAGGTCGCGAAGGACGAGGGGGTCGAGAACGCATTCGATTTTCCAGGCTTCGTGCCGGCCTATATCCGCCCGCTGTTCTGCCGCGGCATCGGTCCATTCCGGTGGGCCGCGCTGTCGGGCGATCCGGAAGACATCTTCAAGACCGATGCAGCCATGAAGAAGTTGTTTCCGGAGAACAAGCATCTGCACCGCTGGCTCGACATGGCGAAGGATCGCATCGCGTTCCAGGGTCTCCCCGCGCGTATTTGCTGGATCGGTCTGGGCGACCGCCACCGCGCCGGTCTGATGTTCAACGACATGGTAGCGAAGGGTGAGGTGAAAGCTCCGATCGTCATCGGCCGCGATCACTTGGATTCCGGATCGGTCGCCAGCCCGAACCGCGAAACGGAATCGATGCGCGATGGATCGGATGCCGTGTCGGACTGGCCTTTGCTCAATGCGCTGCTCAACACGGCGTCCGGCGCGACGTGGGTATCTTTCCACCACGGCGGCGGCGTCGGCATGGGCTTCTCGCAGCATGCCGGTGTGGTGATCGTCGCCGACGGCTCCGAAGATGCGCGCGAGAAGCTGGAGCGGGTGCTCTGGAACGATCCCGCCACTGGCGTTATGCGCCACGCCGATGCCGGCTATGAGATCGCCATCGAATCCGCACGCCAGAACCATCTCAACCTGCCGTCCATCGGCTGAGCGATTGGCGCTTTTCGACGGCGTATTCAGGCTGCTTGCAAACCGGCGTCCTTGGTCAGCTGCGCATACGCGGCGTTTATCCGGATCATGTTTTGATTTGCAAAATCTACGATGTCCTGCGACAGCCCCGCGCCTCTGATCCGGTCGGGATGATTGGCCCGGCTGAACTCATGATAGGCCCTTTTGATCTCCTCAATTGAGGCGCCTTCCGGCAGACCCAGAATCGAATAAGGGCAGCCTTTGCGCTGTGGGGCCTGGGCAGAGGGCATGCGCACCTGCACGATGGATATCTTCGCCAGCGCGAGGCACTCGCCGTCGAATTCGACCGGTATGAAGTTGCGGTCGTCGTTCAGCAGATCGCTGATGCGCCCCTGGACTGGCAAAAACACCTTCGCCAGGAGCAGTTTCCCGCTGGTTAGCGTGATCTCGACCGGGACCGCGTTCTTATGAACCGTGCGGGTGCCGCCATACGCGTTGTCTGCCTGCCGCATCGCTCCCTGCCCCCTTGCAGTACATTCTGGGGGCATTTGTGCAAACCGCGGGCCAGCGGCGCTGTTTCTTGCTGGGAAATGTCAAGAAATCGCAGCGGATTTTCGTCCACTGCACGGCTATGCTGATCGAGGAATTAACGGGGTATGGACGTGGCAGAGGCTGAGTTAACTCTGGAAATCGGCGACGGGTTGCCTCTGGCGGCCCTGCGCCGCGCCTATGAGCGGTCTTGCCGAATTACGATCTCTCGCGATGCGCTGGCGGCTATCGACAAGGGCGCAAAGACGATCGCCGATATCGTCGCGCGCGGCGACACCGTCTATGGCGTGAACACGGGTTTCGGCCTTCTCGCCAACACCTCCATCGCGAAGAACGATCTCGAGGAATTGCAGCGCAACCTCGTCCTCAGTCATGCCTGCGGTGTCGGCCCCTTGTTGAGCGATGACGTCGTACGGCTGATCTTGGTGTTGAAGGCTGCGTCACTGTCGCGCGGCGCGTCGGGCGTGAAGCGCGAAACCGTGCTGGCCCTGCAGAAGTTGGTCGAAGCGGAGGTCTATCCCTGCATTCCGTCGAAAGGTTCGGTGGGGGCTTCCGGCGATCTCGCGCCGCTGGCGCACATGGCGGCACTGCTGATCGGCGTCGGCGAGGCGCGGGTGAAGGGCGAGATCGTTCCGGCAGCGGCGGCGCTGGAGAAGGCCGGTCTGAAACCGCTGACACTTGGTCCGAAGGAAGGCCTCGCGCTTCTCAATGGCACGCAGGTTTCGACCGCGCTGGCACTCAGCGGATTGTTCGAGATCGAAAAGGTTTTCGCCGCCGCTATCGTCGCCGGCGCGATGTCGACCGATGCGCTGAAAGGCTCCGACACGCCGTTCGACGCGCGCATCCATGCTCTGCGCGGGCAGCAGGGGCAGATCGATGTCGCGGCAGCGCTACGCGGCTTGACGGCGGGCAGTGCAATCCGTGAGTCTCATCGCGCGCCGGGCGCCGATGACAAGGTGCAAGACCCTTACTCTTTCCGCTGTCAGCCGCAGGTGATGGGTGCGGTGCTCGGTCTGATGCGCCATTCCGCGGACACGCTTTTCGTTGAGGCGCATGGCGTAACCGACAATCCGCTGGTGCTGAGCGAAACTGAAATCGTCTCCGGCGGCAATTTCCACGCGGAACCCGTCGCCTTCGCCGCCGATCAGCTCGCGATGGCGCTGTGCGAGATCGGCAATATTTCCGAACGCCGCACGGCGATCCTTGTCGATCCCAAGATGAGCGGGCTGCCGGCGTTCCTGGTGAGGGAGTCGGGACTCAATTCCGGCTTCATGATCGCTCAGGTGACGGCCGCGGCGCTGGTGGCGGAGAACCGCATGCTTGCGCATCCGGCCTCCATCGACACCGTACCGACGAGCGCCAACCAGGAAGACCATGTCTCCATGGCGACGCATGGCGCGCGGCGTCTGCACGACATGGCGGAGAACACGGCTGCGGTCGTGGCAATCGAATTGCTGGCGGCGACACAGGGGCTCGATTTCCGCCACCCACTAACGAGTTCCGAGCCGCTCGAAGCTGCTGCGCGCGAGGTTCGCGCGCTGGTGGGAAGCTATGAGCGCGACCGGTACTTCGCGCCCGACATCGCGGCCATCACGGCCCACGTGCGCTCCGGCGCGCTCCGGAAATACGTTCCGTCGTTGCTGTGCTGATCTGAAATTCCGTGCTATGGGCTCCGGTATGGACGAACAACCCGTCGACAAGAAGCCGCATTGGGCTTGGCCACATGTGATCGCGGTCGCGATCGCGATCATCGTCTACTATTTCATCTTTCGGTACACAGGCGACGCCGACCTGCTGGTCGCCATTGGCGGCGCGGTGGCGATGGGCGGGGTCGCGTGGCTGGCCGCCTGGCATTACCTCTTTCGCGCACGCAGATAGCCGAAGCGTTTACAGTAATCGCGCGTTTGCGCGATGACCTCATCCTGCTGTGCTGCTGATAGGAACTCGGCGTACTTACCCATGCGGCCGTCGCCCACATGGCCGGGGTGCCAATGGGTTGCGGGATCGAAGTATTCCGGCTTCGGCGCTGCTCCGAATACGCCTTGGGTTTTCAAATTCCGGATCTTGCGTTTCACTGCATCGGGGGTCAGCGCCTTGAAGATCTTCTGCTGCAGGCCTTTCGGCGCCCGTACGCCGATAAGGGCAGCCACCATGGCAATTGTTTTCTGCTCTTCGTGGAATCTGCCTTCGTAGCGCAGCAGGATGACATCCTGTGCGCGGGAGAAATCCACGATTCGCGCCGCTTCCTCGGCTACGTCCTTCAGCGCCGCTTCGAACGGGAAGCTGAAGCGCTGCATGAGGGAGACGACCGAGTCGCGCGGTTCGCGGACGGTCAGGAATATCTGGCCGCGTGTCAGCCGGGTCACAAACAGGAGAGGCTCGGAGGGAACGTGGCTTTTCACCACCAGAAAATGTGCCTGCTCGGTTCCTTTGGGAAAAAGAGCCACCTCGTCGGCATAGAACGCCGCAGTCTTTCCGCTGCGCGTCTCCTTCAAAAGCCGGATAACAACATTGTAAAGCCAGGTCGAACCGCTGCTCTTCAGCCCCGCGCAGAGGATGATTTTGGCCGGCGGCTTCTTTGCCGGAGCACCCGTAGCTCTCCGTGAACGGACTTTCATGGCGTTTCGCAAGGCCTGGTTGGACGATTCAAACGAACATCTGCTAGGTAGCCGGACGGCGGGGACCGCCGCAAGCACCCACACAGGTTCCGCGAACAGCATGTCAGAACAGGCTCAGGATTCCGTTTCAGGTGTGGCCTCCGCCGCGGATGTGCGGCGCGTCACTTCGCTGTTCGCCACGGACCGTGCTGCGGCTCTCGCTCTGATCCGCGATTTGCTGCAGAGGCAGCCGCCGCCGGGCATGGTTCTGCAGCATCTGAACAAATTTGGCCGGCCTGACATCGTGGTCGCCTTTGCCGAGGGTTTGTCCCATGACGACAAAACACCGGATCTGATCGTCTTCGAGCACGCCCGTGCGTTGGCCGCGAACGGTGCGCCTCATCAAGGCGAAAAAATCCTTGAAGAGATGTCCGTGGCGCGGGCGCGAGATTATGCCTTTCAGTACTCGGCCGGTCGTTTGCTCAGCGAACTGCGCCGGCACGCGCAAGCGCTCAAATATTATGACAAGGCTTTCCGTATCAAACCCACGTCGCAGGTGGTCGAGCGCGTTTTCGCAAGCCACGTAGCACTCGAGCAATACGCCGAAGCCGCAAAGGCGATGGGCCGCCTTTTGCGTGCCGGCAGTTATCGGCCGGGTCTGGGCAAGGAATTTGCGTTTCTGCTCGAGCGCATTCCGACGGGCGAACTCGATCCGGAGATTGCTTATGCTTTGGCGACAGTGCCGGGCACGGAAGGTTCGATTGCGGCGGCGCTCATGCCGCATCTGGTCGCCGCAGATCTTCTCGACAGCGTTCTGGCAAGGCTGCAACAAGATTCAGAGAAAGCGGCAGCGCTCGACGAGGCTTCTCTTCTCGCCATCATTCCCTACCTCGCGCGCCGCGGCCAGATCGAGCCGCTCCTGCGCGTCTACGAGCGATATGGCGCGTCTTCGCCAGCCATGAATGCGTGCTTCACGCGGGTGCTGGGCGATCTGCCACCCAGTGATATGGCCCAGTTCCTTTCGCCGCGACTGACAGGCTTTCTCGACGAGCGAAAGCCGCAGGGCGAGGCGAAAACCTATCTGGAAGCGGGCCGGCGCTTCGGCGCGACCGGCGATCCAGATGCGGCGCTCGCCATGTTGCAGTTGTTGCCGCGCGTTATTGCGCCTGTCTCTGCCGAGACGTTTTATGCGCGCGAAAAGACGCGGCTTGCCCGTCTCGCCGGCTTTGTGACGGAACGATTGGGCTCTCGGGATGACGTGCTGAACAGCCTGGCGCTGTTCGTCTCGTTCTGGATAAAGCCGGTTGTGCGGGATTTCTTCTCGGGCCCCGAATTCGCCGATCTGATGGACATTGTGGCCGCGGCGAAGACGTTGGGCGATGCGCCTGCCGGAAGTCATGCGGCGCATCTCCGCGAGGATTATTTCGAACATTATCTTGAGCGCCGTAGCGACCAATCTCACGAGATGGCCAGCGATTTCGAGTTCTGTGAAATGGCGCTGTCCTATTTCTCTGCTCTGTCGCATCAGAGGCCGGTTGCCACGGTTCCGGCCGGGGAGAGCTTGACGTCGCGGCTGGGGCGTCCGGTGCTATCGATGGGAAACGGCAGGCCGATCGATGCGCTCGCGGCTTTCGGGCTTCTGCAAAATCGTCCGCAGATCTCACTCACGCAGCCGAAGGCCTATGACGATTTCTGCTGGTGGTACCTCAGTGCGCTTGCAGGAATAGGCAAGGTGCCTCCCGCCTGTCTGCAGAAGGAGGTCGTGGCCTATCTCGACGAAGCCGCGGCCAGCGGCGATCTTCCCGGATTGCGCACCAGCCGCTTCCTTAAACTCGTCTGGTCGAACTCGGAGGCCTATCGCAAGCAATTCGATTTCGGAAACGCAATAGACCGCATGCTTTTTGTGATCGACATGGTCGCAGCGTTCCTTCCGCGCAACACGCAATTCCTTCCATTCTTCGGCTTCATCTTCGACGCCGATCGGCAGGGCGGTCTTCCGCAGCGCGTGATCGCGCTGCTGACGGATAGAAGGCCGGCGACGCGTCCCACGATCCGGGTCGAGGACGCCGCCCAGGACATCCTTCTCGTCGGGCACGCCTCAAAGGAATCCGGGTTGGGTCGCAACTTCGCTATGCTGTCGAATGCATTGACGATGGAATCGGTAAAACTGGCGAGCTTCGATTATGATTGGACCGCAGCCATGGTTCACGAGGAACTCGGCCGCTGGTTCAAGAGTTGCGGGTCTCGTCCTATCGTCGTCTTTGCGGTCAACGCGCAGGACGTTCCCGACTTCTTCGTCAAGGACAGAAGCGGAATCCTGTTCGACTGTTTCACGACGGGCTTTTTCTTGTGGGAGGTATCCCGTCCGGCCGCGGTTCAAAAACTCGGCGCCACGCTCGTGGACGAAATCTGGGCGCCGACCCGATATGTGGCGGATGTTTATGCCCCGCTCAATCGGACATATGTCGTGGGCAAGGGGTTGTTTCGTGGCGACGAGGCGTTTCTTTCGCATCAAAAGACGCCGGGAGCGAATGCCGCATTCCGGTTCGTCACCGTTTTCGATTTCGATTCATCGATCGAACGGAAAAACCCGCTCGCCGTTGTACTGGCGTTTCTCAAAGCATTCCCGGCCGACGAGAACGTCGAACTGGTCGTGAAGACCTCGAACGTCAACCCGCGGCACTGGAGCAACAGCGAACGCCACTGGGAACGCCTGATGCAAGCCGCCTCCGGTGATCCGCGCATCAAGATCGTAACCACCCGCCTCAGCGATGCGGAGATGATCGCTCTGGTGCGCGACGCCGATTGCGTCGTCTCGCTGCACAGATCGGAAGGCTTTGGATATCTGATGTCCGACGCGATGGCCTATGGCACACCGGTCATCGCGACCGACTACTCCGGAAACGCCGATTTCTGCGACCCCAATACGTCCTGGCCGGTTCCCTACCGGCTCGTCAGCGCCGATAAGGCTGCAACCCGCTGGCACTGCGATGGCGCGGAATGGGCCGATGCGGACGTCGATGCTGCGGCCACCGAGATGCGCTTGGTCTTCGAGAATTATGGCGATGCGATGAAAAGGGCCGCACGGGCCCGGGCAAATATCGTTGAGAAATATGCGGTGGGAACCTTTCGCGCCACGCTGATGGAACGAATAGCCGCCATTCGTTCGAAACGCCGTTAAAAATTAAACTGTCTGCCTCTGGACCGTTCTACAAAAAGGCAAATTTGCGACAGTTTGCAAAGCGAGTTGCGCCCGCTCGTGTTTTCCGCGATGAATGCGCGGGCATAAGCACCGATATCGTTCTTTTCGCGCGTAAGCCGCTTCGTGCCCTGCGCAGCGGCCGGTTCTGGCTCTCCCCCCTTGTGGCGAAGCTCTCGCCGGAAGGCGGAATCACGATGCGCACCTACCGGCTGGAGGAAGAAGGCCGGTTCGCGGAAGCGCTCGCCGCGTGGAAGACGCTCGATCCGAACGGGAGAGCTCCGGCCGCCCAATTCCGGATCGTGCTCCGCCGTGCACGGCTGGCGCTGCAGGCGAAACATTGGGACGAAGCCATCGAAGATTACGAAAGGCTTCTTGCCGAACACCCGGCCGATCAGCGTCTCAGCAGGGGCCTCGAAAGTGCCGCGCTCCGCGGTGCGCGCGATGCGCAGTCCCGAGGTGACTGGCTGGACGCCTGCAGAATGTGGGTCGTGTTCGGCCGGGCCACGTCCGACACCGACAAATGTCTCAAGAATCTGCGGGAATGCGCACGCTATGTTGCACAAAGCGCCGACAACGACGCGATGATGGCAGATGCGTTGCAGGCTTGGCAGCTTCTGAAATCCGTCGATCCGTTTTCCCGCGAGGCGCAGATGGGGATGGAATGGTGCCATCTGAGCCTGGCGAGGATGGCGGAGCGGGCATCGGATCTTGAAAAGGCCAAGATGCACTGGAATGCGTTGCTTGAGCTGTCGCCGGGCGATCAGCGCGCCCTTGACGGATTGGCAAGACTGGATTCCGGTGCCAAGGCCTGAACGGCGCTGAGTCCCTCCAATGTCTAACGATAGCTACACACCTTCCGAAACGCGTTCAGCAGATGACGCCACAGGCGAAAGCGCGCCGGCGTTGCGAATGGCAATCGTGTCGCGGACGGAAGGCGCGGCCGATGCGCTTTGGAACGCTCTCGATCACCGCGCCCAAAGCCGCAATCGGCCGCCACAAGTGCATGCAAGCCGCGCCGATGCCGACGTCATTGTTTATCTTCCAGCCGAAGAAGATTTCGCGAGTGAGAACGCGGCGCAGTCATTCGAAGCGGATATCGCGCGTGACGCCGCAGCAGAGAAGATTGTAGTCGAGCCTGCAGCCGCGGACGGATCGGACGCCCAAGCGCAGATGATCCGTGTGCGAGATAGAATCAGTGCGCAGGGCGGCGTCGAATGGATGGCTGCAAACGCCGGGGCCGAGGATGAGAGTGGCGCTGAGCGGCTGTTCCGTCAAGCACGGCGGATCGGGCGATTTCTGAAGGGAAAGTCGTCAGCGTCTGCGGTGGCTGCGGTTGAAAGACCGCCGGCCGAAGTTGAAAAGCCGCGAGAAAGGCGCTCGCTCGAGCGTGCGCAAGAGAGGAAATCGCGACGAGAAGCGCGCGGCAACGAAGAGCGCGGAGGCAAAAAACGGCAGCGGAAGCGGAAACGCGCGATTGAAGCTCCCGCGGTCGTGGAAGCAAAGGCTCCTGGTCCCAAGAAAACGCTGCGTGCGAAGCGGAAGGCACCTCGCGCACAGCCCGAAGCCGCTGGCACCGCGACTGTGTCCGTCGATCTTGTACCGGCGAAACGCCCCGCGCGGCCCGCGAAACCGGCTCAAAAAGCGCCTCGTTTGCCTTCTGTCTCCATTGCCCTCAGTGGGCTGGGCGAGGAGGAAAAAGCAGCGCTGATGGAATCTCTGAGACACGCGTTTGGCGAGTCTGGCGCACGTGTCGTGGAAGCGAAGCCTTCGGCCAAAGCGCGCATCTCGGTTCATGCTTTTGATCGCTATCCGGCGGATATCGAAGAAGCCGAGCGTGTTGCCGAGACCCTCACTGGGGCGGGCGGGTTGAGAATACTGCTCGACCGGACGGCGTTTCGAGCCGAGACCGAAAAGAAGGAACCCGAAAATCCCGCGATCGCGCGGGCGTCTCTCCTGTGCAATGGCGCGCTTTTGGATTTGGGTACGCATTTCGGCCGCCACGGCATCGATGCCGCCTCACAGGATGGCGAACAGCGCGCGGCAGCTCTTGCTCTTACGGCGGCGCTCATTGCACGCGAGGCCGCCAACAGCCCAAAGCTGTCGCTTTCACGCAAGCCTTTGAGCGCCTCAGCCGATCTCGCCGACGCCCTGCGTCTCGCCGGCGCGCCGCTTGAATTGTTGTCGAAGCTTATCTGGAGTTCGACAAGGCCTCCCAAGGTACTTCACGCGCAATATTCGCGGGAGGATGTCGAGAGGTTTGCCGATCGCAAGATACTTCTGTCGGACGAAGATGTCCGTGATTTCTCCGAAGGCATAGACTGGCAACCGTCCGTTGCGGATGCGCGCGCGCAATCGCGATTGTTCGGACTCGTATTCTTGATCGCACCGCTTTCCTACTGGTACAGCAAAGCGAGCGATCGAAAGAGCGAACAACTGCAAAAGATCGATGCCTCGCTGAAACAGCGCGGTGTCACGGCAAGCGCGATCCTCACGAGCGCCGGCGATATCATCCGGGATTTCAGCGAAAAGGTACCACTGCAAACCTCATCGCCTGCGTGGCGGGAATTTCCGGTATCGGCTCGGATACGTGTACTGACCCTCTACGTCCTGTGCTGCAGGCTTGCCGTCAAGCGACGCATAAAATTCGACGACGCTGCGTGTGGCGCCGTTTTTCGGATGCTCGTCGATCACATCGAATTCCTGCGTTCTGGCCTGGCATATCCGCTGGCCGCCGCTGAAGGCGTCGAGCGTGATTGCCTTCTTGCAGGTGTAGGACTCGGGCTGCAGCGGACGGATTATGGGAGGCTGCTGCTACGCGAAAGCCTGGATCGTTTGCGAAGGCGGCAACTGGATATCGGCCTTTCCGCCGATGGCGTATGGCGTAACGCACCGTTTACGGCGCATTGTGAAGTTCTTTCCGCTTTGACCGTGCTGCTTGGGGATCTCACGACCGCAGGGAATGACGCCGTTGAGCCATTTGGCGAAGCCGCAAAAAGGATGACGCTTTTTGTGGACGCCATGCTCAAGAGCAATGGCCAGTCGCTTCCGATCGACAGCGCGCGTGGAACATCCCAGGCATCCACACTTTCCAATGCGCGGCGCGTACTGGCTTTGATAGGTGCCCGTCCATCCAAGGGCAAACCCGCGAGGGGAATGGCAGCAAATCGCATCACGGAGACCTATGTTTTCCGCGACGCGCAATACTTCGTCAGTCATTCCACCCCCAAAGTCACCCCGGATTCCTCGCAGGTCGCTCTTCACGCAAAGACCGCGAAGGGCCACCCAGGCGGTCTCTTGCTGGCATTCGCGCATGGCCCCAGCAATCTGCTGTTAGGTCTTGTGTCGCGCCGAAAAGAGCTGACTGGCCTGAGCAAGCTCGGTTCTTGGAACCCTGCACTCCGCAATGGCTACTATACGGGCGTGTCGGACGCCGAAAAGAAGCCGAGCGCGCATGCGCGCATCGTGAAGTCGTGGCGCGGCGCGGGCTGGGCGGCGGCCAGGGGTGCTGAATCGCTCGTTCGCGCCGAACTGGCACGTACCGTTATTCATCTGAAAGCCCTTCACGGGTTGCTCGTCGTCGATGAGATTGCCGGTGGCGGCGAAGCGGCATTTGAACAGTTCTGGCATCTTGCCCCGAGTCTGGTACCGCCCACCGATCCCGAAGGACTTCTGTGTTTCGGTGTTCCAGACAACGGATTTCTGACGGTTGCGTTTGACGGCCAACCCACTGTCTCAATGGACCGGGACGCCAGCAGTTCCTGCGTTCGCCGCACGCTTCGTGTTGGGCAGGGCGTTGCGGCGAGTCTCTTTCAGTGGATGGCCTCGGGTTCGCCTGCGACCCTTTCTCTGATGCGAGAAGAGCACGAGAACTGGCAGGTTTCCGTGTCGACAGCAGGCACCAGGTTGAATATTTCCCTCGTGTCAAACGAACTGCAGGTTGAAGAGATAGCGCCAGAGACAGATAATTTCGACCGGTAGCGTTAAAAGGGGAACTGGCGTCCTCAATTACATGGCCATCTCGTTGAACTGGCGCTGAGGAGCTTATGGCGGGCGAATATCGTGGCGCGTTGAAAGTCGCGGGGTCCACTTTCAAAGGATGGCTCGTCGATGCCAAGCGTCCCGCCCGGCGCGTTCGCTTCAATCTGATCATCGACGGTCAACTCCGTGGGACATTCGTGGCGAACCGGCGCCGGTTGTCCTTCGTTCGAAAGAAAAAGGAAACTGTCGAGGACACGCACGGTTTTTCCATTCCGATCCGCCGCGCCTGGATCACCGGCGAGCAGCAGACGATCCGCATCGAAGATCCATCAAGCGCGGCCCTCGATCTGGCGCTGACGGCGAAGCTCGGGCCGTCACCAAACGAAAATTTCGAGGATCACGTCGTCAGCGGCCAGGTTTCCCTGGGAGTCCGGGATCGTGGCCCGGTTGGGCATAGCGAGGAACGTGCCGAGGACGCTCACGAACCCGATAAAGAACAAAGCAATCCAACCCGTCAGCTGCTGAAAAAAATCGAAGCACTCTCTGATACCGATCTCGCCAATCTCGTCATCGCGATCGAGCGCGATATTCTCGTCGATCGGGTCGGCCGCTACGAAAGGGCAGAGGACTGGCAATCCGCTTCCGTGTTTCGCCGTCTTTTTCTGGGGGGGGCTTTCGAGAATTTGCTGTTGGCGTTCGGCCGCAGCGCGTTGAAAGCGCACAACCAAGCCACTGCGGCGCGGGTCCTGACCGGAGCCGCCGCGCTCTTTCCGCAATCGTTCGAGGCGAGCTACCGGGCGGGCATAGCGATGTCGGCGCATGGCGAACTCGACAGAGCGCTGACGTTCTTCAGAGCCGCCAACCTTCTGGACGAGAACGATCCGCGTGCCAAGCACGAGATGGTGGCGTTGTTCGGAAAGATGCTCCGCAATCCCGTAAGTCCGGAGCAGCGGTCTGCGATGCAAGCGGAGCATCTGGGTCTGCTGGGTGCGCTGGTCGCCTCGGAAAATGCCGGTATACGAGCACGCTATCGCGTGCCCTTTGCGGCGGCCCTTTACACCGCTGGCCGGTACGATGAGGCGATCGCGACGGTCGATAGCGTGCTTGCGGCCGCGCCAAACGACCTCCGGGCGCTCGTCATGCGGGCAAGGCTTCACGTCGCACGCAATGAAGTCGCGGAAGCGCGCACGATTTACGAACACGTGCTCGAACTGGACCGCGACAATGCGGCGGCACGTCTGGGACTGAAAGCGCTTTCAGGCCTTGCAGCGGTGCCCAAGCCCACCGAACGCGAGGCGGATCGCTGGGTTTGCATCGGTGAAGCGGGGGAGCTCGACCTGGAAACTCTCCGCGATTTTGGGCGCAGGATACGAGCCGCTTCAGGCTATGTGCAGATTGCGGCGCCCGGCAATCAAAAGCTGGATTTCTGGCGTTCGGAGGCCCTCACCGATTTGCGCGACAGCGGACTCATTCGGAGCGATGAAAATAAGAGTCGTCTCGCGCGATGGAAAGACGCTTACAGCGCGCAACGGCGGTCTTCGCCCTCCGAGCTTGTTGCCGTCGTTTACGACGCGGACGATCCCGAGGGCGAACGGTTTGCCGAGAGTGCGGCTGCCCATCATGCGCGCCAAGGCGCGGAAACCGCCGTTGTCGGCGCTGTGACGAGCATCGGTCTTCAAGAGGCCGATGGCTCTGGTCATCTGCGGGTCCGCAAAATGCCGGCAGACCTGCGCCGCTTCCTGCTGGAAAACAACGTCTCGATTGTGCATGGGATTTCCGGCGCCGGCCCAGTCGTGGCGGAGGCGATCCGCTTTACCAACATCGCCTTTATCTGCGGCCTGCATTTCGGGGAAATGTTACCCTCAAGCGGTGACCCGTTTCCGGCCGCTGAAGGGGTTTATTCCCGGCAACAACTTCTTTCGATATTCGAGCGGGCCGGCACCGTTTACACAAACTCCCGCATTGCCCAGAAATTTTTGGAAGCCGATTTTGGCGTTCGTTGCCCGGTGATCTCCGGCATCCTGGTGGAATAGACTGTGCCATTGTGCGCAGCCAAACCAGCATGCTAAGAGCAGCCGATCCG
>Ga0105239_10006461_pt1 | contig 13597 bp, 13 predicted proteins | sample KBSC44metaG_FD_92761 | JGI IMG/M metagenome (GOLD analysis project Ga0105239, IMG submission 92761) | Corn rhizosphere microbial communities from Kellogg Biological Station, Michigan, USA - KBS C4-4 metaG | ecosystem: Host-associated > Plants > Roots > Rhizosphere > Soil | place: Michigan, USA... | reverse complement strand
GGAGAGCTGGAAGGTGAGAGGAGTGTAAGAAGGTTGCCAGTGCGCTGGTGGGGGGACCATATGTGGCCAAGGCTATTCTACCAGAGTGCGGCCCTCCTTGACATAGCAAGTTAGAGAGAGACGAACGAGGATATCTTGATTGAGTTTCGGGGGATGTGCTTCGTGAAGGAATGGTGAGTACGGAGTACTATGTTAGATGTAAGAAGACTGGGAAGATCAATAATACCTGAAAGGTATCAAGTATCTCACTGCATGCGAAGGAATGACATGGACCCTGGCACATGGTCTGACGCGCTCCAATTGCCAGATATTCATAGATCATTAATGTCAGGCAAATGGGCTCATGAGAGGATGGGTTGCACACCCTAGGAAGGGTTCTCCTGGTATGCATGATGTGAGGATCGATGTCATACCACTGCAAGGTCCCGAGGTCCTTGAGCAGTCAAATGTACCCAGAGGGAGAGAGCCGTGAGCCAGTGAGAAGGTACGAGTAAAAACGACGCGGTGTTAAAAGTTCCCCTGAACGCGCGCACTCAATTTCTCCACGTCCCCGCACTAACTCTAAATGGACTAGCGCGCTTCTATTCGCGGTGCGCGTCCTGTCAGCCACCTGCCACCTCGTCCCCTTATCCATTCACCACCGTTTGATTTCATTTAATTCTCGTTTTTTATTCTTCAAAGCTTCATCATCAACATTACCATATTTCCCTTCTTTCCTCCTCCAAGGCCTTTTTTGTAGATCGTCAAGGTCGAGAGTGAGGTCCTATCTCTCGTTTTGGGCTCTCACCTTTTGCCGTTGGGGTCACAAACTTGGCATCCAGGATTTCCCGGGCGCCCCCTGTTCCTGGTTGCTTGTTGCCTGTGATTCCGACAAATCGAATATATCACATTTACAATTCGCCAAATTCGACTATTCTTCTCACTGGTCCACGACCGATACAATCAGTCACTCGGCCAAGATGCATTTCTCTTTACCAACTTCAGCCATTTTGCTCCTTTCCTTGTTTTCATCCCTGATCGTCGCCTACCGGCCAATCCAATTCGTCAAACATACCGGCCAAAGCGGACGAGCCGACCAAGCCTTTTCCATAGTGAATTATTATAATGCGACTACACAGCAATCCGACGCCTATATCCGCATGTGGATGTTTCGTTATAAATCATCAGCAAGCGGGTGGGCTTCTCTCGCATTCGGCCCTAGAATGTTCGGCTCCCTCATGTTCATCATCTATGGCGACCCCGCCGCTGCCGACGGTTCGATGGGTTTCAGCTATAGGACAGTGGATGGCCACCATCCACCACGCCCGGTAGATGAATTCAAAGAGTTCTATTCAGGCGAAGTCCCTGATATTGAGGTCATCTCTTCTCGCTTTGAGCCCTACACGGGTGAATATTTCTCTGAGCAGCTCAACGACAAGCCTTCGCACATCGGAGTTGCAGACTTCATTGTGCGAGGCTATGAAAGGTGGAAGAAGACTGAACTAGAAATCTCCAACTCTACCCTCAAGCAAGCCATGATATGGTCGAGCAATTTCAAGCAGGACTTCCAAGGAGACTTCTCATTCGAAAGGCACATCGACATGCACCAGTTTGGTCTGGGCTTTGGGTTCCTCTGGGTTGACTTGCAAAATGCGGCAAGCCTCTACCCATTCTTCGGCGATATCAACGATCTCGACGACCACAAAGGCGTGAACGAGATTGGCGACCCAAGCCCACCGACCGAGGAAGAATTGAAGAACGGTGAAGCCATCATTGCAAAGCAGGCCGCCATTTTTGCCGGCACAGCTGCTCCTGATCCTGGCTCGGATACCGGATCTTCCAGCGATACACCGGCCGCAGATGATGGAAATAATGTCGAGGAGCCTGTCAAATCTCCCAAGCAGTGGAACATTCGTTCACTCATGTGGTAAGTTACATTATTGCGCTAGCGTCCATCAATGATACAGAATACTAATAACCCATCCCTATAGGCATCTCCACGGTGGACTCATGTGCCTTTCCTTCCTCGTCCTCTACCCACTTGGCGTATACTTCCTGCGTTCACCAAAGCCGACAGCCTTCAACCTGCACTGGACAGTCAACTCCTTAGCCAGCGTCTTCGTCAGCATCGCCGCGATGATCGGCTTCGTCAACTCGCGCTCCATCTCCATCCCCCACCAGTATCTCGGAATCCTGCTGGTGTGTGCCCTCGCCGTGCAAACCGTCCTCGGCTGGCGCCACCACATCATCTACCTTCAAGTGCAGCGCCCGACATGGATGAGCAACGTGCACCGGTGGCTCGGGCGCGTTGTACTGCCAGTGGGGATGCTCAATGTGATCACAGGCCTGTTACTCCGTCAATACGGCTGGCTGACCGTGGCATTGACCATTGCGCTCGCGTCTGTTGAGCTCCTCTTACTCTCTTTCATCGTCCTCCGCGCCAAAAATCGACCGGGCGCGACACAGAAGGGCCCCTCCGCACCCACAGCCGACGAGGCTGAAGAGTACTTCCAACTCACAGGAGGAGAAGACGACGAGGACGATCTCAGCGACGACGAGGGCACCGGCTCCGAGGGCGGCGCCGCAAAGAGGGCTCAGGAGCGCGCTGACCAGCAGAAGAGGCTGGCGGCCCTGGATAAGGTGTGAAAGGTGGACTTCGATTTTAATGGGTACATATATCATACGCTTATTTTTTTAGAGACGTCCGCTGTCACGAGGGGTGTATTTGTGTATTTCGGGATTTTCACTCCGGCTCTTTCCTGAGTCTCACACATTCCGCTTTTCGCGGTCTGCATGAAGAAAAAGGTCGCGCCTTTTCTATGTCTGTCTATCTGTATACAGATCATGTGAGAAAGTCTGTAAAATGCCGAATGTGGTATTTAATTTTATATTTGACACTCAATATACCAAAGCTCTGGGTCGGTATCGAAATTTCAGGGGATGTACCTCAATTGAGCAAGTCAAGTTAGTGATCCCGTCCTATCGACGTGTGCGAGCGCTCGCCTCCTCCTAGGCACCAACAGTCCCATCATCGGATAATATTGCCACTGTCTAGTCAGTGCAACTGCGAGAGACTCCGCCTATATTTCTAGGCCCTTTCCCGCCCGGTACCTCCCAGTGGTTGTCCCATCAAGGTTGCGGTACTCCTTTGTTGGCCATTATTCCAATAACTCCTAAGGGGTTAGTGACTACTCTTGGGATCCTCACTGGCACTCTTGATGCTGTGACACAGAGCAGAGCGAAACCTGCACGATTCATTGAATTGCAGAGTGCAAACGGTCCAAGATTCGAATCAAGACTCATGGCTCAAACTCTCGCAAACGGAGGTGTAAAATCCATGAATTTCGAGTCCATGATCAATCCATAAGAGGACAGTCTGTGCGGAGCGATATATCCTTTATATATCGCGAGTTCAGCAAGAGCGTTATTTGGATTCCTTGAAACAGGCGTTCTGGTAAAGACTTGACAATTCAGCACAGGGCTCCTAAGCGATGTCGCAACAAATCAAAATTCAGCCACCCAGAGGCACAGAATTCATGGAGAGATCTGGGATCCCCAGGAATCGAGTCGCGGGCAACACAATTAATGCCACTGAGAGAATGTCGGAAAGTCAGGAACAGGCCCACGTCGGGCAGGAAACCAAAGCCAAGTATCCGAGAGACATGGAATGCCGCTATGCAACGGCATTCAAGGGAGTGCTGGCGAAGATAAGGGCTGAAAGAGAGCAGGATGGGGGAACTCAAGGTGGATATCTATCATATCAACTGTGTTCAAACTAACTTATACCTGGTAGGGCAACCTCCTTGGAACGTTACCAGCCTGGGACTGGGGCACCTGAGAGATCACTTCCACCACGATCGAATGCGGCTTGCAGTCGATGGATCACATTCACCAGGTGTGAGCCCAGAGAATGAAATTCGATTATGTAAATGGATATCTGGAGAGGGTGACCGCATACTCTGGATTCACGCTCCGAAATCCGATCTCAAGGAACCTGAGCCTGCGTTGAACCAGCCAAAATAATAACAATCCTAAGAAGACAACGGTTGGCAACCTAGAGCAAGGAGGATGATGGCGAGCCCCTTTTCAAGCTCCGCGCGGTGGTGTTCTACGTGGAGAGAAGGTTTCCCGAGGCTTTGGCCCTTGGCGCATTTCTGACCTCACCTCGACTTTCTCAATATTATGCAAGCCCAGCAACCCATCATCCACATGATTAGATCTAATCATCCAAGGGTTTTCGCATTTCAGAGACGATGCAGAGTATCTAACTGCTGCCAATAAACCCATCTGCTATATACTTTCCTTGGCTGTGCCTTTCCGACTCTAAGCTGGCTAAATCTCAGCCTCCTCTTCACGGAGGTCGACCAGCAGCGAAAGGGACAATAAAATGACCTCGAACAAGTGAAAATAAGGTACTCAATTCCAATTTGTTGGATGGAATGGGTTATGCCTCGCCTAAATAAGTGAAATATCCCGGCCAAACTGCGGAGTGTCCCCTCAGAAGCCCACAAACCGAACTCCTCTCTGATCTTTAATCGCCAATATATGAGAAAATGGATCGGGTCTTTTCTGATTATTCATAAATACCGCTAAAATATAGGACCTGTTTGCTCATGGCAGCTTCCTCCTGCAATGCCAGTAAGATTGTGGCCGGACCACGGTATCCTGGCGGACAATTACAATCCAAGTTCACCCATTAATTACAGTGTATGTCGACGCCGAAACCGCGTATTACGGTCGGTGGGTCATATAACATCCAGAACGTTGGTTTGAAAGCTACTGCAGTTATTTCAGCCTAGCGCAATACTGTTTTGCCACCTCTCCAGCTTGATTGAAGTCCAGACTGAATGGTTCTCAGAGAAGAGGATTTCCTTCGATCTCGAGACTGGTCGGTATTCCTCTTGTGTTGTCATATGCTCCTAGTTTGGATATCTCAATGCATACATTGACAAGGACGAGACATTTGACAAGATTGGCTCTAAAGCTACTTTCGCGGTGTGACTATCTTACCGGGGGGTTGACGTGTGCGAGCAACACCGCGGCCCATCTTCCTACCACCAACATTCCTAGGGCCCACACCACCTTCTCTCCGGTCAAACAAGTGTCTCCATCGCACCTGGGGCGCCAAGAGACTCAGAGGAGGATGTCTTGCGTGCGGCCTTCTCCAGATCCTCCACGTATTACTTGCAACCAACCTCCATATCCGCTCGGCGACAGAAAAGGCAGAATATACTTCCACTGTTGAGCGTACCGCCGTCCACCTGACAACACACCCACGCTAAGATGAATCGAAGTGGGATCGCCGGAGCCCTGCATGCCAGCTCGCCTGAGCTGTCCGTATTATTGGGCGTATACTGCGGTAACATCCATCGACTTTTGTATAGCATGGAAGCCTTCTCTGCTCGGCGGAATGTTTACGCGGTTGCCCTGCCACCCAGCCACGAGTAGCAGAGCGTAGTAGGTACTGCCGTGTTACGATAGTCGAGTGAGTCATCATCCATATCCGACGAAGTGGTACGAGTGTAGCTATCAGTTTCGACACACGTTGAAGCAGTGAGCAAGTAACTTGGAATGCCTTGATATCCATTCATACCGTCTCCCAGCAAGGTAACAGTCTTTTACTATGTACAATATTCATTCTTACTGTTGCTGATTCCACAAGGGTAGTGACATCATCTACATATCACTTAGACTCTTGCTCTTCTTCAATCCTGGCTTAACAGCCGCCGGACTCTTGCTTAGCGAATTCAAGAATTCCTCCTTTCTTGATCCTGTCAGATTCATATGTTCAGCCACAAACGTTCTGGGTGTCTGTGCTAGCCACTGTTCCACGCTGAAGTCCTCAAATCTTGGTGCTCTGAACATCTCCAACATCTCCACAGGTCTGTCACCAACATTCTCAACGTAGTGAGCATGGTTCTTCAGCACCACCATCACGTCACCAGCCTGGTAGTTGAACGTTCGTGCGCAACCATTTGATGCGAAGATGGTGACGCGGGCTTTGCCGCGGATGAAGAATGACCACTCATCAGCGTTAGGGTGCCAGTGCATCTCTCTCAAAGCTCCAGGGTTGATGATGACATGTGCAGCTGCGACGGTCTTCGAGATTGGGAAATTGGTTGAGTCGACGATGCGAACCTCACCACCATCAAATTTAAGAGGCTTCTGTTTCAGGAGACGGTGAGTGAAACGATGTTTGGAAGCAATTACTTGAGACCGATCAGAGTCGAGAGAGCCGGGAATAGATCCCTGGAAAATGTATTTCTCTGTGACGACGTTAGCCAGGCATTCTCGAATCTTTCCGGAGCAACGGGTAAGTACCATGCTGTGATAGTGTATCGAAAGTGCGAGCATCCACACGGAAGTTCTTTGCCAGGATATCCTTTGGCGTCCGAGCAAGATAGTCAGTCAGGAGGAAGGTCGAGTCCTCGCTAAAATTTCCATCGTCGAAGACGAGCAAGAATTCGGTGCCTTCGTCCCCAGTGCCAATGATCGAGTGGGGATATCCGGTAGGGAAGTACCTGCACGTTCAACACATCAAAATCTATTCTTCGTACCAAGACATTTGAGAAAGCCACCTACCAAAGATCACCTTCCTCTAGGTCGTCGATGAAACTTCCACCTTCGACATCCAAAACGGTCATTCTGCAGCTTCCCTTCAGGATGTATGCCCACTCGGCTTCTGAGTGCCAATGAAGCTCTCGGTATACACCGGCTTCGAGGCGCATGTTGACACCGGCTAGCTCTTTGGAGGTACCGAGTTCACGCACTGTCGTTTCGCGTGCCCAACCGCCTTCCTCAAGACGCATATGTGAGTCTGTGAATGACCTGCACTCCGTTAACACCACTCTCGCAAGCTGGCATTCCAAATATACGTACCACTTCATGTTTGGCATCTTTCCTCCATCTGTGCTGGGTGGGCGCACCAGTGAATAGCTCTGCTGAGCACGTTCTGGATTGTCAGGGCCAAGGATGTTACTGCCCTTTCCACCTCGCTTTGGGACGACTCTATGTCACGCCTGTTAGCTACCGTGTGTCGCGGATTTGGTTGTCTAGGAACTAACCCATGTGCCTCCTTGACGCGCTGAGGGATGATCTCCTCCCAGGTATTGAAGTTGGGATCTCTACGCTCGTCGAGCACGGAAGCCATTCGGTGAGACATCTCCGCAATATTTTCTGGGATTTTTTGTGGGGTGGTGGTACCAGTTGGCTGGTGTGTCGAAGTTGGACAGCTCTCGATATGATGAGTGCTTTGTATGAGCTTGCGGGTCATGCAGTTGATCCTACGCAGAAGCTCGAGGGAGAGATAGATGGTGTTGGTAGAGCACTGGGAGTTGTGCTGGTGTTAAGAGCTATGTGAAGAAGTATTCCAAGAACCTTGGTCGGTGTCCTCTCCTTCAAATATAATTCAACCGCCTTGGTACAAACAACCCTGTGCGCATCCATCACTCTAACTCGGTCCGATGACCCCATGTTTGAGGCGAATCCACTTCGACATTAATTTTCATGGACGAAAATTGGAGATATCAAACCACACAACTGCTTCGTGGCCTGGGCGTGTGCATGTTCCTCTACGAAACGCGTAAACATGTCAACAGATGTCCACTACTAAAATGCCGGTAAGACGAATAATTGTGGTATGAGGAGTGTATGGTATTGGCTAACAGCAATGGGACCCGGGAGACGATGGTCCACAACCATCACGCGTGGAGAGCCAACCAGCCAAACGCTCCAGGCTAAACGTTCACCCTCCCATAGCCCGCGCCACCTGTCCTCCCTCCAGTTTATAATGCCCTGGACTAGTCAAGCTACACAGTTTCAACGGCTCGGTTTCGCGGGGTACTTGGCTGGCCGCTCTCTGGGCTCAGCCTTGGAACCACAGCTTATCTCCATGCGACAAGGGGCCTGACAGCGCTGTGGGCCAAGGTGCGAAATCTTTGTGCCGCGCCTCTCACACGTCTCGAATCGACCAAGTGTTACTCTTGGAAACCTGAAAGCCCCAGTATTTTCTTATGAGCGGAACCTTGGCAGAGATCTGCGGCTCCATCTATCTGGGGTATCGAGATGGGGGGAGAGAGAGGCATCTTGGGGGGAGGGAGTAACCCAAGGTGCCACATCTCAAGACTTTCCAAGATACAGGACGTCCATCACTGTATATTTTCATTTCGTTTTCCTCAGTTGAACTCTGTCGGCTCTTCTAGCACCAGCTCAAGAGTCTCCACGCACTGTCAGAATTTGTGAGCACCAGAAGTTCAATCTATCGAGACTCCAAAGAACTCATTGCTCACAAGGCGAACCATTTCTACTACACATTCCAGATTTCACTCAGTATCGTCTTCGCGATACATCTAGCCCAGATTCTCACTCGAAGTCTTAGGTGTGTTGCTGCCATAGCATCACTATGGCAGGAAAAAAGCCCAGCCTAAGGTCAAGAATCGAGGATGTTTCTTCTGCATCCGGATCAGATGCAGACTCAGAGTCGCAGGTGTTAAATGGTAGGTTGTCGGTCCACCGAAGCAAGCGTATGGCCAGTCTACGAGTGACTTTGCATCTTGAATGCTGCAATGTGCAATCTATACGCCCATGTCAAATCGCTTTGTACAGTACTGACAGTGGAGACCAGGCTACGGCAATGGAGCGCTCAAAAAGCAATCTCGTATCTCGAGAGCCAAAAGCCTCATGGCTCAAGACGTGCACGAAGACTGGTCCGATATCATCCTGGTAATTCTCAGCTTCATCTCTGGTATGGTCGACTCTGCAGTTTTCAACACCTGGAGCTGCTTCGTCAGCATGCAAACAGGTAAGCCGTCCCTCTGTACTTCAAGATGAAACGCCGAGTTCAGCCTTTGATCATCTTCGATTTCCATGTCACCGAGAAACTCGGAACTAACCACACTGGTATATCAGGTAATACTGTCTACGTTGGTCTCGGTGTGTCGGGCCAACCACACGCCCAACCATTCCGATGGGTGAAATCCAGCACGGCAATTGCCTCGTTCTGTGCCGGCTGTTTTTTCTTCGCCCGGGCCTCTCGTTACCTTGGCCCTCTCAAGCGTAGCACTATGGTGATCTCCTGCATCTTCCAAGCAGTCTTCTGCTTCGCAGCCGTTGCAATGGTCGCAACGGGCTTCGTCCCCAAGGATGCAGGCGACAGACTACCACACAACTTCATTGTCCTGCTACCACTCAGTCTCTTGAGTTTCCAATCTGCTGGACAAATCGTGATGTCCCGATTCCTAGGCTTTGTATGTTCGATACCTTGCACCCAATATCACTGACGTTTCTCTAACATTCATAGAACGAACTCCCTACCGTTGTCCTCACATCTACTTACTGTGACCTGTTCATGGACGCAGCTCTGTTCACTCTCCCAATCGCACGGGGAGGAAACCTCAAGCGCAATCGCCGATTCATTTCGGCGGTTGCTCTTGTCGTTGGTGCTGCGATCAGTGGCTTCTTGACTGAGGATGGTGACATTGCGCACCCTCTCTGGATCACCGGAGTGCTGAAGGTCCTCATTGCTACGACATGGGTATTCTGGCAGGGAAAGGGTGCCATTCGCCTTGAGTAAATCACCACTGGTTCGTGCCAGACATCGGCCACCGGTAGATTTATGGGCCAGGACTGTAGTGGTGATGGGCAGGCAACGATGAGAAGCATTTATCCGAAGGAAGGATGAGCATGGGATCATTCTAAGTTATACGATTTTGTTTGCTGCTTCTACATACTTGGATATCAATTGTTCGAAAGCATGATGAACACCAAGTTGAAAATACGCGGAGACGCTCTAGGGACGTCTTAGTAGTGTCGGGTTGGAGGTACATAAATACCAGTGTTCCATTGGGACCAGACCAACGACCTAAGTAAGTATAAGTACCGGCTACCTAGCTAGACACGACTTCTGACAGCCTCATTCAGGCTGAGTAAGAAGATGAATGACAGCTCAAGGTGATCTGACTGCTGTCCAGAAACTGTAAATTCATTTTGACTCGCATGGTCAGGTATCGACTACATCCGCAGAGCCTCGCTTGTTTTTTTTTTGAAATGGAATCAGCGAGATCAAATGCAGGCTCGTTTCGCAACCGCCTGATATCTTAGCCCCTTCCCCCCCAAGATCTATGCCAGATTTCCCAGAAATGATCATACAGGAGAAAAAAGTGGGGACGGCCCCGGCTGAACATATGAGCGGCACTATTAGGACCGAGGTACTGGGCCAGATTCCTCCAAGTCGACAAAGCTGTAAGCACAACTATGGAGCTCAAGTGGTCTGATAATTAATGGGTCAGTCAACGGTTGGCTTGTCCAGCTGTCTCAGAGATTTGAAAAGAAAGCCGGTGTCTATCTCTGGGATGTGGGAATGATCCAGTACGAACCTTTGAAGAGGAGCTGGCTGGGCTTCTCTTCGGCCCACTTTGACCCAGGCGCCTGTCAGATAGCACCCCCACTCTTCGCTCGTCCACAGTGGGGATACCGACTGCGAGCTGTTTAGATAGAAGTCTTCTGCAAAAAACCCCAACGGAGACTTCAGCGAGAAATTTCCGGGATCGAAATCTTATAGCCGGGGAAATGTGGAAACTCGTTTTTGCAAAGTTTGCATAGAGTTCTGGAGGAAGAACTCGAGGATAAAGGAGACCACAATCCGGTTTCACCCATAGCATAATATAAAAATCGCCATACGCATGATCGGAAAATCTCTCTTCCATTGAGAGTCACGGATAAATCGTCGAGCCCATGTAGGCTACAACAACATACATACATACATCGCTATTCTGGGCATATCAATCAATCAATCATCATGTCCAAATGCAAGAGGACAACACGGCCACACATGCTCGCCGTTCCGGCTTCTTGAGCGTCTTTCATACCTTCTCACTGGGTTCCTCCTGGGTTGATGGCGTCTGGCTCACCTGCAGCGGACGGGACTCAGTACACGGTTACCACGTCGAGGGTGGAGAGATTCGAAATAATGAAATTGTCATACCTTTTCTCGGTGCTCCGCGACCCCGTCGTCTCCCTTGGTCACCAACTCGACGCTCTCTGATACGATGGGCCTCCTCTCAACGGCATCTGCAACACATCTATATACGCGGACTTGTTTGGCACCCGTCAGTTTCTCGTTGCTGCTGCCGGCCGACGAGTCGGCGTCGATCATGTCCCAGCCGGCACGCTCAAACCTGAACCTGACGCCTTCACTCATGGAAGCAAATCGGATCTCACAGTCTGCACCGCCGTACTTCTTCACCTCGGCGAAAACCTCTTTCATGACATGGAGAGCTGTGACGTCGGCAAATGTGACTTTGGTGAAGTCCATGACGACAATACGAACCGGGGGGAGAGTGTTGACATCGAGGCCAGCCTTTTTCCGGAGTCTCTTGACACGTCGTTCTCCAACGACGGACCAGATGCGATCCTTCTCAGAGCCGTTGGCTGATGAGTAGGCGGGTGCATGGTATGTTTGCACTCCATCCACCAGCTGGTTCTTGACCCTTGTGGCGTTGGGGAAGAAAACGCTCTCCTCGAACTTGAAGATTTGCACGTCTTCAGGAATGTGGGCGGGCATTCCTCTCCCGCTATCGATTGATCTGACAAGCTCAGAACGGGTATGGCTGCCGATGATGCGTGTCCGCATCCACGCCATGCGGAGGAGATAGTACACGATGGACCAGCCCACACCAACACCAATGCCGATTTCCGCGTCGACAAACAGAGTCAACCAGAACGCCAGCATGGCGGCGATGAAGTCTGCAAGGGAAGTTCTCCAGAAATGGTAGTAAGTCCTCCAGCTGCCCACAAGCGGCCAGATCGCTGTGATGATGATGGCCGCAAGAGTCGACTTAGGGATCCAGTATAGTGCCCCGGTAAGTTCATACAAACAAAGGATCACCACGGCGGTTGTAACAAACCCTGAGAGTGGGGAGCGAACGTTGCACTGTGCGTTGACAGCGGTCCGTGACATGGCACCACCCACTCCCATGGCGGTGAAGAAAGAATTGAAGAAATTGGTGACGCCCAGATAGCAGAGCTCCTGCGAAGGGTCTGTTAGGTAGTTACCACGTGCACCGAAGGCGCGCGCGATGGCAACATGCTCGACCGAAGCTGCAATGAAGGCCGCAATGGATCTCATAGGTGTCTTGGCGAGTAAATCCGCCGGGGGGACTGCCGGTGGAATGACACCCTTGTGAGTCATCTCAGTCACGGCGAATAGATAGTCGTCCTCGTCGCGGTCCTTGTTCACGGCGTAGGAGATGCCGGTGTATAGAACGAGCACGGTAAAGGCGCGAGTGATGGAGAGCAACCAGGCAACCTTGTACTTCTTGCCCCATCTGGTACCTACGTGTTGTAGGAAGCACAGAATGAGAACGCCCGTAATGCCGACGGCTGCGGTGACACCATCGGCCTGGGGTAACTTCGCAAAGGTATCGTGCACGATATTGGCAAACCCTGATCGGATGCCTTTCTGTCCGATAAGGTTCTTGATCTGTCCAGAACCGATAATGATGGCAGCGGCAGAGATGAAACCAGTCAGGACAGGCTCAGAGATGAACTCAAGCAGGAACCCCAGCTTCAAGAAGCCGATGACCATGCAGTATACTCCCATCCACAGGGCAACGGCGGCAGCGATAGCAGCAGGCTCGTAGCCTTCAGGCTCAAGATGTTCAACGACTTCAGCGGTCAGGAGGCCGATCAAGGAAGTCGGGCCAGTGGAGAGATCTAGATCATTCAGTCATTGAGCGTCTCAGCCACTTAAACGGTGTTCCTCAACCTACCCTTGGATGTCCCCATAAATGCGTAGACGGTGGCGGGAAGCCAACTCGCCATCAAGCCATGCTCGACAGGAATTGTGGCAATTGCAGCATATGCCAGACTTTGGGGAATCAACATGATCCCGAGGGTCAGCCCTGCGATAACATCGCTGATGGCCCATCGGGGGTGATATCTGGGTAACCATCCTACGATGGGGACCTTGTCCAGCAAGTAGGTGACAGCGGCAGCGGGGGCGGCTTTGGCACCGACAACTGAATATCTCCGAGCCCGGTCCCAGTTGACATCGGTGCGCAGAGATTCTTTCACGTCGCCAAAAAACTTCATACTGGGCAGATATGAAAAGTACACAAGGGGAAAGGGACTGTCAAAGATGTCCTGGGATGATGAAGAGAGAGTCTGATGAACGACGGGACCAGGAGGTACATGTATATCAAGCAGCGTGTCAGGATGGTAATTCTCCTCTTCCAGTCCCCTGGTCGATATTTCCCCAACTATGGTGTGGTCATATGTCGCATTGGCAGCGAAATATGAGTGGTGTTTGATCAGACTCCCTTCGCAGACGAGCTAGATCGACACAAAGTCGAATTGAGAGCAAAGAGCCACCCACCTTGCTGGCAAGCAATATGGAAGTTACAACATGGCGTCCCGGGGCCGTGTGCTTGACAGAGTCAGAAAGTCTTGGGCGCGAGAGGAGGGCGGCATGTGAATGGTCGCGGGGCTGAAGAGGTTGGACATGATGGCACTGGTGCGGCGCCAATGTGCCAAGCGTGGTCCAGGTGGAGCTTAGCCAGGCATATCAGAACGGCCGAGGGCCTTTGACTGAAGATGGACTGGGGAGAGAAGACGCCATTCT
>Ga0105239_10006459_pt1 | contig 13601 bp, 11 predicted proteins | sample KBSC44metaG_FD_92761 | JGI IMG/M metagenome (GOLD analysis project Ga0105239, IMG submission 92761) | Corn rhizosphere microbial communities from Kellogg Biological Station, Michigan, USA - KBS C4-4 metaG | ecosystem: Host-associated > Plants > Roots > Rhizosphere > Soil | place: Michigan, USA... | reverse complement strand
CGCCGAACTGCGATTTGATAATGATGGTGTTGGTGGCAGGGTCTCCGCCCGATACGGTTCCGATGGAGAACGGCATCTGACCACCGAAGGCGCCGCCTTGTCCTGGCTGTCCAGGCTGTCCACCGAAGCCGCCGCGCCCGCCGCGTCCTTGCCGACCCCCCTGACCTGCCTGTCCGCCCTGGCCCGCCTGCCCGCCTGCGCCCGTCTGGCCGTTGTCCTGCTGCGCACCCGCAACTCCGATGACCAGTGTCATCGCGGCGGCAAGCAGTCCTGTCTGAAGTGTCGATCGCATTGCGAGCCGACGTGATGATGTGTTGCTGAAGTGTGTCATCGAGAGTCCCCTTGTGAAGAGTCCGAACCGAAATATGGCCTGGTCGCACATGATATCCAAGTAAGCCTACCATGAAGTTGTGAAATCTGCATGAAAACCGCAGATCAAGTCGCGCAGTCCTCTACAAAGACTGACGAGGACGGATCAAAAAAGGATTGGTAGAATCGTCATTCAGGAAAGAAATCGCATATTCATGGAATGGCGGATGAGAGTCGTGTCACCTTTTCGAGAATTCTCGCGTAGGGAGAGATAGGAACAGATCCCGACTATCTGAGTGAGGAGACGCGTGTGTTTCGATTTCGATTGGCTCCAACCGGTACGCAGTATCGCCCTTCCGGCAGCTCGAACGCTGCGGCGAAATGGATGGGGGTGCTTGCGGTGGCGCTGTTGGGGGTGGGCGTGATGGCGGGATGGCTGCTCGGGCGGCATCAGGACAAGACCGGCGACAATGTCCGGGACACGGGCACGATCATCCTGCAGATGCAGAAACTGGGCCAACTGCACACCGCCTCCTTCCAGGAGAGCGACGTGCTGACGCAGGAGTCGCAGGCGGAGCCCGGCAGTTGGGTGAAGGTGATCCCGGGCGCGGACAGAGTGGTGGGGTGGGCGACGCACAACCAGGCGCTGGTGACGGCGAAAGGAAGCGTCGAGGCGGGCGTCGATCTCACGCTGATCAACGACAAGAGCATCGAGCAGGTGAAGCAGCCCGATGGAACCACGCATCTGCGCGTCCATCTACCGCCCGTCACGATCTACCCGCCCAACGTGACGGTGCATGTCGAGCACAGTCAGTCCGGAATGTTCTGGCACGATGAGAACATTATCCCCAAGGCGCAGGAGTCCGCCGCGCGGCTCTTCCAGGAAGCGGCCGAAAAAGCCGACATTCGCGGCAAAGCGCGTTCCAACGCCCTGGAGACCCTGCGCAAGACCTTCAAGACCCTCGGCGTCAAAGACGTTGAGTTTATGTTTTGAGAGTTTTTCCCGGCAATGAATTGCCGTTCTGATACGGTAAGTGTAGGAAGCCGCTACGCGGCACCCCAAATCCTCCGCTTCCGCGCAGAGGATTTCCTTCGCGGACTCAAGACAGGAAGCGCATTTGAGTCCGCGAAGGCGGACTTACCATTTCAGCGCGGGGTTTCAACCCCGTAATCAGATCAGGCCGAGGCGTCGGCGGAAGAGCCATTCGGTGGCGAGGAGGCCGATCAGGGTGGCGAGCACCCACCAGCGGTCCCAGAGGGTGCGCGGTTCGCTGACCTTGACGGAGGAGAGTTCGGCGGATCGGAGTTTTTCCGGGAGGCTGTTCAGTTCGGTGGGTTGGAGGCTCTGGCCCCCTCCGACGGCCGCGATCTGCTGCATGAGCGCGGGGTCTGCGGAGCGGTTGGCGTCCTCTTCCTGGCCTGGGAAGACGGTGAAGGCCGCGGAGACCGGGACCGCTTTGGTACTGCCGGGGGGAGGCGCGACCGTGGCAAGGTACTCTCCGGGAGCGGGCGGATGGTAGGTGGCCGTGAAGTCTGCGGTCTTGCCGTCGCCGCGCGCGGGTGTCAGGGAGGTGGTCTTGCCGCCCGGCAGGGTCAGGGTGATCTGCGGCGGATCGACCTTGGGGCCGCGCAGGAAGCCGAGCAGATTGACCGTCTCCGCGCCCGAGTAGGTGGTCTTATCCGTGCGTAAGGCGATATTCTGACCGGGCAGGAAGTCCGATTCGCTGACCAGCCAGCGCACGGTCTGCGCCCAGAACTCCGGGTAGACCTTGCGATACTTCTCCTGATCCGGTGGCAGAAACGCCCACCTCCAGAGCCCCTGTCCCACCACCGCCATCACTTTGCCCTGCCCGAACCGCTGATACGCCAGGGTCGCCATCGGCTTGCTGTCCGCGCCGCTCTCGGAATCGGGGGATCGCGCCAGCACCACCGCCAGCGCCTTTTCGCCTTTGACGCGGGTCGCGGTAATGAGCGAGGGCAGTTTCTTGACGATCGTCTGCGCGTCCTCTCCCGTATCGAAGGCGAAGCCGGGATGCGAGCGTCCGGCATCCGTCAGACGTATCTGAGCGGTGGCCAACTCCTGCGTGCCGTAGACCAGCGGCTCCAGATCCCGCAGTCCCGCCGTGTGCTCGTCGGCACGGCCCCGCAGAAAGACCAGGCAGCCGCCCCGATCCCCGACCCACTTCTTCAACTCCTCGGTGGCCTTCGCGTCGAAGAACGATTCGTAGCCCCGGCCCAGCAGCAAGACATCGTAGTGGGCGAAATCGTCCACGGTATGCGGAATATGCACGATCGGCTGCGCCGCACTGCCGCTAACGGCGAAGGGGCGCGTATCGGTCAACTGAAAGACGCTGTCGAAGCGAATGGTGGGATCGTCGCGCAGCGTCTGCGCCAGGAACTTCGAGTCCCAGGTCGGCTGACCCTCCAGGAGCAGCACCCGCGCATGGCTGTCCATCACGTTCAGGAAGATATTGGCGCGGTTATTGGTCAGGTCCGTCTCCCCGGGCACGGGCGAACAGGCGACCGCATACCGATAGAAGCCCCGGTGCGCCTCCACCACGGGAAAACTGACCTCATGCCGACCGGGCGCCAGCGTCAGGTTCTGGGTGGCGACTCGCTTGCCGTCCCGCAAAAGCTCCATGGTCGCCGGGCCGGGAGGGATGCCGGTATCGCGCACATCCACGGTGAACTCGATCTGCTGTCCCGGCTCCGCGAAGACCTGGGAACGCTGGGCCACTACCGCGACATCCCGCGCCTTCGTCTCCTGCCCCACGCAGAGCGTATAGACCGGAAACCCGAGCGATTTGGCGGTGCGCGCCGCATCGAGCGGACTGGTCTGCCCATTGTCCCGCCCATCCGACACCAGCAGCACGCCTCCGAGAGTCCCTGCCGCATCGGCAGGGCGATTGGCGCTGACCGCCTGCGACAGGGCGTCCCCGAGAGAGGTTCGGTCGCCCTTCGGGCTCTCCAGGGCACGCAGCACATTCCTATCGGTCGCGGCGATATGGGCGTCGAAGCCGTAGGTGCGGACCTCATACCGCTGCGCCAGTGCATCGATCAGGGCATGGTTGTCCAGCGTGGCGCGGCGTGCCGCCTGCCAGCGCGTCTCGGGAGTGGACACGGTCGGCACATCGCGTGTCGTCATGCTGCGCGAGGTATCGAGGAGGAGGAGAAAAGGGGCTTTACGTTTCGCCTGTGGAGCGGTCAGCGTCGCGACCGGATTGAGCAGCAGCAGCGCCAGGAGCAGAAGGATCGCGCTCCGCAGAACGATCAGCAGCGGATGCCGCTTCGACCGCCGCATCTCGCGTCCCAGATAGAGCGCAAGCGCAACCCCCACCGTCAGCAGCAGAACTGCTGCGGTCTGTACAGGGCCAAACGGCGGGTCGAAGTGGAGTGTCATGTAGTTGGTGTTTGACGAAGAGACTACTCCGGCTTGTAGTCGCGCCACAGCCATTTGAGACTCATGGGCAGGATGGCATATCCGTGGGTGCCGTTGTGACTTCCGTGGCCGAACTCGAACTTATAGTCGTAGCCCTTGAAGGCGAGGGCTTTGGCCATCGACTGATTCGCCAGCGGCCAGTTGCCGAACTGATTGTCCAGATCGGTATCGCCATCCTGCAGGAAGACGCGGATCGGCTTCTTGGGCTCACGGCGGATCATAAAGGGATAGTTGTGCGCCCCCTCGATGCCCGTCTTGCCGCCTGCCAGATCGGTGTAGCTGCCGATCCAGGAGAGCACTTTGCTGAACTGATCCGGCTTGAACCAGGCGGCAGTGAAGGCGCAGGCCGCCCCGCTGCTCAGTCCGGCGACCGCGCGACTGGCGGCATCATGCCGTAATTTGTAGTTCTTCTCGACTTCCGGCAGGATCTCTTCCAGCAGGAAACGCGCATACTGGTCGGAGACGGTGTCGTATTCGAAACTGCGCTGATTGTTGCCACGTCTGGCGCCTTCCGGCAGCAGATTGCCCGGCTGAATGAAGATGCCGATCGTCACCGGCATGTCGCCCTTGGCGATCAGGTTGTCGAACACCACCGGTACCCGGTCCTTGTAGCCGCCGCCGTCCTGAAAGATCATGACGCATGCCGGCGTTTCGGCCTTATACTGGGAGGGCACATAGACCCACCATTCACGATCCGTATGTTCGAAGATCTGGCTTTTCCAGTTGGGCATCTTGAGCACCATGCCCTTCGGCACATCCGGTTTGACATGGTTGTCCGGATCGTCCGGATAGGTCTCCTTCTGCCCGGCCTGCGGCGCAGGCTGCGCCACCGGCGTCTTCTGTGCGCTCTTCTCCCCTTGCCCCTGCGCCAACACAGGGCGGGAACCGCCGCTGATCAACAGCGCCAGCAGCGGAAGGACGATACGTGTCTTCATCATTCGGGAACTCCTCCAAACAGGCCATGACGGCATGGCTTTGACCGTTGTCGTTTGCATACCGTTTTCCGGAATATGTTTCGCGGCTATATTTGCTGTCGGCGCGGTAGACTCCTGCTGCGCTTTCGCCTCTACGGGGGTGCGCAGCGCTCCTCATTCCACTTTCTCACTTCAACACCTTGAAGCTCTCCAGGAAATGCGAGATCTCTCCCTTCATCTCCTCGGCCTGTAGGTGAACGACGTTCATCGTATACACACGGTTTTTGACCAGGAAGACGCGCATGTCGATCTGAGCTTTCTGCGGCCCGTCGATGCGGCAGACGATCTCTCGGCCTTGCAGACCGTGATAGGTGACCTTCATGTCCTTGATGACGCCCTTGCCATATCTCTTATGCGCCCCCTCCGAAGACATATTCAGGAGTTTGTCCGGAGAGGTATGGGCGACCTTATCGGCTGGAAAATCGGTATAACCGATCGCGTAGGCCGAATTCGACTGTCTCAACTGATAGATGACAAAGACGACCGGGCCGAAGACGGAAGGAGTGTCGATATTCTCTCTCTTCGGTGTGCCCGGCATCCAGATCGAAAAACTCTTATCGTCGGAAACAAAGAGAGGCTCCGTTTTCTGCGTGCCTTTAGAAGCGGGAGACGCCGGCTTTTGGGGAGAACCTGCTTGTGGGACGCCTTGAGCAGACCACGAACCACTCGCTATCAAAAAAATAGATGTCGCGAGAGAGCCCGCGACCTTGCGCCCGCCGTGACCGTTGACCATGAATAGTATCCTCCGTAAAGAGCACGCACCGATGATAAGACAGTTTCGACAGCGCGTTCCTATTTCCTGCTAACGCCAGGAAACAGGATGCGGACCTGGAGGACTCTTGCGGTGTCTTATCCCTGCACAGCGAGTATTAAAGGAGTCGGGCGAGCGTGGACAGAATGAGGCTCTATCAAAAAGGCGTTAACAGGGTATAAGAGGAGCTAATGCAACAGACAACCAGGAAGAGAGGGGGACGCTGGGCAAGCCTGGGTCTCGTCATTGGAGTACTGGTGGCAGGACTATGGCTGGCCTGGCCACGGGAGCGCCTGCTGACCAGAGTGGGACGGCCTGTTGCCAGAATAGAAGGCGGCCATACGGATATCTGCTGGCTCTCTGCCCATCAAGTTCTGATTGTGACTACCGAACAGCAAGGAGGTGGGACTTATACTCCCGCAGGTACGACCATCGAGAGCAATTGGCATGGTTCGGCAGATCTTTCGATATCGTTACGAACACGCGGAAGCGGCTGCCGGCGTTCACAGATCTGCTCAATAGAACAACAAAGTTGCCATTAGTAATGGTAAGTGACTTTGAAGCGTCGCCTGATGGCGTTTGGGTGCAATGGCATGCCTTTGAACATCACAGTGATAGGGATCTGCTGCACGCTTCTCAACTGGACGGGACTCATCATCGCGAATGGGATCACGATGTTCCCGCAGAGAGCTTTTTTGTGGATGCCCATCATCTTTTTCAGGAGACGCCGCCCAAGGCGATCCTCGGGAACCTGTTGGACTCTAAGCAAGACCGTGAGTATCACAAACCGGAGCAGGCAATGGGGTTCCTCACACCGTATATACGTCAAAAGCCTATTTTCATTGAGGTGGATCATCCTTCTGAGGATGTACCTGGAATGGAGATTCCTCTTAAAACCTATCGAACCGAAGACCAACTACGATCCTTCTTTCTTTTTGATAGCCCGCGAGAAGCGCTCAAGCCGATAGAGACACATCGCTTCAAACTGCCTGAAGGAGCCGAACTCTATCGAGGGGAAGCCTCTCCTTCACAAAAGTCCATTTTGTACTACATACATGCTTCTCGGACTCCCCCGTTTCTGACCTGGCTTCATCACATATTCCCCCATTTCAGGACGGAGCCAACTCCCACGGAAGAACTCTGGGTGAGCCGCTCCGATGGGCAAGGAGTGCGCGAAATCGGCCATGTGCGCGTCCTTGCCGATCCAGGCCACACCTTCTTAGGTGATATTCGGTGGCTGCCGGATGGGAGGCAGATCAGTTTTGTCTATCGCGGAATGCTCTACGTTGCGCCTGCGGAACCGGAGAAGTAGCTTTTTGTCTTTTGTCTGAACTCGGATTCGTCGGATTAAAGGATTGACTAGGATTGTCATCTGCTCATCACCACCTCGCCCAATACTCTTATTGTGGCGTTCAGGAGAGGAGGAAAAGCTGGATTGTTGTGCCGATACTCTTTGCTTCGCGAGGGGTATCATGGTCTGAACACAGATTTATGGAATTATCTATGCTGCAAAGTTAGGAATGAGGGATCGTATGCATGCGGGAGAAGAGCGGTTGGTCGATTCGGAATTGACGCGAAAGATTATTGGGTGCGCAATGGAGGTACATCGTGTACTGGGCAACGGATTTCAAGAGGTCGTCTATCAGCGGTCGTTGGCCCTGGAGATGACGGCAAAGGCATTGGAGTTCAGTCGGGAACACGAGATGCCGATCTACTATAAGGGCACGGAAGTGGGAACGCGACGAGTAGATTTCCTGGTTGAAGGGCGTGTGATGGTCGCACTGAAAGCGATCACTCAATTGGAAGATCTGCATCTCGCTCAAGCAATCAACTATCTGGAAGCGTATCAACTCGAGATCGGTCTCCTCATCAACTTCGGTGGACGCAGTCTGGAATTTAAGCGTGTTATGAAGCCAACGCGAAAAACGAAGCCCTATTGATCCTCTGTCCCGAATCGATTTCCATTCCTGAACTCAAATGTACTCGGATAAGGAATCAGCAATTTCGACAGGCCAATAATCCCTCCTCTCCTGAACGTCACCAAAAGAGTATTGTGCGGGGCGGTGGTGATCGGATTGGCAATCCTAGTCAATCCTTTAATCCGACGAATCCGAGTTCAGACGAGAGGAATCGGGGTCGAAAATCTTCCTGGTCGACTTGCCCGAACAGCCACACACCAACGTGACAAAAATCAGACACTCCCTCTCAGAACTGCCGCGGCTTGACAGAGCGCTCGGAGTTTAGCCTCAATATGAGGCAGGTCGTTCATGGGGCGGGCGGAGAAGGTGCCGAAGCCGCAATCGGGGTTCAGGAACAGTTTGTCAGGCGGGATGATTTGCAGTGCGGTTTGGACGCGGGCGACGATCTCTTCTACGGTCTCGATCTCGTCGGTGCGGGGGTTGACGACGCCGAGGCCGAGTTCTTTGTTTTCGAAGGCGAGAATGTCGCCGGCGCGTGGGGTGGCGTATTCCAGGACGAGTTGCTGCACATGCAGTCGTTCCAGCCAGGGTTTGAGAGAGGCATAGTTGCCGCGCAGCAGGGTGGCCTCGTTGCGGCTCCAGTTGCCCCGGCAGACGTGCAGTCCGGTACGGATGCCGTCCAGACCTTCGACCACGCGATTGATCAGGCTCACGGCGAACTCCAGCTCCTCGGTCGGATCTTTACGGCCCGCCAGGGCGGCGCACATGAAGGTGCGGGTCTGGCCCTGGGTGAAGACCAGTTCGGTGAGGATAGGCTCGTCGAACTGAATGAAGTCGGCGCCTGCCTCTTTCAGGGCGATGGCCTCCTCCCGGAGGAGTTGGATTACGTCCTCCGCGAGGGCTTCTTTGTGGGGGTAGACTTTGCCAGTGATCTCGGGAACCCACATGGCGCGCGTGAGGAGGTAGGGGCCGGGCAGAGGCACCTTGATCGGTCGGTCGGTATGCTGTTTGAGGAAGGTGACCTCTTCGACTGCCAGAGAGCGCCGCCGCGCGATCTTGCCGACGCACGTGGGGTTGTTGATGGAGTAGGCGGGCACATCGAGGGTCTGGAGCAGTTTTTCAAAGCCCGCCTTGTCCTCCACATAGTCCAGCATCTCCGCGAGCGACATCAGTCGGACACCTTCGAGTTTGTCGGAGACGAACGAGTAGAAGTTGTCGCGCCGCTGCTCGCCGTCGGTGACGATGTCCACCCCGGCGTCTTCCTGGAGGCGTAGGACCTCCAGGACGGCGGCATCGGCGAGGCGATCGAACTCCGCCTCGCCGAGATCCCCGCGTCGCTTCGCTTTCAGCGCCCGCAGCAAAGGCATCGGGCGCGGGAAACTGCCCACGGTCGTGACCGGAAACAGAGGCAAATCAGACATAAATGTGCTCTTTCAAAGTGGAATACGAGTAACAGGAAATGTGCCCGCGAAGGCGGGCCTTCGGTGCTTCGCGCCCCTAGCGAAGGGCTTCAGCCCATCGCGTTCGCCTCGAAGTAGCGCTGACGCTGGACCGCATCGGAGAGCGCGGTGAATCCGCTGGTGCGGCCGGGCAACCAGGCTTTGAGGCCCTCCATGTCCATCATCTCGCGATGGGCGGGATTGTCGTAGCTCATTTTGTAGAGCGTGTCCAGCCAGGGTTTTTCCAGGGCGTCCGCCAGATCGTTGCGCACGGTGAAGACGCAGTGGTCGAAGCGATCCGTGGTCGCGAGGACGCGGTAGCGGGTGGTGTCAATCGTGCCGTCGGCGCTCCAGAGCTGCCAATTCAGGTCCAGCATGGCGCAGGCGTCCGCCTCCCCCGCTTGCAGGCAGGCGAGGGCGTCTTTCTCGCCGCCGATATGGTCGCCGTGCTTCCCGACGAGCACATCGAAGCGTTTCACCGTCACATCCCGTCCTGGTTCCAGGCCGTTTCTCTGGAGCAGGCCGACCGGGATGAGGGTGGACTGCGGGGAGTCCTTGGCGCCGGTCGCAAGGGTTCTGCCTTTCAGATCGGCCAGGGTCTGCACGGGGCTGTCGATGGCGGAGATGATATGTGACACGCGATCCCGGTCGGTATCCCGCATGGCGATGGCGCGGCAGCCGTTGTGGGAGCGATGCTGCGCGTCGAGCCAGGCCAGAGGCGAGTTCCACGCGATATGGATCGTGCCCTCCAGGAGGGATTTGACCTGGAGTTCATAGTTGCTGTAGAAGACGTAGTCCATCGGGCAGCCGTTGGTCTCGAAGAACTCCTTGATGATGTCCCAGATGACGACGACTTTGGGGTCGTAGACGACCGCGCCCACCAGTATCGGTTCTTGCATGTTCAGAATAACTCCATACCGCACAGGGCGCGGCCGATGAAATCGTAGAGGACGTCGGTAGTCGGGGCCATGACGCTGGCGGCGCGGGCATCGCGGAAGTTGCGCTCCAGGCTCAGGTGCTTGCTGAAGCCTGCGCCGCCGCACGCCTGCATCCCGAGATCGGTGACCAGTAGGGCGCTCTCTGCCGCCGCGGCTTTGGACTCCAGCACCATCAGCATAGCGTTGGGGGCGCCGGCCTCCACGGCATCGAGCGCGCAGACCAGATGGGCGCGGGCGCGATCCGTCTCGATGCGCATCTTCGCTAACTTGGCGCGCAGCGTGGGCAGGTCGGCGAGTTTGCTGTTCAGCTCTTCAAAGCGATTGCCGGTCAGGTGCCGCGTCGTCGCCGCCACCGCCGCCTCACAGATCCCGACCGAGATCGCGGCGTTGCCCAGTTGGAAAACGGGCAGAACCACCCCGAGCATAAACTCAAAGCCCTTCCCAGGCTCACAGAACGCGCGATCGACGGGCAGGGCGCAGTTCTCAAAGGCCATCGGGGCGCTGGCGTTACCGCGCAGGCCCAGAGAGTCCCACGGACCTGCCACCGTCCAGCCCGTGTCGTCTTTCAGCACCAGATAGAGGATCGTATCCGTCGGTCCACTGGATTGGGGGGAGCGTGTCGAGACGACATAGCCGTCGGCATGCCCCGCAGACGTGACCCAGGACTTCGCGGCATTGAGGCTGACATTGCCGTCCTGCGCGCTTGCCTGGCTGATGGGCGCCCAGAAGTGACTGCGCGATCCCTTTTCGCTCCAGGCGAGCGTCGCCAGATGGTTTCCGGCAGCGGCGTCGCGCATCTGCTGCGCTGCGGTCTGGGGGGAGGCCGCATAGCAGGCGATCCCGCAGAGGTGCATCAGGGTGACCATTCCCACCGAAGCGTCGCGCTGCGCGATCTCATCGAGGACCGCCGCGGTCACACGCAGTCCCTGCCCCAATCCTCCGAACTCCGTGGGAACCGTCAGCCCCAACAGCCCCGCTTTCCCCAGCGCTTCCATCGCCTCTTTCGAGAACCGGCTGTCACGGTCTACCTCGGCGGCATGGCTTGCGATCACATCGTCCGCGACCTGGCGGGCTTTCCCTACCAGGGCCGTCTGTTCTGCATTCAATCGATACACGGGTGTCCCTCCTTTTCTTTTCGATCCCTGTCTCTCTCAAGAGATCAGGGCAAACTCATCTTCCCTCCTGCACTCATTTCAGGAGCGGACAAGACTATTCTCTCTCGCACTCTCACGCGGTCACCTGAAGGCGCAATGCGAGGGTGGTGGCCTTATGCAGGGTGGTGTAGAGCGGGGAACGCGCCAGGGTTTCGGCCCAGAGCGCGGTCAGAGTCTCTTCTTCGGCGTCGGCGGAGACGTAGAGCGTGCCCTCGATGCGCTCCAGGCCGGGGTGGCCCTCTTCGCCCAGGACGCCGACATGGATCAGGGGATTATTGAGGGTGCAGGTGGCGGAGAATTCGATCGCGTCCAGGACGACGCGTTGCTTGCGCGCGAGGGCGCGGAAGGTCTGGGTCAGGTCGGCGGCAAAAGCGCCCAGCATCAGTTCGATGGCGGAGGGGTGGTCGTCGGTGGGACGAAAACTGAGGGGATCGCCTATGGAGAAGGCGTGGTTGCGGGCATGAACCGTAACGGTCCGTGAGTCTGCGGCGCGAACTCGCACCGTCCAGGGGAATGCACTCAACGCATTCCACTCCCTACTATGGGATCTCTCCGGCTTCTCAAGAAATTCACAATCGGCCCTTCGTGTTCTCACCGTTGGAAGTGTCGTCGCTTCTCCGCTCGAAAATACTCCTCGGACACTCCCTTTTCCTCCTTTCAGTCGGAACGCATTTGCAGCATGCCCTCCAGAACTCTCCTTGGGCGCTTCCTATGCAACGGATGCGATGATGGAAGGAGGGGACCGGGAACTTATCTGCTCCCGGTGGTTTTGTAGCTAACAGAGAGGCGGTGGAACAGAAAGCAAGGGCGGGTCCGCTATCGCTGGGATGGCGAGCTCGATTACAACCATGCCGGTGGCGAAGCCATCATGGCGCAGCACATCGAGGAACTCCTACGGGAGAGATAACTTACTGGTTTCTATTGCCTGCACAGCAGGTCTATCACAAGGAGAGAGCAATCATGAACAGTACGATTTCCGTAAGTTTCGGGCGACGGCTGGCTTCGGGAGCGATGCGTCTTCTGGCCGTTCTGGTGGGTGTCTCGGCGATCGCGACGGTGGCCTGGGCCGCCATTCCGAAAGTCGGGGAGAAAGCCCCCGATTTTAAGATCCAGGCTCTGGACGACAGCATGGTGAAACTGTCGGCGGCGCTGAAAAAGGGGCCGGTGGTTCTGGTGGTTCTGCGCGGTTTTCCGGGGTATCAGTGCCCGATCTGCACCGTGCAGGTGGGAGCGCTGATCAAAAATGCCGCGAAGTTCGAAGAGCGCAAGGCGCAGGTCATTCTCGTCTATCCTGGCCCTGCAGAGGGGTTGAAGGCGCACGCCAACGAGTTCGTCACAGGGAAGGATATGCCGAAAAGCTTCCAACTGACCCTTGATCCGGATTACGCCCTGCTCAAAAAGTACGATCTGCGCTGGGACGCTCCGAACGAGACCTCGTATCCATCCACCTTCGTGATCGATAAGAAGGGCAAGATCCTCTACGCCAAAGTGAGCCATTCCCACGGCGACCGCGCGAAACTGGAGGACATCCTGAAAGCCCTCGACGATCCGAAGATGACGGACGACAAGACAGGAGAAGAGAAAAAGGCATCTCGTTGAGGAAGCCGCTGATCTGTTCGTCTCTTCCCTGTGAACGAAATGGCTTTAGAGCATTGTTGATAACTGAGCCTGCCACCAGTTTTGTAAGAGGAAGATGTCTTGGGGTTTCACCCCACCCCAACCCTCCCCTTCGTAAGGGGAGGGAGGCAATCCGGTAATCTCCTCTTTGCGAAGGAAGGGGTTGGGCACTAAAAAGCCCCCTCCTTTAGAAGGAGGGGGTTGGGGGAGGTCTCTCACGCTTCGCACCTGATTAGGGAGCGAAGATGCCTGTTTTGTAGATAGCCTTACGGATTGGCGGCTTTGACGATGGTGGCGAAGTCGGCGGGTTTCAGGCTGGCGCCGCCGACGAGCGCGCCGTCGATGTTCGGTTTGGCAAGCAGTTCCGCCGCATTGGCGGCATTCACGCTACCGCCGTACTGCACGCGAACGGCTTCCGCCGTCGCATGGCCGTAGAGCCTGCCGACCGCCTCGCGCACCACCCCGCAGACGCGATCCGCTTCGTCCGGGGCGCAGGTCTCCCCGGTGCCGATCGCCCAGACCGGCTCGTAGGCGAAGATCAGTTGCGCCGCGTCTTTCGCAGACACGTGCGTGAGCGCCGCCATCACCTGTCCAGAGACGACCACATCGGTATCATCCGAGTGTCGCTCGGCCAGGGTCTCGCCCACACAGCAGATCGGGGTCAGGCCGCCTGCCAGCGCCGCCCGCAACTTGCGATTGACGACCTCATCCTTTTCGCCGAAGTAGGCGAGGACAGGGGCGTCGAAGTCTGGCTCCGGCACGCCGAAACGCCCGCGTCGCTCGGAGTGGCCGACGATGGCATACCGACAGCCCAGTTCCCGGAGCATCGGCGCGGAGATCTGACCGGTATACGCTCCCTTGTCTTTCCAGAAGACATCCTGCGAACCCAGCGCGACTCCGGTGCCCGCCAGCGACTCACCGACTGCCGACAGCGCCGTGAACGGCGGGCAGATCACCACGGCCACGCCGTCCGCGATCTCCAACCGACCCAACAGCTCGCCGACAAGCCGCTCCGCTTCCGACTGAGTACAGTTCAACTTCCAGTTTCCCGCGATCACGAT
>Ga0105239_10006458_pt1 | contig 13601 bp, 7 predicted proteins | sample KBSC44metaG_FD_92761 | JGI IMG/M metagenome (GOLD analysis project Ga0105239, IMG submission 92761) | Corn rhizosphere microbial communities from Kellogg Biological Station, Michigan, USA - KBS C4-4 metaG | ecosystem: Host-associated > Plants > Roots > Rhizosphere > Soil | place: Michigan, USA... | reverse complement strand
CGAGACCCACTCCAGCGTCGCCAGCTCGACCGCCTCGCGCGTCTTCCACGGCCCGCGTCGGTGAATGATCTCGGCCTTGTACAGCCCGTTGATGGTCTCGGCCGGTGCGTTGTCGAAGCTGTCGCCGATGCTGCCCACCGAGGGCTCGATGCCGGCCTCGGCCAGCCGCTCGCCGTAGCGGATCGACACGTACTGCGAGCCGCGGACGCTGTGGTGAGCGGCGGCAGCGCCCGCGATGCCGACTCCAAGAGTTGCAGCGCTTGCGGCAGGTGGCCTTTCGCGGCTTGCCCGCGGCTGCGGCGACAATCGCCTCGTCATCGGTAACATCAGGTAAGCGGCCGAGGGGTGATCAAGCGCAACACGGCGAACCCGCCGAGGCCACGATGGCCTACGTGGCGGCGCGGGCCGGTGTGTCGAAGATGACGGTGTCGCGGGTGGGCTCGGTGGTGGCATCGCTGCGTGGCCCCGTGTTGTCGAAACGAGCCGCCCATCCTGTCGCGCGAGGCACGCGATGCTCTGGTGCTGATAGGATTTCAAAGGCAAGGCGTACGAGCGGCGACTGTCAACGTCCGGAAACGTCCGGGCATTCGTCGATGCACCCCCGAGAGCTGTTGGGTGGTCTGAAAGAGGCTCTGCTTCGATGGACATCGGCCGCCTCTGGGAAGCCCCATGAACCGTTGAAGAAGACGCCAGTCGCGCAGATGTCTTATTCTTGTCCCTGCGTTCAGAGCTGATCGCGATGTCAGGAAGGTTCCCCCTCGTGCAACATCATCACATCGTTGCCTCGGATTGGATCGATCGCTTTGCGAGTCGCCTGGGCGCACTGCTGCCCGGGATAGATCCGACCGAAGCGTCGGAGCGGGGAAAGGCTTCGATTCCAGACGCCTACGAATGCCATCCCGACCAAGCCGCGGAGATCGCCGTGATCTATGGAACTGGGCTGGCTCGGAGCAGCGGGAGCACCGGCGGTGGCGGCCTGATTTGCAAGGATTTCAAGCACTTAGCGGCGTCCTGGGTGGGATCGGTGACCTGCCAGACGGTGCCGTGAGGGCTGCCGTGGAGTCTAACGTTGTTCGTCGACCACCACATTGGACGCGTGAAGATGGACTATGCGCCACCCAGCTCCTGTCTTCCTCAGGACCAACGACCGCCGGGCGATCCGCTTTTCGCCGCGAAGGTGGAAAGTAACGATCGCCGACTCCCCGCTCACGAACTGGACGGTCATGTTCTGCGGGCGAAGCGTGTGGAACGGAGGCCCGCCGGCGGCGCCTCCGCGGATCGCGGCGAAGACCTTTTTAAACTGCGCTTGAATGGCGGCCTTGCCCTCAAACCGCAAGGGCGGCTCGGGTTCCGGAAAGAAGGCGGTCGCGTCATCGGCAAAGCAGTCGATGAATGGCGGCATATCCAGGTTCTCGAAGGCGCGAAGAAACTGACCAGCGAAATCTCGTACCGAGCGTTCATCGGGCTCGGATGCCGACCCGGGTGTGGCGCAGCCAGTCGTAAGGGAAATGCTCGCACACATACAGAGAACGAGGAATCGGATCGACCTACGCGAATGGCGGCACATTGCAAGACCGTGGGCGCCTAATTATAACGAATGGACTTCCCCGTCCCCAAACTAGCCGCGTGGCCGCAAACGCCAACTCAGTGCCACGATGGGAAGTGCGAAGTCTCATCCACTCATTCGGATTGGGAAGTCATAAGCATTCTCTACGTTGTCCTCGACCTCGATAAGAACGTCCTTGCCATGCACGGGGTGATAAGGCCGGAGGCGCCGAGTTGCACCAGGCCAGGGTCCCCCGCGGCAGGCTGCACTCGCTGATCGCGTCGATGCCGCCCCGTGTCGTCGGCATGGAGGCTTGCTCCGGGGTGCATCACTTGGCGCGCCTGTTCCAGGCCCCCAGCCGCACCGCGCTGTGGTCCGCAAATATGTCGTCCGAACCATCGCGCAGACTGCCGGCAGCACGTTGAGTGTGATCACTCAACTCGATGGGCTGATGTTCACGTATCGTGATGGTCCAGCCAGGATGCAATTCCTGTGTGAGCGTCTGGACGCTCACATTCCTGTTCGATCGGTCGCGTCGCAAGGTTGGCCCCAAGCAGGGCTGCCATCGGGTATTGTCGTGAGCGGCATCGGCTTTGAGGTCGGGCATGGGCGTGGATTCTCCGGCACGCCAACGAGCCCGGAGCGCGACCGTCCTGGGCGGCAAGCCGATGTAGCCACGCACTGCCGGTCAGTACAGCTGCTCTCTGGCATAGCCATGGGACGCAGCCGATCTCGCGGGGCGTCACCGAGCCTCCATCGACCGCGGGCCCTTGTGCCGGAGGCAGGGTTAGCATTGGCAGCATGAACCCCGACGAACTGCGCCAATTGCAAGCTCCGATCAAGGCTCGCTACAAGGAGCATCCCGAGGCCGCCAAACACACGTTCCGCGCGACCGGCCAACTTCTGCCCGACCGCCCTTCGATCCGCGTCGAGACGGCATTCGCGCGCTACGACGCCGGCCTGCACGAGAAGGCTGGAGGTAGCGGTACCGAGGCCTGCTCGGGCGACCTACTGCTGGAATCCCTGGTCGCGTGCGCGGGGGTCACTTTCAACGTGGTCGCGACCGCGATGGGCATCGCGTTCCGCTCGGCGCAGGTGGTGGTCGAAGGCGAGGGAGACTTCCGCGGCACGCTGGGGTTGGCAAAGGACGTCCCGGTGGGCATCACCGACATTCGCTTGCGCTTCGAGATCGACACGGAAGCCAGCGATGAGCAACTGGCCACGCTCCTGAAATTGACGGAGCGTTACTGCGTCATCTTCCAGACGCTGCGCTCGCCGCCGCGGCTATCTGCCGCGGTGCAGCGCAACGGCGGCTGAGGATCGGATACCCCTTGCCCTGTTTCGGGCCCGCAACGATCATTCGGCTGCTTGACAGTGGCGGTTCGCTATATGAAGTGAGGTAGGCGGTTGCAAATTCGCAAAGCGACTGTCGTCCGGCTGTTCACAGCGGACGGGCGCAACGCGGACGGACCTTCCGACTCTCCGAGTCGACCGGGGCGGCGAGTTGTCGAGTAGCGGTGCGGTTGAGATGCATGCGCGAGCGTGCCGCAGGAGTCGGCCGGGAAGGTGTGGCCAACTTCCAACAAATATCGGCTTTTCGGCCATCCCCGGCTCCTGCTGCCTGCTGCTGCTATTGAATGACGGCGGGAACCGGTAAGCCAAGGCGCAAAGCGAGTGCCTGCTATGCAGCGTATGCAGCCGCTCGCCCACGTCCGGCGAACTCACGGTCTCTGCTCTTTTCCGGTCATTCATGCGTCCAGGAGACCGCGGCACCAACGACCGGTCTCAAGGTACTGCTGACGTTGCCGGTCGTCGGCGCGCCGCGACGCTCGCTTCAGGAGGGCGACTCAATCGCGACCGACGCCATCCGGCGCTGGAGGCCCGTCGAATGTCTGCTCGTCAACGGCTGCAACTGACGCTGCCGACCCACAAGCGCCACTCGATCGGCCAGTTTCACGGCGCTGAACCGGTCATTGGTGCAGGCGTGAATGAACGATGCCGGCTCGCAGCCGGCACCGGGTCATGTAATGGCGCGTCGCTATCGCGCCTCAATGCTCGCAGTGTCTATCAAACTCATCTTCCGCCGGTTCGCTGCCTCAGTTGACCCATCGTGGCCCGAACTGGTGGGCGACTGCCTACAGCGGCCGCAGTGTGCGCGCGTCTCGTCCCCGGCGAGATCCGGCTCGGCCAAGTAGGACAGCCCCATCTCTTCTACCGGCACATCCCGGCGCTTGAGCAGCTTCATCAAGCGGATGCCGTAGACTGTGCCCGTGCGCGACCCCTCGCGACACCCCTCGCGAGATGGCCCGCCTCCCGATCCTACTCTGGACAATGCCGCGTGAGAGCCTTCCTTTCCTATGCGAGCGAACATCGGGACCTTGCTACCCGGCTTGCCTTGGGGCTGCGAAATCTCGGCGTGGAGACGTTCTTCGACCGCGACGCTCTGCCACCAGGTGAGTCTTTCGATGACCGCATCGCGGCCGCCATCGCTCGCTCCCACCTGTTCATATTCCTCATCAGTCGCGAGGCGGTCGCCAAAGGCGCCTACACGTTGACCGAACTGGGCCAAGCTCAAAAGCTCTGGCCACGCCCCTCCGGGGCTGTGCTGCCCGTATTCATCGAGCGAGTCTCTGTCGAACAACTGCCTCCATATCTGCGCGCCGTGTCCATTCTGGATCCGTCAGGGGAGCCGGTTGCCGATACGCTAAATGCCGTGGCGGAGCTGGTAGCACTGAGGCGCAATCGACAACGCAATCGCTTCTTGGCCGGCGCCGCCGCGACGATGTTGGTTGCCGGCGGATTGTGGAAGGTTTACGTCACCGGGCCTGCTCTGTTGGGGGACCAGGTCAGTCGTGCGCTACACCCGCCCGTCATCGAAAATGTGCAGGTGGGCGAAGATCCCAATGCGACCGAAGCGAACGCGTTGCGCTTCGACGTCACCCTCTACAACCCGAGCCCCGATGCAGTCACTGCCGTGAGCGTCGCACCGGTCACCGACCACTCGGGCGTTACCTTCGGCAGCTCGGCGGAAGCCTTTTTTGCGGTCAACCCTGGTGATCGGCGACCACTGACGATCCATTCGAGGTTGAATATCCCAACGAGCGTTGCCGCATTCCGGTGGCGGATCTGCTGGGAATACGTCAGGACCGAAGACTGGTACGCAGAGGGGATGTACAAGCAGGACGGGTCATCCGTGGAGTTTGCCATCTTCATTGAACGCCACAAGGCGCAAGTCTGCGATGCGTGGCGGCCCTGGCAGCCCGATCGCTGAGCCCAACGTCCCACCGCTGAGCACACCTGGTGCAAGTAGCCTCGGAAAGCCATGCGCCAGAATGGCTCATGCGTGGAAGACGTCGAACTCGTCCTTGACGAACCGCGGCGACTCCGCTCCCGTGGTCAGCTGGTTACCGTATACGGACTGAAGCCGGGTGCATGCTGCTGCACCTGCACCGGGCGGTAACGCAGGGTCTCCTCGAGGTTGGCGCGTCCGTAGTGCGCCGGGGTGCCATTCGGCGACGGCTGGAGTTGCCAGCCGATGGCTTGCGCCCCAAGATGGTGACCTCGGAGGTTCTCAAGCCGCGCGGCGCGTCTCAATCGCTCCGACGGCCGCCTGCCATTGAGTGCCCATCTCCGGGTGACCGCCTTGCGGTTCCAACGCTTGGTTGGTTGGCAGAGGAGATTCCACGAAGCTGCCTGTGGCCAACGGCGGTTCCTGGCCGAGACTGTGAGTACGAGGCCGCGCCGGGAAGCTGACTTTCGGCGCGATGGCGCTGCCTGCCAGAGTCAGCTTTCGGCAACCTTCGGCGACCTCAGGGGAAATCCGGTCACGGCCAGGAAGGGTCGCTCGCGACCGGCAGCTCGCCGGCACCTCAACTCCGTCCGCACCATCAATGCGCAGCCGGTGCTCGAGAAGATCATCGCGGATCTGGCTGCAGCCACAGCCGCCGCCCAAGGCGCCAGCACGCGAGCCGGTGCCGCATCATCGCGTCGACTGGGCTGCGTCCGCCATCAGAGACACACCGCCACAGGCCACCAGGCTTGGCTCGGGACTCAGAGTCGGGGCTATGCTGCGCGCGGGGCCGGCTTGGCCGTCGACAACGCTCTCGGCATCCGGGCGAACCCCGACTCGGAGGCTGCGGACGCCCCCTATGAATGGGCCAGGGGCTGGCTACGCAGGGCAGTGCGGCGGTCGGCGCACCGACAGAGAGGACGTCAGGGCATTTCGGGCTCGATACCACGGGACTTCGGGGCACCTCAGGCCGGCAAGGGCCCCGTTTCGGCTCTTGCGAGGGCCCGTTTAGCACTCCATTCACTTGATTGAGCTCAACGTGGTACCCGAAGCCGGATGGCACGGTGCGACAGTGGTGCTCATCATGTCAAGTACCATCCATCCACCATCAGGAGGGGTCATGTTTCGAAGGACTCTCGCTCCATTGCTGCTGGCGGTATGGGCCGGACTGGCCGGCGCCCAGACGGGACTCCCCGACGCATTCACCGCTGAACTGAGGCGCCACCGCCTTCACTTCAGCATGCCCGGGGCCTGCTTTGCCGCGGTGGCTGTTCCGGCGAACGATCGCATGCCGCACCAGTTCGCACTGCGCTGCCATGAGGCCGACCTCGAAGTTCGCTACGCCGTCAGGGCCGCGCCGCCGTCCGGCACCACGGCGAAGAAAACAATCACGATGATGTTTCTTGAGGTGGCCAACGACCCCGGCGTGAAGATCATTCCCTTCGAGGCCGGCATGAAGGTTCCGGAAGGCGCGATCGCCGTCACCTCCGTCGTGCAGGCGGGCTCCAAGATCAAGCTCCCGCCGGGGTCGACCTACGTCACAGGCTTCATCGACCCAGCATTCGAGCCCTTTCTGCAGATGAAGGACGAGGACGTGCAGATGTTCCGGGCCGAATGGGGCGCGGTCAGCCGGGCCTTCGTGCCCCGCCCGGATGTCTCGACGCGTTATCAGCGCGGCATGATGCTGATGCTTCACGTGTCCGGCCGCGCCGACGCGTTTGTGTTTTTCCTCTTCAACGGCGATTCCGAGCGGACCCGGCAGGCGATGGCCGAGGCCTTCAGCAGCCTGAAGTTCGACTAGCCAATAAGGCAGCCTCTTGGCCACGGCCGGGGATTGACGATGCAAGGCAAGATCGTTCGCGGCTTCGACGCCTTCATCTCCTACAAGCGCGATACGGAAGGCCGGACCGCCGCCGCGTTGTGCCATGCTGTGCGGCGCATCGGCGTGCCCTTCTATCGTCGCAGCCCGCTGCGCATCTTCAGAGACGACGAAGTCCTTCAGGCTGGGACGTCCTTGCCCCGGTCGGTAGAGCAGGCCATCCGGGCCTCGAGATACTTGGTCGTGCTGTGCTCCCCGGGCGCGGCGGCCTCGCCGTGGGTCGACAAGGAGATCCGGCACTTCCTCGCGAGTGCGCCCGACGCTGCGGCCCGCATCCTGCTCGGCATCACCGCCGGTCACTGGGGCTGGGACAGCCGGGCCAACGACTTCGACCGAACGTCCGACGCGATCCCCGCGGCCTTGGCCGACGTCTTTGCCGACGAGCCATATGTCGTCGACCTGCGGTTCCTGCGGCGGCCCGGTGATGCGTCGCTTCGTAAGCCAGACTTCAGGGCTGCCGTCGCGGCGCTGGCCGCCCCGATCCGGGGCGTCACGAAGGAGGACCTGGACGGCGCGGAACGGCGGCAGAGCCGGCGCCTGCGGATCGCCCTCGCCTCGGTAGGTCTGCTCGCGGTCGGCGCCTCGGTGGTTGTGGTGGAGTTGGTGCGCAACCAAGAACGCCTGAACGCATCCGCCGAATCGCGCAAGGCAGCCGATCTTTCCCAGGTCGCCCTGCAGCAAGGTGACTACCCGCGGGCGTTCGCGCAGGCCCGCAAGGCCTGGCAGATCGAGCGTTCGGCCTTCAGCAGCGAAGCCCTGCTGAGCTTCTGGGAGCGTTCACGGACCGCACGGCTGGACTATCCGGCCGCCGGATACGGCAGGTTCTCCCATGCCGGCCGGCTGGTCGCCACGAGCCCTTCCTCGCTGGTCTGGCCCGCGCCGGCGGGTGTGCAAGTCTGGGATCTGCTGGGTCGGGCGGTTGGCGAGCCGCTGCCCGCTGGCTACGAGTTCGTGGCCTTCACGCGGGACGACTTGCACGTTGTCGTCAGGTCGGCGCTCGAGAGTCGCACACCAGCCGACGTGCTGTCAGCTGGGTACGATCGTCAAGCTTACCGCTCGCGGCTCGAACTGCGGGAGGTAGGGGGCCGGAAGCTTGCCGCTGTCGAACTGAACGGACGTTGGCCGTCGCGAATCGCAGCCGCCGATGCTGAGCTGCAGGAGGTTCCCTGGGAGTCGGAAACGATCGCCACGTCGCGGGATGGCGACACGATCGCGATCGTCACGCCCGAAGGTCACGCCGTCGTCTGGATGCGCGGCGGGGAGGCGTTCGTGGAGAAGCTCCGCCGCCCTTCGACCGTGCAGGTCGACGTCACGGCCGCCGGAGACCGAGTGCTCCTGACGGGCGCCGATGGCAAGGTCGTCCTCTGGGACCTTGCCGCCGGACGCGGCCGTTCCATCGAGGCTCCTGCGCCCGTCCTGAAGGGCCGGTTTGTGCCGGGAGAGCACTCGCTGTTGGCGGTTTCGAAGGATGCAGCGTGGGTCATGAACCTGGAGGGAAGGATTGCGGCGACCCTGCCCCTGGCGGCTCCGGCGCGGTTCATCGAGGTCTCGCCGGATGGCACCCGCCTGCTGCTCGAGAGCGCGGACGGCACCTTCGTGGTCCACGAGACAGCGAACTGGAAGCGCGAGATGCCCGCCGCGCCGGTGTCGAGCGAACTCCTCGAGCAGCAACGGACCTGCCGTCGCGGACCCGGTGAGGAGGATGGCCAGGTTGCCGGCAGGCGCGTGATGACGGTCGTTCGCGCGACACCGAAGCCGGTGTTCTCGGCCGACGGCTCACGGGTCCTGCGTGTCTGCGGCGGGATGATCGAGGCATGGAGTCCATATTCAAACGTACCGGTCAGGCTGGGGCTGGGCAGGGTGCCGAGTTTTGGGGCACTATCCCCCGACGGCGCCATCCTCCTGCGGTTCGACAAGGGCCAAGTCGAACATCCCGAGCTCCAGTACCTGCAGCCGCTGCTGCCGGTCTCAGTCGGTCATTCGCGGCTGGTGAATGCCGCAGTGCCCGGCCTGGAGCAGGAGGGGTTCGTGACGACTTCGGAGGACGCGACAGCATGCATCTGGAACGCCAGGGGCCACCTCGTCGCCAGACTTGCGCACGGTGGTGCGGTAACGTCGGCGGCGATCTCGGACGACCGGCGCCGCATCCTGACGAGTTCGGAAGACCGCATGCTGCGGGTCTGGAGCGCTGAAGGCGGCCTGCTGCAGACGTTCGCCCTCGACGAGCCACTGATCGCCGGTCTGCTCCTGACCGGTGCAGACAGGGTCGTCGCCGTCGGTCGGAACTCGGTCCGGGGCTGGTCGGCGGACGGCGCTGCGCGATTCGACCTGCGCCTGGACGCGCCTCTCAACGCGGCGAACGCAAGCAACGACGGGGATTTCGCCACCGCCTCCACGAGCGGCGTCACGGAGGTCTGGTCGCCGGACGGCGTATCCAGATGTGTCCTCCGCCACACATCCTCCGTGCTGGCGACTGCGTTCTCTCCGGACGGACGCCGGGTCCTGACGGTCGCCAGCGACAACCGGGTGCGGGTGTTCGATCTCTGTCGCGAGAAACCGATCGCCCGCTACGAGCACGACGGCATGGTCGTGGGGGCGTCGTGGCTGGACGACTCGACGATCGTGACGGCGGCACGGTTTGGACCTGTCCGGCTCTGGCGCCTGGGGTTTGAAGGGCCGCTCAAGGTCTTGCCGGCCCCCGACCGGCGCGGGGAGTCGGCTACGGCGTACGCCAGCCTGAACGTGGCTCCCGACCGCCGGGCCTTCGTCACCGCAACGCGGCAAGGGCTGGTGCAGGTCTGGAGCGTGGCAGGGGCCCTGCGCTACGACTTCAACGTGTCGGATCTCGAAGAAGTGGTGCTTGCTGACGCCCACCGCGTGCTGGTGCGCGCCGACCGCCACGTCGAGGTCTTCAGGCTGCCGTCTCCGGACGACGTGGTACGCGAATTCGCGGGTCGCGTACGGCAAGTTCCCCCGTAGCGGGTGCGCTCGACCTTTAGGCACGGGCTTCGGACGTTCGAGTCCCGTGGGCCTGCGCAACCCGGTGTCGGCACCACCCCGCCGAGGCGTCAAGCACAACCTGGGCCCTGCCTCGTCCCTTCTGTTCCCCAAGGTCGCGGTGCCTGGGATCTGCGTCGGCTGATCGGCAACTCGGCCGCGCGAAACGGGGGATGCGCCGCTCTGAAGACTCGGTCAGTTCAGTTCAGTAGACGCCGCACCTCCGACACAACGGATCGCAATGCCCGCTTTGAAGATGCCCATTGGGCGGGATAAGTGCCCGGAGTGGGTCGTGAGCCGCTGCACGGAGTTGGTGAGAGCTGCCGCTGGCCGGCCGTCCTGGTGGCGACAGATGATCGCCATCCAGTCGACTCACAAATGAGCGGCCGGTTCAAAGGTAGAGCAGACAGTCGGCGCCGCGACCGCTGAAAGGCAGGTTTCGGCAACCGCCGACATTCAACGTGCTGAACTCGAACGTCGGCACTCAGTCTGTTCCGGCCCGCAGCGGACGCAGACACCTCCGCCATGCCGCAACTCCCCACGACAAGCCGGCGGCCGACGCGCCTGCTCACCCTGCCCTCCTGCTCGAAAGGAGCGATGCTTCCTGCACACCGAGGGCGGAGAGCCTCGCAGCACCCTTCGGTAGGCCCAAGGCCACACGACGCGTCGCCTCCGCTGGGGCATCGACCGCATCGGTCAGGACGACCAATCGCTATCCGCTCACTGACGGACCGGTGCGGGCCTTCGACATGCCGAAAGGCTCTGTCATATGGAATGACGCCGCCAAGCAAGAAGACTGCTCAACGGCCTGTGGCGATTGAACTGGGCAGTCGATGTTCTGCTTCGCAAGGCCTCCCGCAGGTTGGGCAGCGGCGTTGTGCCGGAGCTGGATGCATGCTTTGCGGCGCTCCCTGGTCGGTCCGGCGGTCCGGCTCTGGAGCGGGTCGCGATACCGTCGCAGACCATCATCGAACTAGATCATTGGTCCATCGAATTCGCTGATCACACTCAGCTCATCTGGCTCATCTGGCCCATCGGGACGCTCGCCCCTGGCAACACCGGGCGACGCACGTGGCAACGGCGACGACGAGGGCGGTGGCTTCGGCGCTCACCTGGGCGCTCGCGGCATGATTCTGGGCCCGGTCAGTCATCGCCGAGGACAGACGTCACCGGCGATCACCGAGCGCTACGGCGTCGGCTGCCACGCCGGCACGCCTGCGCGCCAGAGGACGAAGGCCGTAATGTCGGCCTCTTCGGCATCGCGTGTCGCCTTGGTGGTGCCCAGGCCGTGGCCTGCCTGCTCTTCGAGCCGGTAGAGCACCGGCGCGTGGTCGGGCATCTCCTGCAAGCGGGCGGCAAGCTTGGCACCTTCCCAAGGCTCGACGCGCGGATCGTTCATCCCGCCGGTGATGAGGAACGCCGGGTAGCGCTTGCCGGGCACCACGTGCTGGATCACGTCCATCTCGTAGAGGTCCTTGAAGCCTTGGGCATCGTTGACGGTGCCGAACTCGGGGATGTTGGCCGGGCCGGCGGCCATCGTCTCCATGCGCAGCGCGTTGACGTCGCCGACGCGCGCGATCGCGCCCGCGAAGAGCTCGGGGCGTTCGGTCGCTGCGCGGCCGACCATGATGCCGCCCGCCGACGTGCCGGTGATGAAGAGCATGTCCGGCGTGGTGTAGCCCTTGGCGATCAAGGTCTCGGCGCAGGCGATGGCATCGCGCCACGTGTTGGGCTTGGTCGGCCCCTTGCCGCCGAGGCGCCACGCTTCGCCGAACTCGCCACCGCCACGCACCGCGCATTCCGCGAGGCTGACGCCGGCGTCGATGTACGGCAGCGTGCGCGTGCCGAAATAGGGGAACGACGGCACGCCGTAGGCGCCATAGGCATCGATCAGCACCGGGCGCGGCCTCGGTGGGCCCGAGGGGCCGATCAGCGTGAGCGGCACCCGGGTGCCATCCCGGGCTTTGGCCGACATCTCGATCACGGTATAGCGCTTGAAGTCGATGGGCGGGTGCGTGTCCAGGTGGAGGTTGACGAGCCGCGCCGTCTTCGGGTCATAACGGTAGTGGGCGAGCGGGCTCGCCCAGCCCTCGAGCGCGATCACGGCGCCGGGCACATCGTGGTCGGTCGATATCGACTCAATCGAGCCGCGCACCGGCAACGCGATCGTGCTCACCTTGCCTTCGTTGGAGACGCGCAGCAACTTGCTGTTGAGCCCTTCGCGCACGGCCACGTAGACGCCGTCGGCCGCCGCGGCGAACGTCTCGACCAGGCGGTCGGCACGCGCCGGGATCACGGTCTTCGCCTGTGCCAGCGTGCCGCCGATCGGCACCGCGATCAGCTTGAAGCGCGGCGCCCGGTCGTGGCTCAACAGGTAGAGCACGCGGCCGTTGGAGTCGACCTTGGTTACACCGTCGGTGGCCGCGATGAAGGGCACCCAATCGGCCTTGCCGGCACGCACCGCGTCGCGCTTGCTCCACCACATCGCAAGTTCGTTCTCGACGCCGTTGAAGGCGAGCAGGCCGATCGTGTCGCGGTGCGGCACCTGCCACAGCACCGGCTGGACGTCCGGCGCCTGGATCGGCCCTTTGCCGGGTGCCACCAGCGGCTGCGTCTGGCCCTTCAGGTCCCAGAAGTCGGCGGTCGAGTTCTGGTACTTGTCGGTTGGCTTGGCGTCGGCGCCGAGCTTCTGCAGGCGGGCGAAGAAGAGGCCGGAGCCGTCGCGCAGCCAGTTGACACCCCCGAGCTGCGCGCGATCGATCGGCCCCGCGACGGTGGCACCCGATGCCGCGTCGACCACCGTCATCTCGCTGCTCTCGGAGCCGCCCGTCGAGATGCCGACCGCCACCTTGGTGCCATCGGGCGAGGCCGAGAACCAGTCGATCGCGTGCGGCACGCCGGTCGACTTGATGAGCGCGACGGTGTCCACCAGGGTGCGCGTCGAGGCGCCGTCGCCGACCTCGAGGCTGAACTGATCGGCGCCCGGCGCGCGCTTGAGGTAGAAGATCTTGCCGCCCGCCAGACCGACTGCGCTGACAAGGCCGAACTGGCTGCTGAACGCCGCCATCGTCCGCAGGTAGGCAGCCTTGGGTGCGATGCTGTCGAGAATGCCATGCGTCCAGGCGCTTTGCGCCTTCATCCACGCGATCGTCTCCGCGTCGCGGCTTTCCATGTAGCGGAAGCGATCCGTCACCGGGGTGCCGAAGTAGTCGTCGATGACGGGCCGCGCAACGGCGGCGGGCGGCTGCGTCTGGGGCTCCACCGGCGTGGCGGCGACGACAGGCAGGGTCACACCCGCCAGGGCCAGGACAATGATCGCAAGTCGCATCGCAAACCCTCCGAGCGACAGGATACCCACTCGGAGCGGGCGGCCTTGACCCGAGCCGCCGGCGGCGCGACACACCTCAGCGCAGCAACAACCACCCCACCGCGCAGAGCGACTTCCCAGCGATGCCGGCACGCGGCACCGCGCCCTGCACGTTTGGTCGGCGTGGTGCGGGACGGGCAAGTGCCAGCGCGCGGCCTACGAACTCAGGACTCGAGCTTGCGCATTTCGTCGGCCGTCCACCGCGCTCGGTTGAGGCTCATCCGCGCTTGGCCTGGCGCTCGACCGCAGCGACCGGAACCCGACCCCAACGCGGTTCCTTGTCGGCGCCCCTGAGCCGGCGAGCGCAGCGCGTGATCGTCTGGGATCCCACGCCAACAATCGTTGCCCTGAACTCGGTGCCCCCGAAGCGGTCGGAAGGACCGGCCTCTTCCGAGGTGGGAGTTGCGCGCAAGCCTGCCAAGACCCCTGTGCGGGCACGACGCAGCGCCGCCGCTCAACCCTTTACTTCGACCACCTGTTCGAAGCCGCCGAAGATCATGCGCTTGCCGTCGAAGGGCATAGG
>Ga0105239_10006457_pt1 | contig 13603 bp, 6 predicted proteins | sample KBSC44metaG_FD_92761 | JGI IMG/M metagenome (GOLD analysis project Ga0105239, IMG submission 92761) | Corn rhizosphere microbial communities from Kellogg Biological Station, Michigan, USA - KBS C4-4 metaG | ecosystem: Host-associated > Plants > Roots > Rhizosphere > Soil | place: Michigan, USA... | reverse complement strand
GCATTAGGTGCGGCCTTGATTTCCTGTGTATTCGGGTCTATCTTTTGTAAAGGCCCATATCCAAGCCTTTCCTGTAATGCTTCTATAATATTTGTAGCCATAATAAATTGTTTAGCTCGTTTTATAAATCAACTTATATGGTTAAAATATTATGCCACAATTATAGATATTGCTGTAAAGCAGGTTTTGCTTTTATTATGCAATTGCAATGAGCTTATTGCAATTATAATTTTAAAAATTGTTTTGTTATTTTTTTATTCCCTAGTTCAACAGTAATAAAATAAATTCCTTCATTCAGGTCTGACACTAAAATGTTCAATTGAATATTTTGCAACGATTTACTTGTGCTAACCTCTTTTCTTACCTTACCTGAAACATCTGTTATTCGCGCTCTTAATGCACCCAGGAATTGATTATTCACCTGCATCGTTAACATATTCTTTACCGGGTTTGGATAAATATTTATTTCCGGCCTGGCAGTTCTGTTACCATCAACAACTTTCAACGATTCGCTATTAACAGTTGCCAGATCATTACCAGTAACAACACGAGCTGTGGTTGAATTTTTAAATTCAATCCAGTTTAGATTCCAGCGTGACGATTTTGAGTAAACCCTTATTATCTGTGTACCGGCAGAAAGTGTAACTGTAGCACTTGTTGTTTTCCAGTTTTGCCAACCACCTGTAAAGGGTACATTGTAAGTACCCAATATTGTTCCGTCTGATCTTCTCAATTGGAACTGTTGTGCCACTGGGCTATTTGTGGCTGTCCTGTAATTAATTTTATATGTTGCCGCAGCAGTCACGTTTACTGTAAAGTCCATCCAGTCGTCGCTATCAATCCATCCAACATCTCGTCCACCAGCGCTATCAGTTGTAGCTTCTGATTGTATACCAGTCATTGCCGAGTAATTTTCAGCCTGTACAATACCGGGAATTGTTGTTGCAGGAGATGATGTAACAAATTGAATCCAGTTAAGATTCCAGCGCTGTGATAAAGAGTAAACCCTCAGCGTTTGTGCACCGGCAGGAAGAGTCACCATTGCAGTTACAGTTGTCCATTTTTGCCAGCCACCAGTATTAGGCATAGTAAACGTTCCTAATACAGTTCCATCAGATTTCTTTAATTGAAATTTTTGATTAGAGCTATCCGTAGCTATTCTGTAATTTATTTTATAGGTCGTTGCAGTAGTTATGTTTACCGGAAAATCCATCCAGTCGCCATTATCAATCCATCCAACATTTTGTCCGCCTGCACTATCAGTTGTCGTTTGAGATTGAACACCGCTCATTGCTGAATAATCTTCCGCCTGGACCACCCCGGGTATTGCATCAGCTAATGGCTTTACTATTATAGTTACATCATCTGTTGCAACTCCTCCTTTGTTGTCCGTTACTGTTAAGCGAAAAATATAAGAGCCTGCAGTGAGCGCACTTACTGTAATACTTGCCAAAGAACTGTTGTTAATACTGAAGACTGTTGGCCCCGAAATTTTCGTCCACTTATACGATGCTATTGTTCCGTCTGCATCAGTCCCAGACCCGGTTATTGCAACGCTGTTTACTGGCAATGTTATTGTTTTATCAGCGCCTGCATTTGCTACCGGTAATTTGTTTGTAGAGGTCTGGCTAGTGCTGTTACGGCTATACAGAAGTAGCCACTGGTAAACGTTGATTCCATTTTCTGTATAGGTTGGATTGTAAGCTTTCGTCCAGGCGTTATGCCCACTGGCATTAAAAATAGTTTTTTTTGCAAGAGGAGATGGAGCCGGTATAACTGCATTGATAGCATTAACCCAATTGATTGTTTTACTTGAAGAAACAGTTGGATCATCCAGGTTATGAAATGCCCAAACAGGAAGATTTGCACCTGCTATAATTTTAGGCCCAGTGCTTGATGGACCAACAGATCCTGACATGGGCAAAATTGCTGCTACAGTGTTAGCTGCCGTACTGCTGGAAGATGCATAGTTCCAGACAGCTCCACCTCCCATACTTAAACCAGTTAAATATATACGGGAAACATCCACGTGATAATTTTTTATGCAGTAATCAAAAAGATTCTGAATATCCGTTACCGATGGCCCCTTAATGAACTGAGGAGAAATTACAATAAAACTATATGATTGTCCATTGACTGTAAACGTAGCGGGAAAGCTACCAACGTTAATCAGCATAGGTGGCCCATGACGCAATAAGTAAGAGAGTTGTGTTGTACCATTACCCAACTCTCCAACACCATGAATAAATAAAAGCAACGGAAACTTTTTTCCTGAACTGTACCCAACAGGCAGGTACTCATAAAATCCATGGCAATTAGCATTAACTGCAATATTCCTAGCTGTTTGTACTTGGGCTGAGATATCAAAGACGGGGGCATGACATAGCAATGCCATAAGCAGTAGCAGGTAGATATTTTTCATTTTTATTGAGGGTTAAATAAAACAATTACACATTTCTGTTACAAAATCATGCATTATTTTTTAAGTATATTTTTTGCATTTCATTAGCAATAATTATACCTAATTTTTCGATTTCATCTATTTTAATTTTGAAAACAAATTCAGCTTATAAAATTTTAGACCTTTCTTTCAAATCTATGTTAAACAAGGGATCACAAAGATTGATCGCAACAAAAGATGCTTACATCTGACATAACAAATAATTAAAATTTATTCTTCAATTACACAAGCATCTGATAACGCAATTTCTTCTGAAGCACATTAACTTTATTAGCACTAAATCAAACCTTAAAGAGTAATACAATAAAACTTATGGAAAAAAAATTACAGAATCAGATCGCTATCGTTACAGGTTCAAGTAGCGGCATTGGCGCGGGCTGTGCCAAAGAACTCGCAAAAGCAGGCGCAACGATCATTATTAATTATTCTGTTGACTCATCTAAACCAAAAGCAGATGCAGTATTGCAAGAAATAATTGATGCCGGCGGCAAAGCCATTAGCTATAAATGTGATGTAAGTAAAGAAGATGAAGTAATAAAAATGTTTGCAGATGTTATAGCACAGTTCGGCACTGTCGATATTTTAATTAACAATGCAGGATTGCAAAGAGATGCCCCTTTTACAGAGATGACACTGGAACAATGGAACACAGTTATAGGCATTAATCTAACTGGACAATTTTTATGTTCAAGAGAAGCCATTAAAGAATTTTTACGCAGGGGCGTTGATGAAACAAAAAGTAAATCAGCAGGAAAGATCATTTGCATGAGCAGCGTTCACGAAATTATTCCATGGGCCGGCCATGCAAATTATGCAGCAAGTAAAGGAGGTATTATGATGTTAATGAAAACAATATCCCAGGAGTTTGCACCTAAAAAAATACGCATTAACAGCATTGCCCCCGGAGCAATACAAACACCCATTAATCATGATGCATGGGATACTTCTGCGCATCTCCAAAACCTTTTGAAATTAATCCCTCAAAAGCGGATTGGCCAGGTGGAAGACATTGGTAAAGCTGCCGTATTTCTTGCCAGTGACGATGCGGATTATATTAATGGAACTACTCTTTTTGTTGATGGCGGAATGACGTTATACCCGGGATTTGAAGACAATGGTTAGGCTCATTTAATCATAGATTAGCAGCCTGACGAAAATTCTTATACCTTGAACATTGGATGATCAAAAAATATAGTTAACCATTATGAATGCAGAGCAGCAAAGATTGATTGATGCAGAAAAAACAGGTGATGAGTATGCATGGAAAAAATGGGGGCCATACATAACCGATCGGCAATGGGGAACTGTTCGTGAGGACTATAGTGCCAATGGTGATGCATGGAACTTTACTACACACGATATGGCGCGCAGCAAAGCTTACCGTTGGGGAGAAGAAGGTATTGCAGGCATTAGCGACAATAACCAATACCTCTGTTTTGCATTAGCATTCTGGAATAAAAAAGATCCTATTATTAAAGAAAGGCTGTTTGGCTTGTCGGGCCCTGAAGGCAATCATGGAGAAGATGTAAAGGAGCTGTATTACTATCTTGATTCTACGCCTACACATTCGTACATGAAAATGCTGTACAAGTATCCGCATCATCAATTTCCTTATGCGTGGTTGGTAAATGAAAACAGCAAGCGCAGCAGGAATGATCCTGAATTCGAATTGCTGGATACAGGTATTTTTAGTAATGATGACTACTTTGACATATTTGTTGAATATGCAAAGAAATCCCCAGGGGATATTCTTATAAAACTAACCATCCATAACCGCGGTCTTCATGATGCTGCGCTAAACGTGCTGCCTTCGTTATGGTTTCGCAACAGGTGGAGCTGGGGTTATAATTATGAAAAGCCCCACTTACATAACAACAGCGGTTATATTGTTGCGCACCACTCAACATTAGGTGATTATACTTTACAGGCTGAGCATGCACCTTCCCTGTTATTTTGCGAAAATGAAACAAACTTTAAACGCCTTTATAATGTAGCCAATAATGGAAGTTATACCAAAGATGGTATCAATGATTATATTGTTTATGGTAATGAAAGTGCGATCAATAACACTTCTGGAACAAAAGCAGCATTCAATTATGATGTTACCGTAAAAGCAAATGAAAGTGTTGTAATTAAATTGCGCCTTTCTTCGGGGCAACAACCGTCAACCTTTGATGATTTTGACGAAATTTTTAATGTACGCCTTAATGAAGCTGATGAGTTTTATAACAACATACAGCAACAGATAGAGAATGCAGATGAAAGGCTGGTACAGCGGCAAGCTTTTGCAGGCATGTTGTGGAACAAGCAGTTTTTTAAATACAACATGCAGCAATGGATGGACGGAGATCCTGCACAGCCACCGCCCCCACCTGAACGCAAAAAAGGACGCAACAACGACTGGGGGCATCTTAATAATTCAGACATTATCTCTATGCCCGATAAATGGGAGTACCCGTGGTACGCCGCATGGGATCTTGCTTTTCACTGTCTGCCATTTGCAGTAATAGATGCTGCATTTGCCAAACAGCAACTTATGCTGTTAACTAAAGAATGGTTCATGCATCCAAGAGGCCAGTTGCCAGCTTATGAATGGGCTTTCTCTGATGCAAATCCACCGGTTCATGCGTGGGCAACATGGCGTGTGTACAAGATTGATCAAAAAAACAATAATGGCAAAGGCGATATAAATTTTCTTGAATCAGTCTTTCATAAACTGCTCATGAATTTTACGTGGTGGGTAAACAGGAAAGACGCAGAAGGCAATAATATATTCCAGGGAGGTTTTCTGGGGCTTGACAATATCGGTGTATTCGACAGGAACACCCCTTTGCCCGATGGCGGCTTTATTGAACAGGCAGATGGTACAAGCTGGATGGCTATGTATGCACTTAACCTTATGCGCATTTCAATGGAGCTTGCGCTTTACAATTCTGTTTACCAGGATATGGCCACCAAGTTTTTTGAACATTTTCTTTATATCGCGGGCGCTATGGCTAGTATGGGCGATAAAGAAGAAGGTCTTTGGGATAATGAAGATGAGTTTTATTATGATGCCTTGAAATGCCCTAACGATGGCACTTTTAAACTTAAAGTGAGAAGCATAGTTGGCCTTATCCCTTTATTTGCGGTTGAAGTGATTGAGCATGAATACCTGTTACAGGTTCCTGATTTTGCACAGCGCCTCAACTGGTTTTTGGAAAACAGGCCACAACTTGCAAATCTTGTGTCACGTTGGTATGAACAAGGCATTGCAGAAAAACATTTATTAAGCTTACTACGTGGTCATCGCATGAAAAGAATATTGAAACGCATGCTTGATGAGAATGAATTTTTAAGTGAATATGGTATTCGTTCCGTTTCAAAATATCACGAACAACATCCCTATGAAATACAAATGAACGGCACTAAACTAAGCGTTCAGTATTCCCCGGGAGAATCAACTATTTCAATGTTTGGAGGCAATAGTAACTGGCGCGGCCCTGTATGGATGCCCGCAAATTTTCTCATTATAGAAAGCCTTCAACGTTTTCATGTCTACTATGGATCAGATTTTAAAGTAGAGTGCCCGACAGGCAGCGGCAATTATCTTACACTTAATGAGATTGCTGATTTTCTATCAAAACGACTTTCAAACCTTTTTGTAAGAGACAAGGATGACAAACGTGCTATCTACAACGGCTATGACAAGATGCAGCACGACCCGCATTTTAAAGATTATGTTTTGTTCTTTGAATACTTTCATGCAGATACCGGACGCGGCATGGGTGCTTCTCACCAAACGGGATGGACGGGTCTTATTGCAAAGCTTCTGCAGCCTAAGAGAGTTGAATATTGATGGACACATGAGCAGTCATTGGTTCACTGCAAATACACTATTTTGCAAGCTCATTTAAAACCTTGCTGCCACTTAGGGATATAACCCAAAAACACAATGACATCTGAAAACATTTATAAGATAATCGTTATCGATGAGCAATCAATAACGCCCAAATATTTACAGGTTATCAATTCAATTCTCAAGGGCATTGAAGACGGCAGGTTGCATAAAGATTATTTTCTTCCTTCCATTAACGATCTTAGTTACGAGCTGGAAATATCAAGAGACACAGGTATACGTGCCTATAAAGATTTAAAGAATATGGGCATTATTAATTCGGTACCGGGTAAAGGTTATTTCATCTCTAATACAGATATCAAAAAAAGAATAAAGGTTTTTTTGCTGTTTAATAAGCTAAGTACCCACAAAAAAATTATTTATGATTCATTTGTTGCTGCGCTTGGAGAAAATGCTGCAATCGATTTTTACATCTACAATAATGATTTTGGCGTATTCAAAGAATTGCTGATTAATAAGCGTGACCATTACTCTTACTTCGTGATTGTTCCCCACTTTCTTGAGGGAGGAGAAAATGCTTACGAAATCATCAATACAATTCCGAAAGACAAATTGTTATTGTTAGATAAACTTCTTCCCGAAGTAAATGGAGCTTATGCCGCTGTATATGAAAATTTTGAAAAAGACATCTATGATGCACTCGAACAGGCACTCGAACCATTAAAGAAATATCATACGCTTAAAATTATTTTTCCTGATTATACTTATCATCCTAAAGAAATAGTAAAAGGCTTTCAGCGCTTTTGTAATCAATATGCTTTCAATAGTGATGTGATTAATGATATAGAAAAAGAACCTATAAAAGAAGGTAATGTTTATATAAGCCTGATGGAAAATGACCTGGTTAACCTCATTGAAAAAATACTTGATACTAAACTGGAAGTGGGTAAACAGGTAGGTGTTATCTCTTATAATGAAACACCATTAAAGCGTATTATTTTAAATGGAATAACAACCATATCAACAGATTTTCATTTAATGGGTGAAAGGGCCGCGCAATTGATTCTTGAAAAAGCAACAGAACATATAGCCATACCCTTTTATCTTACATTAAGGGCGTCGCTATAAATAATGTATTGATACAGCCATTAATCAATCATCAAAATTCTTTTGAGAAAATTTGTGCAATAAAAAGACTACAGGGTTAGAAACCTGCAGCCTTTTTATTACTGAAGCAAACAACACACGACTTTATTTTGTCAAAACCATTTTCTTGGTATCTATTATTTTACCATCTACCAAAAGGGAATAACTGTATGCACCAGAAGCAAGAGAAGCGGCATCCAACTTCAATGTACCCTTACCTTGTGCCGGTATATTTACCTGCTTAAGTGCTTTGCCTGCAGCGTCATATACCACTAACTGTGCAGATACAAACCTTTGCGGCACATTATAGCTAATAACAGTGCTTCCATTAAATGGATTAGGCGTGTTCTGACCAATGAATGCATTGCTTAAAGAAGAGGTTAAAGAAGAAGGTTCTTTTAATGCAGCCTCTAATCTGTCAAGACGTGCAAGTATAGCGGCATTCTGCTGTCTTAAACTATCATTCTCATCACTTAATTGTTGCACGGCCTTTACAAGAGGAACTACAAAATCGCTATAACTTAACCCGTACACATCTTTGTCCCCCTGGGGTTTATAAACACCACTAAAATCATAATTTATTTTTTTGGCAGCGGCTTCAACTTCCTGGGCGACAAAACCGGTATATAATTTTTTCTCTTTATCATTAATGGCTTTTTCTTCCTGTTGCACCTGCCTGTTATTTGACGCATCAGCGTTTCCACCAGCCTTGTTTGAAGTGGATTGTTTTATTCCAATTCTATCATTCAATCCATGTATATCATAGTGGTATGTTACCGGTCGAAGCTGTTTTATAAATTCAAGGCCCGGTACATTTTCTTTCACTTCTTTTTTATAACGACCATCAGAATAAATTACAAAGCTGCCGGCTGCTTTTACCGAAGTAACAGAAGTATTGCCTAACATTACCTGGTTGGAGGCTGTTGCAATTGCATTATATCCAATCGCGGTTGCATTTGTTAGTGTACCAAGGTTTACATTAGCGTAACATCCGAGCGCAGTATTATTACTACCAGATGTATTTGAATTGAGTGCATCCAGCCCGATACCGGTGTTAAAACTGCCTGTGGTATTATCAAATAGCGAATACAGGCCAATGCCGGTATTATAACTTCCTGTTGTATTTGAATACATGGCCTGGTATCCATTCGCTGTATTAGAGTAGCTTGCAGTGTTGTTATATAAAGCCTGGTATCCTAATGCTGTTTGATAAGTTCCCGTCGTATTTGAATACAGTGATTTAGACCCAATGGCCGTGTTATAACCACTTCCACCATTTTGAGCATATAATGCAGAATCACCTATTGCTACAAGATTGCTTCCACTGGTATTGTTGAACAAAGCGTGAGAGCCAATTGCTACATTACTGTTACCATTAGTATAGAATCCTGCATAAAACCCATGGGCAACATTATCATTGCCTGTTTTGTTAACCTGAAGTGCATATACTCCTGAAGCCACATTGTTGCTGCCGGTTGTATTATTAAGCAGTGCCCATACACCATTTGCTGTATTACGGCTGCCACTGGTATTGGCATACAGTGCCTGGAAACCACTGCCGGTATTATCATAAGCACCACCTGTTGTCGCATACAAAGCCTGGTAGCCCAAGCCGGTATTATAACCACTTGTTGTATTGCTGTACAAAGCCTGGTACCCTAATGCCACATTATAATAACCCGTAGTGTTACTGTATAATGCTTTGCTGCCCACCGCTACATTATGGTAACTGTTGTTGTTATTGTACAAGGCTGAATCCCCGATTGCTATGGTATTGCTGCCTGTAGTGTTTGCCTGTAATGCCCTTATACCTATTGCCACGTTGGAATATCCACTCGAGTTGTTGTATAGAGCGAAATATCCTGCTGCTGTATTATTACTTCCTGTTGTATTGAATTGAGATGCCCTGAATCCAATTGCGGTATTATTAGCACCTTTTCCATTTGAATTCATGGAATAATAACCAACGGTTGTGTTAGCTGTGCCAGTAGTATAATTAAGAGAGTTAACCCCAACCGCCATATTTCCAAAATATGGGGTAAGAGTTACTACACGTAGCCCGGTGAAATAAATTGCACTGTCTAAAAAAAGATTCTTCCACATTTTAGCAGTAGAGCCTATATTACGAACATTCGTCGTTCCGGGTAACAAATCTACATTTACCGCAGTAGGCGATACTAAGTTTGACAAAGTTGTATTAGCCTGAGAATACCCTAGATTTGAATAAAGCAATATGATTAACCCGAGAAACGGGTATGAGTAAAATTTTCTTTTCATAAAATTGATTTAGTACGATGAATATTGTCACATATAAAAGGCAAATGCCTTTAAGAAAAGATTTGTTTAACCCTTTCAGGCTGATCACATTTCTACATTCTCAAAGGCATTTACTCAGTAGGATTATTTTGACAAAATCATTTTCTTGGTATCGATTAGTTTTCCATCTACCAATAGTGAATAGCTGTATGCACCAGAAGCAAGAGAAGCTGCATCTAACTTCAATGTACCCTTACCTTGTGCCGGTATATTTACCTGTTTAAGCGCTTTGCCTGCAGCGTCATATACTACTAACTGTGCAGATACAAATCTTTGCGGCACATTATAGCTAATAACAGTACTTCCATTAAATGGATTGGGTGTGTTCTGGCTGATGGATGCGTTATTTAAAGAAGCAGTTAATGAAGATGGAGATTTTAACAACATTTCAATTCTTTCAAGCCGTGCTTCCAATGAATCAATCTTTGCGTCTTTCGCATCGTTTTGAGCGCTTAGTTCCTGAACTGCTTTTACCAAAGGCACCACAAATTCAGCATATCTTAACCCATAAAAATCTTTATCATTTTTAGGTGCATCCACACCACTAAAATCATAATTCATTTTTTTGGCAGTTGCTTCCACTTCCTGTGCAATAAAGCCCGTGTAAACAATTTTGCTTTTTGCAGCAGCAGCTTCTCTGTCAGTTGCACTTCTTGTATCAGCACCAGTTTTATTCTCATTAGGTTTTTTGTTTATCGCATTCAAGGCCTTATCAAATCCGTCTGCATCAAAATTGTACGTAACAGGTCTTAATTGCCTGATAAATGATAAGCCCGGTACATTTTCTTTAATATTCTTTTTAAAACGTCCATCAGAAAAAGCAGTCCAACCCACCTGGCCGCCAATTGAGGTTACATTGCCATCTCCAAGACGCACCTGGTTAGATGCAGTTGTGGGAGCATGATAGCCTACCGCAGTGCTGTTAGTAGAACCTCCTGACGCGCCATAAGTGTCCCAGCCAAGGAAAGTTCCGTTTGTGCTGTTATAATATCCAGCATAAGCGCCTACGGCTGTATTGTAACCTCCGGAGTTATTACTATACATAGAATAAACGCCTACCGAAGTATTAGAAGTACTTGCTGTATTAGAATACAAGGAGTAATTACCCACTGCAACATTATATGTACCTGTAGTATTGCTATACATGGAATATGAACCGTGGCCTGTATTATAAGCACCAGTTGAATTAGAATATAATGACTTGCTGCCAGCAGCAGTATTCAATCCTGATCCCCCGTTTTGATTATACAATGCAGAGTCACCAATGGCAACAAGATTACTGCCGCCATTATTCAGGAACAAAGAGTATGACCCCATAGAAACGTTGCTATGTCCTGATTGATTATAAAAGCCGGAATAATAACCAGTAGCTACGTTATCATTACCGGTAGTATTTTGTTCAAGTGCATATACACCCGAAGCAACGTTGTTACTACCTGTAGTATTATTAAGCAGTGCCCATACACCATCTGCAGTATTGCGGCTGCCACTGGTGTTGGAATACAAAGCCTGAAAACCACTGCCGGTATTGTCATAGGCACCACCTGTTGTGGCATACAAAGCCTGGTAACCCAAACCGGTATTATAACCACTTGTTGTATTGCTGTACAAAGCCTGGTAACCTAATGCCACATTATAATAACCTGTAGTATTGCTATACAGTGCCTTGCTGCCCACCGCTACATTGTGGTAACTGTTGTTGTTATTGTACAAGGCTGAATCTCCGATTGCTATGGTATTGCTGCCCGTAGTGTTGGCCGCCAATGCCCTGGCGCCTATCGCCACATTGGAATAACCTGTCGTATTTGATGAAAGAGAGTTGTAACCTATCGCAAGATTATTGTTGCCTGTGGTATTGCTGAACAAAGACTTACTGCCAAAGGCTGAGTTTTGAGAACCGGTGGTATTTGCGTACAGGGTTTGAAAACCAAATCCAGTATTAAGTATACCTGTAGTATTGGAAAACAGTGATTTAAATCCTATCGCAAGATTATAATTACCCGATGTATTGCTGTACAGAGACGCATAACCTATCGCTGTATTACTAAATCCGGTGGTGTTGGTATACATCGAACGGTAACCCATCGCTGTATTGGTATTGCCGGTGGTTACTACCTGCAGCGCTGATAGTCCAACACCTGTATTACCAGTACCTGTTAATGTTGTATTGCCCGCCTGGGGGCCAACAAAAAAATTGCTCCCGGCAGGGGCATGAATGGTTAACAAGTTCCCTAAATAAAATTGGTTGCCTAGATATAAATTCCTCCAGTTACGGGTATTGCTTCCCAAATCCCTGGTATTATTCGCATTCGGCAATAAGCTCTGGTTCACCGCAGTTGGTGACACCAGATTTGATAAGGTCGTATTCGCCTGGCTGTATAACATGGACGAATACGGTAACACAATCATCAAAACAAAAATGTAAGAATAAATTTTTTTCATAATATTAGTTTAATGTGATAAGGATTGTCAGAACAGCAATACAATACAAATGCCTTTAAGAATAAATTATGTTTATCTATTCAAGATTTATCACCATTCTTCTTAAAGGCTTTGTTCATTATATTATAAAATCACTTTGTCAAAACCATTTTCTTGGTATCTATTATTTTACCATCTACCAAAAGAGAATAACTGTATGCACCAGAAGCAAGAGAAGCTGCATCTAATTTTAATGTACCCTTACCTTGTGCCGGTATATTAATTTGTTTAAGAGCTTTGCCTGCAGCGTCATATACTACTAACTGTGCAGATACAAATCTTTGCGGTACATTATAGCTGATAACAGTGCTTCCATTAAATGGATTAGGCGTGTTCTGAGAAAGAGATGCATTGGTCAATGATATAGCGGCATTACCGCTTTTACCTATCATTGCTCTTAATTCTTCAATCTCCTGCTTTAATTCTTCATTTTGTTGTGAAAGTTCCTGAACTGCCTTTACCAGGGGAACTACAAAATCACTATAACTTAGTCCATACAGGTCTTTGTCGTTTTGAGGTTTGTATACGCCGCTGAAATCATAATTTACCTTTTTGGCAGCAGCTTCTACTTCCTGTGCAAGGAAGCCGGTATATAGCTTTTTCTCTTTGTCATTAATCGTTTTTTCATCCTGCTTTAGTGCGGTTGCATTTGCTGTTTGATTCATACCACTGACTGAACGTGTCTGATCATTATTATGTGTAACACTCATTCGGTCATTCATCCCATGGATATCGTAATGATAAGTTACGGGGCGAAGTTGTTTTATAAATTCAAGGCCTGGTACATTTTCTTTCACTTCTTTTTTATAACGTCCATCAGAATAGATTACAAAACTTCCCGCTGCTTTTACTGAATTTACAGATGTGTTGCCCAGCATTACCTGGTTAGAAGCAGTAGCTACAGCTCCATATCCCAGGGCGGTGGCATTGGAAAGGCCATTGGCTGTATTTCCGGTGCCTGTGGTACTTGAAGTAAGAGCGTATCCCCCGGTGGCGGTATTATAACTTCCTGTACTGCTATTTGTAAGCGCCAGGAAACCTGTAGCGGTGTTAGAATAACCGGTAGTGTTACTATACAAAGCTTTGCTTCCTACAGCGGTGTTCACATAAAATCCACTTCCATTTACTCCCTGGCTATATAGGGCTGAATCACCTATTGCTACAAGGTTATGCCCCGTAGTGCTGCTAAATAAAGCATGTGTACCCATTGCAATATTGCTATAACCTGAAGTATTGTAAAAAAGAGAGTAAAATCCATGAGCATCATTATCATTACCGGTAGTATTTTGTTCAAGTGCATACACACCATTAGCCACGTTGTTGCTACCGGTTGTATTGTTAAGCAATGCCCATACACCATC
>Ga0105239_10006455_pt1 | contig 13603 bp, 14 predicted proteins | sample KBSC44metaG_FD_92761 | JGI IMG/M metagenome (GOLD analysis project Ga0105239, IMG submission 92761) | Corn rhizosphere microbial communities from Kellogg Biological Station, Michigan, USA - KBS C4-4 metaG | ecosystem: Host-associated > Plants > Roots > Rhizosphere > Soil | place: Michigan, USA... | reverse complement strand
TGGCATGCTGATGAACGGCATGCGTTTTAAAAACGCGTTAACCATTTACACGGTGCTAACCGTGGGGGGTAGCTTGGCCGCTAAGATTCCGGCGGCATTGATGTCAGTCGCCTCCGGCTTGATGATGAGCCGGTCTACCGCCAGCGAGGGCAGTTTGGCCAAGGATTTATTCGCTCAGGTGCAAAACAAGCCTTACGGCCTGTTATTCGCCGCCGCATTCCTGGGCTTGATGGCCATATCCGGCTTATTTGGCACCGGCTTACCCTGGTATACTTTTTTGCCGATTTCGGCCATCCTGGTCAGCGTGGCCTTCAGCGTGTTTTTAACCACGGACGTGCAGCAGCAACTCGGTCAGTTGGATAAAGCCAAGGACAACATGGCCGAACTGATCAACCCCAACCGCATGTACGAAAAACTGGGCGTGGATCCGTTGAGCCTGCAGGTGGGGAACGACTTGCTGGTGATTGCCGATCCCGACCAGAACGGTCAGTTGCTGGGCAAAATCGCTGGTCTGCGTTCCCAAATGACCGATGAACTGGGTTTCATTCTGCCAAACATTCGCATTATGGACAGCGCCAACCTGGGACCCAACGAGTACCTGATCTCCATTCGCGGCAACCCGGTGGCTTCCGCCAACGTGTACCCGGAACGCTACATGATTCCGGCCAACTACTTCCAGGCTCAGAACCTGCGACCGCCTCAAAACGTGGTCACCGATATGGAACCCACTTACGGACTGGAAGAGGCCTACTGGCTGACCCCACAAGATATCCCGGAAGCTTTGCAGCGCAGCGCCGTGGATGCCACCGACGCTTTGATCGGTCACTTGAAGGAAGTGGTCATCAAGCACGTGGACGAAGTCATGACCAAGATGGACGTGCTGAAGCTGATGGAATTGGTGCGCCAACAGGATCAATCCCTGATTCAGGAATTGGTGCCGGCCATTCTGACTCCTAACGACCTGCGCAAGATGTTCGTGAACCTGATTCGGGAAAAAGTGTCCATCAAGGACATTATGTTTGTGTTTGAACGCCTGAGCGATTACGCACGCTTCAGCAAGGAGCCGGATATCCTATCCGAGCGCCTGCGCGCCGCGTTGGGTCGCCAGATTTGCCTGATGCATGCGGATAAGAACAAGAATCTGTACGCGGTGACCTTATCCAACGAGTGGGAAAAAATGCTGGACGACAGTTGCCAGCGCACCGAGCTGGGCACCATGTTCCTGCTGAATCCGTTGCAGATGCAGGAGTTGATTGAAATCACCGGCGAAACCATCCGCCGGGTGCAGCAAACTTACGATCGCGTACCGGTCTTGCTGTGTTCGCCGCGCATTCGTCTCCCGCTCTTCCAGATCCTCGATCGCCACATTCCCGTCATTACCGTCATGGCTTACAGCGAGCTGATTCCAGATATCCAGGTGCAAGCTGTGGGGACGGTTGGCGGTACGGAGTACGCCGACAATTACGGTTACTCGGGTTAAAAAACTCTGGGCTTCAATTTCTGACCCAGTGATCCCCGTCCTTGTGATATTCATGTTTCACTGCGGACCAGGCGACTTTATGCGCCGTTTCTTCCTGGTCGGCGTCGCCACGACGTTTATCCGGATCCCGATACTCGTCCAGCGCGTGATTAAAAGCCTCCCGGTAGATGCTTTGGGCATGTTCCGGCAAATGGTCTTTGACCCGATCCGGTAAATCCGTGTTCGTTTTATAAGGCATGCCAACTCCTCCGTTCAATATAATGGGAATTAAATTGATTAAGGACTGCCACCGCCCACCCGCACAGATAAAGACCGAACAGACATGGGTAAGTCTTTATTAGTGGGTAAGGTAGCCGTTTTAGCATTCTGAAATAATTTTTCCAAGCCCTGAGGATTGAGATAAAGTTTAACGGTGTCACCGGCATGGTAATCCGGCTCTGGATACGTACCGATAAAATTGACGACACGGGGAATGCCGGAGCCATCCAAGGCACCCAAAGCCAACTTACGAGCGACTGGCTCCTCCTTGAATTTGGGACGAACCAAACCAAACACCGCACCTGTGGCAATTCGGACGCCTTCTCCCACGAACACCAGCGGTAACACATCCACTTTACCGGCGTAATGCAGAGGAATGGTGACGCCCAGGCCAACCAGGGAATAGGGCAATTGAGTCGCTACGCTTTGCAAAAAGGTTTCCGCGCTGGGATCCCGAAGCGTTTTATGGCGAGGCTTATAGGTTGCCGGATCAAAATTCACGGTTTGGCCATCCGGTAACGCGGCGGAATCCGTTTGTAAAATAACATAGCCGGGACGGCCAAAATGCCGGGACGGTTTAACCGCCGTGATATGTCCCTGGAAATGCGTGCCGGAAGGCAGCACCCAGTTTTTATAATGCACAGGCTCATCTAACTGAGCCGCGAAAGGTTGGCCAACCGTCGCTGTTTTGCCTTGTACCTCTGTTTCCAGTTTGACCTGCAAAGGACGTTTCAAGTTTCTGATGGTTTGGTCCGCCCAAGCGAAATTCGGGGCAGCCAGCCCAACCAGCAGACTAATGACCAGGAGCTGTTTACCGGAAAAACGAACGGACCGGCTCATGCTATGGTTTTTCACTCGATTAACTCCTCTCATTTTATGTTTATCCTGATGGACTGAAAAATTACCCTGCACGTAGTCAGTTATCCCCAACCCCATGATTTGCCTTATATCAGGCTATTTTAATATTTTTGCATCAATTATAGGATTGAAGGCCAGATCCCTAGGAAGACTAATTTTCTACCTATCCGGCAGAAAGCTGGAATGTTTCACTTTCGGAGACTCATTCATCTTATATAGCTTATCATACTGGAGCTTTGCCCAAAATAGAAGAAAGTCAACTTCAGTATATTTCTAAAATCTAAAAATATATTCTGATTTATTCATAAACTAAAAAAACCAGCGGACTCTAAACCCGCTAGGAACAATAAGAATAAAAGTCAATAGACTTTCAAGCATTTATTGTTATTACCCTATAGCCACCTTATAATTAGCTTGTTTTAAGAGCTTATCAGGAGATGAAGGTGGCAAACTTAGACCAAGCGGTTCATGATCTCTATAAAAAAATAGATGAACTCATGCCTGCAAATTTTAAGTTAGATATTCCTAGTCCTGTGTTTGTCATTCATGGGTTAGCAATTAAATCACGCTCTCATTGTAATATTGCCAAAAATATAGCCTTTAACGGAGACATATCAGAGGCAGTTATATTACTTCGAAGTGCCTACGAGAGTGTTATATTAATGCATTATTTACTGAGAAATCAAGCTAAAATTCAAGACTATCAAAAACATGCATTGCTAATGCAGTATAAAAATCGCTTACTAGCCTATAGTGATGTAAACCTTGAAAATCCTGACGCTTTATCCAATAAAATATTTGAAACATTAAAAGATACTAAGCAGCAAATTATAGATTACGGTTTACTGCGTGAACCTCACCTTTTCAAGAGGGGTGTACATAAAGATAAAAAACTAAAGCCTTTATTCGAAAACGGTTCTATACTTGATGATCCCGATAATTACTCTTTTGTGTTAGGTAACTATTTTGCTGACTTTAGAGCTATGTCTAAAACTCTTGATGATTCAATCACTGATGATTATAAACTTAGTGAAAACTATCAGGGTTTACACATGATAAAAAGTATAGTCTTTAATTTAGGTTCACAAGTTACTCATGGACATTGGCATATGGTGATAGATCTGCATCTTGGGATGGATCTATTAGCCAAGCCAGTTATTCCGGTATTAAGTAGAGTCTTTATATTTGCGGGTATATCCATTCTGTTAGAATATACATTTAAAGCAATGGACGGAATTGGACTAACTCAAGAATTAGAGCCTAAATTACATAATGCATTACGCTATGTTACCAATCAAGCTGTGGCGGAATATCGGGAACCTAAATGTTATATTTTCACCCCTTCGATCATTTAACCTTTATATGTTCGATCTTGATCCATCAAAATTGACTCTGCTATAATACCTCATTGGCTTTATATGCCTCCGTAGTTCAGTTGGATAGAACACTTCCGTCCTAAGGAAGGTGTCGGGCGTTCGAGTCGCTCCGGGGGCGCCACTTCTTTTAATCGCCAAATATTACGTCGACTAACTTGCGTTTTTAGTATTTGCTTGGACAGGAAACTTGAAGAGGTCAGCTATGCCCGCATCAGGATTTTGGGCAAATCCGACCTCTTCGAAAATTTTGGATTTGGGGCTACCAAAAACCGCGTCTCCAGCGAGGCGCTCCGCCCCATCCACGGTTTCCCCAACCGCCACGATTTTCCCAGCCGCCGCGATTTCCCCAACCACCACGGTTCCATGCGCCGGGGTTCCAATTACCGCCGCCGTAGCCACGATATCCACCAAACCCTCCCTGGTTACGCCAAGGATTGCCGTAGCCATACCGGACAGGACGATATCCACCAAAATATCCGCCGTGGTTCTGGTAGCTTCCTCTGAAATTTCCTCGGTGTCCCCAATTGTCAGCCCAGGCGGACGAACCACCCAACACCGAACTACCGATTATCGCGCCGGTCATCAGCGCCAAGCCAAATAGGGCTTTTCTCCGAATATTCATGTAGTCGACTCCTCTAAGTGCTTAACACTCATGAATATAATGCAGGTCGGGCATCGCAACATTCAACTTATGTCTAATCGCGTCCTACTGCTAAAGTCCTACCTACTTGGACGGAGTGGGTGGGCTCGCAGTCATGGTGCTTGAGTTGAATGCCAAGCTTCGCCAGAGGGAATCTGCGCTGCCGCTGGAGTTTGCGACAGTTCCTGCTGATGCTTATAACGGGCTTGGGTTTGCCGGTATAGAATCCAGTTTAACAAAGTACCGCAACCCAGGGCGCTAAGCGCGAATGAACCCCATTGCACATAGATGTTATGTTTTTGCAGGATGGCCGCTTTAACTTCCTCGGCCAGGAGAGCTTTGTTTTGTTTTTGCAGGTCTTGGACAAACGGTAAGGAATGTAGCTTGTGGGTTAAGGATGTTTTGTCGATCACGACATCGGTTTCCAGCAGGCTTTCTTTCCGGCACATTTTACGGAACGGGTTATCCTCCACCAAGCGGACCAATTCCCCCAGAGGCTTTTTAACCGGCTTCCAGCCTTGTTTGCCGACTTCAATTTTCGCGAATTTTTCGAGGGATTTGGCGATCAGGCACTTGGCGAGTTCTCGACCACCCAGCAAATAAGGAACCACTACCGCCAAACGACTGGCGTTTTCCTTGAGTTCCAACGAATCGCGGGAAGCGTCCAGATAGCTGACTACGCCGCTGCCGATAATAAAGGCCAGAATCGGTTTGGAAATATCGAAATTCTTCTTGCAATCAACCACTTTCAGAAATTTTTCCGTTTTCAGCAACAAGGCGGGATTTTTTCGGAGCAGTAACGGTGTAAATACGGATAAGCCCAAGGCACCGGCCACCAAAGCGGCAACCTGTTTGGCGCGTTTTTTAGCCTTGGCGACCGGATCGGTCAATCCTTTTTTCGTATGGGCCTGGCTTTGTTCCAGACCGGCGACCGCCGCAAAATTCTTGGTGTTGAAGCCTTTGGCGGTGATAATATTCTTAGTGTGCTGGATCATATATTCCAGGCCGACAGCGACACCGACCGTACCGATTAAGGCCGCCGCCTTTGTGGCTGCCAGTCGGCCCGCCAAGTCTCGACTCAGGCCCAATTTGTCAATTTCTTTGCTCAGATCTTTCATAGGCATGCCGATGACATCCTTCACTTTCTACAATTGGAAGGATTTTTTCAGGGCTAATACGCCCTCATCTTCATGCAGTTTTTTCTGCAGGAATACCAGTTTGCTCAGCCCTTTACCCATCCAAGGCCCTAAAATGGGCAGCGTGAAATAAAAGGCCGCGTCCTCGACAAATTCAAGGTAGGTGTCCTCGAAGAGCTGTGTTTTGCTGCGGGTGATTGCCGCTTTGGGAGCCCACACTCCGGATGTATCGCTGATGAACTGATTGATGGCGTTAGGTGGCAAACTGCCGAAATGAACTGATCCAGCTTTCGATGAATTGCTGGAAAAAACTGGCTTGGGTGGAGAGTGGCCGGTCATCAGTACCGGCGCTGGATTTTGGGGTGATAGGTTCATAAGGGGGACTCCTGTATACGATACTAAGAAAGAACCGCCGGCTTTTGTGTTAGTGAAAGCCGGCGGTCATACTGTTTTTTTTAGGGTTGCTTTAGCAAACTTCACAGCGATCCGGCTCTTCCCGCATGGAAGGCATGGAACACATCAGGGACAGTAAAGCGGTAAAGGTCGCGACAGCAAGCATAAATATAAGTCTTATTTCCTAATATAAAGGGTGATTAAAGATAAACTGTCCGGTGCGAAATTCAGATTGTGCTGTTCAACACCAGACTAAGTCCTATAAAGATAGATCCTCCAGAAAAATTGTCAATCATGGGCGGAATTGATCAAAAAAATTTTCAATCCTCAGCTATGGAGACGCTGGACGCAAAAAAAGAAAGCCGAAGAAAAAGAAAAAGGCCCGGAATAGATCCGGACCTACTTGTTGGAAAACAAAACTGTGGGATGGGTGACAGTTCAGTATAGTCTTTCTTTTTAGCCTTAGCCGCCTTTCAGCAGTTGCAAGGCCAGCTGCGGGGTTTGGTTGGCCTGGGCTAGAATCGTGGTGGACGCTTGTTGCAGAATCTGGTTGCGGGTCAGGTTGGCGGATTCCTTGGCGACGTCCACGTTGCGGATACGGGCCTCGGAAGCCGACAGGTTTTCCACACCCAGGGAGAGGTTATTGGCCGTTCCCTGCAAACGGTTGACCACTGCGCCCAAAGTGCCGCGCTTGGTGTTAACCGCCGTCAGGGCGTTATCCACTTCGGTGAGCAAGGAACGGGCGTTGGCGCCGGTATCGATGGTATTGGTTATGGTTACACCAACCCAAGACGCGATGCCCAAGGTGGTCGCCGTGGAGTCACCTAAAGCGGTGGCCACGTCAATCGTGTCCACGTTTGCTACATTGTTTGCGCCAATCTGCAGGATGAAATTGACCGGTGCGGTAGCGGATAATAAATCCACCCCGCCAAACTTGGTGGCTGCCGCAATACGATCAATATCCGAGAGTAACTGAACCATTTCCACCTGCATGGCGCTGCGTTGAGCCGTGTTGTAGGTATCGTTGGCTGCTTGGACCGAGAGTTCCCGAACCCGTTGCAGGTTGTCGGTGACAGTTTGCAGCGCGCCATCCGCCATGTTCAGGACGTTGATCCCGTCCTGGGTGTTGTCCAACGCTTTTTGACTGCCTCGAATTTGCGCCCGCAGGTTTTCAGACAATTGTAAACCGGCGGCATCGTCCCCGGCTTTGTTAATACGATAGCCGGAAGACAGTTTCTCCATGGTGGCTGACAGGGCCATGCTGTTATTGTTTAAATAACGCTGTGCAGTCATGGAAGGAATATTGGTATTAATGTTAATAGGCATTTTCAGAAATCTCCTTTTTCTTCATCAAGTTTGCCCTCTATTCCTTGCGGGTCGAACTCCTTTTCGCGCACCGCAAACCAACCTTACATGCACCGGAAACCCGGAGACGTAAACCTGGAAGAGAACATTGTGCTTTGTTTTCCAACGGGACCTTACCAATAACGGTTCAGTTATGGGTAAGAGCGAATCCAACTGTCTGTTGGCTCACAAAAATGCTTTCGGAGCGTCGCAGGGAAAACTGAATACCCCTGCCCGGGAAAGTCCCCTAAGGGTAGGAGTGGCATCCAAGCCCGATGAAGTCAAAAATGCCCGTGAAGGCTGCTTATAAGCTGATTTTAACCAAAGCGCCGTTACAACGTTTTGCTCCTCTGTTCGGTGGAGTCAAAGTCTCCTACTTTGTAAACGGTTACCCTATGGGAGGGCAGCTTACTTCTTCAGTTTTTTAAAGATTATGCCGATAATACTAAGAAATATGGTTTGGTTTGGTTTGATATGAAAATGAGAAGCTATATAGCATTGTCTCTCCAGAAATCCCGGAAATTCAATCAGGGATTCACCTTGACCGAAATATTGATTGCTCTGGCTATTCTGGGTGTGATTGCCGTCTTCGCGATTCCTAAACTCCTAGTATCCAGCCAGAATCAGCAAAAAATCGCCCAGACAAAAGAAGTGGCCGCAATGGTTTCAGGCGCATTTCAAACGGCTAAAGCAGCAGGTATTGTGAACGCAAATACGCGACCACGAGATTTAACGCCTTATATGAATTACGTGGCGGTGATCAATGATGGGACTGTAGTGGATGCCATTCCCGGCGTTGCTTCAAATACCTGTAACGCGAGTTCTTTCTGTTTAAAACTCCATAATGGTGGCATGCTTTGGTTTCAAAATTGGCAATTTGGAGGTACTAGCTCACTCTATACCATTGAAATGTCTTATGACCCGGATTTTGCAAATAATACGACCAGCACTGCAGATGGGCCTTTAAAGGCGGTGCAGTTTACACTGTATTATGATGGTTACATTACCTCCCGAGCAAATACTAAACCCCATAGCTGCAATATATGGGATTGTACCGGATTAGAACCTGTTAGCACCGCAGATCCTTCTTGGTTCCAATGGTAATTGTAGCGATTTGTAAATAAACATTCAGCTCAGCAATCAAAGCAAATCTTTGTAGACATGTTTTCTTTATTCAAGCTCTGACTGTGATGTTTTCTTTACATTGAAGCGTTTATTTCACAATTCCCTAGTATTTATTGTTTTTATTTTGTTAGTGGAAATTACTTGTACCGTATCTCCGGGCAATAGGCACAAGAGGATTTAAAAGAGTTTTAGTCACAACGGAAGGACCATAATAAGGAATTTAAGGAGTCTCAGCCTAGCGGAAGGACCATAGTAAAGAATTTAGAGTGTTTCTGTTACAACGGCAGTAACGCAATAAGGAGTTTACAAGGTTTCAGCACACCGGAAAAACCATAATAAGCAATTTAAAGAGTTTTAGTTACAAGGGAAGGACCATAAACAGGTCAATTGGAGGGATACACAATGGCAATTAATGGTGGAATATTTGGCTCGTTCTCAGGTGGCACGCCCAATAACAACATTACTTTCAACCCCGGTTTATTGCCGGGTCAGGTGGTGCCCACCAGTACCGCCTTTAACCCAACGCCCATTTTGAATCAATATTTTCAACCGTTTCCTTGGGCGGCAAATTCTCTAACCACGAGTATGCAGATTGCTTTAACCGGCGGAGGCCCTCCTTTAATTGCCTCTTACCCGACGTTGAGCCCCTTTTCAAATTCTTTTCTAAACCTGTTCAACCCGGCCGCCACACAAAGTTTAGGCGGCTTAAACCCAGGTGCGGGAGGTACCGGGGCCTTAAATGGCATATCGGGATTGTTGGGTAGTGTGAACGGCGTGGCCTAATGCCTTTGAAGTTGGAAACGAGAAACTTTTAAAACAACTTCATGGCGGTTTTGACTTTGTGCAGGGTTTCCTGGCAAACCGTGCGGACTTTTAATTGGCCCGCCCGCAAAATTTGCTCCACCTGCGCCTTGTCCTGGGCATACATGATCCGTCGCTCCCGCAGGGGGGCCATGGCTTCATTAATGATCTCAGCCAGAATTTTTTTACAGTCCATGCAGCCGCGGGCGGCGGTCTTACACTCTTCAGCTGCCAGATTTCTCGCTTCATCCGGCGCGAAGGCTTCATAATACTTGAAGACCACTTCGCAGTGTTCCGGATTACCGGGATCGGTGCGTTTGATGCGAGCCGGGTCAGTGATGGCCGTTTTGATTTTCTTGAGAGTTTCATCAGCGGTGTCCGAGAGAAAAATGGCGTTCCCGTAGGACTTGCCCATTTTACGACCATCCAGTCCCAACAGCAGTGGTGTTTCGGTGAGCAACGGACGTGGTTCTGCAAATAGCTCCGTCTGATACAGGTGGTTGAACCGTCGGGCGATATCTCGAGAGATTTCCAAGTGCGCCAGTTGATCCTTACCCACCGGCACCTGACTGGCTTGCACGGAGAGAATATCCACTGTCTGCAACACGGGATAGCCCAGCAGACCGTAGGACAAATCCTCATGCAACATGGCCACCATATCTTTTAAAGTGGGATCGGTTTGCACCCACTTGGCCGGGGTGATCATACTCAATAGCAGATGAAGCTCGGCAATTTCTGGAACGGTGGATTGCACGAACATGGTGGCTTGCTCGGGGTTAATGCCCGCAGCCAGCCAATCCAAGGCCATTTCCAGGATATCTTCCCGCAGATTGGTCGTATTATCGTACTTGGTGGTCAAAGCATGCCAGTCCGCAATGGAGAAAAAGCAGGGATATTGCGCTTGCAGACTGAGCCAACTACGCAAGACGCCCATATAATGTCCTAAATGCAGCTTCCCGGTGGGGCGCATGCCGGACATCACAGTTAGTCTAGTCGGACTTACTGGCTTTGTGGCGTCCTGTACTTCACAATCTGTGGTAAGAGGGCTGTTATCATTGATCATGAAACACATTATAGGCCAGACAGATTAAAGTCCAAATAAAAAGAGTCCCAAGATTTTAAGTTTTCTCACTCTGGGTTCTTTACGCAAAAAAGGTCTTTAAAAACTCTTTTTCTTACCTCTGTTACCTATATATCTTAAAAATTCAGTATGCAGCGTCGTTTCATTCAAATCCTTCAAATCAGCCTCGTCCTTCAAACCCCTCGAAGCCTTCATCCTCTGCTTCACTTTTTCTTTTAACTCGTCCTGGCAACCTACTAAGCCTGCATACCCCATTACTTTGTAATGTGGTTCCTTCATTAAAGCGGATAAATGGGTCTTAATTTCTGTAGCCTGTTGCGCCCTCTCTTCTCTTTCTTCTTGACTATATCTTCTTTTAAGTTGTTGAGGCTCAAATGAGGCAATATCACCATCCTCGTTTTGATGTTCTACTGGGCTTAGTTTTCTTTTTAGTGAAGGGCCTCTAGTCAAAGACTGTGGAGTGTCTCCAGTTTTTTGCGTATTGGGGCTTGCAAAATAAAGGGCAGGCTTGCCTTGAAATGTAATCATTTATTGAGAAGTTCCTTAAGTACTTACTTTTGATGAACGATAAGGTTATTACTCGAACATACATTGAGGGCAAGAAATAATTTCAGCAAGCCATGAAGGTTTTTGCTTATTCTTCACTGAGCCATCAGCCTAAATAGTTTTTAAGCAGAAGCCGTTTTTTGGGAAGTCCTAAAACTCAATATTCGTTTCATCGCCGCCGTTCAGTAACTGGACCACCGACCTGTTTCTACCTGAGGAGCGAGCCGACTGCCGGGAGCGAGTCTGACGGGTTTCTGCTCCAGGCTTGCTGACGCCAACCAGGCCGTAAATCGGGACGGAATTTGTGACAGAAGCTTGGGCCAACCGGGTCTGAGTTTGCTGGATATACACTAAATACGTGAGCGGGTGAAGATATTGCTGCTTGTAATGGATTTCAAAATGAAGATGAGGTCCGGTGGAGCGCCCGGTGGAACCCACCAGGGATATCACTTGTCCCCGGTAAACCATTTCGCCGGGTTGCACCAGTAACCGGGAATTGTGGCCGTAGACCGTGTATAGGCTATTCCCATGGCTCAGGACCACCACATTGCCGTAGCCGCCGTATGCGCCGCTATAAATGACCATGCCTGCTTGGGGGGCGTAAACTGGTGTGCCTTGCGGGGCCGCGATATCAATACCGCCATGGAAGCGGGGATTGCCGGTAATTGGGTCAGTGCGCCAGCCAAAGTCGGACGTAACCTGGCCGCTGACGGGTGAAAATCCTAAATCGGCCGCCGCGGCATGCTCCATAGAATGGCCCAAAACAAAATGGCTACAGGCCACGCCACAAACAAGAGCCGCCTTCAGCAAAATGCCTGGTTGAAGGACTTTTCTAAGGGCTGCTCTCCACACTCCCAATTTTGCGCTCCCTTGCTCACAGAAACTCCTGTATAGGTTATACCTCGTTTCGCGCGGCGAGGAATCCCCTACTCGATGGGCATGTAAGTGGGCATGTAAATTGATCACTGCCATCGCGGCCCTTACTGGTGTATAATCGCAAGAATATCAGGCCGTTCTATCCATTTCAGGCCTGTTTAGACCTAGGCAGCCCCATGAATAGTCAGCCCACCAGCCCTTTTTCTCAGCTTTCCAATCCGAGCCCCGACCACTTGTACGGAAACGGTCGCGCTCTGGTCCGGTTATGGACTATTTTGCAGGGTCAGCAGGCGAATTTGGAATCTCATCCCATATCGCATCGCCAGCAGCTTGTTCTAGTTTCCGGCAGCCTGAGTGTGAACGGCCAGGATCTGCCGAGAGCCAAAATGATTGATACGACCAAAATGATTGACACGACGACAATCAACCCGACGGCGAATGATGACTTGGCGAAAAAAGAGAATGTCCAGGCCTGGATTGCAGAAAACAGAAGCTCTCAACCTGCACTGCTGTTGAATATTGTTTACGGAGAAGGCTTATCCAAGCTTGATCTGCCCAGTATTACGGAAACCAGGCCATGGGGTAGCTTTACCGTGCTCAAGGACGAACCGTCCTACAAGTTAAAACAATTAATCAACATGCCCGGTAGTCGGCTTAGCCTGCAACGCCATGAAAAGCGTGAGGAACACTGGTTTATCCTGGCAGGTCATCCTGAAATCACTTTGGATGAAAACATTTACCATCCACAAGTCGGCGATTATATACACATCCCTCTACATAGCTGGCATCGCTTAAGTAACCTCAACCCGGCGGACGAGCCGGTGGAACTGATTGAGCTCCAGTTGGGCGATTATTTCGGTGAGGACGACATAGAACGCCGTCAGGATGACTATGGAAGAGCCTGATTTTTAAAGCGTCTTCCATTATTTTAGGTTGGATTGAGATCCGGATACGACTGTCCTGCAAGTGGATGGCCCATACTGGGGTGGCTTCTGGTAGAATGATAAAAACTTGAATTTATGGTGAAATTCCGCATCAAGTTAGGACGTGTGGTTTGATACTGGAAGCATTTAGCGACTATCTCCGGCAAAGTCATCAGCCCCCAGGCTCGCCTGAAAAAGTGCTGTTGGCCTGGTTAAAAGAGATTTTGTCCCTGCCGCCGGCACCGGACGATATGGTGGGACGCGTCATTCATGCCGAAATCGCGATGGAACATCTGCATGGACGGCTGCTGTTTGAAGGAAAAAGCCGCACCGGACGCCAATTGTTAAAAAGCCTGCTGGCTTACTGCCGCAGTTATGATCATTGGCAGTTTACCCGCTGGGTGCATGAGTTGCGCGCCTCGGATTTTAGCCGAAAATGCGGCTCATAAAAAATGCGACTCATCATTTGAGCCGCATTTTTTATGAATGACTGAGCTTTTTTGCTCTTTTTATTTTAACTGGGTACTTGCCTCAAGGTCAGGCTTTCTTGAGTTAAAATACCCACGGGCAAATTATTTTTGATAATTCCCAGAATGCGCTGTCCACTGCGTTGCAGCAAGCGCAAGGCATCCTGCGAGTCGGTCTCAATGTTTACGGTCGGCAAACCCGGCGCGATATACTCGCGCACATCGCGTTCCTTCAGCATCATCTCGGAGCTGCGGGCCAAGTCTTTAGCCCAAACCAATCCGGCAATCTCATTACGATC
>Ga0105239_10006454_pt1 | contig 13604 bp, 16 predicted proteins | sample KBSC44metaG_FD_92761 | JGI IMG/M metagenome (GOLD analysis project Ga0105239, IMG submission 92761) | Corn rhizosphere microbial communities from Kellogg Biological Station, Michigan, USA - KBS C4-4 metaG | ecosystem: Host-associated > Plants > Roots > Rhizosphere > Soil | place: Michigan, USA... | reverse complement strand
CAAGGCCTCGTTGTCGTGGAGGCGATGAAGATGCAGAATGAAATGAAATCGCCCAAGTCCGGACGCGTGGCGGAAGTTCGGGCGCGGCCGGATGCTACGGTGGGAGCAGGCGAGATTCTAGTAGTCGTCGAGTAAGAGGAGTTCGCATGGCAGCCACGGCAGTATGTCCCATTTGCGGAGGAACCGGCTGGAAGATCATCGAGCGCGCCGGCCTGTCGGGAGCGGAACCGTGCAAGTGCGCCGGGGCAGCTCGGGCGGAGGCGCTGCAAGAAGGTTCGTGCATTCCGCCCAACTACGTGCGGGCCACACTCGACAATTTCCAGATCCCGCAGGACAATCCGGTGGCCCGAACGGGCCTCGGCACGGTGCTGATGCAGGTGCGAAGCTTCGTGCGCGAATTCCCCGCTGCCGAGCGTCCGGGATTTTTGTTGTGCGGCGATACAGGAACCGGCAAAACCCACCTGGCCGTGGCCGCGCTAAAGGCCATCATCGATAAGGGCCACGAGGGAATCTTCTTCGACTACCAGAACCTGCTGGACCGCATTCGCTCAAGCTATGACAAGACATCGGGGTCGAGCGATAAAGAAACGTACCGTTCGGCCATGGACGCCGAAGTGCTGCTGCTCGACGACCTTGGGTCGCACCGGGTCACCGAGTGGGTGGAAGATACCGTGACCTCGATCGTGACGTATCGCTGCAATCACAAGAAGCCCCTAATCGCGACGACGAATCTGAGCCCGGACGACACCGGCACGATCGCTTACACGACACCGGGCGGGTCGGAGGTGCACAAGAAGTCGCTGCGGGAGGCGATCGGAGACCGCGCACGATCGCGGTTGTTTGAGATGTGCAGAGTGGTGCGGATGCCGGCGGTGGAAGATTATAGGGTAAAGCGGGCGCGGTAGTATCCCGCTCCATAAATGCCGCGGCTCGAAGACCGGTTAAACCGATCTAAACTGGAGACATATGCGCATTCTGGTGGTGGAAGACGAAAGCCGGATTGCCGACTTTCTCTCGCGTGGGCTAGTGAGCGGGGGATACGCGGTGGATGTGGCGGCTACGGGCGGGTCGGCGATCGACATGATTCATTCCACCGACTACGACCTGGTGATCCTGGACCTTGGCCTGCCCGATGTGGACGGCCTTACGGTGTTGCAGAAGATTCGTAATCGCAAAGTCAGCCCGCCGGTGCTGATTCTGAGCGCGCGCGACGCCGTGGACGACCGCGTGAAGGGCCTGGAAGGCGGTGCCGACGATTATCTGGTGAAGCCCTTCGCCTTTGTTGAGCTTCTCGCTCGCGTTCGGGTTCTGCTGCGGCGAGGACAGCCCACGCCGGAGAAATTGCAAGTCGGCGATCTGTCGCTCGATTGCATCCGTCGCAAGGTTTCGCGCGATGGAGAAAATATCGAGCTGGCGCCCAAGGAGTTCAGCATTCTCGAATACCTGATGCGCAACCGGGGACGCCCGCTCAGCCGCACCATGATCGTGGAGCACGTCTGGGATATGGACTACGACGGGCTGACCAATATCGTGGACGTGTACATTCGACATCTGCGCAGTAAGATCGACGACAAGTGGCAGCAAAAGATGATCCAGACCGTGCGCGGCATTGGGTACATGCTGGACACTCCGGATCGCGCAACCGAAAAGAGTGGATAAGAGCGGATCACTATGCGTCCCCGCGTAGATATCTTTCGAGGACTGCGGTTCCGGCTGACCTTCAGTTACCTGCTGTTGTTTTCCGCGCTGCTAGTGGTCATCGGGCTGTATTTCCGCCACAACCTTCAGGTTCAAACCGAAGGCGATGTCCGTGCGGTCCTGGAAGAAGTCTGGGGTGAAGCCAAGGGCTACCTGAAAATCGTAAACTACCGGCCGGACTGGACTGCGGACCAGACCGACCCGGAAGACGCACACATCGTGGATCGTCTGCGCTACGTAATTCTGCTGACGGACGCCAATGGTAATGTTTTGCTGGATTCGCCCGTATACGAATCGATTGGAATCGATTCCCCAGCCGAGATCCGCAGAATCATGGCCCTCACTGAGCCCGAATTTCACGTGCGCACGGATGCAGCCGGCACACCTTACATCATCAAGGCCGGGGTAATGCTTGACGACCACGGCGAGCGGTATTTTTTCGCGATCGGCCGCTCGCTCGCCGACAGCGAGCGCACCGTCAGGACCTTCACGCGCGATTACTTCCTCTCCCTGCTAGCGATTATTCCATTGACCGGGTTACTGGGATGGGCGCTGGCGGGCCGCGCGATCCAGCCCGTCAATGAGGTGGCGCAGGCAGCTCAGAAGATCACCGGCTCGAATCTTTCGCTGCAGATTCCGCTGCGCGGTTCGGGAGATGAACTAGATCATCTGATTGGCAGCTTCAACCGGATGACCACCCGGCTGCAGGATTCCTTTGAGCAGATCCGCCGTTTTTCGACGGACGTCTCGCACGAGCTGCGTACGCCGCTGACCGCGATTCGGGGCCAACTCGAGGTGGCATTGTTCACTGCCGAAACGGCCGAGCAATATCGCGATGCGATGGTGAATGCGCTGGAAGACGTAGAGCAATTATCCAGCATCGTGCGCGCCTTGCTTCTGCTGTCCCAGGCCGAATCGGGACAAGTCGTTCTGCAAAAGACCAATCTTGACCTCGGCGATGTGACCGAGGACGTGGTGGACCAATTCCAGATTCCCGCCGAGGAGAAGCACGTGCGCCTCACGGCGCGGATCGAGCCGGGCATGAAGATTGCGGCCGACCGCGTCCAAATCGAAAGGCTGTTCTCGAACCTGCTGTCGAATGCCATCAAGTACACCCCTGCGGGCGGCACGGTGCAAGTGCGCGTGCGCCGGGATGAGAAACAGAACTGGGCGCGTATCGAAATTGAAGACACGGGAGTGGGCATCGCCGCGGAGAATCTGCCGCACATCTTCGACCGTTTCTATCGCGTGCGTAACGCCGAAACCAACCTCATTCAGGGACTGGGACTGGGCTTGAGTTTCGTCGCCTGGATCGTCAAGGCGCACGGCGGACAAATCGAGGTCACCAGCACGGTGGGCGTGGGAACCAGATTCACAATCCATCTGCCCGCGGAAGCTCAGACGGGGATTGAGGTGAGTGAGGAACATCCGGCCGCGGCCGAGCCGCAACGGCTCTGAAGAAAGAGGGGAAAGCGTGGCCCTCGATGTTGTAGATTAGGGAATGCCATGCGCTTCCTTCCTCTTTTACTCGTGCTGCTGGCTGGCCGGACGGCTTTCGCACAAGGCGCTCCGGTCCTGGAGCTAACCGACTTTTCCGGCGTCTGGGCCGAGCGTGTTCACGAAGACAGTTACGAGCGATCCGGCGGTCCGCCGCTGGGCGATTATCAGGGTATTCCCCTCAACGACGCTGGCCGCAGAAAGGCCGACAGCCACGACCATTCCGAGTGGAGCTTGCCGGAGTTTCAATGCCGCCCGCACTCGGCTCCCTATCAATGGCGAGCGCTGGGCAGTGTGCGGTTCTGGAACGAAGTGGATCCCATCGGGCGCGACTTACGCGCGATCCACGTCGAATATCTGCGGTCGCTGGATCGCGTGATCTACATGGATGGCCGCCCGCATCCGCCCGAGTATGCTCCTTATAGCTGGTCGGGATTCTCCACCGGCAAGTGGCAGGGCAATACGCTGGTGGTCGACACCGACCACATCAAAGGCAGCTATCTCCGGCGCAATGGTGCGAGTTTCAGTGATAAAGCGACGATGCGGGAATACATCGACCGGCACGGCGAGTATCTGGTGATTACGATGATACTGACCGATCCGGTGTGGCTCGAAGAGCCGTTCATCCAGACCACCAATTATGCGCTGGATACGCATACAGCGTTGACGTACTATCCGTGCACGGTCAGCGAAGAGAATATCTCCACCGCGGTTCCGCATTTCCTGCCCGGGACCACTGAGCAATTGAAGGACGCGGCTGGATGGATTCCTGTCGCAGCGACCCGCGGCGGCGCCGAGACTACTTACCCCGATTACCGGCAGAAGCTGAAGCAGGCGGCGAAATGATGAAGCGGCTAGGATTGATTCTCTTTACGGCGGCTGCCGCGCTCGCGCAACCCAAAAATAACGATATCCATGTTCTGCCGGTGCAGGGCAACATCTATATGTTGGTCGGAGCGGGGGGAAACATCGCCGCCTCCATCGGGCAGGACGGAATCCTGCTGGTGGATGCGGGGACCGCTCAGATGAGCCCCAAAGTTCTATCCACCGTTCTGCAACTGGTGACGGCGGTGGCCGCATCCCCGACACCCAACCGTTGCGTAGGACTGCATTGCCCCGACAGCCCCTACCGCTGGTCGAGCCCGTCGCTGAACGCAATCATCGCATCGCCGGCGCCGCCGAAACCGATCCGCTACATCATCAACACCAGCATCGATCCGGATCACACCGGCGGCAATGAGGCGCTCTCCGCACTGCCGGCCGATTCCAAGATCCTGGGCGTGACGTTTCCACCAGTAGGGGTCGCGCCGACAGCGACGGTCATCGCGCACGAAAACGTCCTCGGCCGGATGAGCGCGGAGATTAACGGCAAGCCGACAGTCGCCTCCGGTTTGTGGCCGACGGACACGTATCGCGGCACCTCCTACAAGCTCAGTGAATTTTTCAACGGCGAGGGCGTGCTGCTGTATCACGAACCCGCGGCGCATACCGATGGCGACAGCATGGTTTATTTCCGTTATTCGGATGTAATCGTCGCGGGCGATATTCTTTCAACCACGAGCTATCCGGTGATCGATCTCGCCAAGGGCGGGACGATTCAAGGCGCGCTCGACGGTCTCAATCACATTCTGGAGATCGCGATTCCGGAGTTTCGCTCGCAGGGCGGGACGCTGGTGATTCCCGGGCACGGGCGTGTTTGCGATACCGGAGATGTGGCCAACTATCGGAACATGGTGGCGATCATCAAGGATCGCGTCGCCGATTCGATCAAAAAAGGTATGACCTTGCAGCAGGTGAAGGCTTCGAAGCCTACGCTTGAGTATGACGGCCTGTACGGCGCGACCTCGGGGCCTTGGACCACGGACATGTTCGTCGAGGCAGTCTATAAAAGCCTGAGCGCGAAGCGCTAGGTACAATGGCTCTTAGATAAAGTTTATAGGGGGAAGGCTTCATGACACGAAAGTTGTTTCTCGGCCTGGCCGGCGTTCTCATATTTAGCGTCTTTAGCATCGCGGCATTCGCGCATCACTCTCTGGGAGCGACCTACGAAGGCGATAAGGAAGTGAAGTTGGAAGGCAAGATCGTCCAACTCCTTCTGCGGAATCCGCATTCCTTCCTGCAAATCGACGTTCCGGAAAAGGATGGGACCATGCAGCGCTGGTCGCTAGAATGGCGCAGCTCGGGCCAGCTCGGCCAAGCCGGGATCAAGCGCGACACGTTAAAGGCGGGCGATGAGGTTGTCGTAACGGTTAATCCGTCGCGCACCAAAGGCGATAACCGCGGCGCTCTGAAGACGCTACATCGTACCGCGGACGGTTTCGGCTGGGGCACCAAGCCGGGCGAGACGATCGAGTAAATGAAAAGAGGTTCGGTTGTTCTCATTGCGCTGCTGCTCATTCCAGCGGCGTATCCTCAAGGTCGTGGCGGGCGGGGCGGCGGCGGTGGACGCGGAGGAGGGGCGGCTGCGACTCCCAAAGCCACTGCAGCGATCGACATGACGGGCTACTGGGTCGCGGTGGTGACCGAAGATTGGATGTTCCGCATGGTCACGCCGCCCAAGGGCCAGTATCTAGGCGTTCCACTCAACGCTGCCGCACGGCGGGTGGCGGATGCGTGGGATCCAGCGAAAGACGAAGCCGCGGGCGAGCAGTGCAAGTCCTACGGAGCCGCGGCAGTGATGCGTGTGCCGGGACGGCTGCACATCACTTGGGACAATGATACGACTCTGAAGATCGAGACGGAAGCAGGCGAGCAGACGCGGCTATTCCACTTCGGTAGTGACGCGCCGGGAAGCGATGCGCTCAAGACGGCACAAAGCAGCGTGGCATCCTGGCAGGGGTATTCGATCGCAGAATGGGAACAAGCGGCGGTGGGTCGAGGCGAGCCACGCAATGGCGACTTGAAAGTGGTCACCACTAAGCTACGGCCCGGGTATCTCCGCAAGAACGGCATCCCCTATAGCGAGAATGCCGTCGTCACAGAATGGTACGACCGCCACAACGATGCGAGCGGTGTCTGGCTGGTAGTAAGCACCGAGGTAAAGGATCCGCAGTACCTGAGCGTGCCGTTTATCACCAGCACGCATTTCAAGAAGCTGCCGGATAACGCACCCTGGAAGCCCGAGGCGTGCTCGGCTAAATAGCTGCCGCACGCGGTATACTTTCTTGAGACCGTGAGGCCAAGCTGACCGGCCGGGGGTCTGTCTAAAATCAGGAGAAAACACACCGAAATGAGCGAAGTTCTCAGTGGAGCCGAGTTTAAGAAGGAATTGCGCGAAGGAAAACCCAAGCTGGGTCTGTTCGTAAACTCGCACAGTCCCACCGTCGCCGAACAACTGGCACACAGCGGCTACGATTGGCTGCTGGTGGATACGCAACACGGACCCATGGGCCATGAAACCCTTTCCGCAATGTTGGCTGGAATCGCGCACGGCGGGGCGAAGTCTTTTGTGCGTGTCGCGGGATATCAGGATCGCGCTGGCATTCAGCAGACCCTAGATATGGGCGCGGATGGAGTGTTGATCCCGTATATCAACACCGCGGAAGAAGCTCGCCAGGCTGTGAGCTGCGCGCGGTATCCGACCGCGGGAACGCGATCCGTATACTTTCCGCAGCGCAGCATGAACAAGAAGGGCTTGCTGGGTTACGCGGGTGCCGCCAACGACAATACGATCGTGGCGCTCCAAGTGGAAACCGCCGATTGCATCAAGAACATGGATGAGATTGCCGCTGTTCCCGGCGTCGACATGCTGTTCCTGGGTCAAAACGATCTGTGCATGTCGATGGGCTTGTTTGAAAAGTACAAGTTTCCGGATATGTACACGTCGCCGGAGCTGGCCGCTGCGACCGATAAACTTCGCGCCGCCGCCAAAAAGAACAATGTCATTCTCGGGCTGTTCCTGTTTGGAACGGCGCGCGTGGGCGAGTTCCTGGACAAAGGATTCCCGTTCATCAGCCTGGGTAATGACCTGCACCACATCCTGACGCAGGCCACCGCCTACGTGAAGGACGTGGAGACCGTTTCCAAGGATAAAGGCGCTGCCTGGACCCGACGGCCCACGGCGTTGATGTAAGACTCGTAGGGTCAACATGCAACTTGTCGACGCGATGTCCCGGATAGGGGTGGAGTCTGCCTTCGAGGTCCTGGTTAAGGCCAGGGCCCTCGAAAAGCAGGGCAAGAGCGTTATCCACCTGGAGATTGGCGAACCCGACTTCCCTACCCCGAAGCACGTTGTCGAGGCTGGAAAGAAGGCTCTAGACGAAGGCTGGACCAAATACGGTCCGACGCAGGGCCTACCGGAACTGCGCGAGTCCATCGCCGCGTATATTTCGCGCACACGAAACATTAAGGTAGGTCCACAGCACATATGCGTGGTTCCGGGCGGGAAGCCGGTCATGTACTTCGCCATCGTCGCACTGCTCGAAGCCGGCGACGAAGCAATCTACCCCAATCCCGGGTTTCCCATTTACGAATCGATGATCAACTTCCAGGGCGCTAAGGCGGTGCCTATACCGCTGGAGGAGAGCCGCGGCTTTTCGTTTGACCTGGATCTGCTCGAACGCAGCCTGACCAACAAGACCAAGCTGGTGGTACTGAATTCCCCGGCGAATCCGACGGGCGGAATCATGCCGGCGGAAGACGTCAAGCGATTGGCGGACATTTTGCGCAACCGCGACATCATGGTCTTGAGCGACGAGATCTACTCACGTATCGTCTATACGGGTGAGCCGGTTTCGATCGCCAGTTTTCCCGGGATGCAGGAGAAGACCATCATTCTCGATGGCTTCTCCAAGACCTATTCAATGACCGGGTGGCGCCTGGGTTACGGAGTGATGCCGGAATGGCTGGCGGACGCGGTAGTCAAACTGATGGTCAACTCCAACTCCTGTACCGCCAGTTTCACGCAACGGGCGGGCATCGCCGCGCTCGACGGACCACAAGATGATGTCGAGAAGATGGTCGCCGAGTTCCGCAAGCGGCGCGATGCGATCGTGAAAGGGTTGAACGAGATTCCGGGAATCCGCTGCTCCGTGCCTGCCGGCGCCTTCTACGCGTTTCCGAACGTCACTGGCACAGGGTTGCCTTCGAAGCAGCTAGCCGATATGCTGCTCAATAACGCTGGGGTGGCGTGCCTGGATGGCGGCTGCTTCGGATCGCACGGGAACGGCTATCTACGGTTTAGTTATGCAAATTCGCTCGACAATATTCAAGAAGCTCTCAACAGGATCCGCAAGATTTCGACTCGCTGGGCTTAGCTCGCTTGCGCTCGTGACGGTGAGCGCTTTTGCACAGACCGACGCCGGTCTTGCCATTCCTCGCATGCCGGATGGCAAGCCGAGCTTTGTAGGCTATTGGGACCTGCCCTACACGCCGAACATGGCTGCTAAGGACGGCGAAGCCGCTGTCCCTTATACGGATGCCGGGCGGGCAGCGTTCAAAAATCACGACGCGAAGGACGATCCGACTTCGCTTTGCCTGTATCCCGGAATGCCCCGCATCATGCAATCTCCGTATCCGATCCAAATCATACAGACTCAAGAATACGTGGTCATCCTGTTCGAATACATGCGGCAGTTTCGCGCGATTCCTACCGATGGACGGGCGCATCCCGAGAATCTTCCTCCGTCATTTATGGGGGATTCAACGGGCAAATGGGAAGGCGATACCTTTGTGGTCGACACCACCGGGTTGAACGACCGTACCTGGCTCGATACAGCCGGGCATCAGCACACCGCTGACATGCATCTGACGGAACGCTTCGTGCGCACCCCGACGACGATCAATCTGGAATATTCGATCGACGATCCGAAGATGTACTCAAAACCCTGGGTACAGCAGCGGATCATTCGGCCTTCGAAGCCTGCCGCTCACGGATTACCTCAGTTGATCGAGTACTCCTGCGAAGAAAACAATCGCGACATTCAGCACCTGATCACCACCAAACCTGCTGCGGATCGGTGAGCCCTTCCAGACGCCGGTAACTGCCTCGAAAGTACGCCAGCGGCTCGCCGCCTGGGGCGGCCCCATGAACGGCGTTCCCCACGATGATGGTGTGATCGCCACCCGTATGGACCGCATTTACGGTGCATTCGATGAAGGCGATGGCTCCTTCGAGCACAGGCGAGCCCGTGTTTTCAATACGGTGAGCTAGAGCCGCGAAGCGGTCCTCGCCCCGGCGGGCAAATGCACTGGCAAGATGTTCCTGATCCTGGCGCAGATAGTTGATGCAGAAATGGCCGGTGGCGACGATTGCCGCAAGTGTCCGGGCACGATTATCCACGCAAATCAGAAACTGTGGCGGATCGAGCGATAGTGACGTTACTGCGCTCATGGTCATTCCTACCGGTACTCCGTTTTGATCAAGTGTGGTCACCACGGAAACCCCCGTGAGCCAATGGCCGGCAAGCTTACGAAACATCTCAGGCTGCATCACGATTGGATCAGTCTAACAGACTGTGTTTGCGCCGATCTGTTGTATCCAAGCGGCGTTTCACGGCGAGCTAACGATTGGAAGCCCACTTGCACAGTCTTATCTCATGAAGACCTACTTAATTCCGAAGGCAAGCGCCCTTGCGCTGGCCTTCTTGTTAAGCGCGTCCTGGGTCCCAGCCCACGCGCAGGTGCAACCCGACAACACCAAAGTGAACAAACAGGACAGAAATGCCGGTGCGGTTACCGCCGGTCAACAGAAGGAAAATATCTCGGACCGCGATCTCACCGCTAAGATTCGCAAAGCAATCATTGCGGATAAGTCGTTGTCCACATACGCCCACAATGTCAAGATCGTCAGCCAGAACGGAACCGTGACGCTAAAGGGACCGGTGCGGTCTGATGCTGAGGTCCAAACGATCGTAGCCAAAGCGACAGAAGTTGCTGGAAGCTCGTACAAGGTAGATAACCAGCTCACAGTCAAGCCGTAAGCTTTCGTTCAGTCTTTCGATTTTCAAAATCCCAAAGGAGATCTATATACCATGGCAGGAAAAAACAAAGCAGTATTCGGCCTTTACAAGAGTGTCGGCCAGGCAGAAGATGCAGTGAACCGCTTAGTGACAGCCGGGTTCTCGAATGACGACATCTCGGTCCTGCTGCCCGACAATGAGAGCACCAGAAAGTTTGCCCACAAGAAGGACACTAAGGCGCCGGAAGGCACGGCTACGGGCGTGACTGCAGGCGGGGCGATCGGTGGCACTCTCGGCTTGCTGGCCGGCATCGGAGCTCTCGCGATTCCCGGAGTTGGTCCCCTGATCGCCGCAGGTCCCATCATGGGTGCGCTGGCAGGGTTGGGCGTCGGCGGCGCGGTTGGCGGTCTGATTGGGGCGCTGGTCGGCATGGGTATTCCAGAATACGAAGCCAAGCGATACGAAGGCCGGATCAAAGAAGGCGGCGTCCTGTTATCCGCTCACTGCGACACGTCCGAGGAAATTACGCGGGCGAAGGACATTCTGAAGCAGACCGGAGCGGAAGATATTGCGTCCTCGGGTGAAGGAAGTGCAGACTACCCGGCGGCGGCAGCGAGTCGGACTAACAGGCTCTAGCGCCTGCGATAAGCGAGGGAGAACGCAAAAATGGACAACAATCGAGGAATGATGTACTTCTGTATGGGCTGCGCCACCGGCGTGGCGGCCGGGATGTTGTTTACCTCGAAGTCTGGCCGCGAAACCGTGGAATATCTTCGCAGCAAGGCGGACGAGGGAACTAAGACAGTCAAGGAGAGCGTCGACAATCTTAGTGAAACAGTGACCAATGCAACCAACCGGGGAATAAAGGCCGTTCGCCATCAGGCCGAGAACCTGGGGGCGGCAGTGGACGCTGGAAAGAAGGCCTACCAGACGGCCAAGGAGATGACTCCCTAAGCTTTTCTTGCATTGCTTTAGGACGAGAACCGCCGCCGGGGAACCGACCTCGGCGGCTTTTTTCGTTCTTCTGCCCTGCGACGCAAACGCAATTTCTGCATCCAATTGTGTGAAGATCTGCCATCCCCCCCAATGTTGACAGGGATTAGGGAGATTAATATACAATCGGAAGAGCCTTTAATGCCACTAGCCTTCCCTAAGCCCAGCACGGCCATTCGGCCTGCCTCGTCTCTGCTCGAGCAGATCGGCAATACGCCTTTGCTGCGTCTGGCGAAGTTGGACGCCGAGTTTCCGGGCATCGAAATCTACGCAAAAGCCGAGTTTTTCAATCCGGGCGGGTCGGTTAAGGACCGAGCCGGACTGAATATGATCCTGGATGGCGAGCGCACCGGCCGCCTGACCAAGGATCGCATTCTGCTGGACGCCACCAGCGGCAACACCGGCATTGCCTACGCCATGATTTCGGCCGTCAAAGGGTACCGGGTTAAACTCTGCTTGCCCGAGAATGCCTCGCACGAGCGCAAGCAGATCATGAAGAATTACGGCGCCGAGATGGTCTTCTCGGACCCCGGGGAAGGCTCGGACGGAGCGATCCGCCTGTGCAAGAAGATCTACGAAGCCGATCCGGACGCCTATTTTTACCCGGACCAGTACAACAATCCAGCCAACTGGAAAGCGCATTTCGAGGGCACGGCAGTCGAGATCATGGAGCAGACCAAGGGCGCGATCACGCACTTCGTGGCCTGCATGGGCACCAGCGGGACGTTCATGGGGAACTCGAAGCGCTTCAAGCGCGACATGCCCCATGTGCAGTGCATCTCGGCCCAACCGTCGTCGGGATTCCATGGCCTGGAAGGGCTGAAGCACATGCCCACCAACATCGTGCCAGGCATATACGACCCAACGTTGGCCGACGACAACCTGTGGATCGAAACCGAGGATGCTTACGCGATGACGCGCTGGCTGGGCCGCAATGAGGGCCTGCTGGCGGGCATGAGCTCGGGCGCGAATCTGCATGCGGCCCGTGAAGTCGCCAAGAAGCTGGCCAAGGAAGGCCGCGGCGGAGTGATCGTCACGATCGTGGCTGACGGCGCGACCAAGTACTTGAGCGAACCGTTTTGGAATGATTAAGCTCGATGATTAAGGTGGACGCCCAGGCGTGGGCCGTGATGGTTGCTCATGCCGAAGCCAAATTTCCGAATGAATGCTGCGGGGCGATGATCGGCCGCATCGAAGGCGAGGAAAAACATGTCACCTCCGCGCAGCCGATGGAGAACGCTTACGCGGGAGCACAAGGTGCGCGCTATGAGCTGCGTCCCGAAGATTTACTGGAAGCCGATAAGCGGGCGCGGGCAGCGGGGCTGGACCTGATCGGTATTTTCCACTCGCATCCGGATTGCGACGCGTACTTTTCTAAAACCGATCTAGAGAACTCCTGCCCGTGGTATTCGTTCGTCGTACTATCAATCAAGGGCGGTAAGTTCGATCACGCAAATAGCTTCCTGCCGAACGCCGAACAAACCGCCGCGGAGAAAGAAGATTTGATATGGCCAAAGTCCTGATTCCTACGCCACTGCGCCAATACACGGAGAAGCATGACTCCGTCGACCTGGCTGGTGCAACCGTCGGCGAAGTGCTGGGCGCGCTGACCGCCAAGTTCCCCGACCTGCGCAAGCAACTATTTAACGATGAAGGAAAACTGCGCAGCTTCGTCAACGTATATCTGAACGACGAGGACATTCGCTATCTGAAAAAGGACGCGACTCCGGTAGCTGCGGCCGATACGTTGTCAATTGTGCCGAGCATCGCCGGCGGTTCGGCTGGGGTGGCGCCTCCTCCGCTGGCGTCGCTATCGAATGACGAGATCATGCGGTACTCACGGCATCTGATCATGCCCGAGGTCGGCATGGAGGGGCAGCTTCGGCTTAAGAACGCAAGCGTTCTGCTGGTTGGCACCGGCGGTCTGGGGGCGCCTCTGGGGATGTACCTAGCGGCTGCGGGAGTGGGCCGGATGGGCCTGGTCGATTTCGATGTAGTCGATTTCACCAATCTGCATCGTCAGATCATCCATGGGACCAAAGACGTGGGGCGGAAGAAACTCGATTCGGCCGCCGACACGATCGCGGACATCAATCCGAACGTCAAGATCGAGCGCTACGATACGCTGTTCTCGAGCGAAAACGCGCTGGAGATTGGTGCGAAGTATGACATGATCATCGACGGCACGGATAACTTTCCGACGCGCTACTTGGTGAACGACGCGTGCGTGCTGCTTAAGAAACCGAACGTGTACGGGTCGATTTTTCGCTTCGAGGGACAGGCGACGGTGTTCGCATATCCCGGGGGGCCTTGCTATCGCTGCCTGTATCCCGAGCCGCCACCTCCCGGCCTTGTCCCGAGCTGCGCCGAGGGCGGCGTGTTGGGGATTTTGCCGGGAATCATCGGACTGATTCAGGCGACGGAAGCAGTGAAGCTCATCGTGGGCGTCGGTGAGACTCTGGTTGGGCGCTTGGTGCTGTACGATGCTTTGGCGATGCGCTTCCGCGAGCTGAAGCT
>Ga0105239_10006447_pt1 | contig 13611 bp, 9 predicted proteins | sample KBSC44metaG_FD_92761 | JGI IMG/M metagenome (GOLD analysis project Ga0105239, IMG submission 92761) | Corn rhizosphere microbial communities from Kellogg Biological Station, Michigan, USA - KBS C4-4 metaG | ecosystem: Host-associated > Plants > Roots > Rhizosphere > Soil | place: Michigan, USA... | reverse complement strand
CCGTACTGGCGTATGTCAATGTCCTGCTGATGAGCAATCCCCGCGTGATGTACGCCATGAGCGAGGAAGGTATTCTTCCGGCGGCCTTTAAGAAGAAGACCCGGAAGCACGATGCGATCGTGTGGTCGCTGACAGCTTTTAGTCTAGTCATCGTCCTGACGCTGGTGTTCACCAGCGCCGTGGAAAAGATCATCAATTATACCATTTTCCTGGACTCCATTGGCATGTCCACTTCTGCGGCCTGCCTATTTATCCTGCGCCGGAGAAAGATAGGAGAAGAGAGGGGCGATGTCTATCGTATGCGGCTATTCCCATTAATGCCCCTGATCTTTATCTTCGCATATATCAGCATTGCCACCAGTATTGTGTTCGATGATCCGTTGACGGCGGGCTATGGGGTATTGATCTTTGCGTTGTTCTTTGGATTGTATTTTGTGATACGCAGGGCAAAAAAATGACCATGGACATTTCTTATATAATCAATGAATTAGGAGAAGACAGGGCGCACTATTTCAATGCCATAGCGCCCCCTATCGTCCAGACCAGCAATTTCAGGGTGGGGACCGTGGCGGAGCTGAAAGCCCTTTTTGACGATGAATACAGCGGTTATCTCTACAGCCGGGGGCTTAACCCTACCGTGGAGATACTCCGTAAAAAGCTGGCTGCGCTGGACGGAGCGGAAGATTGTCTTGTCTTCAACAGCGGGGCTGCCGCCATCTTTGCGGCTGTGCTGGCCAATGTCCGGGCGGGTGATCATATCGTATCGGTGGAGCGGCCCTATACCTGGGCAGCCAGGACGTTTGATGTTATCCTTCCCCGGTTTGGCGTAAGTACTACCTATATCGATGGGACGAGGATCGAGAATTTTGAAAGAGCTATCTTACCCAATACACGTATAATCTATCTCGAGTCCCCCAATTCATGGGAGTTCAAGCTCCAGGACCTCCGGGCCGTGGCGGAGCTGGCCCGTGCCGAGAATATCACCACCATCATCGACAACAGCTATTGCACACCCCTGCTCCAACGTCCTATTGAGATGGGGATCGATATCGTTATGCAGACGGCTACCAAGTATATCGGAGGACATAGCGATACGCTCGGAGGAGTGCTCACCGGGTCAGGGGTCATGATGAAAAAGATCTTCGACAGCGAATACCTGAATATCGGAAGCGGGATACAGCCTTTCAATGCATGGCTGCTGTTGAGAGGACTGAGGACGCTGCCTGCCCGGCTGGAGCGTATCACCCATACTACCCGGCAGGTGGTGGACTATCTCAAACAACATCCCCGCGTGGAGTCCGTTCTTTTTCCTTTTGATGAGACATTCCCTCAGTATGAGCTCGCCCGGCAGCAGATGGATGGAGCCTGCGGATTGTTAAGCTTTTATGTCAGGGCCACCGAAATGGGACAGATCGTCCGCCTTTGCGAATCCCTACGGCATATTATGATGGCCGTGAGCTGGGGTGGTCATGAATCCCTTATCATCCCCCGCTGCTCCGGCATCGAGCCCGAAGATTTCGATCCTTCCAATAAGGAACACCGTATGTTGCGGCTGTATACAGGACTGGAAGATGCCGCCTATCTTATCGCCGACCTGGAACAGGCCTTTTTAAAAGCCTGGTCATAAGCTAACCGGGTGGACCAGGGCATTTTTTGACTATCGGTAAATGGAGATGCGCAAGGTGAGGGGGGATTCTGTATTTTTGGCTGATAAGGAACGTGCTATTCGGCCCCATCGGGCATATTTAAATTTTGTTGCATACCATGAAAAAATTGCTGTTGGTGTGTTTGCTAACCGGAACCCTGATCCTGTTAAATCACATGAGCCAAGCCCAGGACAAATGGGGGTTGAGACGATGCGTGGATTATGCCCTGGCAAACAATATCTCTATCAAGCAGGCGGATGTACAGGCCAGGCTTAACAAGCTGGTATTGGATCAGAGCCGACTGACACAGATACCGACCCTTGCGCTAGGGACTTCAGGTGCAGTCATTGCCGGCCGGCAGAATGTGAATGCCTTTACCCTGACGAATATTACCTATTTCTACAATAGCTATTCCCTGCAATCCAGCGTAAACCTGTTCAATTTCGGCAGCCTGCAGAATACCATCCAGGCCAACCGTTATGCCTGGCAGGCGTCCCTGGCCAGCACCGAGAAGACAAAGAATGATATCAGCCTGAACGTCGCCAACGCATATCTGCAGGTATTGCTTTCCAAGGAGCAGGCGGAAGCTGCGCAGAAAAAGTTGGTGCTTTCTCAATCCCAGCTGGAGCTCACCCGCAAACAAGTCCGGGCGGGTGCGTTGCCCGAGCTCAATGCTGCCGAGCTGGAGGCCCAGATAGCCCAGGACAGCTCGAATTATATTTCCCTGCTGGGTCAGATCCAGCAAAATGTATTGGGGCTTAAAGCTTATATGGGTCTGGATTCCGGTGCACCTTTCGAGGTAGACACTCCGCCAGTGGATCAGATACCCGTGGAGCAATTGGTAAACATGGAGCCCGAGACAGTCTATGCCCTGGCCCTCGTCAATCAACCTCAGCAAAAGGCGGACGCCTTGACAATAGAGGCCAACCGGAAGAACGTGCGGGCGAACAAAGGCGCCATGTACCCTACCGTGTCCCTCCAGGGTAGTCTGGGTACGAATTACAGCAGCAATGCCAAGACTACCACCTACAGCAACCCAAAATATGTATCGACGGATACGGTGTTTGGCTACAGGGTGGCGGGGACAAACACTTCCGTGGTGCAGGATGTATATTCTTTCGACGCCAACACCAAAAGGATACCTTATTTCAATCAATTAGACAATGGGTTTAATCAGTACCTCGGGTTGAACCTCAATATTCCCATTTTCAACAATGGCACCCTCCGCACTAATTACAACAGATCGAAGCTCAACCTGCGCAATGCAGAGCTGCAAAGGGATCAGGACAATCTCACGTTAAAGAACAATATTTACCAGGCTTATACAGCCGCGAGCATAGCCCTTCAAAAATATGAAGCCAATAAGATCAGCCTGGCTGCTACGACGAAGAGCGCCGACTTTGCACAAAAGAGGTATGCTGTCGGCATGCTCAATACGATAGACCTGCTGACGAATGAAAATAATAAATTCAATGCCGAAATAAACCTGTTGTCATCCCAATATGACTATGTGTTCAAGATGAAAGTGCTGGAGTTCTACAAGGGATTGGGAATAAAACTTTAACTATTTATGACACGAGCTTGCGACTGCATAACTCCAATAAAAAGACATTGACTCGTTATGAAAAAGAAAGTAATCTGGATAATAGTCGGACTGGTAGTGCTGGTGATACTGCTGGTGCTTTTAAAGAAGGGGGGTGTCCTGGGCAAGGATGAAGGGACCAAGGTCTCCGCGGAAAAAGCGACTCGCCGCAATATAACGGAGATCGTTACAGCCAGCGGCAAGATCTATCCCGAGAAGGAAGTAAAGATCAGCCCTGACATATCGGGCGAAGTGGTCGATCTCAAAGTGACCCAGGAGGGGGATAGCGTCCACAAAGGACAGGAGCTGGCCAGGATCTATGCGGATATCTATACTACCCAGCGTGACCAGGCCGCCGCGCAGATGAGCCAGCAGCAGGCGCTCGTCTCCAATATGTCTGCTCAGCTGCCGGGTCTCAAAGCTGCTATGGACGCAGCGAAAAGGACCTATGACAGACAAAAGCAGCTGCTGGACCAGAGTGTGATCAGCCGGGCCGAATTCGAGACTTCGGAGAGCGCCTATAAGACCGCCGAGGCAAATTATATGGCTGCCCAGCAGACGGCAAAAGGAAATGTAGCGGGTGTCGCCAGCGCACGTGCGAACCTGGACATCGCCGCCAAGAACCTTGGGCGTACCACTGTGGTATCACCCATCGACGGCGTGGTCTCTCTGCTGAGCATTAAGAAGGGAGAAAGAGTGGTAGGGAATTCCATGATGGCCGGTACGGAAATGATGCGTGTGGCGGATATGAGCAGGATCGAAGCCATCGTGGATGTAGGCGAGAACGATATACCCAAGGTGCATTTGGGAGATTCCGCCTTTATAGAGGTGGATGCCTATAACAACCGAAAGTTCAGGGGCATTGTTACGCAAATAGCCAGCAGCGTTAGTACAGCTTCTGGATCTACGACCACTATTTCCACCAATGATGTCACCAATTACAAGGTGCATATTCGCCTGTCGCCCGACTCGTACAAGGACCTTATCGATCCCTCCCGGCCTAAATCTTTTCCCTTCCGACCTGGCATGAGCGCCAGCGCCGATATACAGACCCGTACCCATATCAATGTGCTTTCCGTGCCTATCAACGCCGTATCGACCCGGGAAAAGAATTCCGACAACAGTGTCCAGAACGATAAAGACACTAAAAAGGATGACAAAAGCAGTGATGACAACAAGACGGCTGTTACTGCCCCTGGGGATCTGGATATTGTGGCCTTTGTTTTGCAGCCCGGGGATACAGTGAGAAAGGTTAAAGTGAAGAGCGATATACAGGATATTAACTACATTGAGATCGTGGATGGTCTGAAGGAAGGCGATATGGTTATCACCGGTCCGTACAGCACCGTTAGTAAAACCCTGAAGAGCGGCACGAAGGTGAAAGTAGTTCCCAAAGACAAGCTGTTCGAAGGCAATAAGAATTAAAAAGAAGGCAAACATGCGATTTGGAGTGATAGGCAGCGGCAGCTGGGCTACGGCATTAGCCAAGATCCTCACCGACAATGGGACCCCTATTAGCTGGTGGATAAGACATCCATCCATTATACATCATATTCAGTCCCGGCATCACAATCCGCAATATCTTCCATCCGTCCAGTTCGATACGGGGCTGCTGACCATGAGCGATAAAGTGCAGGAGGTGATAGCAGCCAGTGACACGCTGGTGATTGCCGTGCCTTCCGCCTATGTAGCAGGTACCTTGCATGGATTGGATAAGGGGATCTTCAAAGGAAAAAAGATCATTTCTGCTGTAAAGGGGATACTCCCTGAGCAAAATCTTCTGCTCAATGACTGGCTTGGCAGGGAGTTCGACTTCAGTCTGTCCGACTATTATACCGTAATGGGGCCCTGTCATGCGGAGGAAGTAGCCGCGGAAAAGCTTTCCTACCTGACTTTTTCCGGCGGGGATGTAACCCTCACCGGTGAAATAGCGTCCTATTTTACGACCGAATACCTTAACACCGTCATTAACAATGATATATATGGTGTGCAATATGCGGCGATATTAAAGAATATCTATGCATTGGGTGCGGGTATCGCCCATGGACTGGAATATGGAGATAATTTTCTTAGTGTGCTGATTGCGAATTGTGCGGATGAGATGGCCAGCTTTCTTTTGAAAGTGGGTATCCGGCATATCGAGGTGGGTATCCATGCCGAGGAGGATCCGGCCACCCATAAGAGAAGCGCCAATTATGCTGCTTCTGTCTATCTGGGTGATCTGCTGGTGACTTGTTATTCGCTGTTCAGCCGGAACAGGACCTTTGGGAATATGATAGGAAAAGGGTACTCTGTAAAATCCGCTCAACTGGAGCTGAACATGGTGGCTGAAGGGTATAATGCGAGCAAGTGTATTTATTTGATAAATAAAGAGATAAAGGCAGAAATGCCTATTGCGGCTACCATCTATCACATTCTGTGGGAAAATGTTAAAGCCGTGGATGGATTTAAACAAATTGAGCCGTACCTTGTCTAAGAAAAGAGGACCACAGGTCCTCTAGCTGTGACCGAGCCCAGCGAAGGTCACGAACGAGAAGGAGCGTGTCGAAGCAGCTCCGCCGAAGTTCCCATCATTAGCGCAGCACCGGGGATGGGTTACTTTTCGGGATTAAGCCAGACCCGGTGCTAAGAAGGCCAGGTGCAAGCCGGGCCGAAATCAAAAAAACAAGCTATATGCCTCTTTCATTCCAAGGATTCGGAGCCACGGCCATTCTGGTAATGGTGCTTATCCTAGCCGCAGTGCAGGGCATAAACTATTTGAGGGATCGGTTCCATCATAAATAGCGGCTTATTCCTGCTTTTCAGAACAGTGCGGCGGCAATCCCATCAGCGAATAATTTACCTTCTCTTGTCAGGACAAGCCTATTGTCTTTAAGGATCATTTTTCCCTCCTTTATATATTTTTCGGCCTGACGAAGAAGGACCTCTTGCTGGGGAACCCTGCCCAGGTCCAGTCCTTCCATTGTTCTCAGCGAGATCATGATATACTCATTGAGCTGTTGGACCGGGGTGAGGATCTCTTTTTCTATATGGGAGCCCGGGTTCTTTATATAAAGCGCATTATTGGCGATGTTCCATTGACGGGATGCTGCTCCATCGTAAGAATGGGCCGAAGGCCCCAGTCCTAAATATGGTTTTCCCTGCCAGTAGGAGGTATTATGCCTGCTGCGTCGTCCTGGCAGCGAGAAGTTGGAGATTTCGTAGTGTTCATAGCCGGCTGCGGCTACCCAGTCCATCAGGAGGAGGAACTGCCGGGCCTGGTCTTCCGGATCGATGTCTTCTTTTTTATGTTGCCGGATCATTGTATCCAGGGCTGTCCGGGGCTCAACCGTCAATGCATAGCAGGAAAGGTGGGGAATGCCCAGCTGGAATGCCTGTTCCACATTCTTTTTCCAGTTGCCATCGGACAGGCCAGGTGTGCCATAGATGAGGTCGATGCTTATATTGTCCAGTCCGGCGTCCTGGGCTTTGTGGATGCTTTCCAGCGCCTGCCCGGCGTTGTGTACCCTGTTCATCCACCGGAGGTCCTCTTCAAAAAAGGACTGGATGCCGATGCTAAGCCGATTGATCCCCGCCTGCCGCCAGGTTGTCAGCCGGCCCGGAATAGCCATATCGTCCGGGTTGGCCTCCAATGTCAGCTCTGCATCCGGGGCAATGGGAAAGAGCGCATGCAATTTGTTAAGGATACGTCCTAATTCTTCTTCCGTGAGGAGAGAGGGGGTGCCTCCTCCAAAATAAATAGTTTCCACAGGAGCTCTTCCGATATAATCCCTTCTGGCCTCCATTTCTTTCAATAAAGCATCGACTGTGTCGTTTTTAAGCTGGAGGGAGGTGGAAAAGTGAAAATTACAGTAATGACAGGCCTGCCTGCAAAAAGGGATATGAAGATAAATACCTGCCATTGGGTTTACTTATATTTAGCGGATAGATGCGAAGTACAAATGTAAGGCGATATACACGCATTATGGCCGGGCTGCTCCTGCTCGTAGCGACCAGCGGGTGGGCCCAGTATCCCCTGCATATCCTTCCTGTGGATAAGGATTCGCTTTTTGTACAAAAACAGCTTGGGCTTACCAGCTCCTTTAAGAGCAAAGATGCCTGCATGGAGTATATATATGCTCTCCCGTCCCTTCTGCAGGGGAAGGGGTATCTGACAGCCAGCCTGGACAGTGTGGGCAGCGATTCGGTCAGCACTACCATCCGCCTGTACATTGGTAATGCGTATCATTGGGCAAGGGTCGATGTCAGCGGCGTGGATCCCGCCCTTCTTTCCGCCGTTGCCTGGAATGAAAGAGCTTTTTCTCACCGCCTGCTGGACTTTAAACAGTTCCAGGCCCGGCAGCAGCAGCTATTGAACTACCTGGAGGACAACGGCTATCCTTTTGGAAAGGTGAGTCTCGATAGCATCAGCTTTGGAGACAACGGTGAGGTATCAGCGAAGCTGAAGGTGGAGAAGGGTCCTTTGTACCATATAGACAGCATCCGGCTGTTTGGCGCCGGAAAGATATCCAATGAATTCCTGCAGCGGTATCTCAATCTTCCCAACGGCTGTGTATACCGGCGGGAAAAGCTGGAAGCCATAAGCAGAAAGATACTGGAGCTGCCTTATGTGCAGGAGATGCAGCCCTGGACGCTTACCATGCTGGGCACCGGCTCCGTGGTCAATCTTTTTCTCAAGCCAAAAAAGAGCAGCCAGATCAATGCCCTGGTGGGGTTTCTTCCAAGCAGCAACCCCATCTTGGGGAACAAGGTCCTGATCACGGGCGAAGCTACTATCAATCTGAAGAATGCCCTGGGTAACGGAGAGACCATCGGGGTCAACTGGCAGCAGCTGCAGGCCGGCAGCCCCCGGCTAAACCTGGCATTTCAACAGCCCTATCTGTTCAATTCCCCCTTTGGCGTCAGCACCTCCTTCGACCTGTACAAACAGGATTCCTCTTATATCAATGTCAATCTGCTATTGGGAGTACAATATACTTTATCGGCTCATCAGACCGGCTCCGTATTTATAAAGGATATGATCTCCAGCCTGCTGAACCTGGATACGTTGCAGATCATTGCCTCCCATGCCCTGCCTACAGAGGCCGATATACGGAGCGTCAGTGTGGGAGTGACGTATGAGTTCAACAACACCGATTACCGGTTCAATCCCCGGAGAGGCAACGAGCTGCAGTTCACCGGCTCCGTGGGAACAAAGAAAATAAAGGAAAATCCACAGATCGTAAAGCTGAAAGACCCGCTCGACAGTAGCTTTTCGTTTGCGTCCCTCTACGATACCGTGAAGCTAAGCTCTTACCAGTTCCTTCTGAAGGCGGCCGGAGCGCATTATTTTTTTCTCTCTCATGCCAGCACGTTGAAGCTGGGATTCAATGGAGGTGTTTACAACAGCCCGTCTACTTACAGGAATGAGCTTTTTCGAATTGGCGGGTACAAGCTGTTGAGGGGGTTTGATGAAGAGAGCATACTGGCTTCTCAATATGCTGTAGGCACCCTGGAATACCGGTATCTCATGGGACTGAATTCCTTTTTATTTACTTTCCTGGATGGGGGATGGGCGAAGAATGACGTGCCCGGCTATAATCTTAATAATGTCTTTTTGGGTTTTGGCCTGGGACTGGCTTTTGAAACGAAGGCGGGCATTTTCAATATATCCTATGCGCTGGGCAAGCGGGATGATACGAATTTTAATTTTCATGACGCAAAGATCCATTTAGGGTATGTAAGCTTTTTTTAAAATACTTTTGCAATCCAGGAACCGCCCGGGCGGTTCGTCCGAAGGACAGACAGAACCGAGCCATGCGAAGGTTCCGACCGAGAAGGAGCGTGACGAAGCAGCTCCGCCGAAGGTCTGATATGCGTGAATTGGGCTATGTTTTTCCTGAAGACCAATTCCCGCACTATACCATGCATAAATTCTTCTTTCTTTTTCTTCCATGCCTCTTGTTCTTCAGCAATCTGTTTGCGCAGGTTGATACGGCCCCGCCGGTGAGGGCTGTTCAGGATACGACCGTGGTACATCATGTTAAGGTGCGTTCGGATTCCGCGATCAGGGCCGACTCTATTGCAAGGGCCATACGCCGTCATCGCCGGGACAGTCTGCGGAGAGATAGCTTGAGGCTGGAAAGCTTGCGCAAGGATACGATGGCAAGGCATGATTCGGCGGCGATCGTCCCAAGGCCGGATAGTACTGTAACAGCGACCCGGCCGGTGACACCGGTTCAGTCCACCACGCCATCTCCGGCAAAAGACCAGGGGCCTCCGGCCATGGTTTACTGGATGAGGGCGCTGTCCATCAATCCTTATTTTAATTTCTTTGGGAAGTGGGCGGCCCAGCCTTTCGAGCCGCACAAATCTGATTCCAAGGACAGCCTTTTTTATCTGCTGGTGGGGATACTTTTCTATTTTGCCCTTGTCCGCATATTCTTCGAAAAATATTATTCGAACCTGATGACCTTGTTCTTCCGGGTGTCGCTGCGGCAGCAACAGATCCGGGAACAGGTGCTGCAGACCCCGCTGCCTTCCCTGCTGCTGAATATTCTGTTCATCCTCACAGGAGGGCTATATGCCTGCTTCCTCCTGCATTTCGCCCAGTGGGGCGAGAACATCAATTTCTGGTGGCTCTACCTGGATTGCATCGCCGGACTGGGCATCCTTTACCTGGGGAAATTTGTCATTTTGAAATTTTGCGGCTGGGTCCTCAATATTTCGCGGGCCACCGACACCTATATTTTTGTCGTATTCCTTGTAAACAAAATGTTAGGAATTTTCCTTCTTCCTTTCTTGATCCTGATCACTTTTTCGAGTCCTGAAGTGCGGGAAGTCGTTGTAACCGTGTCATTTGTAATGATCTTCGCGTTCCTGGTCTATAGGGTAGTAGCGGCCTACCGGCCTGTGAGAAATGAAATAAAACTCCCCCCGTTTTACTTTTTTTCGTACATTTGCGCCTTCGAAATAGCACCCCTGCTGCTGATTTACAAGGTGTTATTGACATATTTGGGAAAAGTGTAGTAACTTTACAAATCCATAGGGGAAACACAAATGATTAAAAACGGGGATAAAAAAAGGATTTTAATCACGCAACCCAGACCTGAGACAGACAAGTCGCCGTATTTCGAGCTTGCCAAGAAGTACGACGTGGAGCTTGCTTTTCATCCATTCATTCGTCTGGAACCCATACCTGCCAAAGATTTCCGGAAACAAAAGATCGATATCGCACAGTATACGGCTGTGGTCTTCACCAGCCGCAATGCCATCGATCATTTTTTCCGTATTTGCGAAGAGATGAAGGTCAGCGTGTCGCAGGATACCAAGTATTTCTGCATTACCGAAGCCGTGGCGCTCTATCTTCAGAAATTCATCCTCTACCGGAAACGTAAGGTTTTTTATGGCGCGGACGGGCTGAACAAAAGCATGTTTGACGTCATCAATAAACATAAGGAGAACGAGAAGTTCCTTTATCCGTGTTCGGAAAATCAGCAGGACAACGAGATCATCAACTGGCTGAAGCATAACAATTGTGGATTTGCTACCCCATTTATGTATCGTACGATCAGCAACGATGTGCATGTGATCCTCGATCAAAGCGAATACGACATCATTTGTTTCTTTACTCCCAGCGGCGTAAAAAGCCTTTTCGATAATTACCCCAAGTTCAAGCAAAACGGCACTAAGATCGGTGCGTTTGGCAACAACACTTCCAAGGCAGTGGAAGATGCAGGTCTTACCCTGGATATCAAAGCTCCCCAGCCTCAGGCGCCTTCGATGGTGTCTGCTTTGGAGAAGTACCTTGCTGTGGTGGCAAAGAAGAAATAGATAATTCATAAGCCGCAGGCTTGTCCAGGACCGGAGGTCCCGACCGAGGTAACCGAGGAGGAGCGAGGGCCCGGAGCTCCGACGAAGGTTATGGGCGAAGCCCCGTGACGAAGCAGCTCCGACGAAGGCCTCGGATATTAGCGAATTGCAGAATTGGGCTATTTTTTGAGGAAGCCCAATTCCTGCACATTTTAGACGGTTGTTCGATTCTGGCCTGAAGGTTGTAGATTGCAACATTACGCCATCATCCGGCGGACGGTAGTTCGCAGGCCGAAGAAATGTTTATGAATCGACTCGCCCGGGAAACCAGCCCTTATTTATTGCAGCATGCGCATAACCCCGTAGATTGGTATCCATGGGGGGATGAAGCATTGCAAAAGGCCAGGAAGGAAGACAAGCCCATCCTGGTTAGTATTGGCTACTCGGCCTGTCACTGGTGTCATGTGATGGAAAGGGAAAGTTTCGAGCATTCTGAAACGGCTGCCTTTATGAACGAACATTTCGTCAATATCAAGATCGACAGGGAGGAGAGGCCTGACCTGGATCATATATATATGGAGGCCGTGCAAGCCATCACCGGCAGCGGCGGCTGGCCGTTGAATGTATTTCTCACACCGGAAGCCAAGCCTTTTTATGGGGGGACTTATTTTCCTCCCCGTGCTATATACAATCGTCCCTCATGGACGGATGTGCTGACTGCCATCGCAGGTTCTTTCCGTGACAAGAGAAAGGATATAGAGCTGCAGGCGGAGAACCTTACTACGCATGTGGCGACCGCCAGTTCTTTTGGGGTCGGCGAAAAGGAGACCGTGACGGGGCAGCCTATTTTTCAGAAGGACACATTGCGGCAGATATACGACAACCTGATGGGAATGGCCGACAGACGGGAGGGTGGCTTTGGCAGGGCGCCCAAGTTCCCACAGACCTTTTCCATTCAATTCCTGCTGCATTATTTTTATTTTTCAAAGGAGCAGGCTGCCCTGGACCAGGCTTTGCTTAGTCTGGAGAAGATGATACGGGGTGGCATTTATGACCAGCTGGGGGGAGGTTTTGCCCGATACAGCACCGATGACAAATGGCTGGCTCCCCATTTCGAAAAAATGCTGTATGACAATGCTCTTTTGGTAATTGTACTTTCGGAGGCGTATCAGCTCACCCGTAAGGAGCTTTTTCGGGATGTCATTGTACAAACGATGGACTTTATCAATAGAGAGCTGTCGGATGGGGCGGGAGGCTTTTATTCGGCCCTGGATGCGGACAGTGAGGGGGAGGAAGGTCGTTATTATGTATGGGACAAGGAGGAGATCGATGCCATCCTGGGAGAAGAGGCTGTTTTGTTCAATGAATTCTATGGGGTCACGTCAGCGGGTAACTGGGAGGGGAAAAATATCCTGGTGAGGCCCCGTGATGCTTCCGAAGAAGAAAGACCAAGGCTGGAAAAGGCCCGGCAGCTTCTATTAAAGCATCGCTGGCTCCGGACACGGCCTGCGCTGGATGACAAGATGCTGTTGAGCTGGAATGCCTTGATGAACATAGCCTGCTGCAAGGCATATGGGGCGCTCGGGATAGAGGAATACCGGGAATGGGCCGTAAAGAACATGGACCATATCTTTCGACGGATGAAAGGAGAGGGGCTATATTTCTTTTATCATACATATAAAGAGGGAGAAGCTAAATACCCTGCATTTCTGGATGATCATGCCGGGCTGACCGCCGCCCTTATCCAGCTGCAGGAGGTCACCGGCGATGCCGGATATCTCTTTAAGGCTAAAGAGGTTATGGAGTTTGCGCTGGAAGGGTTCTCCGAAGAGGATACCGGCTTTTTCTTTTTTACCCATAAGGATCAACAGGATATGATCGTCCGTAAAAAGGAGGTATATGATGGCGCCACTCCTTCTGGCAATTCCCTGATGGCCTTTAATCTTGCCTATATGGGCATAATATTTAATAAGCCGGACTGGGGGGAGAGGGCGGTGCGTATGGCGGCGGCAGTGAGCAGGCCCGTGGTGCTTTATCCGGGCAGTTTCGGAATTTGGGCAACCCTGTACCAGGCCCTTACGTATATAATTCCTGAGATCGTACTTACCGGCAGGCAGCCGGAAAATACCCGGAAAGAGCTTTTACTTCAGCTGATCCCCTACCGGGTATTCCAATCTGCCAGCGAAAAAAACACCCAGTTCCCGTTGTTGTCGGATAAGCCTGTCGAAGACTTTCCCCAGATCTTCCTATGTAAAAATTATGCATGTCAACTACCTGTAAATGAAGTGACTAAGCTACGCCGCCTCCTTGAAAATGTGCAAAAGTTTGGTTCGTGAATGTACAATAAGTTCCCCTCGGCCCGCGTTAATATTATTAGCGTCTTGAAACTGAGGTCCCACCTTTGAGATAATCGTATGGTTGGAACCAAGGAAAATATCCGGCCCTTGAAATGTAAAAAATGCTCATAAGCCATTGAAAAAAAGATGGTTAGGGGCAAAAGACATTTATCCGGATGAAAGCTTTGACTTTCGAAAAATTAATTTTAAACTTGTAGCGAGATGTTGTCAAAAGAATTTTTTTGCCCAATACCCT
>Ga0105239_10006446_pt1 | contig 13613 bp, 7 predicted proteins | sample KBSC44metaG_FD_92761 | JGI IMG/M metagenome (GOLD analysis project Ga0105239, IMG submission 92761) | Corn rhizosphere microbial communities from Kellogg Biological Station, Michigan, USA - KBS C4-4 metaG | ecosystem: Host-associated > Plants > Roots > Rhizosphere > Soil | place: Michigan, USA... | reverse complement strand
TACGTATCGAGCAGTTCGTGGGCGGCGCGGTATCCCTGGTCCATTGCGACGTCTGTATAGGCTGCCATGCCTGCATCGGCATTCGCGATCGCGATCCGACCGAAACGCTTCCGGCCGATCAGATTAGGCGTCCGGTCATTGGTGGTGTCGGTGTCGCAAAGAGAATTGAATTCCGGCGAATATCCGTGCGGCCATCTGTTCACGGCGATTCCGACGATGTCGCGGCCGGGATCAAAGCCGCCCGCACCCAGAACTCGGCCCATCTGATCCCTTATATTCCGTTCGAAGGTTTCAAAGGATGTCGACAGCAGTTCCATTCTGCCGGCCTTGTGCTGTTCCCTTTCATTGAGGCCGGAATTCGCCTTGGCGGGGGTTTTCGTCATGTGAACCAAGATCGGTTCGTTCGGTGATTTGGGGCTGCTGAATCCGCCGATATTTATCGTTTCATTCAACGAAAGAGAGGTATGGAAGCTGCCAGGACAGGATACGTTCCGGATCCCCAGCTTTTGAAACGCCGCCCAATTGCGAAGGGCTACGCTTGTATACACCAGCGGTGTCTTGACGAGTTTGTGCAATGCCGCCTTTTGCTCCGCGGGCAGTTCGGGACAAAGATATGGGATCATCATGTTCCAGCTCGCCAGAACGCAATTCTTCCCTTTCGCGCGGTAAATTTTTCCGCCTCCAGAAGATGGGGTGTAAGCAACCTCGACCCCTTTTGATGCGGCCGCCGCACCATCGTTCCGAACGCGTACGACCATGTGGTTAAGTCGAATGCGGATCAAATTGCCCGGTCTGTCGAGCTGGCCATAATCGCATTTTGACGTGACGATATCGCGTGCATCATGACCCGGCATGGCGGACGGGATCAGATCGCGCACCAGCAATCGTGCGATCGACGCGTTCCCGTCCGGGTAGTGGAAATGGTACGACCCTTCCGAATCCACGGCTCCCGCCGGCGTGTAGCCCATCTTCTTCGTGGATCCGCGCGGAAGATTAAGCCCCTGGAAGCCGGGCAATCCGCTGCCCCAGCTGTCTATGGCGGATACCGCATCGATCCCGCAGCCCCAGAGCCCGTCTGTGCGGTGAAGGTAGTAGGTGATGACGCCCGGATCGACCTTGGCCTTGTTCAGCAGATAGTCTTTGTAAGAATACTTCGCCAGATCGTCCTTCTTCTTGTCGGCGGTGAGGCCCGCCAGGTAATCTTCGTGAGATGTCTCGATGCGAATGATGTCTCGCTGAACCGTTTCGCTCAAAGGCGTCTTCGCCAGGAACGCGGCAAGCGCCGCAGGATCGGGCTCCATTCCGCGCCGCCCCCTGGCGCCTCCCACGACCAGGCGTTCCGCGCCGAAAGTCTCTTTGTCGAAGAACATGGCGGATTGGAGCTTCAATCCATTATAGACGCTGGAATCGGCGCATTCCTTTTCGAGTTCTTCGGGATGAATACCCAATGTCTTCATCAGGCCGTCAGCAACGGAGCTATAGGGATAGGGGCTCTCGATCCCCATTGTGCCGCCGTTCAAAATCAGGGTATGGCCGTCGACGTGAAATTCATTCCTTTTGGCGTGTCCACCGAAATCGTCATGGTTATCGATGATCAGGATTTTGGCTTTCGGTCGCGCCTGTCTCCAAAAATGGGCGGTCGACAAACCGCTAATGCCGCCGCCGACAATAATGAGGTCATACTCCTCGTCGGCGGTCTCCAGGCTATGGGCACCTTTCCAGAATTCGCCGTCGCGAAGCTCATGCGCAGCCTCAAACGAGCCGGGATGGCTGCCGCGCATTCCCGTCTTTGCGGGGGGATAGTAGTCCGGCTCATTTTGCGCCAGCTTTTCGGCCTGCGCCGCTTGAGCAAGTTCGGGTGATAGCCCGCTTGCAAGGGCCGCAGTGCTGATGGCGGCGCCCTGAAGAAAATCGCGGCGGGCGATCGGCTTATCCATCCCCAGTTCGGTGTCTCGCTTCTTGCTCATGGATCCCCATCCTGTGTCCGGGCATTCAACGCTTCCAGCGACGTTTCGTCAATCTGTGATGTCAGAAAATTGACGGCACGCAGTTCGGATGCTCGAGATGGGTCGGCTCCAAAATACTTCGTTTGGCCGAGACGGCAGCAATAAGTCGCGCTTTGTCCATTAGCCGGGTCCGAAAATAGGCACTACGCGCTGTATTGTGATCACACAAGATTTGTGCTTGCTTGGTCCCCAATCGGCTCGCGAGAGCCTGTGCCGCGAGGCCAACATGCAAGCAGCGGAGGGCAAAAATGTCGACTGTCCAGGGACATCGCCTGTGGAGAGCAGCGAGAGCGGGTCTCGCTGCGGGAGCCGTGCTTGCCGCGGTGCCAACCGCGACCGGAAAGGCGCAGCTCTCCGCCATGGGGTCGCCAGGCAGCGCGTGGCCTTATTTCGGAGGAACGGAGGCATTCGACAGATACTCTCCACTCTCGAAAATCAATGCCGAGAACTTCAAGGATCTGACAATCCAATGGTCGCGGCCGTCTGTCGATAAGTCGATCCGCGAGACGTTTCCGGACATTAGTCCGTCGAACTATCTCAAAAGTACCCCCGTGATGGTCGATGGCGTGTTGTACGCCACGAACGGTGTCGGTTTGGTGGAAGCCTTTGATGCGCTGACGGGCGCGACGATTTGGATTCAGAAGCCGTTCGCACCGACGCTAAAGGAGGCGGCTGGAACAAGCACGCGAGGCGTTTCCCTATGGCATGGAGACGGAACGGTCCGCATTGTCGCGGTCCGGGGCGAATATCTCTATGCCCTGAGCGCAAAGGACGGGTCCCTCGTAACCAGCTTTGGGGACGGGGGACGCGTGTTTCTGCGGCGGCAGACCCCGGATAATGCTCCGTTTTTCGGCTTTAACGGGCCGCTGATCATAGGCGATGTCATCGTCATCGGGGGGAACGGGGGCGGGAAGGAAGGCGGTGGGTTTGCGGATGGGGGCAACGCAAAGGAAGCCACGCCCGAGGATATCCGCGCCTACAATGTCCGGACGGGCGCCCTGGTGTGGACGTTCCACCTGATGCCGAATGGGAAACGCGGCGCCGATAATTGGGGCGATTCCACGCACTATGCGGGAAACATGGCAGCGTGGGCGCCGCTCAGTGCCGACGTCGCGGCTGGCATTGTCTATGTGCCGACAAGCTCGCCGACCAACTCCTATTATGGCGGGCACCGGCCGGGCAACAATCTGTACGCGAATTCCATCATCGCCATTAACGCCAAAAGCGGCAAGGAGATCTGGCATTTTCAGCTGACCCATCATGATGTGTGGGACTATGACGTGGCATCTGTTCCGGTTCTCGCCGATCTGAAAGTGGCGGGAAAGGCCGTTCCGTCTGTTATCGTCACTGACAAAACGGGTCGCATATTCGTCTTCAACCGGTTGACCGGGACGCCGGTATGGCCCATCGCCGAACAACCGGTGCCGCAATCGACAATTCCCGGCGAACACACTTCGCCGACCCAGCCTTTCCCGACAAAGCCAAAGCTGTTCGATCAAATCGGTCTCACGGATGACGATTTGATCGATTTCACGCCGCAGCTCAGGGAAGAAGCCAAGCAGATCCGGGAGAAGTATGTGACAGGTCCCATGTTTACGCCGCCGTCGGTGACGGGGGACGGAGGAAAGCAGGGGACGTTGCTGCTGCCGGGCGATTGGGGGTCGGCCAATTGGAATACCGGGGCATTCGATCCCGAGACCGGTCGCTATTTTGCCACCTCCATGACCATGCCCGATGTATTCGCGCTTCATAAGGCGACGAAGGCAGGGGACACAATCGCGTACATGGAAGGGAGCGAGGAGCCGCGCCAACCCGGACAATTTCGGCCTCAGCGTGCCGATATGAATCCGTATGGATTTGGCCCCGAAAGTCTGCCGATGACGAAGCCGCCTTACGGGCGTATCACCGCATACGATATGAACACAGGAGACCAGCTCTGGGTCGCCGCCAATGGCGACGGGCCACGCGATCATCCATTGCTTCGGTCGCTGAATCTTCCGCCTTTGGGAAATATCGGGCGGCAGGTTGCTCTTGTGACCAAGTCACTGTTGATGGTTGGCGATACCGGCGATGCCGTCATGGGTGGTTTTGGCGTCAAGGGAGCCGCCAAGTTCAGGGCTTTCGACAAGACGAGCGGCCGGCAGGTCGGGGAAATTCAGCTGCCCGCAGGCGCGACCGCGGGGCCAATGACCTATGAGGTCAATGGCAAGCAGTTGATCGTCGTGTCGATCGGCAGCAAGGCGCATGATGCCGCCTGGGTCGCACTCGGGCTCAACTAGATTTTCGATGTCTTGGTTGAAGCATTGGCTCCGCATCCACTGATGTAACCTCGCTGGCCGCCACGCACTCTTTCGGGGCTGGACTTGGAACGAGCCAGAGGCAAGCGTTCGAGGAAACTGCGGTCTCGCAACTGAACGATTGGGGGCAGCCGTTACTCTCGTGCGGCGACCAATGCGAGTTCAAGAATTTGGAGGCCTTGTTCCAGGATTTCCTCGGTAACCGTAAGGGGCACCAGAATCCGAATGGCATTGCCGTAAACACCGCAGGACAGCAGGACCAGGCCGTGGGCCAACGCATTCGCCGTCACGCGTTTTGTCGCCTCGGGGTCGGGCTCATACTCGCCGCGGCGCTTAACGATATCAAACCCGATCATTGCTCCAGGCCCGCGAATGGCGGTTATCGGGACAACATCGTTGCGCGCCGCGATGGCAGCCAGCCGACCCTTGATGGAGGCGCCAATCTTGTTTGCGCGCTCCAGCAAGTCTTCGTCCCGAATAATGTCCAGTACAGCCATGGCCGCGGCACAGGCGAGGGGATTGCCACCATATGTCCCGCCCAACCCGCCAGGTTCGACCATGTCCATGATATCGGCTTTGCCGATCACGCCTGAAAGCGGAAGGCCGCCTGCCAAGGACTTCGCAACCGAAATGAGGTCGGGCTCGATGCCGGAATTCTCAATTCCGAACATTTTGCCGGTACGAGCGAACCCTGTTTGAACCTCGTCTGCAATCAAAAGTATCCCGTGCCGATCGCATATCGATCTCAACGCTCGAAGGAGTTCGGTTGGCGCTTCGTAGAAGCCTCCTTCACCTTGAACCGGCTCGACGATAATTGCCGCCACGCGGCCGGGTTCGATATCGGCTCTAAACAGCAAATCGAGCGCCTTGAGAGTGTCCTCGGTGGAAACGCCCATGTCGACAACCGGGAAGGGGAGGTGGAATATCTCATTTGGAAGCGGACCGAATTTTCGCTTGTAAGGCTGCACCTTCCCTGTAAGCGCCATCGTCAGCATCGTGCGGCCATGGAAGCCGCCTCCAAATGCAATCACAGCGGATCGGCCCGTTGCGGCGCGTGCAATCTTCACCGCATTCTCAACTGCCTCGGCACCCGTGGTGAACAATATCGACTTCGCAGGAGGGGAGAACGGGGCCAGGGCGTTGAGACGTTCCGTCAGCTCGATATAGGGTTCGTAGGCCGTCACTTGGAACGCGGTGTGTGTGTAAAGCTCCAATTGCCGTTTTACGGCCTCGACCACTTTGGGGTGGCGGTGTCCCACATTGAGCACTGCAATCCCGCCAGCGAAGTCAATGAACCTTTGTCCCTCGACGTCCCAGAGTTCCGAATTCTCGGCCCTGCCCGCGAAAACCTGATGTGCGGTCCCAACCCCCCTGGGGATGGCCTTTTCCCGCCGAAGCTGCAGCCCAATGTTCGTGCTCATGATGGCTCCAATTAGTGATCACAGCTGTGATGAGGCAGTACACCAGAAATGTCCAATAGAAAGTGCAATTTTTCTCATTTCTGCGTTGACTGGGATCGCAAAAACGAATGATATTCCCCGATGCGCCGCCACCGGAATGGTGCCCACGTCCGGACGTTTGCGAGAATTGGCCAACATGATCCGTGGCCCGGCTTTTGGACACGGACCGATCGGGAGATTGAAAATGAAGGCTTTTGTATTTGTCTTGCTCGCCGCCTGCATCGCCACCCCTGCGAGCGCCACCGGCGTCCCGCATCCGGTCGTCATCACCAAAGAAGATGTGGCGGGAGGTGCTTTCAAGCGTCCCACCGCCAAGACGCACGAGCGCAACGGCAATAAAACCGAAGATTATCTGACGCTGATGACGTCCGACAAAAAGTATGAAACGGGAATGTATCGCTCGGGAGCAACGCATTTCGAGCGCAAAGGTGCTAAGACCTATGGTGTCGACGAATTCATGTACTTCATAGAGGGCAGCGTAACCCTTACTTCAATCGACGGGACGGTTCAGACAATCAGTGCCGGCGAGGCGGTCACTATCCCCCACGATTGGCAGGGGACCTGGGACACGAAAGGCTATACGAAGTTCTACGCCATCTATGCCCCAAAAGGTGACGCAGACTGATGCGACAAGCGATCCATTTGGGGGACGGCCAATGAGTGCGCGACTAAAAGCCAATTCCTTGTCGTTTTTCGAATCGCTGGTCATGGGAATCGCGGGAAGCGCCCCCGGATATACGATTGCCATAACCACTGCGGTGCTTTTGAGCACTGCGGGTACCCTCGCGCCGGCGGTGGTGGTCCTTTTTGCGATTCCCATGCTGGGGATCGCCGTGGCTTACAAGGCCTTGAACAAGCATTCGGCGAATGCCGGTGCCGCTTATCAATGGACCACTATGGCCTTCGGGCGATTGCTGGGTTTCTTCTCCGGGTGGGCGTTGCTGATTGCCTCGGTCGTCTTCATGGTTGCGGGAAGCGTACCGATCGCAACAGCCACCCTGACTTTCATAGATCCGACTCTCACCTCCAACGTGGTTCTGACGGCGATCATTTCAAGTGCGTGGTTTCTTCTCATCGCCATTATCCTCATTCGGGGTATCGAGATCACAAGCCGAGTTCAGGTCGTCATGACGGTGGTCGAACTGATCATCCTGACGGCGGTCCTGATTGCGGCGCTTGTCCATGCAGCGAAAACAGGAGCCGTCAATCCATTTCAGTGGGATTGGCTTAGTCTGAATTATTCGCCGAAGAGTTTTGCTGCTACAGCGCTTGCGGTTGTCTTCTTTTACTGGGGATGGGACGTCACCTCGAATCTCAGCGAGGAAACGATGAATGGTGGCGATAATGCCGGAAATGGTGGATTCTCCAGCGTCATCATAACGATCTTCTATTATATCGGGTTCACGGTTGCGGCTCTCTTTTTGTATTCGCTGCATGATTCCAAGAGCCTGTCCGATAATCTCGTTTATAATATCGCGATAACATGCGGATGGGGCCGCTCGGGGGCCTTGCTCGCATCTTTTGCCGTGGTCCTGTCGAGCATAGCGACACTCGAAACTACGATGCTGCAATTCTCGCGCACGCTCTACGCCATGGGGCGGGACGGCGCCATGCCTCTGCATTTCGGCGTTGTTGCGGAAAAGAATCAGACTCCAGTCCGGACGATGTATGCGCTCATTGCGATTGGCTTGGCCCTGATCTGGTCCTCGAGCCTCATGCCCACGGTAAACTCCGTTGTGGCGGCTTCGGTCAATGCAGTGGCGGTCCAGGTGGCCTATTATTATGGATTGGCTGGCATGGTTGCAGCCTGGGAGTTTCGTAAGACGCCCTCGATGGGAAAGTGGTTGTTTCTCTGCCTCTATCCGGCGGCGAGCGGCCTTCTCATACTGCTGCTCGGGATTTACGCGCTCACAACTTTTGATTTCGTTACCGAGATTGTTGCAATAGGCGGCTTTTTGCTTGGAATCCTTTTCTTCCGTCCGCGAGGTTATGGGAAAGCCGTGAATGTCGTGCCGGTCGTTGCGGAGTGAAGCGCGGCTTTATTCTCGTCATGCGACCCGCACGCCAATTCTCCAATTCTGCCAGTTGCGTGACGCTTGCGGCACGACGCGCATGTCTGATGGTGCCGGCCGCCGCCTGCGCCTGAGTAGCTGAGGGCTCGCGTGGAGGGCATCGTGTCATCGATACGCAAATCCAAGAACTATTATCGGGACAGTCTTCCGGCGCCGCAACCGCATATGCAGCTGATCGGCAATGTGCGCGCTGACTTCTGCGTCATCGGAGGTGGATTCACCGGCCTCTCCGCCGCCCTGCAACTCATCTCAGCGGGAGCGCGGGTGATCATTTTAGAAAGGCGGACGATCGGATTCGGAGCATCCGGACGCAATGGCGGCCAGATGCATACCGGCCTTCGCCAAAGCCAGAAAGTGCTCGAGAAGTGGCTCGGTAAAACGCATGCACGTGATCTTTGGGACCTCTCGGAAGAATCCAAAGCACTCGTCAGGGATCTGATCGCAAAATGCCGCATCGATTGTGCGTTAAAAGACGGATTGGTGATTGCGGCGGACGATCGGGGTGCCGTCAAACCGCTGGCGGAGGACACCGAATATCTCCAGGCCCAATATAGCTATCATAAAGCGCGCATGCTGGATGCTGCCGAAACCGAACGCGAACTGGGTACGACTGTTTATCCGGCTTCGCGATTTGATGCCGGCGGTGGCCATCTTCAGCCGCTCGCTTTTGCTCGCGGCCTCGAAAAAGTCATCGAAGCTGCAGGCGTTCGAATTTACGAAAATTCCAGGGCCCGCAGAATAGAGGGCTCACATCGCGACATCCGGGTGATTTGCGACAAGGGTGCTGTCGATGCCGACCATGTAATTCTGGCGTGCGATGCCTTGTCAGGCGAGTTGGCGCCGGAACTCTCGCCTTACATCGCGCATGTCGAAAGCTTCATGACCGCAACGGAGCCGCTTAGCGACAGCCTCTATTCTCGGATACTTCCCAGCGACGCGGCCGTTGCCGATACAAGGCATGTTCTGGACTATTATCGCAAAAGCGAGGATCGCCGGATGCTGTTTGCCGGTCGGGAGAGCTACTTCACCCTGCCGAAAGACATTGCATCGGTCGTGCGGCCGCGCATGCTTCGGGTTTATCCCGCGCTTCGCGAAATTCGCACCGAATACGCCTGGAGCGGAACGGTCGGCATAACCTTCACCCGCATGCCTCATTTCGGTCGGCTTGGGCCGCGGATATTTTTCGCCCACGGCTATTCGGGGCAGGGTGTGGCTCTGGCCAACCTAGCCGGGAAGCTCATGGCAGAAGCGGCGCTCGGGAAGCCGGAACGTTTTGAGGTTTTCGAACGCGTGCCGGCCAGGAAATTCCCGGGCAATGCATGGATGCGCAAGCCATTGGTGGCGGCGGGCCTGACTCTCTACAAGCTTCTCGATTGCGTGTAGGCCTGCTTCAGCGGCATATCGGGCTCGGAGCCGAACCCTCACTTGGTCTAAAAGCTGTGATCTCTCGCAATTGCGAGAACCCCCGGCTTTCAGAAGCGGCTCACGATATTGGTGGCGGGCTCGTTTCTCGGTTCTGAGCAAAAATACTATATATAACATGGCATTATGCTTTCTAACGCCCTCTCCAGCGACCTGGATGGCCATACCAGAGCGGGCGTTAATCGGTCGCGAAATGTGTGATCACATTGCTTGACAATTTGGTGACGGCTGCGCAAACATCGACCCAAGATAACAGGGGGATATTTGATGTTTCGCGCGTCTCATCGCCTTCGCTCTCTATTGGTTTCCGCATCGGCTTTCTCGCTCTGTGCCACAGTCGCGTACGCCCAGCAGAATCCATCGTCGCCAAGAAGCGGCAACATGGAAGAGATTGTGGTGACGGCGACTCGTCAGGCCGAAGTCCTTTCGAAGGTGCCGATCAGCGTCGCGGCAATTACAAATCAGCAGATGGAAGACCGCGGCATCAAGGAGTTTGCCGATACGATCCGATTCACGCCGGGCATCAAGCTCAACGGCAATCCCGACAGTGGCAACACGATCGCAATCCGCGGCATTGCTTCGACCGCGGGCGCAGCGACGACCGGTGTGTATCTGGACGATGTGCCAATCCAGGTGCGGCAGGTAGGCTACACGGCCGGTACGCTGTTTCCTACACTGTTTGATATTGACCGCGTCGAAGTCCTGCGCGGACCGCAAGGGACCCTGTTCGGGTCCGGCTCGGAAGGCGGCACGGTTCGCTTCATACAGCCCGCGCCGAGTTTCGACAACGATACGGGACATGCCCGGCTCGAGGGCAATCAGATCACCAATGGTGGTTGGGGTTACGAGGCGGGGGTGGCTTATGGCGGTCCCATCAATGACCATCTCGCCTATCGTGTTTCCGCGAGTTTCAAGCATGACGGTGGGTGGATAGATCGCGTCCAAGGGCAGGCATTCGTCGTGGACCCGACTGCGCGGTCCGGGCCAGCGTCGTACGGGTTCACTCAAACCGGGGTCTATGGAAAAAATTCAAACTGGCGCGATACCGCGGGCCTGAGGGCCGCGCTCGCCTGGAAGCCGACAGAGGATCTGACCGTTACTTTCTCTGCGAACTATTCCTACACCTATGTCCACGACAATATCGGCAGCGTATGGGCCAACCTGACGAATGCCGATGCCGGTGTATTCCAAACCCCTGTGTTCATCGCGGGGCCTGCTGATGCCTTGCATGTCGCCGAAACGGCGCCAAATCTCAATAAGGGGCACAACAATATGTTTGTGCCTTATGTCAATGTGGATTGGGTGAATGGCGATATCGAGGTCATATCGACGACCTCCTATCTCAATCATCGGCATCTGACCTGGAACGACGTCACCCTGGGATATTTGTTCCCATATCTGGGCGCCAAGGTGCCCCGGCCCGGCGACAAGGGCTATGACCAGCTGACGGATCAGTCCGAAAACTACACTCAGGAAATTCGCGTCCAGTCATTGGACCAGGATTCGCCCTGGCACTGGGTTGCAGGCGTTTTTTATAGCAAGGACTACCAGCGCTCGTTCGAAGTCGAAGGAGATAATTTCCTGCAGCTTGCGCCGAGCTTTTTCGGAGTTGGCGCATTCGACGATCCCTTCCCGGGGACGAGCGCGTTCCTGAACAATTTCGGCACGGAGAGTTTGGCGAATGGCGCAACCTATGTTTCGTTGAGCCGCGCGAATGAAGCTCAATTGGCTGGGTTTGCGCAGGTCGACTATAAGGTCCTGCCCGGCGTCACCCTGACGGTCGGCGGGCGTCTGTCCCAGAATATGCTCTCTGTCTTCACGACCCAGGATGGTCCGGAAAACAACCTCAACGGCCCGTACGGTGCGGCCTGTCCCCTCGCAGGTGGTTGTACCCCTGGGCAACCGCCGTTCGAACCGGAATATGCGACCGCCAATCTCAAAGATAACGAGGTCGTCTTCACGCCCAAATTCGGCGTGAGCTGGCAGATTGACGAATCGAATTTGTTCTATGGCACGATTTCGCGCGGCTTCCGTCCGGGTGGCGCTCAGGTACGTCTTCCCGCTGCCTGCGATGCGCAGCTGGTCGCTTTTGGATTCAAGGACGCGAACGGCAACGCGGTGTCGCCGACCTCTTATCACTCCGACACGGTCTGGAGTTATGAACTTGGTTCGAAGAACAGCTTTTATGATGGCGCGTTAAGCCTGGATGGCAGCGCTTACATGATTCATTGGAATAAGATTCAGACAAATATCGGTTTGCCGGATTGCGGCTACAACACAGTCGCGAATGAAGGCGCGGCGACATCGCAGGGTTTCGATCTTGCGGTTTCGGCAAGGCCGGCGCCCGGCCTCAGCCTGTCCGCGGCGTTTGGCTACAATCAGGTTCATTTTGATGTCACAACCCCCGCCTTCATGAAGGGACAAACAGTGCCGGGCGCAGGGTCGCCTTATACGGCCGTCCTTTCAGGCGAGTATGACTTCTCTGTGGATGAGGAATGGCAGCCCTATATCAGGAGCGATTTCACTTGGCAGAGCAGGCCTTATTTTGTCGGATCATATCTGCGCGGTAGCCCGTCCTATGATCCTCTGAGTGTGCCGCCGACTTCGCAGAGTCTGTTGGGCGCGCGCGTTGGATTGAGGGTTGATACCTGGGACGTATCGCTGTTCGCCGACAATCTTTTGAACTTCAACTCACCCAATTCGGTCGATCATGTGCGACACAGCTCGCTGTTTACTGAAAGCTTTGTCCGGCCCCGTATGATCGGAATCACAGTCTCCGATCGGTTCTGAAATATGAGCCCCTCCGGTAAAGTCGGAGGGGCCTGTGTTGTGATCTGTGGTGACCGGCGCCCTCGATGCGTAATGTGGCCGATATGTTTCAGAAGCATGGTTCCCGAGGCTTTCGCTCAATGCGCATATCGTTGGGGTTCGGGGTATTGTTCTCGACCCTGTTGGCAGCGACTGGCCGGCTCGTTGCGCAGGAAGTGTCGAACGGCGGTTCTGCCACCTTCGCAACGACCTGTGCGGGTTGCCATGGGCTCGAAGGCGCGGGAGGGGAGCATGGCCCTACGCTGCGCGGCGAAGAATTCTGGTCTCAATGGCAAGGTCAGCCACTGAGGCGGCTATACAGCCGCATCATCAGCACCATGCCGCAAGATGATCCCGGTTCGCTGTCGGAACAGCAAGTGCTGGGCATTGTCGCCTATTTGACGCAGCTCAATACCGGTTCGGCGCTCAATCCACCGGTTGCCGTCGCAAAAGATTTGAACAACATAACGGCGCCGGTGGCAGGGGCCGCATCCAGATAGCGCGAAATGGAGATCTTCCATGGCTGACGGTAAATCTTCATCGCCAAAGCGCGATGCACGGCTCATAGACCGCCGGGATTTCATGAATGGTGTTGCGGTCGCCGTTGGGGCGTCGCTCTGTCCCGTGCACGGTGCATTTGCACAAGGCGCTGGACCGGATGCGTCGCCGGTCGATCCCCTTCTTGAAAGCGGGCTTACACAAAACGACCAGCGCTATTATCCGCCGGCGTTGCATGGAATGCGGGGCAGCCATCCCGGATCCTTCGAAACGGCCCATCACGTCCGCGATGAAAAAGTCTGGCATGAGCATGAACAGCCGCAGGACACCGGGGAACAATATGATCTTTTGGTCGTCGGCGCCGGGATTAGCGGTCTTTCCGCCGCCTATTTTTTCCGGCAACGGAAGCCGAACGCCCGCATCCTCGTGCTCGACAATCATGATGATTTCGGAGGGCACGCGAAGCGAAATGAGTTTCAGGTAGGAGACCGGTTGCTGCTTGGCTATGGTGGCACTCAGTCAATCGAGGCGCCGGGCCGATATAGCGACGTCTCGAAGGCGCTGCTGAAGGGTATCGGCATCGATGCCCAGCGCTTCTATAAATACTACGATCAGAAGCTGTTCGATTCTCTCAAACTTGCACCCGCGATCTTCTTCGACAAGGAGACGTTCGGATCTGACAAATTGATTGCGGGACCGGGTGAACTGCCGATCGCCAACATCCGCCAATTCATGTCATCCGAATACATCAATCAAATGCCGATAGCGGATGCGGCACGGGTGGATCTTATTCGCCTTCGCGATGAGGCGACCGACTACCTGGCCGATGTTCCTACCGATCAGAAGCGCGATGCGCTGTTGAAAATGAGCTACAGGGATTTTCTGCTCAACCGGGCGAAAGCCCATCCGGATGTGCCCAAGATTTTCCAGAAGATGCCGCACGATCTGTATTGCGTCGGCATAGACGCCGTATCGGCTGAGAATTGCCGCGGCATGGGTTATCCGGGCTTCAAGGGCATGGCGCTGCCCGAGCGCCGGCGCGGCGGGAGC